>WNFU01023465.1_pt1 | contig 11969 bp, 10 predicted proteins | sample 5400121 | NCBI WGS metagenome assembly WNFU01 (sample SAMN13153360, study PRJNA577476) | soil metagenome | isolation source: 100 cm soil or saprolite under grassland replicate 1 | place: USA:California | collected 2016-06-15 | reverse complement strand
TCGCCAAAGTGAGTCATAATCCGGTAAACCTCCGGGGCAGTCTCAAGGAACTGCCCCAGGAGGGCAGTTGTGAGTCGAACCAAGAAGGATCCGCTTCGACCGCTCACGAGCTCAGAACGCCGGTCACTGGAGCAATTGGCGCGCAGCCACAGTGCTCCAGCGTTATCGGTGGCGCGCGCGCGCGTTGCTCGCGGTCAGCGATGGCAGCTCGTATACGGACGCCGCCGAACTCGTCGGGCGTGCCCTGGGCGACTCCGTCGCCGCGTGGGTAGCGCGGTTCAACCAGGTCGGCCTGCCGGCGGTGGAACGGCAAGCAGGAGGGTCGACCACCGATCCAATACGGCCCAGAGGAGCGCGACCGAATTCTGGCGGAGTTTCGACGTCCGCCAGATCGCGAGCGCGATGGGACGGCGACCTGGTCATTGAATACCTTGCGACGTGCTGACATTGGGCAGGCCATCGGGTGCGCGCCGCAGCGCCCGCTAACGGGGTGGCCACTGCTCATCCGGCGCTGGTCTCGTGAAGCCGGCCAGGCCCGACCCGCTGCACCACCTCGCGTGAGCGCCTTCGCTGCTCGGCCTGCGACGACCTGAAGCAGCGACAATTGATCCAATTGGAATGCACCCGGACGGTCAGTCCTGAGGTGAAAGCACGCCGAGCACGGCACCCTGATACACCATTGGCGCAGTAATGGTGGACTCGGGCAGCCCGGGCGTGTCGGTGGCGTACTGGACGCGCACCGGGGGCCTTTGCCCGTGGTGAGTCGCTAGGCGCCACAAGCAAACGCCCTCCGGCACTCCGCCGAGCTCCCTAAACGGAGGTCGCACTGCCGACTGAAGACGCCTTGGGCGCAAAGTCGTGCGATGCCGAAATGTGTCGCCAGCAACCGCCTGAGTTCGCTTAGCCCGGCGATTGCGTGCCCTTTCGAGTACCCCCTTGGGCTAGCCTTGGCGTCGAAAGGGAACCGTCCTCAGGCGGTGTGTCCGGCGAGAATCGAACACCAAGAAAAGATAGCGCCACTCAGTGTCGTGGAGGCCGATAGCACGCGGATCAGATTCTGATCAGTTGAGCATGCACCCTTGCTCGCCCGCCCGCGGACCTCGCCGAGCCGACGCTTGAACGCGGACTACTGCATTCTCAAGCAGGCGCTATGGTGTCGCCCCGACCCAACTGCCCCGACCGGTCACCAGGTCATAGCCGGGCAGCGTGCTGGCGCCGTTATTGCCGGAGGTAATGTCACGATACGTGATGCTCCCGCCGTAAACGTAGCTCGCGTTCACCACTGCGCCAGCCACCGCTGACCGGGCCGCCCACATAGGCGCGCTGGCGCTCGTGCCACCAACCCGCCACCAACCAGTCTGGCCAGCGTACGGCGTTCCATCGTAGACCGAGACACCTGAGACGGGATCAGCCTCAAGTGACACATCGGGCGTCGCACGCTTGCCGCGGCACTTCACCTGTGCATAGCCGCTGAAGCTCGTCTGCGCGGCCGTTGCCTTCTCGTAGCGACTGCATCCGCCGCCACTGCCGCTCCAGCCGGTTTCTGTGAGCGTGCCATCAGGGTTGAACACCAGCGTAAGCGTGGTGGTGTCGAAAGGCAGATGCGTCCCGCCGACGGAAATGACGTTCGCGGATGCGGAAGGGTAGGTGGCGGGCAGCCCGGAATCGCCGGACGAGGCAAAGAAGCTCACCCCGGCCTGCGCAAAACGCGAATCGTAGAAGGTCTCGGTGGCGAATTCACCAGCTCCCCAACTCATCGACACGTACTGTGCGTGAGTCTTGGCGTAGTCAACCGCCGTGAGGAGGTTTGAATAGTTATTGTTGTCGGCCTCGACCAGCAGGATTCGTGCCGCAGGCGCAATAGCATGCGCCCATTGCACATCCAGCGCAATCTCGAGCGCCCATCCCTCGTCGACCGTTGATGCGCCGCCAACATTGCCGCGCTGATCCACCTGGACGAAGCAGCCAGTGGCGATAGTGCAGGACGGCAGACCGTACTGCTGGCTGAAGACGTTCAGATCACTTTCGGCAGTTGGGCTGTGGTAGGCGTCCACAATGGCGATGCTCCGGCCGAACCCGGCGGAAGAATTCTTTGAGAAGGAATACGCGGCCTTGATCTGATCAGGGGACATGCCATACGGGGAAGCAGCTGCGAAGGGCCGCACTCCGTCAGTTGTCACCACAGAATGGCAGCGACCAATCGCCGGCGGTCCGCCGGGCGGGCACACCCGCGCCGCTGATGGCAACGGTGGAAGCGGTGGCGGTGTCTGAGGTGTTGCGTTTGCGGTGGAGAAATCGAGCCGGAATTCGAGGGAGACGAATGCCGCCGGATCGCGCAACGGAGGCCCGTGTGTAGCAAGCGTTTCGGCGCGCAACACAGTAGCATTGGCGACGCCGAGTACGCAACGACGCACAGCGCTCGGCGCGGCCACCGAGTGTTCAGCGAAGCGCGGCTGCTCGAGGAACGCGCGTCCTGACTCGCAGATTCGACACGTCGGGGCTGTGTCCGCGGGCGTGGGTTGAAACTTCATCGCGTGGCCCAAGGTGTTCAGGCCTGGTCGTGCGCTGGCGTCAGTCGGAAAAGTTGTCGGACAACTGATACCGTTGTGGCGTGCGCCGCCTCCGGGCCGATACGCGGCCGCTCTACGCGCGAGCCCGTGAGGCCATCCGTGACCTGCTCGTTGAACAGGGCTATGAGCGCGGGCGGCGTATTCCGGCCGAGCAGGCGCTCGCCCAGCGGCTGGGGACCTCCCGCAGCACCGTCCGCGAAGCCCTAAAGGCGCTCGAACACGAAGGACTCCTCGTGAGTCGCCGCGGCTCGGGCAGCTACGTCACCGATGGCGTATCGTTCGGCTGGGCCGGCCTCGAGACACTCCGCAGCACGACGTCGCTCCTGCGCGACCAGGGCCTCCGACCGGCCGTACACCACCTGCGCATTAGCGCGGCGCCGGCTGATGCGACGAGCGCCGCCCGTCTCGGCCTGCAAAAGGGTCAATCGATCCTCATCGTTGAACGTGTGCGGACGGCCGATGGCGAGCCGCTGTGCCACGTGCGCGACGAGCTGGCCGGCCCGCCCACAATGTTGGCGCCTACCAGGCTCAGCCCGAGTCGTTGCTCGAATTTCTGCGCGCGGAATACGGCATCAACGTCGACCACAGTCTGTGTGAGCTGACGGCGGCCAATGCCAATCCCGCTCTGGCACGCGCGCTGGCAGTTCCGCGCGGGCGGGCGCTGATCCGCATGGACCAGGTGCATTTCGATGCCCACCGACAACCCGTTTTCTTGTCGCGCAGCCACTGGCGGACCGACCGGTTCTCGTTTCGCGTCGTGCGCCGGGCGGTAGAAAGGAGACTCAGCAGCAGATGACCTGGACGTCCGCCGCTACTCGGCCCGAACAAAGTGGGCTGCAGTACCACATTCGCTGCAAACCGGGCGATGTCGCCAGATACGTGCTGCTACCCGGCGATCCGGCGCGCGTCGGCGCGATCGTTCGAAGCTGGGCGGAGGGGCGGGAAATCGCCAATGAACGGGAGCATGTCACTGCGACCGGCGTGCTGCGCGATGGCGGATCGATCTCGGCCTGCTCGACGGGCGCTGGCGGCGGCTCGACGTCGAGCGCGCTCGAAGAGCTGATCGCCATCGGCGCCGACACATTCATCCGCGTCGGCACGTGCGGCGCGATCCAGCGCCACATCGAGTGTGGTGACGTCATCATCCACACGGGCGCCGTGCGGCTCGACGGCACGAGTCCGCAATATGTGCGACTTGAATACCCGGCTACGGCCCACTACCAGGCCGTCTTGGCGCTGATCCAGGCCGCCGAGCGGCTAGGTGTGCGCTACCACCTGGGCGTAAGCGCCTCGACGGCCTCCTTTTACACCGGTCAGGGCCGGCCCGGGTTCAACGGCTACACGCAGAGCTTCTCGGAGACGTTGCTCGACGACCTGCGCAAAGCTGGCGTCCTGAACTTCGAGATGGAGGCGGCGACTATCTTCACGATGCTCGGACTGTACGGTCTGCGCGGCGGTAGCGTGTGCGCGGTGGTCGCTAATCGACTAACAGACACGATGGTCAAGGAAGGAGTGCAGACGGCGATCGACGTGGCCAATGAAGCCGTTCGCATTCTGCAGGCATGGGACGCGCAGACGGCTACCGCGGGCCGTTCTGTCTGGTTTCCAGAGGTGGGGAAAGGATGAATCGTATGCAGAAGGAGATCTCGCGACGAGCGCTGCTGCGCAGTGGCAGCCTCTTGGGCCTGGTAGCGCTAGCGGGCGGATTGGCGGCCGCCTGTAGTGGCGGTGCCAGCTCGACCACGTCGACCGCGCCAACCTCGGCAGCCAAACCGACGACCGCCGCGGCAGCGCCGGCGTCGACGCAGGCCGCGCCCGCAAAAACGGAGCAGGTCAGCTTGCGTCTGGGCTGGCTGGCAAACTCGCAGTACGCCGGCGACTTCGTCGCACTGGATAAGGGCTACTTCAAAGACCGTGGAATCGACCTGCGGATCGATCCGGGTGGACCGAACATTGATCCGGTCTCGCTGACAGCCAGTGGCTCGAACACCATTGGCAACGTATCGTCGATTGCCGCCATGTTTCTGGCACGTTCGCAGGGATTGCCGGTCAAGGCATTCGCAACAGCTCTGCAGCGGCATCCATTCGCGTTCATCTCCACCAAAGACAAGAACATCAACTCGCCCAAGGATTTTGTAGGCAAGAAGATCGGCATCCAGGCGACCGCCCGACCGCTGATCGATGCGGTCATTGCCAAGTACAACCTGCCGCGTGACGACGTCCAGATCGTGGTCATCGGCTCGGATACCACGCCGCTCAAGACCGGGCAGGTAGATGTGATCACAGCCTGGGTCATCGACGCGCCGCAGATGGCAGCTATCGGGGTAGACGCCGCCCCGCTGCTGTTGTGGGATATGGGCATCCACCTGTACGCATTCACGTACTTCACCACGGACGAGGTCCTGAAGAACAAGCCGGAGGTGATGACGAGCTTCCTGTCGGCTAGCGCCAAAGGGTGGGCATACGCCGCCGACCACCAGGAAGAGGCTACGGATATCACCCTCAAATACGGTCAAGACCTCAAACGAGACCTCGAGCTGCAGACATGGAAGCTCGAGGCACCCTTCATGTGGTCGGATACCACCAAGGAGAAGGGCTGGGGCTGGATGGACACTCAAGTGTGGGACGAAGCGATCAAAACCTATGCCGACCTGGGTCTGCTCAAGAACCCGATTACCTCGGCCGACGCGATGACCCAGGACATCTTGAATCGCGTTGGTGACCGACCCAAGCAGTAGTCCGCGCGCCATGGGTGCCGCCGGCGCTATCGAAGTCGACGGAGTGTCGATGCATTTCGCCACTCCGTCCGGGTCGATCCAGGCCCTGGACAACGTGAGTCTGTCGGTCCGACCGCGTGAGTTCGTCGCGCTACTCGGTCCTTCCGGGTGCGGCAAGTCGACATTGCTGCGCTTGGTGTCCGACGTGCTCACACCAACCGCTGGCAGCATTCGCGTGGCGAACACCACACCTGAGCTTGCACGCAAGAGCAGGGCGTTTGGCTTCGTGTTCCAGGATCCCACGTTGCTTGCGTGGCGGTCGGCGATCAGCAACGTACTGCTGCCGCTCGAGATCAGCGGAGGGTCGCGCGACGACGCGGCGCGGGCGCGGGGCCTGCTTGAACTGGTCGGATTGAAAGACTTCGAAGCTTCGTATCCGTGGCAGCTTTCGGGGGGTATGCGCCAGCGGGTATCGATCGCACGCTCCCTGATCACCGAGCCGCAGCTGCTGCTCATGGACGAGCCGTTCGGCGCGCTTGACGAGATCACCCGCGAGCGCATGAACGCCGAATTGCTGCGCATCTGGCAGGCCACGCGCACGACCATCCTGTTCGTCACCCACAGTTCGCCCGAAGCGGTGTTCCTGTCCGACCGCGTGGTCGTTCTGACCGCTCGGCCGGGGCGCGTCAAACTCGACTTGCCAATCGACCTTGCCCGGCCGCGGGATCCGGCCATGAAGGAAACCGTTGAATTCGCGCGCTACACGGCCGCGTTGCGCCGGGCGCTGTCGACCGAGGAGACAGACCTCCTGTGAGCACCGCCGCGGTCGCATTGCCGGGATCTGCCGCGCGCCGCCGCGGGGCGCGTGCACGCCGCGTGCTCGTGCCCGTGCTTGGCATGCTGGCTGTGCTCGGCTACTGGGAGCTACACATCCGGCTCTTCCGAGTTCCTGAGTTCCTGATTCCGGCGCCTTCGCGCGTCGTACAGGCGATGTTCGAGGAATGGCCAGCGCTGCAGCGCAATACCGGCGCGACCCTGATCGAGTCATTGGGTGGTTTCGTGCTCGGCAACGGCATCGCCATCTTGCTGGCCGTCCTGTTCGTGCACAACAAGCCGACAGAACGGGCGCCTGGTCAATATGGTGCGTGGACTGGAGGCGGTCGAGCCGAGCGCGCTTGAATTGATGCGTGTGCTGTCGGCGTCGCCGGCGCAAGTGTTCTGGAAGTTGCGCGTGCCGTCGTCGCTGCCGTTCCTGTTCTCGGCGCTCAAAATCGCGGCAACGTCGTGCGTGATTGGCGCCATCGTGTCCGAGTGGATCGGCGCGGACACTGGCCTGGGCTACCTGATCACGATTGCCACTTTCGAGTTCCGCACTGGACTTCTCTATTCGGCGATGGTGGTCGGCTCGCTCATGGCCCTGGCGCAGTTCGGCGCCGTCGTGTTGGCTGAACGGCTGATCGTGCGCTGGAAACCGCCGACGACGAGCACGACGTGAGCGACCTTTCGATCGTTGCCGCCGACCGCCTGCTCACACTTGATGCATTCGGGAAGGTCCATGCGCCGGGCGCACTGGCCATGCGCGACGGACGGATCGTTGCAGTTGGGCCGCTCTCCGCTATGCCTCCCGGAAAGGTTCAGACGTTCGACGGTCATGTGCTGCTGCCGGGCCTGATCAACACCCACACGCACACACCGATGTGGCTCTTCCGCGGCTTGACTGAAGACGTGCCACGCGGCGAGTGGCTCGGCGGCCGCATGCGGCCACTCGAGCGACAGGTCACACCCGAGGATCTCAAGACGGCGGCCCTGGCTGGCTGCGTCGAACTGCTGATGAACGGCGTCACGACTATTGCGGATCGCTACGCGCACATGGCGACGATCGTCGAGGGGGTTGCCGCTAGCGGGCTGCGCGCAATCGTGGCTAACTCGCTCTACGACGACGGTGCGCAGGAAGCACTTGCCACGACGGAGCGCCTGATCGAGCATGTCTCGGGGACGCCGCGCGTGACCGTGGGCATAGGGCCGCATGCCACCGACACGTGCGGACCCGAGGTGCTCCGCCGCGTGCGCGCCCTCGCCGACCGCACGGGCGCGCGTGTCTTCATCCACCTCGCGCAATCTCAAGCGGAGGTCAGCGCGCGCGACGATTGCGCTGCTTACCTGGACGATCTTGGCCTGCTCGGCCCAGACGTGGTGGTGGCTCACTGCACCTACCTCACGCCTGACCAGGCCGAGCGGGTCGGACGTCGCGGCACCGCCGTGGCGCACTGCCCGAGCAGCAATGCCAAGCTCGAGGCTCGTATTGCGCCGATCGGGCCGCTCCGCGCCAGCGGCGCGGTAGTTGGACTCGGTACCGACGCCGCTTCCTGCAACAATGGCATGGACCTGTTCGAAGAGATGAAGCTGGCCAGCCTGCTGAACAAGGTCGCCGCGGACGATCCAGCGATGCTGACCACGACCGAGGTCCTGCGCATGGCCACGATCGACGGCGCGCGTGCTCTGGGTCTGGACCGGCAGATTGGCTCGCTCGAAGTCGGCAAACGCGCCGACCTGATCGCGGTTCGAACGTCGAGTGCACGCGTCCAACCGTGGCACGACGACGCGGCCAACCTGGTGTACGCTGCGCGCGGCTCGGACGTCTCCGCCGTCTGGATCGACGGTGAGCAACTGTTGCGCGAGGGGAAGCCAACGCGCCTCGATGCGGGCACAGCGCTGAGCAAGGCGGTCGAAGCTGCGGCCAGGTTGACTCGTGCCGTCGCCTGATCCCTCCGTAACATACAGCGGACCCAGCGCGGCGATCGCCACAATCAGCGGCAGCCCACTATGGGGGCTCGGTGATCGCTTCCCAACCTTCGCCGAGGAGCGCGGCAGCACCCTGCTCGGAATGCACCGCCCACCAACGCCCTACGGTCCGGGCCCGCGGCTCGAACATTATCAATCCCCGACCGGCCGACACTTCCTGCGCATCCCGAGCTACGGCATGGTCGCCGGCGAAGACTGGATTCTTCGCGAGGCGGAGCACAAGGTGTTCTGGCTCTTGTGGCAGGCCGGTGTGCGCGTGTTGATTGTCGGCGGCACCAGCGGGACGTGTGACTGGCGCGATGGCGACGACGCGGTCCAGCCCGGCGACATGGTTCTGCCGTGGTCGTTCATGAGCCTGGATGCGCCGCCGGCTGGTCTGCCCGGCACGGTGCTCGAGAGCACCCTCGCCGAGCGCGTGCCGCTCATGGATGAGCCGTTCTGCCCCTCCCTAGCGCGCGCCTGGGCGGATGAGCTCGCTCGCCTGCCATCATCGCCGTTCCGGCGCGTCCATGGTCACGAGGCGCGCGTCATTCTGAATCGCTGGCACTATGGCGCCTTCGAGTCCGCGGGCCAGGCCATGCTGCTACGCTATTTTGGCCAGTCCGTCGGCAGCCCGATCATCACCGGCGACTGCGTCAGTCCACCGCTTGCGCGCGTGTGCGGCATGCACATGTTGTACTACCACGTTCCATCCAACTGGGCAGAGGGCCTGCGGCCGCAGCACCTGACGTCAACACTCGACAAGCTGTATGTCGAAACATTGCCGAAGGTCATCGGCGAGCTGGAGCTGCGTCTGCTCGCCCGCCTGGACGAGCCGGCCGACTGCCAATGTCGTGCGCTGCTGCGCTCGAGACCGGCCGAGTACCGTCTAGCATTGAGTCCACGGGCATGAGCTTCGGCGTGATTCGCGAAGCAGCGCGTGAGACTCCGGTTAGCGCGCGTACGGATGTCCTGGTGGTCGGTGGAGGTCCAGCCGGCATATGCGCCGCGATTGCCGCTGCGCGTAACGGAGCGCGGGTCATCCTCGCCGAGCGCTACGGGCACCTGTGCGGTCTGGCCTCCGGCGGCGAGGTCATTGTGCTTGACGACATGGCCGACCTCCACGAGAAGACCGTGGGCGGACTGTGCGACGAGATCGTCGAGCGCCTCGACCGGCTGGGCGGGGCCGTCTACCCGCCGCTCGAAGACCAGTTCGTGTCGTCGGAGGCGGCGTGGGCGCGCTGGGGCCGCTGGGGACTCCAGGACAACTACGCCCGCACGCGCCCCAAGACCGTTACCTATGCCGTCTCATTCGACCCGGAGGCGCTCAAGTTCGTCGCATTGGAACTGCTTGACTCGGCCGGAGTCGAACTGCGGTTACATACGACGTTCGTCGACGCGCTGGTCGAGGATAGCGCGCTCCGCGGCGGCATCTTCGAAACAAAGTCGGGTCGCGAGGCGATTCTGGCCAGCGCGATCATCGATGCGTCGGGTGACGGCGACGTGTTTGCCTGCGCTGGAGCACCGTTCGAGTTGGGCACCTACATCATGACAGTCGTCCACCGCTTCGCAAATGTCGACGTCGAGCGGGCGATTGACTGGGAGCGTGCGCAGCCTGAAGAGGCGGAGCGACTCAACCGTGAGATCAAGGCCATCTACGGCAGCGCGTGGGACTACTGGTGGTTGCGCACGACGATCGACGGTGTGGTGTGGTGCAACTGGCCCACACATCCCAAACCTTAACGCGTTGCGCGTAGAGGATCAGACCTATGTCGAGCACGAGGCGCGACGGCGCATTTTCCGCGCGCTGGAATTTGCCCGCGCCAACCTACCCGGGTTTGAGCGTGCCCAACTCGTCGACACCGCGCCGCAACTCGGCGTGCGCCAGACGCGCCTGCTCCAGGGCGAGTATGTGCTTACCAAACAGGACGTGCTGAGCGGCCGCTGGTTCGAGGATCGCATCGGCCGCGGCCGCGACTACTACTACCCGTACCGTTCACTGCTGCCGCGCGGTGTCGACAACCTGCTGGTCGCTGGCCGCTGCTTCTCGGCTACTTCCGAAGCGCAAAAGATGAGCCGCGAAATCCCGCCGATGATGGTCGTCGGTCAGGCCGCGGGGACCGCGACATCGAAGCGATCGCCAGGGTCGAGCTGCTCGTGGATCGGAGCGGGTGCTGGTGGGGATGGCCGGGGACCGCGGTGCTGGCGAGCCAATTTGAGTGCGCTCGCAGTGGTGAGCTCCTTGCGGCGTGAGCGCGTCGCGCGGATATGCGCCTCTAAGACCGGCTCGGGCATCGCCGCAAGCTGCTGCCATTGATTGGATTGGCGATAAGTGATGCGCAGCTCGGCCAGGCGCTTGGGTTGGAGTTGGGAAAGACCCCTGACAGTCGGTGAGGGGTTTTCGGCTGTGGTAGGAGACCCTGCTGATGGCGCCTGCGCCGACGGACGACCTCCGGGGTGCTTTTCCATCTCAGCCAGGAGCTCACCAGCGCGGCGTTCGGCGCGAAGCCTGACTTCGGCGGCGTTGTTCTGGGCATCGAGTCCCAACTGAGCCTGGCGGGCATAGACCCGAGCAGGCTCAGCCAGGTCGACCACCACCTTCACTTCGTCGAGGCTGCGTGCTGCGGCGAGCAGGCGGGAGGCGAGCTCCAGTCGAGCGAGTCACCACTCGCCCGACTCTGGAAGAGCCAGCGACGTCATGCCGCGCGGTTCCCGCGACGAGACGATGACGTGCGGGCTCAAACCTGCTGGTTGGCCGAAAGCAAACGTGGCCGTAGCGGAGGCAGTTCCTCGGGTCCGTTGCCATCCCCGACCAGCTCGTTCCAGCGCATCAGGAAGGCGGCTCCAGACTGGGCGATGGCAATTGGCAATGGATCGTGCTGATGACGTGGTGCATGGGTGGCAATGACCTCCGTTACAGGTGGCTCCGATTGGTCCGATCCCCGGCCCCCAAGCAGGCAGCCGGGGTGGATGACCACACCTCAACTGCGGGCTGGTAGTTCGCGCGACGCCAACGCCTATCGCTGGCTCCGTGCGAAATCGCGACGTTGGACAACCGCGACTCCGACTGCCGCGTCGCTCCCAACCGATTGGCAAGCACCATCACCAGCCGCCGGCGGAGGGATTGCAGAGCGGCCGTCTCGAGCTCAGCTGGTGGATGTTGCCAGTCGATCTCCGAGACAACAACGACGTCCGCAGGATCCAGGTAGACATGCTTGGCGCCCTTGAAAGCGGGCAGCTCGCCACGCCTGACACAGGGCGCGCAGGATGTACTCGGAGATGCCGACCGTACGCGCAACACGCTGGATCGGCCAGCCCCTGGCGATGCCGACCCGCAGGCCGAGCTTGCGGGCCCGCGATCGAACCGCTGCCGCGCCGCGACCGAGCGCTGCTGCGATCGCGATGGTCGGTCGCACGCCCAGCTGGGTCACCACGTAGCGATCGTGCTCGGCGGTCCACGGCGCCCAATGCGCGTCGGGGAGTTCAACGCCCGCTGCATTCCAGGCGGCGCGAAAGTTCGGGAAATGGCGCAGCACTGCGTACGCGGTCGGGACGCGGCGCTGCCCACGTCCGATGCGTTGGATCTGGATTTGGATCAAGCTGGCCCAGTAGCGGCTGGTCGTCGGCGCCTGGCCAGTCGCGTGGTGGAAAGCCACCAGGCCGTCCAGCACGCGCTCGCGTGTCCACCAGGTCCGCGTGGAATCCGGCCGGCTGGCGCGGTGCACATCGGGCAGGCGCCAGGTTCGGAGTGCGCGCCTTGGCCCGATCGGCCGCGATGGACGAGCACCAGGTGGTCGGGTCGCACACAGACGGGCCTTCGGCAGCGCCGCCAGAGTCGTCGGCCGGGCGGGAGGGGTCCGACGAACAACTCCCAGGCGACGCGAGCCGCCGTCAGCCGTTG
>WNFU01012064.1_pt1 | contig 11971 bp, 9 predicted proteins | sample 5400121 | NCBI WGS metagenome assembly WNFU01 (sample SAMN13153360, study PRJNA577476) | soil metagenome | isolation source: 100 cm soil or saprolite under grassland replicate 1 | place: USA:California | collected 2016-06-15 | reverse complement strand
TGGGAGTCGCCGAGGTCCCAGCCGATGCCGGCCGCCTCCCTGAACACCAGGGTCAGCGGCCCCGGCCACCAGGCCGCGATCAGCGCCTGTGCCTGCTCGGTGACCTCCTCGACCAGGCCGATCGCCTGGCGCCAGTTGTGCACCAGCACCGGCAGCGGCAGGTCGCGGCCACGGCCCTTGGCGGCGAACAGGGCCTGCACGGCGGAGGCGTTGAAGGGGTCGCAGCCGACCCCGTAGAGGGTGTCGGTGGGCAGCACCAGCAGCCCGCCACGGGCGACGATCTCGCCGCCGACCTCCAGCAGCGACTCCCACTGCCGCTCGTCTGCGGGGATCGGGATGACCCTGGGGTCGTCGCCTCCGGCGCGCTCCTCGGCGCTCACGCCTCCCCCCCGATCGACCGGGGCACCACTCCGCGGTTCCCCGGACCCCTCCGGCTGCCCTCGATCACGCGGTCGCTGCCGGCCAGGTCGGGCCGCACCGCGACCTCGGTCAGGCCCGCCGATGCCAGCAGCCGCACGGCCGCCCCGCCCTGGTCGTCGCCGATCTCGCAGACCAGCCAGCCGCCGGGGGCCAGCCAGTGCCCGGCCCTTGCCACCACCCGCCGGAGCACGTCGAGGCCGTCCGGCCCGCCGTCGAGGGCGAGCCGCGGCTCGCGGTCGCGCACGTCCCTTGGGAGGGTGGCGATCGCTCCTGTCGGCACGTAGGGGACGTTGGCGCAGAGGACGTCGACCCGGCCGGCGAGCTCCTCCGGCAGCGGGCCGTCCAGGTCGCCCGCGAGCAGCTCGATCCCATGGATGGCGGTGTTGGCCTGCGCCCAGGCGAGCGCCTGCGGGTCGAGCTCGGTGGCCACCACCCGGGCGCCAGGCACCTCGGCGGCCAGGAAGCAGGCGATCGCTCCGCAGCCGGTGCACAGGTCAACCGCGAGGGGCGCCTTGTTGACCGGGGCCCGACCGACCGGGGCACCCCCTCGGGGTTCCCCGGACCCCTCCGGCCCTTGGGGTTCCCCGGACCCCTCCGGCCCGGCGGCGCGCAGGTGGATGGCGGCGCGCTCGGCGAGGCCCTCGGTCTCGGGACGCGGCACGAACACCCCAGGCCCGACCCGCAACCGCAGCGGCCCGAACGGCGCCCACCCGACCACGTACTGCAACGGCTCGCCGCCAGCCCGCCGGGCGACCATCGCCTCCAGCCGCTGGACGGCGCCGGCGGGGAGCGGCTGCGGCCCGCGCCCCGGCAGCGGCGTCCCGAGGGCCTCCTCGAGCAGCCAGCGGGCCTCGGCCCAGGGGGAGACGCAGCCGGCGGCGGCCAGCTCCGCGGCCGCCCAGGAGGCCGCCCCGGCGACGGTCTGCTGGTTCCTGGCCGTGCGGGTCACGCCGACGCCTCCGCGCCGGCGGCGGCCAGCGCCGCCTCGGCGTCCCTGGCGGCCAGCTCGTCGATGATCCGGTCGAGCCCGCGGCCCTCCAGCACGCCGGGCAGGTCGCCGACCGACAGGCCGATGCGGTGGTCGGTGACCCGGTCCTGGGGGAAGTTGTAGGTGCGCACCCGCTCGGAGCGGTCGAGGGAGCGGACCTGGGAACGGCGCTCGGCGGCGAGCTGCGCCTGCTGCTCGGAGAGGGCCCGTTCCAGCAGCCTGGCCCGCAGCACCCGCAGGGCCTGCGCGCGGTTCTGGATCTGGGACTTCTCGTCCTGCATGGCGACCACGATGCCGGTGGGCAGGTGGGTCACCCGCACCGCCGAGTCGGTCGTGTTGACCGACTGGCCGCCCGGACCGGTCGAGCGGTACACGTCGACCTTGAGGTCGCGGTCGTCGATGGTGACCTCCACCGGGTCGGCCTCCGGCAGGACGTTGACCCCGGCGGCGGAGGTGTGGATGCGGCCCTGCGACTCGGTGACCGGCACCCGCTGCACCCGGTGCACGCCCGCCTCGTACTTCAGCCGCGACCAGGCCCCCCTGCCCTTGACCGCGAACACCGCCTCCTTGATCCCCTCCAGGTCGGAGGCGCTCTCCGACAGGACCTCGACCCGGTAGCCGTGCTGCTCCGCCCAGCGGGTGTACATCCGGTACAGGTCGCCGGCGAACAGCGCGGCCTCGTCCCCGCCGGTGCCGGCCCGCACCTCGACGATCACGTCCTTGTCGTCGTTGGGGTCCTTGGGGACCAGCGCCCGCCGCAGCTCGCCCTCCAGCTCGGCCTGGCGGGCCTGGGCGCTGGTGATCTCCTCGTCGAGCAGGGCGCGGCCGTCGGCCGAGCGCTCCTCGCGCAGGAGCTGGCGGGCGGCGGTCAGGTCCTCGCCCGCCGCGCGCCAGGCCCGGTAGGAGCGGACCACCGGGCCCAGCTCCGCATGCCGCTTGGACAGCTCGATCACGCGCGCCTGGTCGGCCAGCACCTCGGGATCGGCGAGCTGCCGCTCGATGGCGGTGTAGGCCTGCTCGATCTGATCGAGACGTTCGAACACGTCAGCCGCCTTTGGCGAGGTCCTCCTCGGCGGCGCCCGGCCCGGCCACCAGCCGGGAGGGCAGGGGCGAGACCCTGGCCCGCTCGGCCGGCGGCAGCACCTGCTGGAGGGCGCGGATGGCGACCTCCAGCATGTCCTGGCTGGGCGGCTTGGTGGTGAGCATCTGCAGCCACAGCCCCGGCTTCATCATCGCCCGGACCAGCGCCGAGCGCTCGCGGCCGGCGCCGAGCCGGATGCCCTCGTAGGCGATGCCGACGATCACCGGCACGGCCAGGATCTGCAGCGGCACGCGGACCAGCAGCGGCGGCCGCCCGGCCAGCGAGAACACCACGGTGAACAGCACCAGCGTGACCACGAACAGGATCAGCAGGAAGTTGGTCCCGCAGCGGACGTGCAGGGTCGGGAAGCGGTCGAGGTTGGCGGGCTGCAGCGGCAGGCCGGCCTCGTAGCAGTGGATCGCCTTGTGCTCGGCGCCGTGGTACTGGAAGACCCGGCGGATGTCGCGCAGCATCGAGATGACCAGGATGTAGGCGAGGAAGAACGCCAGCCTCGCCAGGCCCTCGACCAGGTTGAAGGTCAGGTTGTTGGGGAGATGCCGGGACAGCCAGTTGGTGCCGGCCGCCGGGGCGAGGATGAACAGCAGCGTGAAGAAGAGCGCACCGATCCCCAGCGACCAGCCCATCTGCCTGTCGCTGAGCTGCTCGTCCTCATCCAGCGCCTGGTTGCCGGAGATGGCCAGGGCGCGCACGCCGATGGCCAGCGAGTCGACCAGCACACCGACGCCGCGGAAGAACGGCAGGCGGAACAGCCGCACCCGCCCGGCGAGGGGGGTGAGGTGGTGGCGCTCCAGGTAGATCTCGCCCTTGGGACGGCGCACCGCCAGCGCCCAGGCGTCCTGGCCGCGCATCATCACGCCTTCCAGCACGGCCTGGCCGCCGTAGTAGAACGGCCGCCCCCCCTCGGACCGTCTGCTCACCGCGCTGCCCGCCCGTCCGCTCAGGCGGTCGGCTCGGACGGCTTGCGCTTGCCGTAGCGGCGCTCGAAGCGCTCCACGCGGCCACCGGCGTCGACCAGCTTCTGCTTGCCGGTGTAGAAGGGGTGGCACTTGGAGCAGATGTCGACCCGCAGCTCGGAGACGGTCGAGCGGGTCTGGAACTCCTCGCCGCACGAGCAGCGCACGGTGGCGACCTTGTATTCGGGGTGGATGCCCTGCTTCATGGTTGTTCGTTTCCTCACGGTCGGTTGGCTGGTGATCCTATACCCCGAACCACCTGGCCGGTTCGCGAATTCCCCTGACCGATCAGCTGATGTTGGCGCGCTGGATGGCACGCAGGAACTCGGCGTTGGTCTTGCTCTGGCGCATCCGGTCGACCACCAGCTCGAGGGCCTGGGCCGAGTCGAGCGCACCGAGCACCCGGCGCAGCTTCCAGGCGACCACCAGCTCCTCCTCGGTCAGCAGCAGCTCCTCCTTGCGGGTGGAGGAGGCGTCGACGTCCAGGGCCGGGAAGATGCGCCGCTCGGACAGCTTGCGGTCGAGCCGCACCTCCATGTTGCCGGTGCCCTTGAACTCCTCGAAGATCACCTCGTCCATGCGCGACCCGGTGTCGACCAGGGCGGTGGCCAGGATCGTCAGCGAGCCGCCCTCCTCCAGGTTGCGGGCCGCCCCGAAGAAGCGCTTGGGCGGGTACAGGGCCGAGGAGTCGACCCCGCCGGAGAGGATCTTGCCGCTGGCCGGGGTGGCCAGGTTGTAGGCCCTCGACAGGCGGGTGATGCCGTCGAGCAGCACCACCACGTCGCGGCCGTACTCCACCAGCCGCTTGGCCCGCTCGATGGTCAGCTCGGCGACCTGGCAGTGCTCCTCGCTCGGCCGGTCGAAGGTGGAGTAGATCACGTGCGCCTTGGTCGAGCGCTGCATGTCGGTGACCTCTTCGGGCCGCTCGTCGGTGAGCAGGATGATGAGGTACACCTCGGGGTTGTTGTCGCTGATCGCGTTGGCGATCTGCTTCATCAGGGTGGTCTTGCCCGCCTTCGGCGGGGACACGATCAGCCCACGCTGGCCCTTCCCGATCGGGCACATCAGATCCATGATCCTGGTGGAGATCTCGGTCGGGTTGTGCTCCAGGCGCAGGCGCTCCTGCGGGTACAGCGGGGTCTGGTCCTTGAAGTCGCGCCGGCCGCGCGCCTCCTCCGGGTCGAGGCCGTTGACCTTCTCGACCCGGGAGAGGGCGGCGTACTTCTCGGAGTCCCGCGGCAGCTTGACGGTGCCCTCGATCTCGTCGCCGCGCCGCAACCCCATCCGGCGGATCATCGACAGCGGCACGTAGACGTCCTCCGGCCCAGGCAGGTAGCCGTTGACCCGCAGGAAGCCGTAGCCGTCCTGGGAGCGGATGTCGAGGGTGCCGACGCGGCTGACCTCGGGACGGTCGTCGGCCTGCTGCCGGTCCCGGTAGTCGGGCCGGTCCAGCACGGCGACGTTGCCGCCCTGCTCGTTGAAGCGGTTGCGGTTGCGGTTCCGGTTGCGGCTGCGGCGCCGTCCGCCACCGCCACCCTGGCCCTGCTGGTTCTCCCAGCGGCCGCCCTGCTGGCCGCCCCAGTCCCGCCGCTGGCCGCGGTCGCCGCCGTGGTCGGGCTGCCCGTCGCCGCGCTGCGCCGGCTCCGCCGCCGCCTGCCCCTGGGCGGGCTGGCTCTGGCCGCCGCCGGCCGGCTGGCCCTCCTGGCGTCCGTCACCGCCGGCCTGGCCCTGTCCGCCCGTGGCCGCCCGGCCCTGGGCGCCGTCGGCCGGCGGGTCCCCGGCCGCGCCCGCCTGGCCCTTGGCGCCGTCGCCGGCCTGGCCTTGCGCGGCCGGCGGGTCCTGCGCGGCCGGCGGGTCGCCGGCCGGCGCGGTCTGGACCAGGGCGGCTGCCTGGCCCGAAGCCGCAGCGGGCCCGGGGTCGGCCTGGCCGGCACCGGCATCGGCGTTGCCGCCGGCCGTGGCGGCCGGCAGCTGCTCGCCGTTGCGGCCCGGCTCGGCGACCTGACCGGACGGTTGCGCCGTCGCCGGCAACGCGGCGGCGGCCGGCTGCCCACCGTTGCCCGCCGCCTCGACCGGCTGCGGCTCCGGGTCCCGGCCGGCTGGCGCCTCGGCGGTGGCCGGCAGCTCAGGCTGCTCGGCCGGCTGGCCGGCCGCGGCGCCCCGTCGGCCTCTGCCCGACGGGCTCGAGGAAGGCTGGAACTCGACACCCTGGGCCTTGGCGATGATCGCGCCGATCAGATCCGCCTTGCGGAGCCGCTGGTAGCCCTGGACACCCATGGAGGAGGCGATCGCCTGCAGCTCGGGCAGCACCTTCGCCTCGAGGATGTCCCGTTCGGTGGTTGCCATGTTCACCTTCCTGTTGGTGGCGACCGGCCGGCTCGGGCTCGAGCCGGGGTCCGTGGATCGCCACCCGGTTGCCGGGGTCTTGAAATTGCGCCGGGATGCGGCGCCGTGGGGAGAACTCGCGCTCGCTCCTCTTCCTGTTCCCGTCTTCCCGTCGACGAGGCCCTGCGGCCGCTGGCGCTTGGACGCCGGGCCGCAAGGGTGCATGACGTCGGGTCACCTGACCCGGTCGACTACTCGAACGGAACTGGTGGTGCCGCCACTGGCCGGCCTCGTCGTACACCCCCGCAGGGACTGGCTGCCCGCCTGCCGGGCACCGCGTCCATCGCGCAACGATCCGTGCCGAACGTGTCGGGAATCGCCAGAGCGATGAGCCGGGATGGCGGGGGCGTCGACCGAATTGGCCAGCGACTGAGACCGCGGCCATTGTACGGGCGGCGGGTGACCGAGCGCAACAGCCCTCACTCCTCCATCAGCACGCGCACGTCGCCGTCCTTGCCGAGCAGCGAGAACCCCGTCCTCTCGCCCTGCCGCTGGAAGACGATCGACACGGTCGAGCGGCCGACCCGCAGGTCGTGCAGCTCCACCGTGTGCAGCCATCCCGGCAGCTGCGGCTTGTTCACGTTGATGGTGTTGGCGGGGGCGTCCGCCGAGATGCCGAGCATCGCCTGCAGCAGCAGGAACGGGGCGCCGGCGGCCCAGGCCTGCGGCGAGCACGCGACCGGGTAGGCGACCGGCCGGTTCGGCGAGCGCCGGGTGAAGCCGCAGAACAGCTCCGGCAGGCGCATGTCGTCGACGGTCACGGCCATCTCGAACATCGCCGTCGCCAGCCGGTTGGTCGCCTTGGCGTGCCCGTAGCGCTTCAGCCCCGCACCGATGATCGCGTTGTCGTGCGGCCACACGGAGCCGTTGTGATAGCTCATCGGGTTGTAGGCGATCGCCGACTTCGACATCGTCCGCACCCCCCAGCCGGAGAACATGTCGGGGGCCAGCAGGCGCCTCGCCATGGCCGCTGCCTTGTCGGGGTCGACGATGTCGCAGTACAGCCCGTGGGCGGGGTTGGAGGTGATGGTGGCCACCGGCCGCTTCTCGCCGTCGAGGGCCATCGCGAAGTACTGCTCGGACTCGACCCAGAAGCGCTCGTTGAAGGCGGCCCGCAGGGCGGCCGCCTCGGCGCGCAGGACGCCGGCCCGTTCGGCCTGGCCGAGCCCCTCGAACACGTCGGCCACCCGCAGCTTGGCCAGGTAGGTGTAGGCCTGCACCTCGGCCAGCGCGATCGGCCCCTCCGCCAGCTTGCCGTCGACGTGCACCACCGAGTCGTGCGAGTCCTTCCAGCCCTGGTTGGCCAGGCCACGCGGGCTGGTGCGCAGGTATTCCACGAAGCCGTCGCCGTCGGCGTCGCCGTAGCTTTCCACCCAGTGGAGCGCCCGCTCGACGTTGGGCAGCAGCCGCCTGCAGAACTCCAGGTCGCCGGTCCAGCGGTAGTAGGTGCCGAGCAGCAGCAGCCACAACGGGGTCGAGTCGATCGAGCCGTAGTACGGGGTGTGGGGGATCACGTTGGCGCCGGCCAGCTCGCCCTGACGCAACTCGTGGAGGATCTTGCCCGGCTGGGCGTCGCGCCACTCGTCGGTCTCCTCGGCCTGGAAGGCGGCCAGCACCTCGAGGGTGGTGCGGGTCAGGTCGGGGTTGAGCAGCAGCGTCTGGTGGCAGGTGAGCAGCGCGTCGCGGCCGAACGGGGCCACGAACCAGGGGATGCCGGCCGCCACCAGGTTGCCCTGCCTGGTCGGCGTGAGCAGGGCCCGCAGGTCGCGCAGCCTCCTGGCGAGCAGCTCGTTGTAGAGCTGGTTGTTGGTCCAGATGCGGGTGCAGGAACGCTCCCAGGACTCGTAGGAGCGGCGCAGCCCGTGCATGGCGGCGTCGAACGGCTTGGCGGGGTTCGGCACGCCCGCCGCCCTCGGCTCCACCGTGAGCGCGATCATCTCCGTCTCGGTCGGCTGCAGCCGCAGCCGCCAGGCGGCCACCACCTGCTCGCCCCGCACCTCGAGCTCGGTCGGCGCCAGCTCGAAGTGGATGCGGGTCTCCCTGAAGACGCCGTCCTCGCCGGCATAGGCGAATGCCACCGCGCTGCCGTCGGCCTTGGGGTGGGTGAACTTGCCTCTGGTGGACCGCCTGAGCCCACGCACCTCGAAGATGTCGGCGAAGTCGGTCCCGAAGGTCAGCCGCAGGGTGAAGTCGACCGCGGCGGCGTTGTAGTTCTTGACCCGGATGCGCTCGTACAGGCGCCCGTCGATCACCCTGGTGCGGCGGATGTTGACGGTGTGCTGGACGGCGGTCACCGCGCCCTCCTCGTCGAGCAGGTCCTGGTTGGCCAGGTCGACGTGGCTGGCGAAGGCGCGGTCGGCGGAGGTCGACAGCAGCAGCGGCGGGTTGCCGTCGACCTCGAGCCGGAAGTCGGACAGGTAGCGGGTGTCCCGCCAGTAGAAGCCGGCGCCGGTGGCCTTCTCGGCGTCCAGGTTCCCCTCGGCGTCGGCGCACAGGAACATGTCGCCTTCCTTGGTGGACCAGAGGCGCTCGGTGCGGGCGTGCATCACCGCGACCACGCCCTTGACCAACACACGGTTGACCGAGGCGTCGGCCAGCACGAACTCCTCGCCGGCGGGCGAGGTCAGCTTGTCGGGCACGGGAGACTCCGCGTCGTGGTAGCTGCGGCTCGGGAGCTTGCCTCATCCTTCGGCGGCGAGGCGGGCGACTTGAGCCCGCAGTCTATCGCCGCCGTCCACCAGCCCGGTCGACCCCGGGTTGACCAGCGGACCCCCCCGGGGTCCCCCGGACCCCCCCGAGGGCGCCGGTGGTGGCCAGCTCCAGCTGGAGCACCCGCCAGCCGTCGCCAGCAGCCGCCGCCAGCGCCTCGTCGGCGTCTGCGGCGACGCCAGCGGCCGCCGCCCGAGGGCAGAGCACCAGCAGCGACGGTCCGGCGCCCGACAGGAACGCGGCGTGCCCGCGCCGTCGCAGCAGCTCCAGCAGCCGGGCGGCGGCCGGCGTGCGGGCGAGCCTCTCGGGCTGGTGCAGCAGGTCCTCGGTGGCCGGCAGGAGCAGCTCGGCGTCCCCGGCCAGCGCCAGCGGCAGCAGGGCGGCCCGGCCGGCGGTGTGGGCGGCGGTGCGGAACGGCAAGGCCAGCGCCAGCAGCTCGGTGGCTGGCAGGTCGGGGGCGACCAGCTCGCGGGCGGCGAGCAGGCCGAGCACCACCGCGGCCGCGCTCGACCCGAAGCCGCGGCCGAGCGGGAAGCCCTTGACCACCGACAGCCGCAGCGGCGGCAGCGGCGTCCCTGCCGCGGCGGCGAGCCGTCGCATGGCCACCGCGACCAGGCTGTCCGGTCCGGTCGGCAGCAGCGCCGCGTGCTCGCCGCTGACCTGGATGGCGTCGGCCGGGCCGGGGGTCGCCTCCAGCTCGTCCCACCAGTCGAGGGCCAGCCCGGCGGCGTCGAACGCCGGTCCCAGGTTGGCGGTGGTGGCGGGCGCCCTGACCCGCACGGTGTCCATGAGCCGTGAGCCTACCGTGGGGGGCCGCCCGGTTACGCCAGGCCGAGCGCCGCGGCGGCGGCCGCCGCATCCGCCGGGACCCGGGTGGGGGTCGGCGCGCCCGCGAGGGCCCAGTCGGGGTCCTTGAGCCCGTTGCCGGTGACGGTGCAGACCACCAGCCGGCCGCGTTCCACGCCGGCCTGGAGCAGCCCGGCCACCGAGGCGGCCGAGGCCATCTCCACGAACACGCCCTCCTTGCGGGCGAGCAGCCGGTAGGCGGCCAGGATCTGCCGGTCGGTGACCGCCGCCAGCCGCCCGCCGGACTCGGCGACCGCCCGGCGGGCGCCCTCGGCCGAGGCCGGCCTGCCGATGCGGATGGCGCTGGCGATGGTCGTCGGCCGTTCCACCGGCCGGCCGGTGACCAGCGGGGCGGCCCCCGCCGCCTGGAAGCCGAGCATGCTGGGGCGGCCATGCGCCAGGCCGAGCGCCTCGGCCTCGCGGTAGCCGAGCCAGGTGGCGGTGATGTTGCCGGCGTTGCCGACCGGGATGCAGTGGACGTCCGGGGCGCGGCCGAGCGCCTCGACGATCTCGAAGGCGACCGTCTTCTGGCCCTGGATGCGCAGCGGGTTGACGGAGTTGACCAGCGCCACCGGGTGGCGCTCCGCCAAGTCGCGGACCAGCGCGAGGCAGTCGTCGAACGACCCGTCCACCGCCAGCACGGTGGCCCCGTGCACCAGTGCCTGCGCCAGCTTGCCGAGCGCGACCCTGCCCTCGGGGACGACCACCGCGCAGGTGATCGCCGCCCTCGCCGCGTAGGCGGCGGCCGACGCCGAGGTGTTGCCGGTCGAGGCGCACAGCACCGCCCGCGCCCCCTCCTCCAGCGCCTTGGACACGGCCACGGTCATGCCCCGGTCCTTGAACGACCCGGTGGGGTTGGCCCCCTCGACCTTGAGCCAGACGTCGCAGCCGCTGCGGGCCGACAGCACCGGGGCGCGCAGCAGCGGAGTGCCGCCCTCCAGCAGCGTCACCACCGGGGTGGCGGGGCCGACCGGCAGGTGCTCCCGGTAGCGCTCGATCAGCCCCGGCCAGGGCCTCGCGTCCACGCCTCTCACCAGCCCAGCACCTCGTCGGCCTCCTCCCCTTCCACCCGCATGACGCTGGCCAGGTTGCTGACCACCTCCAGGCGGCGCAGCCCCTCCAGCACCGCGCGCACCGCTCCCTCCCTGGCCAGGTGGGTGACGAGCACCAGCTGGGCCTTCTCCCCCTTGCCCCGCTGCAGCACCGAGCGGATCGACACCGCCTGCGCGGCGAAGGCGGCGGCCACCTGGGCGAGCACGCCGGGGCGGTCGGCCACGTCGAGCGCCACGTAGTACTGGGTGTCGACGTCCTCCATGCCGCGGACCCGGCGCTGGTACAGGCAGGTGCAGCCGACCCCGTGGGCGCCCTGCAGGCGCATGCGGGCGACGTCGACCAGGTCGCCGACGACCGCGGAGCCGGTCGGCCGCCCGCCGGCACCGCGCCCGTAGAACATCAGCCGGCCGACCGCGTCGGCTTCCACGAACACCGCGTTGTAGGCCTCGGTGACGCCGGCGAGCGGGTGGCTGTCCGGGACCATCGCCGGGTGCACGCGGGCGCTCACCTCGCCGTCGACCTCCTCGGCGATCGCCAGCAGCTTGACGGTGTAGCCCATCCGCGCCGCCGCCGCGATGTCGGCCGCGGTCACGTCGGTGATCCCCTCCCGGTAGACGTCGCCGGCCACCACCCTGGTGTTGAAGGCCAGGCTGGCCAGGATGGCGCACTTGGCGGCGGCGTCGAAGCCCTCGACGTCGGCGCTGGGGTCGGGCTCGGCATAGCCCAGCTCGGTCGCCTCGGCCAGCGCCTCCTCGTAGCCGGCGCCGGTGGAGGTCATCCGCCACAGCACGTAGTTGGTGGTGCCGTTGACGATCCCGAGCACCCGGCGGACCCGGTCGCCGGCCAGCGACTCCTTGAGCGGCGCGACGATCGGGATCGCCCCGCCGACGGCGGCCTCGAACTTGAGGTCCACCCCGGCGGCGTCGGCGGCGTCGAACAGCTCGCCGCCGTGGGCGGCCAGCAGCTCCTTGTTCGCGGTGACCACCGGCTTGCCGAGCCGGATGGCCCGCAGGATGAGCGAGCGGGCCGGCTCGATCCCGCCCATCACCTCCACCACCACGTCGACCTCCGGGTCGGTGACCACCTCGGCGGCGTCGCCGCTGATGCGGGTGGGGTCGACGGCCGGGTCGCGCTTGCGGGTGACGTCGCGGACCGCGACCCGCTGCAACGCGATCGACACCCCGGCGCGGTCCCGCACCGGCGTGGCATGCTCCACCAGCAGCCGGGCCACGCCGGTGCCGACCACGCCGCAGCCGAGCATCCCGACCCTGAGCGCCTCCCCCACGTCCCCTCCCGTTCGTCCCTCCCGTTGCCGGCGCCATCTTGCCCGACCGGCAGCGCGAAGGCCCAGCCGCTCGACGAGCGGCGGCGCTGGCGCGACCTTGACGGGGGACTACATCCGCTCTGGGGCGCCCACGCCGATCATCGCCAGGGTGTTGGCGAGCACCTGCCTGGTGGCCTGGCAGAGCCACCAGCGGGCACTCGACAGGCGCTGGTCATCGCTCAGGACCCGGC
>WNFU01008364.1_pt1 | contig 11972 bp, 12 predicted proteins | sample 5400121 | NCBI WGS metagenome assembly WNFU01 (sample SAMN13153360, study PRJNA577476) | soil metagenome | isolation source: 100 cm soil or saprolite under grassland replicate 1 | place: USA:California | collected 2016-06-15 | reverse complement strand
TGGAGTTGACCCGGTTTCGTGGAGAGGGAACTGCTTTCGAAACTCCTCACCGCACCCCCTCCGAGGGGGATACCAAGATAGCGCCCCCCGGCGCGATCGTCGATCCTGACGCCACTGTGCGATCGCGTCGAGAGTGCGACCGCTCGTAGGCGATGGGCGACAGATAGTCGAGCGCCGAATGCCGCCGGCGCGGGTTGTACCAGCCCTCGATGAAGTCGAAGACGGCGAGGCGTGCCTCGACCGGTGTCGCGAACCGCTGCCGATCGAGCAACTCGCACTCGAGCGTCGCGAAGAAGCTCTCGCAGAGCGCGTTGTCGTAGGCATCGCCGACCGAGCCCATCGAGGGCCGGACGCCGGCCTCACGACAGCGGAGCCCGAAGGCGATCGACGTGTACTGGCAGCCCTGATCCGAGTGATGAATGACGTCGGCGGGCCGACGTTGCTCGACGGCCATGTCCAGCGCGGTCAGGACGAGTTCGGTCCGCAGATGCGATTCCATCGCCCAGCCGATCACGCGTCGGCTCCACGCGTCGACGACGACCGCGAGATACAGAAACCCGGCCCAGGTCGGGATGTACGTGATATCCGCCACCCACAGCCGATCGGGGCCGGCCGCCGCGAAGTCGCGGGCCACGAGATCCGGCGCCGGCCGGTGCGCTTGGTCCCGGAGCGTGGTCCGGGGCCGCTTGCGTCGACTGACGCCGCACACGCCGAGGGCGCGCATGAGCCGGGCCACCCGCTTGCCGCCCACGTGGATCCCCAGGGCGGCGAGTTCCGCGTGCACCCGCGGCGCCCCATAGGTGCCACGCGACGTGCGATGAATCTCGTCGATGTACGCCGTGAGCTCGACGTCGGCGCGCGTCCGTGCCGCCATGGGCCGCTGGCGCCACGCATAGTACCCGCTGGGGGAGACACCCAGCACCCGGCACATGGTGGTCACGCGATGGAGGGCCTGGTGGGCGGTCACGAACTCGAATCCTTGGACGGGCTCGAGGTGGTCTCCCGCGCAAACCAGGCCGCGGCTTTTGAGAGGATCGTCCGCTCTTCGCGGAGCTGCCGGTTCTCCCGCCGGAGCCGACGCAGCTCGTCACGCTCCTCCGTCGTGAGGCCGTCGGTCCGCTGGCCGGCGTCGAGCGCCGCCTGCTTCACCCAGTTCCGGATCGCCTGGGCCGAGGGCTCAAACTCGCGCCCGAGCTCCTCCGGGGTCCGGCCGCGCCGGATCAACTCGATCATCTGCCGCCGGAACGCCGACGGGTACGGCCGATGGCTCTTCGGCATCGTGGACGCTCCTTTCCGCCCCAACGATGGGGTGTCCACGAAACCGGGTCAACTCCAGTGCGCGCTTCTGCGAGGACTGTGGCGCGCGGCTTGAGGCGGCCTGCCCAAGTTGTGGCACCCCTGTCACGCCAGGCAAGAAGTTCTGCCGGTCCTGCGGCGCCGCGCTAACCACCGAGCCAGCGGGCCGCTGTGCCAGCCCCGAGTCCTACACCCCCAAGCACCTCGCCGAGAAGATCCTCACGTCTAAGGCCGCGCTCGAAGGCGAGCGCAAACAGGTCACCGTGCTGTTCGCTGACCTCAAGGGCTCAATGGAGCTGCTCGCCGACCGTGATCCCGAGGAGGCCCGCAAGCTCCTGGATCCCGTCCTCGAGCGGATGATGGACGCGGTCCATCGCTACGAGGGGACCGTGAACCAGGTCATGGGCGACGGGATCATGGCCCTGTTCGGCGCCCCCCTCGCCCATGAGGATCACGCCGTGCGCGCCTGCTACGCGGCGCTGCGCATGCAGGACGCCGTCCGGCGCTACGCCGAGGAAGTCCAGAGGACGCAGGCGGTCCCGATCCACATCCGCGTGGGCGTGAACTCGGGAGAAGTAGTGGTGCGCTCGATCGGCAGCGATCTGCGCATGGACTACACGGCTGTCGGACAGACAACGCACCTCGCGGCGCGGATGGAGCAGATGGCGATGCCCGGGACGATCCTGCTCACGGCCGAGGCACTTCGGCTGGCCGAAGGCTATGTCCAGGTGAGGGCGGTCGGTCCCGTACCCATCAAGGGACTGGAGCGTCCCGTCGAGGTGTACGAGGTGACCGGAAGCGGCCCGGTCCGGTCGCGCCTGCAGGCGTCAGCCGCGCGCGGCCTCACGCGGTTCGTCGGGCGCGATGCCGAGCTCGGCGCCCTTCGCCAGGCGCTTGAACGAGCCCGGGTTGGCCACGGCCAGGTGGCGGCGGTCGTCGGTGAGCCCGGCGTCGGCAAGTCGCGGCTCTTTTTAGAGTTCACCCGCTCGCACCGCACCGAGGGCTGGCGGATCCTGGAGAGTGGATCGGTCTCATACGGCAAGGCCACTGCCTACCTGCCCGTAATCGATCTGTTGAAGGCGTACTTCAAAGTCGAGGAGCGCGACGACGAGCGCGACATCCGCGAGAAGATCACGGGCAAGCTCCTAGCGCTCGACCGCACGCTGGAATCGGCGCTCCCCCCGATTCTGACGCTGCTCGACACCGCGGTAGACGACGCGGTGTGGTGCGCGCTCGATCCGCCGAACCGCCGGCGGCAGACAATCGACGCCGTGAAGCGCCTTTTGCTCCGCGAGAGCCAGGTCCAGCCGCTCGTCCTCGTCTTCGAGGACCTGCACTGGATCGATGACGCGACACAGGAATTCCTCGACAGCGTCGTGGAGAGCCTGCCGGGCGCGCGGGTCCTGCTCCTCGTCAACTACCGGCCGGAGTACGAGCATCGCTGGGGCGGGAGGACCTACTACACGCAGCTGCGGATCGACCCGCTCTCTGCCGAAAGCGCGGAGGATCTCCTCGAGGCCCTTTTGGGTCCCGATGCCGCGCTCACGCCGCTCGAGCAGCTGCTCATCGAGAGGACCGAGGGCAATCCGTTCTTCCTAGAGGAGAGCATTCGCACGCTCGTCGAGGCCGAGGTCCTCGTCGGCGACCGCGGGGCGTACCGCCTGGCCCGTCCCGTCGAAGGCTTGCAGGTGCCGGCCACAGTGCAGGCGGTGCTCGCGGCGCGCATTGACCGGCTTCCCTCGGACGAGAAGCGCTTGCTGCAGACCGCGGCCGCCATTGGGGTGGACGTGCCGTTCGCGGTTCTCCAGGCCATCGCCGCGACGTCCGAGGAGACGCTCCGCCAAGGCCTCAGCCACCTTCAGGCGGCGGAGTTCCTTTACGAAACAGCCCTGTTCCCCGATCTGGAGTACCGCTTTAAGCACGCGCTGACCCACGAAGTGGCGTACGGGAGCCTTCTGCGCGAGCGCCGCCGGGAGCTTCATGGCGCGGTGGGTCGGGCTCTCGAAGAGCTGTATGCCGAGCGCCTGACCGAGCATTGCGACAAGCTCGCCCACCACTTCATGCGCGCCGAAGACTGGGACCGGGCCGTCCGGTACAGCATCCTCGCCGGGCAGCGCGCGGAGCACACGTACGCCAGCGCGGAGGCGGCGTCGCACTACCGGCGCGGCCTCGACGCCGCGCCCCGCGTGAACCCGCCGCTAGAAGTGGCGAGCGTGGCCGACCTGCACCGGCGATACGCCGGTTCGCTAGATGCGCTCACGGAGTACGACGCCTCGATCGCCGAGTATCAGCGGGCGCTCGAGCTCGTCCGCCACATCGGAGACCGTGCGCGGGAGGCGGCGATCCTGGCCGAGATGAGTGCGGCCCTCGGTCGCGACCATCGGGCCGAGGAGGCCGTCCAGTTTAACGAGCAGTCAATGGCGGCCGCGCGGGACCTTGGCGATCACCGATTGGAGGCGGTCTGCCTCAACCAGCGGGCGCGCTTGCGCGCCGTGTGGCACGCAGAAGTCGGCCCGGCGATGGCCGACGCTGAAGCCGCGCTCCGGCTCGCGGCCAGTGTGGGCGACGCACGGCTGCATGCCCACATCGCCGCGACCCTGGGCACGCTTCTGCAGTGGCGTGGGCAGTACACAGAGGCGCTCGGCCTCCTGCGCGAATGCGCCCGACTGGGGGAGGCGCAGCGCGACGCGGGTATCTTCGCGAGGGCGAGCTACTTCGGGATCACCGCCTGTACGTCCCGGGGCGAATACGAGGAGGCACTCGCCTGGTACCGGCGATTGAGCGACTACGCTTTCTCGGCCGACGACAAGTTCTGGATGGCGCGCGTGCCGAATCTGGCCGGCGGGATCCATCTGGAGCTGTTCGATCTCGATACCGCGATCCGCCTCAATCTGGAGGGAGAGGAGATCGCGCGGAAGGTCTACCGGTGGCCGGAACCCCGAGGGCATTGCCTCCTGAAGACGGGCCTCGCCTACTTGCAGCAGGGCGAGCTCGGACGCGCCACCGAACTCTTCGGGAGGGCGCGGGCGTTTCTCGCCGACGACCAATGGCTGCGTTGGCGCTGGGAGATTCCACTGCTGCGCGCGGAAGCCGAGCTAGCGCTCGCCGAGGGCCGGCCCGACGACGCCTGGCGGCAGGCGGCGGAGTCTCTCGCGCTGGCGACCCGGACCGGCTCGCGCAAGCACATGGCGCGGGCCCGCACCGCGCAGGGCGAGATCCTCGCGGCGAGCGGGCGGCTCGACGAGGCGACCGACGCCTTCGAGAGCTCCATCGCGCTCGCTGAGGAGATGGGGACACCGCGCGAGCACTGGATTTCGCAGGCGGCCCTCGGCAGGACCTTCTACCGCCTCGGCCGCGATGAGGCCGCGGAGGCCGCGTACCGCCAGGCCGCCCGCGTCATTGACGCACTCGCGGCTACGCTGACGACGCCGAGGCTCCGCCAGAGCTTCCTCGCCGCGGAGCCCGTCCTCGAGGTCTACCGCGCGCTGGGACGAGGCCAAGCACCGGAAGAGATACGACCATGCTGAAGCAACCGTCGGCTACCGCCTCGGCCATCGGCAAGAACATTTTGAGGAGGAGTCAGGGAAAGGAATCGGCCCCCATCATCGCGGCTGGGCCCTATTACTCGCTAGGTCGCGCCTGTCTGCTGCTCGGCCGGCTCGACGAGGCGCGGCGCCTGGCCGACCGCGCCATCGAATCCTCTCCGCGTCACCCCGGTTTCGCCGCTCATGCGCACCTGCTGCTCGGTGACATCGCGATCCATCCCGACCGGTTCGATGCCGAGACCGGCGAGGCCCACTACCGAACAGCGCTCGCGCTCGCCGGTCCCCGAGGCATGCGCCCCCTCGTCGCCCACTGCCACCACGGCCTCGGCAGGATCTCCCGGCGCACGGGCAAGTGCGAGCAGGCGCAAGAGCACCTCACCACGGCGACGACGATGTACCGCGAGATGGGCATGACGTACTGGCTGGAGAAGGCGGAGGCGGAGATGAGCGAGCTGACACGATGAATGTCGAGGCGGCAACGGACTCGATTTGAGAAGCGGCCCAGCAGCGATTACGGGTCTCGACCAACAGGAGGTGCATGATGCCGGTCGACAAAACATTTCAGGACCAGAACGTCTACGCGAACGGGCTCCGACTGCATTACCTCGACTGGGAGAACGACGCTGCCCCGCCGATGCTGCTCTTGCACGGGTTCTCGGGGCACGCTCACACCTGGGACACCTTCGCCCGGGCGATGTCAGACCAGTTCCGCGTCTTGGCGCTGGATCAGCGGGGGCACGGCGACAGCGACTGGGCGAAGGATGGCGCCTACACGGTCGACGACCACGCCGCGGACATCAGCGCATTTCTTGATCGACTGGGGCTCGGTCCGGTGGTCCTCATCGGGCTGTCGATGGGCGGGCGCAACGCCATCAGGTACTCGGCCAGGCATCCGGGCAAAGTAGAGAAGCTGGTGATCGTCGACATCGGGCCGGATATCGCCCCTCAGGGTGCAGAGCGCGTGCGTCGGATGGCCGCCGAGGCGCCCGAGGAATTCGCGAGCCTCGAAGAGGCCGTGGCATACCTCCGGAAATATGCCACCCTCACCTCGCCCGCCGCCGAGGCCGCGTTGCGTTATCGAGTCGAACACGGTATGAAGAAGCTGTCCACTGGCCGGTACGCGTGGAAGTACGACAAGTTCCTGCGCGATCAACGGCGGCAGGGAAGCCTGCCCCAAGCCGACCTATGGCCCGTCGTCCCGCAGATCAAAGTGCCCACGCTGATCCTGCGCGGCTCGGAAAGCGATGTCTTCGCGCCGGAGACGGCGAAGCGGATGCACGAACTCATCCCAGGGAGTCGCCTTGTCGAAATCCCGGGCGCCGGGCATTCGGTTCCCGCCGACGCGCCCGAAGCGTTCGAGCGAGCGGTGCGCAACTTTTTGGGTACCTGAGCCGGAGAGCTTGACCGCGATGAAGTGTCAGGGGTGCCAGGCGGAGAACCCGCCTCACACGAAGTTCTGCGAGCAGTGCGGGATCCGCTTGGCGCGGACCTGTTCGAGCTGCGGTTCTCAACTCTCCTCGACGGCCAGATTCTGCGCCGAGTGTGGTCATCCGGTGTCGTCAGCCGCGGCGCCGGCCATCGGTGGCTTTGCCTCGCCACAATCCTATACGCCCAAACACCTCGCCGAGAAGATCCTCACGTCCAAGGCCGCCCTCGAAGGCGAGCGCAAGCAGGTCACCGTCCTCTTCGCTGACCTCAAGGGTTCCATGGAACTGCTCGCCGACCGTGATCCCGAAGAGGCACGCAAGATTCTTGACCCCGTCCTAGAGCGGATGATGGAAGCCGTCCACCACTACGAGGGCACGGTGAACCAGGTGCTGGGTGACGGCATTATGGCCCTCTTCGGCGCGCCCGTCGCTCATGAGGATCACGCCGTCCGGGCCTGCTATGCGGCGCTGCGGATGCACGGGGCCGTCCGTCGGTACGCCGAGGACCTTCGGCGCTCACAGGGCCTCGACGTCCAGATCAGGGTCGGTCTGAACTCCGGCGAGGTCGTCGTGCGCTCCATCGGGAGCGACCTCCACATGGACTACACCGCGGTGGGCCAAACCACGCACCTGGCGGCCCGCATGGAGCAGCTGGCGCGCCCGGGCGCCACGCTCGTCACGGGAGACACCCTCCGGCTTTGCGAGGGGTACGTGCAGGTCAACCCGCTTGGCCCGACGCCCGTCAAAGGGCTGGGGGAGCAGGTCGAGGTCTACGAGCTCATGGGAGCGGGGGCGGCGCGGACCCGACTCCAGGCAGCCGCGGCGCGGGGGCTCACGCGCTTCGTCGGCCGCGACGCCGAAGTCGACCAGCTGCGCCACGTCCTGGAGCGCGCCGGTGCCGGGCACGGGCAGGTGGTGGCGCTCGTGGGCGAGGCAGGCGTGGGCAAGTCGCGCCTGTTCTACGAGTTCACCCACTCCCACCGGGTGCCGGGCTGGTTGACCCTCGAGAGCGGGTCCGTGTCCTACGGGAAGGCGACCGCGTATCTGCCCGTGATCGACCTCCTCAAAGGATATTTCAAGATCCAGGACCGCGACGACCAGCGAGAGATCCGCGACAAGGTGATCGGCCGGGTGCTGGGGCTCGATCGGTCGCTCGAGCCGCTATTTCCGCCAATCCTCGCCCTCCTGGACGTCCCCGCGGAGGATCCCGGATGGGGGTCCCTCGACCCGCCCCAGCGGCGCCAGCGCACCCTCGAGGCCGTCAAGCGACTTCTGCTCCGGGAGAGCCAGGTGCAGCCGCTGTTGTTTGTCATCGAAGACCTCCACTGGATCGACAGCGAGACCCAAGCGCTGCTGGACGGCCTGGTGGACGGCCTCGGGTCGATCCGGATGCTGCTGCTCGTCAACTACCGCCCGGAGTACGAGCACCGGTGGGGAAAGAAGACCTACTACACTCAGCTCCGCCTCGAGAGCCTACCGCCGGAGAGCACGGGCGAGCTTGCTTCACGCGCTCCTTGGCGACGCGCCCGGGCTCGAGCTGCTGAAGCAGATGCTCCGGCGGCGCGGCAATCCCTTCTTCCTCGAGGAGACCGTGCGGACGCTGGTGGAGACGAAGGCCCTGGAGGGCGAGCGGGGGGCGTATCGGCTGGTGCGGCCGGTTCAGAGTCTCCAGATCCCGGCGACGGTGCAGGCTATCCTGGCCGCACGGATCGACCGGCTGCTGGCGGAGGAAAAGCGACTCTTGCAGACGGCCTCGGTGATCGGCAAGGACGTGCCGTGGGCGATCCTGACAGCGATCGCAGAACTGCCCGAAGAGGCCCTCCGGCGGGCGCTCGGTCACCTGCAGGAGGCCGAGTTTCTCTACGAGACGGCCTTGTTCCCGGATCTCGAGTACACCTTCAAGCATGCCCTCACCCATGAGGTGACCTACGGCAGCCTGCTCCAGGACCGTCGGCGCACCTTCCACGGCCGGATCGTGGAGGCCATCGAGCAGCTCTATGGCGACCGGCTGACCGAGCACATCGAGCGGCTGGCCCACCACGCCTCTCGGGGCGAGGCGTGGGAGAAGGCGGTCACCTACCTTCGGCAGGCTGGCGCCAAGGCCTTCGCCCGATCCGCCAACCGGGAGGCGCTCGCGTACTTCGAGCAGGCGCTGACGGCGCTGACCCATCTGCCTGAGACTCGCGAGAGGCTGGAGCAGGCCATCGACGTCCGGTTCGAGCTTCGAGGGGCACTTTTCCCGCTGGCAGAGTTCGAGAGCATCGAGGAGTGTCTTCGGGAAGCCGAAACCCTCGCCAGGAGACTGGACGACCAGCGCCGACTCGGATGGGTGTCGGCGTATATGTGCAGCTACCACGCGGGCACTGGCGGTCGTGCCACCGAACAGCTCAGCTTCGCTCGGAGGGTCGAGGCCATCGGGGGCACGCTCGGGGATGTTTCGCTCGAGGTTGCCGCCCAGTACTACCTGCTCATGGCTTGCCACACCTCCGGCGACTACCCGGGGAGCGAACATGCCAGTCGGAGAATGATGCAGATGCTCCAAGGTGATCGGAGCCGTGAGCGGTTCGGCCTCGCGGCGTTTACGGCTGTGCTGTCCCGAGCCCACCTGGCGCGCAGCCTCGCCGAACGCGGAGTGTTCGACGAGGGAGCCGCCCACGGACGCGAAGCCCTCCGCATTGCAGAAGCGCTCGATCACCCGCTTAGCCTCGTCGACGCGCGTCTGGGTCTCGCATATGTCAGTAGCGTCAGGGGAGACCTGAGCGAGGCCGGCCGCCTGCTGGAGCCGGCGGTCGCTCAGTGCCACGATTGGAGCATCATGTACTTCGCCCCGCTCGCGATGGCGTCGCTGGGGTATGTGTACGTGTGGTCGGGCCGGATCGTGGAGGGCGTCTTCTGGCTGCAGCAGGCCCTGACCGCTCACGAAGCCGCCCGGATCGGATATTTGCACTCGATGAGCGTCGTGCAGCTTGGCGAGGCCTACCTTCTCGCCAGCCAGGTCGAGAACGCCCGCGCCAGCGGCGACCGCGCTCTGATGCTGGCGCGTGAGCGCGGCGAGCGCGGCCACGAGGCGTGGGCCCGCCGCCTCCTTGGGGACGTTGCCTCGCATCAGAGTACTCTCGACGTGGCGACGGCCGCGGCGCACTTCGGCGCCGCCATGACTCTGGCCGCCGAGCTCGGCATGCGCCCGCTCGTCGCCCACTGCCACCTCGGCCTCGGCAAGCTCTATCGGCGCACGGGCAAGCGACAGGAAGCCGAACAGCATATTAGTACTGCGACGACTATGTACCGGGAGATGGACATGCTGTTCTGGCTGGAGCAGGCTGAGGTTGAGATGAGGTATTTGTCCTGACAAACTGCGAGGAGACTCTGTGTTCGTCCTACTGAGACTGATCATCAACGCGGCGGCTCTGCTCGTCACCGCATGGATTGTCCCCGGTATCCATCTCGGTGCCGCCGGTCCTCACCCGACCAAGCACGACTGGGCCACGTTACTGATCGTTGCGTTGATCTTCGGGGTCGTAAATGTTGTGATCCGTCCAATAATTGTTCTTCTGTCCCTACCGCTCGAAATCATTACCCTGGGCCTGTTCACCTTTGTGATCAACGCGTTCATGCTGCTCCTCACCAGTTGGATCGCGCAGGGCATGGGTGTTGGGTTCCGTGTTGATGGATTCCTCCCGGCGCTAGTCGGGGCGCTGATCATCACGATAGTCAGCTTTGTCTTGAGCCGGGTCCTGACCAAGACTCTGTACGAGCAGGGCACGACGTCATAGCTGGAGAAAGCGGAGGCGGAGCTGAGGGCGCTCATGTGATGATGCGATGCCCGCAGTGTCAGTTCGAGAACCGGGCCGGCGTCCGCTTCTGCGAGGGTGCAGCGGAAAGCTCGAGCTGTCCTGCCCGGTTTGTGGCGCGGCCGTTCCGGCGGACCGGAAGTTCTGCGGCGCCTGCGGTCAGGCTCTCATGGCGGCAATCGCGCCTCGCGAGAAGTTCGCGGCGCTCGCCGCGTACCCCCCCAAGCATCTCGCCGAGAAGATCCTCACGTCGAAACAGGCTCTGGAGGGCGAGCGCAAACAGGTCACGGTCCTCTTCGCCGACCTCAAGGGCTCCATGGAGCTGCTCGCCGACCGTGATCCCGAGGAGGCTCGTAAGCTCCTGGATCCCGTCCTCGAGCGAATGATGGAAGCCGTCCAGGCGCGTCCATGATCGGTCGCTCTACGGTCTGCTCACCGGCATGCTGGTCCCGTTGCTGTCCCCGTCGGGGTCGTGGTTGTCTGCCGACTGGTAGCTCAGCATCACGTGCGTCACGTTGACAACCGTGAAGGTCACGGTCGCGGGGATCTTGAGAAGACCGGACTTGGACACCGTGCAGGCGCCGCTGGCCGCCGTGGTGCAGGAGACCGTGCCACCGTTACTCCAGGAACCGCTCGCCGTGGCATTGGCGACCGGGCTGTGGCTACTGTCGTGGACAGTGATCGTCACGATAGCCGTCCAGCTGCCCGGCTGGAGCGTGCTCGCGCGGTCCAGGTCGCCCACGTGCATAGTCGGCTGAGTGACCGTGAGGATCTTGGCCACCACGCCCGTCGCTCCGCCGTTATCCGTGACTGTCAGCGTGACGGTGTAGCTGCCGCCGGCCGCGTACGCATGACTTACCGTCGAACCCGAGCCGGTCGTCCCATCCCCGAAGTTCCACATGTAGTTCTTGATCGTCCCGTCGGGATCCGAGGAGCTGAACCCGTCGAAGCTGCACGTGACGCCGGTACATGCAAACGTGAACGAGGCGATGGGCTGGGCATTGATCGGGGTCGGGCTGTCGGTAGCGGTGGGGTTCCAGGCGGGGCCATATCCGTCGGACGTCAGCCGCGAGAGATTCGTGCCGTCAGCTTTTACGACGTAGAGACACATGCCGCCGCACTGCCACTGACTGGCGAAGGCGATCCACAGCCCGTCCGGCGACCAGGCGGGCTCCTGGCCGGCAATGCCTCCACCAACCGGCGTGACTCCGCTGCCGTCAGGATTCATGAGATAGAGCTCGGACTGCTCCGTGGAGCGAGCGCTCGAAAATGCGAGCTTGCTACCATCGGGCGACCACGCAGGGCCGGAGTCCACGGCCGGGTCACTGGTCAGCCGCACGAGGCCCGTGCCGTCGGCTTTGACGGCGCAGATGTCTCGGTTACCGCTCTCGACTTCGCAGTCGAACGCGATTTGCGCTCCGTCGGGCGACCAGGCCGGCTGCCCGACGAACCGGCCACCCTGAGTCACGCGCACGGGGCCGGATCCATCGGAGTTCATGAGGTAGAGTTCGGCCTGTCCATCGCGATCACTCGCGAACGCGATCCTCGAGCCGTCAGGAGACCAGGCGGGGGACATGTCGAGGGCCGGATGGTTCGTGAGGTTCACGGGAGTGCCGCCGGCGGCGCCGATTACGAAGATCTCGCCGTCGCGTTCAAAGGCGATCTGGGTGCCGTCCGGCGACCAGGCAGGCCCCGAGCCCCCCTCGGCGCCGGGGACGGCGGACACGGAAGACCCATCGGCACCCACGGTCACGATCGAGGGGATCGGGTAGTAGTGTAAGTCCTCGCGTTTCCCCACAGCGAAGCAGGCACGGGGCGAGTGAGGCTGGCCCGGAGCCCGACGTCAGGCGGGCAGGAGCGCGCGGGGCAGCGTGACGGTGCCGGGGGTCTCGAGCGCGGCGTGCGTCGCCTGA
>WNFU01008808.1_pt1 | contig 11973 bp, 12 predicted proteins | sample 5400121 | NCBI WGS metagenome assembly WNFU01 (sample SAMN13153360, study PRJNA577476) | soil metagenome | isolation source: 100 cm soil or saprolite under grassland replicate 1 | place: USA:California | collected 2016-06-15 | reverse complement strand
GTTTCAACATATTTGACCCAGGTGCGATTCACACCAACAGGTACTTGATTCTCAGACTTGCACGCGGTGGAACAGGCGTGACATCCGATGCATTTGCTCTGGTCGATCAGAAATCCATAATTTGTCATGAGTGCAGTCTCTCTTTGACCGACATATCAAACTGTAAGGAATGCTCGAGCTCAGGGAAATAATCGCTCAAGATGCTAAAGCCACCGTCTACATAAAGAGTCTGACCAACTATCATTGCAGCCCCGTCGGAACAAAGAAATGTTGCCACCCTGCCAACATCTTGCGGCGTGACGAGACGGCGGGTCGGATTACGACGGCGGACATGTTCGAGCGCGGACGAAACATCCATGTTCATGTTCGACAAAGCGTCCGTTTCCACAAGCCCTGGCGAGATGGCATTGACGATGATCCCCATCGGCGCGAGTTCAACTGCGAGGTATCTTGTCAGCGATTCAACAACAGACTTCGACAGGCCGACCGCGCTGTAATTAGGAATGGCTCGGACTCCCCCGAGGCTAGTCACTGTGACGACGCGCCCCCGGCCCCGACGCTCCATATACGGCGCGAGTCGTTGAACACAATGAAGGATCGAGCGGGCATTGACATCCATCGTCCAATCCCAATGCTTATCCCTCGTTTCCAGCATCGGACGAAACCCACCTGTCGCGGCATTGGCTACAAAGATATCGACTCCACCAAAGATATCTTCGATATGATCCATCATCGCGTCGATTTTTTCTTTCTCCGCGAAATTGGCTTTGACAGCAATGGCCCGACGCCCCATCGATTGAATCTCGTTGACCACACTCTGTGCCATGAGGGTCTTGCGCGCATAATGGACAATTACATCCGCGCCGGCTTCCGCCAATGCAATGGCTATCCCACGCCCAATTCCGCGAGAAGAACCTGTAACTAATGCCACTTTTCCATTCAGAAAATTTTTAGTAAACATGGATTTGTTCCTGCCATTCTTTGAAAGGAATACCACGGAGATTCTCTTCAATGCCTTGCCATTCATATGTTGGATTCGATTCTAGTTTCGCCATTTGGATCACGTCCTGCGAGAGCCAGAAACTGCCCTGCACATCGTAGTCATTCACGCGAGCTTCCACAGCGTGAATGAACGCTCGTGCCGAGATCTTCAAGGAACGCATCGGGTCGAGGTTTCCGCGTTCCTTGTGCAGCGCAAGGAAATCATCTGAGATCAGTTCTTTCGCGGCTTCGTTGGCAGATTCGATTTCTTCAGCAGTCAATGTATCCATTTGCAGGGGACGCCTAAAGGTTCTGGAAAAATCGTCGATCAACATCTCTGTGATTTCTTCTAATGACGCTGTTATCGCAAGCTGATTGAGTGTTATCAATTGCTGCCGCAATGCCTGCTCTGCAAGGTATCGAAAGGAAGATGATGGCATTCGCCACACAGCCGTCATGGCTTCAAAGTCAAAATCAAAGAGCAAATTGCCAACCACAACACACGCTTCGCCAATTCGGCCTCCACCAGTCCCTGCGATGCGCTTTCCGTCCACTTCGATTTCGTTTGTGTCGCACAGTTCAGCATTCAGACCGAGCCGTTTCAATGTATTCACGGGTGCGGCAAGTCCGAGGGCATAAATATCTTTGAGCATGACGGGCATGCGCGTATGATGAAAAATGCATTGATAGAAAAGTTGATTGCTGTCGAGATACGTTGCACCACCCCCGAGCCTTCGACGCAGGACTGGCAATCCACGCCGCTCACATTCATCAGCATCAAAAGTATTTTCAAAGACCTGGTGATATCCCAGACAAAGATAGGGCGCCTTTGGACGACAAATAATAATGACATCCTGTGAGTCACGTGTCATATTCTCTGCCAGTGCGTGATACCCAGATTGAGTCTGCAAGGGTGGGATGACTCCCAGGTTGAGGAGACGGATTGGATTCATGTAGTTTACGCGCTCACAGGATTGAGATTCGCCCAGACATCCTCCAAACGCATTTGCTGACGAATAACGATCAAATCATTTGCATTTGGCTGGAAGGGATAATCACGGTATTCTTCGCCAGGGCGGTATGAGCCGTATGGGCGATTACATGCGACCTCACCTGCACGGTCGGGACAGCCGTTGGTCATGAAAGGCAAACCAGTGTTGACCGCCACATCAACCATGGTTTCGGGCGCATCCAGTCTCGAGATGTTGCCTTCTACATCAAACGATAAAGCCTCACGAGATAATTCCTGGTTTTCGATCAAGTGCTTTACGAGTTGAATACGTCTCATTCGATGAATGGGAGAACGCGGCAAATCTTGCATGACTGTGCCGGGTTCGGGGTTGAACGAAAACAGATAACCTGCGATCTGTTCCTTCTTTAGTTGATAAAACATATCCACGAGCTCACGATCGTTTTCACCGAGCCCAACAATGATGTGACAGTTAACTTTCATTGGTCCATAAATATCACGTGCAGCACGGACAATGCGCCAGTGATAATCCCAGTTGTGCGGACCCTTCGTTCCCCTTCCGCGAGTCTCTTCAAAGAGTTCCTCCGTCACCGCGTCCAAACCTATACCGATGATGTCCACACCTGCCTCTTTGATCACGTGCAGACGTTCCTCATTGAGAGTGGTCGCGCTCACCAAAGCAGACATGGGCACTTGCGGCGCGGGGCGCTTAACGCGGCGAATCATATCTACAAGATCGTCATAGGCACGGTGATCTTGTACCTGAGAAATACATACGCGTCCCACACCGCCACTCGCTTCACGCTCAGCAATTTTCTCGGCTACAAGATCAGTAGGATAGAGCGGCCAAGCAACACGGATAAATGTGTTCTCTTCAGGCGTACCTGGTCGCTCGCGTGCAAGCCCGCAATACGTGCAGTTGGCATAGCAACCTTCGGGATAATTTTGTAAAAGGTTGATGCAATTACAGTTACATCGATTGATCCGCCCCGGTTTCAACCCAAGTTCAATGGCGGCCGCCATACTTATACGGACATAGTCCGGGCTGATCTGATATTGGTCTGCTTGTAAGTCGGACGCAATGGTTACTTTTGCCATAAAGTCTCCTGTATGTCATTGCGAGCGGATTTCCCCGGCACCGAACCACCGGGGCGGTGTGCGAAGCAATCTCCTCGCCAATTTGGGGATTGCTTCGTCGGGAAGATCGCCCTCCTCGCAATGACATAAAATCTAATTACCACGTTACTCCACAACATGCATTGATGAACTGCGGGCGCAAACCTGCTTGCCGCGCGTATTCAACGATCCCGTTTGCGGGATAAGCGATTCCATTCAAACCTGCATTCACGGCAAGGCGGTCAATTTCAACTTTCAAATTTCCCATGGGCCGCGCACAGCCTAGCATCACAGGTGTGGAGGGTAATGCCTTACGAGACTGCTCGAAAAATGCGCCAATCTCATCCAATGAAGGAGGTGCAACTCCAACCATCGGTGTTCCGGTCAATGGCATGAGCACAACCAGCACCATAACCTTTGGCGGATGACGAACGATCATCTCCAAAGCACGTCCTTCGCCGAGCATCTTTCCAAAGTGCAATCCCAAAATAATATGGGGGATGGTGGGGACTTCATATTTCTCCAGCCAAGCCAGAGCATTTTCATAATCCTCAGGGTCAGCTTCGAGATGATAGACCTCACGCATCGTGTCGCGGTGGCCAATGATGTCAATCATGGCACCATCGATGCCCACTTCGCCGAGTGCGGCGCACGTCTCTTCATCTGGCACACCCGTATGAACACGAATCGCTAATTCCAGCTCATTTCGCACGCGCTTCATTTCCCCGATATGCGGTAACAGTGGCACGCGTCCCTGCTTATCGCTCCCGCCAGAAATTAAAACGCCGCGTGCGCCCTTCGAAGCGAGGTCGGCACACAGGTCAAAGAGCGAGCCGTCGTGTCGGCGCAGGTCAGCCATGCCATGCAAAACATTCGTCTTGCAATGTTCGCAACTCAGTGCGCATGCCGTGCCAGTTACACTAATCGAAGCAAATTCGATCGCGTTCTGTGAATCGAACTCATCGGTCTTATATCGGCGCAATCCTGGCGCATGGAATGTGATCTCATTGCCAAAATTTGCGCGGCGGATCTCGAGACACTCGGTTGTCAGCTGTGTTAACTCACCGATCCGGATCAAGTCAGGCATACGCGCCTCCAGGATTAACGTAACAGCCGTATGGATCTGCGCGCGATTGGTTCTCAGCGACGCGGGCGCGTCCCACCGCCTTCGTCACCGCTTCAATCATGACCTCGGGCTGGATTCCGTTGAATTCGCTTCCTCTGCTCTGAAAGATTTTTTCGATCGTCGCCGCCACCTTTTCAGGCTGACTGGTATGCCAGCGTAATGAGGCTTCCAAATCTGCAACCGCATCTTCCGCCGCAAAAAAATCTCCGCCGATAAAAACTGCTTTGATGGTCGCACCCGCTGTGGTCACGCTGATGTCAATCAAGCCCGCAGGCGTTTTAACTTTTGCCGAGCCATTGCTGTCCGGCACGGCAGTAGTTTGATAAATCCAATCATCACGAAGATATTTTTCCCGCTCCAATTGTTCAATATCTGCATGTTCACTCGACGAGAACCCGGACGGAACAAGATTCACATTGAACGCCGAAACAAATCCATCTGCAATCACGCGCCGCACTGCATCAAGAGTAATTTTGCTTTCCGTTTCTCTTCTGACTGTTGTAATGCGAGCTGCGACGGTATCAATCTCTTTGTCCGATAATTTTTCGAATGGCGTATTGAGGACTTTCAGCATCAAGGCGATATCCAGATCTACAAGCAGGCTTGCATGGAATAACAATCCGCCAGATGGGGAGCGATACACGCCAAGCCCAACAAGTTTTTTGCCGTTCACTTCGATATCATTCTTGCGACGGAAGCGCGCTTCGATCCCTAATTGATTCATTCCGCGCACGAGACCTTCTGAAAATGTTCCCATGAGTTCACGCGCATGGCTATAGTCACCGCCCTGATCAGTGAGTTGAAGAGTAGTTTCACCGCGTCCCGGGATGGTCAGCGCTACGCCAAGTTGATCTACACCCATGATGATCGCACCGCCGCCTGTCGGACGACGATTAATCGTGATTCCGTTCTCGTTGCAATATCCAACGCGGATTTCATTTTCAACATTTTGGAAACGACCGACCAGCGCGCAATAGGATTGATAGGTGTATAAGCGCAAAGTAGGTTGAGATAAATTTGATCCAACTCGTTGCGCGAGCGCTTCATCCGCCGCGAGTCCGAAGGATGCCGAAACACCATCGTCCGTAATCAGACGCCAATTCATTAATCAATCCATCCTTGAGTTCGATACCGCTTGATTTCAGAATCAACCCACTCAGGCAAGGCGTCGCCGGCAACCAAGTGCCCAGATTCGTTTTCCCAGTCACTGGGCTTGATCACCACCATCCAGCCATCCACATACGGCGATTGATTTACCAGACCTGGATTGCTCACCACTTTGTTATTCCGCGCTACAATCACGCCAGTGACTGGAGCGATCAAGTCACCTGTCATTTTTGCAGCCTCAAGCGTCCCCATTGACTCGCCACGCCTCACTGATTTGCCCACATCTTTCAATATGACATAAGCCAAATCGCCAAGTGCCGTGAGTCCGAGCGCGTCAATTCCCACAAAAACATCTCCGCTTGCAGAGTCGAATTGTGCCCACATGTGATGTTCCCGGTCGTATGCGCGATCTGCGGGGATTTCGTAAGAATTTGTTTCGCTGGACATGAGTCACCTCTTTAACATCATGGTCTGGGCTACACCTGCACTTGCGTGCTGGCGCAAGTGTCGTCCTCGCCATAACATATGATTAATCAATACACCTCAAACAATTGACCTTCAATTCCTTGATTCTTGTCTTATATTTTTCAAAAGCTTCAGCACCTATCACCAAATGACCGCGTTCGTTCTCCAAATTGGTAGGCTTGACCTTCACTAGCCATCCAGTGGTATAAGGCTCTTTATTTGCAAGCAAAATATCCTTGGCAAAACCGTTCTCATTTGTTTCAACGATCTCACACGAGAATGGAGCAGGGAAGGGACCGACCCACTTGGCGCTTTCTATTGTTGCCAATGTCTTGCCTTGCACAACTTTCTTTCCAATATCCCGAAAACTGATCGCCGCGAATTTTCCACAGCGAGTCTGTGCAACATCAGTCATGCCTAGAACTGCGATGTCGCCTTCGAAGCGAATCCACACATCGCGCTCGATGTCGTAGTACAAACCTTCAGGGATGTCACACGCGTAGTAGATCATCGGTAGATTAGGTGGCTGTCATCTCTGATCATTCAAATGAAATATTCTGCTCTTCCATAAGCTTCTGATAGGCGGCAACTGCTGCATCGCCTGTCACCAACAATGCGCTTTCGCCAGCCCAGTCAGTCGGCTTAATACGCACGAACCAGCCCTCGCCATATGGGTCGCTGTTGATCAAAGACGGCTTGCCTTTCATCATTTCGTTCACTTCAGCAATTTCACCCGTCACAGGCGACGTGACAGGTCCCACCCACTTTCCACTTTCGAGCGTCCCTGCGCTTTTGCCTTTTTGCACTGTGCGCCCAGTATCTTTCGGCGTTGCGTTGACAATCCCTTTCGCCATATTCTGCGCCACGTCTGTGATTCCAATTGTCACCATATCGTCTGCTTCAAGCCGTGCCCAGACGTGTTTTTCCACCCAGTAGTAACGGTCTTCAGGAATATTGCATCCACGAACTGTTGCCATGTTATTCTCCTAGTTGTTCAGGTCGAGTTGGCGGTGCTATTCCGCCGTACCGAGACCATGTTCACCTTGAAGGTGATATAGAAGCAGATCAAAAACGACCAGCCGAATCTCAAACTCATATTCTTGCACAAAGCCTGGGTCACGGAGCGCCTTCTTTGTGACCTGCTCATAACTATCGCCACACACGGGACAAGTCACCACAAAAAAAGTGTGACCGGTAAACTCATCGATACGCTTGCCCAAGGTATCACCGTGACTGTCTGCCAGATGATGATGGACTTCAGAACGTTTACCGCTAAACTCGCAATATGGACACTTGAACATTGCTTCATGCCACGCTAACAACAGCTTCGGCTTCAAGAGGCATTTCCACCCCCACGGCTTCCGCCACCAACTGGATTAAGTCACAGACTTCTATCCTGCCTTCATTGCCCGTTGTTTTAACCGCATCCGAGTACATGATCATGTCCTTCGGGCAGGTAACAATGAACAATTGTTTCTTGTCGCTCGGATTTTTCTCGAAGGTGGTCAACGCTTCCCTGATTCGATTCTCTGCGGGGCGTTCTCCAGGTGCGACCTTACCCATCCAAATCTGTCCGCCACCCGCGCCACAACAGAACGAGTTCTCGCAGTTACGAGGCATCTCATTGAATTCCACGCCGACCAACTCCAACAATCTGCGCGGCGCAGTAAAGCCGCCATTATAACGACCGAGGTAGCATGGATCGTGGAATGTCACCTTGTAATGGGACAATTTATTCTTAATGATCAACTTGCCCTCTTCAATCAACTTCAGGAGGACAACCGTGTAATGCTTGACATCAAACTTTCCGCCAAATTGTGGGTATTCGTTCTTCAACGTGTTGAATGAGTGCGGATCAGTAGTAACGAGTTGCTTGAATTGTGCTTTGCCAAAGGCCTGCAGATTCTGTTCAACCAACTGCTCGAAGAGACCTTCCTCGCCCACGCGGCGCACATCATTACCGGCATTGGATTCATTTTGGTACAGGATTCCAAAATCAAGCCCCGCACATTGAAAAATTCGTGCGACCATTTTTGTCTTAGGTACCACGCGCTCATCAAAGGAAGCCGTGTCGCCGACAAACCAGAGATTCTCCACGGGCTCTTCGGTCGCGTTCTTGATGGGAAATTCCATCTCCTTTGCCCAGCGTCCGCGTAGGCGTTTACCTTTGCTCATCCAGTTGCCGTTCGTGGCGAGAGACTGTAAAGCGTTCTGCAAACCGCTGTCAATTTCACCCCCATCAATTAACATGCGGCGGCGAATATCCACGATGTCCGCCATCGGTTCGTTGCCGACAGGGCACACGCGGACACAGGCATAACAGGTTGTGCAAGACCAAACTGCCTCAGGAGAGATCACTGTCTCAGTTAGCGAGAGCAGGAGTCGGTCGGGGTGAGAGGCAAAGGTCGCTTCCTTGAGAAGATAACGTTTGTTCACTTCCAATGCAGAAGGCGAGAGTGGACGTCCCTGAAAATTCGCAGGGCAGACATCCTGACAGCGATTACACTGCACGCAGGCATAGGAATCCAAAACACGCTTCCACGAAAGATCATGGACGAACTTCGCGCCTGGATCATACTTTTGACCTTCGATAACCTTCAACGGAATCGCCGGGTCAAGTTGCCCGCGTGGATTTTGTTTGGCAAGACCGAGATTTACGGGACCGATAGTGAAGTGCGTATGCTTGCTACGCGTGATGTACGGAAGGATGAACATCACCCAGCCAATGCTGATCCACCAGGCAACATGGACGCCCACTTGCGATGCGCCAAAGAGACTGTTGAGAAAACTCGCAATCGGCATGAACGGGTCGGCAGCATCACTGAGACGAAATGCCTGACCCAACAAACGCGCGCTGACATGCATGATGACGAACACGCTCACGATAAGCGAATCTTTTTTCTGCCCGCCATCTTTTACTTTTTGATTCAACAGAACGTTGTCGCGATATTCAAGCCGTTTATCTTTGGCTATGAAACGACGTACAAGGAAAACGGTAATGCTCAAAAGCAAAAAACCACTCATGACATCGGCAATGAGATTGAAGGCGTTGATGACACCTGCGGGCAAAAATGAGAAGGGGAGATGTTTGCCGCCGTAAGTCAATTCAAACCCAGGAACGAGTCCTTCAAGCACATCCACAAGATTCACGAAGGCATACGTGATGAGACCGAAGAATAACCCAAGATGAATCGCACTCAAGACCTTGCGCGCTTTGAAGATGGTTTGTTGGAATAGAACTGTGATCCCCGCTTTGACCAGACTCGCAGGGATGTTTTTCAGCTCAGGCGCAGGTCGTCCCTTGCGAACCGAGTCGATGATGGTTTTGAATCCGTGAACTGTGAGCCCCGCCGATGCAAGCGCCAACAAAACAAATATAATTTTTTCAATCGTTGTTAGCAACGTGCCCTCCCGAAAAGTCTAACCACTGAAACACAGAGTTTTCAAATTCCACGTGCCTTGGTGCCTCCGTGGCTAAGATTCTTTATAGCAACTCAAGCATTGCCTCTGCGACTTCAAATAGATCTGCCGTTGCGCCGTAATGCGCCACGTTGAAGATCGGCGCCTTTTTATCCGTATTGATCGCAATGATCAACTCTGCAGATTTCATGCCTTCCAAGTGTTCAGGTGCACCAGAGATCCCGAGCATGAGATACAGCTTCGGCTTGACCTTGAGTCCTGATTTGCCAACCTGACGCGTACGCGGCAACCAACCTGCATCCACAACGGGACGTGAAGAGGAGACCGTTGCACCAAGTTTTTGTGCCAGCTCTTCAGCGAGTTCCACATTATCTTTGCTGCCGATGCCGCGTCCTATCGAAACCAGTTTTTGCTGGGCGGTGATATCCACATCACCACCTGCGGGCTTAATGGCTTCGACAAATTTTGTCTTTAAGCCATCGAGCGAAATAGGGGAAATGATGGTCGTCGCGACAGTCGAGCCCTGACCTGCCTCTGCAGGGAATGAGCCAGCAAGACAAGCGACAATTGCCATGTCACCTTCAGGTACGACATCGGCGATCATTTTGCCACCATAGACCTGGCTGGTGACCACAAGCGCGTTATTCTCAATGCACAGGTCCCTGCCATACGCTATGCAAGGTTTGCCAAGACGTACCGAAAGCCACGCGGCTAAATCCATGCCTGTGGCTGTCCAACCGAACATAACAAGACGTGGCGATTTATCTTTGACCAGGGCTTCGATGACATTGCCATATGCCTCGGGATTGAACTGTGTGAGATTTGGATCGTCTATCTGGAGCGTTACATCAGACGCGAAAACATTTGCAGACATTCCGCTTCCGACAACAACAGCGACTGTCTGCCCGCTAAAAGCAGATGCCAGATCTTTGGCCTTTCCAACCATTTCAAATGAAATATCGGAAAATTTGCCATCCAAGTGATCTGTGATCACAAAAACATCATTTGACATGTTTATCTCCTACGCCAGTCCCTTACTCTTCAATAATTCCACGATCTTCGCAGCGACTTCTTTTGAAGAACCGCCAATCATCTCTGCATGACCTGTCACCACAGGTGGAGCCATCTTCTTGAATAACAATCCCGCGTTGACTTCACCGGAAGGAACGACTTTTTCAATTGTCGCAGTCTGTGCGACTTGCCGGACTTTGCTGATCGGCGCATAGCGTGGCGGCTTGGATGCCGCTTGTACGCCAACCACCATGGGTAAAGTCACGGCATACTTCGCCCCAAATCCGCCTGCGAATTCTTTGTTCACAGTAGCCGTATGGTCAGAGGCCTCCACCGAACTGACTCCACCGATGTATGGTATATCGAGATACGCGGCAATCATCGGTCCGATCTGACCGTCCAAATCATTTGATGCTTGTACGCCGGTGAAGACAATATCGGGTGACAAAGCTTTGATCGCATCCGCTAGCCATTTGGCTTGCATATGGGAGTCCGCGCCTGGTTCATCGGCAGTTATTTTGACCGCCTTATCCGCACCTTTCGCCAAGGCAAGATGAAGCGCACTATCAAGTTCCCCGATCAAATCCACCCCGACAACGGTCACTGCTCCTCCGACAGCTTCTTTTACCAGCACCGCCTGCTCAATGGATTGCTCATCGAATTCGTTGAGCACGAAGTCGACCGAGTCGAAGTCCACGTTGTTGCCTTTGACAGGCAGTTCATCGGCAATGCTGGGGATATGTTTGATAGCGACAACAATGTTCATATAAGTCTTTCTCCTGTTTTCAAATTGCAAATTACTGACAACGAATTACTGCTCACCACGCATGGATTTATCCAGCAGCTCTAGAATGTCATTTACGGTCACATGCTCATTGCCTGTGGATTTGACCGCGTCCTCAAAACGTGAAACTTCGAATGGGCAGGCAACAGCCAGCACATTCGCGCCGGTGGAGGCGGCTTCCATGGCACGTTTTTCAGAGAGGCGCATTTTGGTATGTTTCTGAGTAAATGAGTCCATCCACAGACGCGCTAGGAAGGTAGTGTAGTGAATCACAGGTCGCTCGAAACCATACTTGGGATAGACATTCTTGAAAGCGTTGAGTTCATGCGGACCCGTGACGACCAATTCCTTCCATTCATACTTGTTGAAGGTTTCGATGTTGTACTCTGTCATCATCTCGAAGAGACCCTTCTCACCAGCCAAACGCTGTGAGTCAGCATCGTCTTTTTCTTCCTTGCCAAGAATGGCAAAATCAATGCCAAGGGCGGTGAAGATCCGTGCCGCCGCGGACGCCGCGTCAATGCCGCGTGGATGATAAGAAGGATAGGAACCAACATACCAGAGGACATCCACAGGGCGACCCAAATCCTTGATGATCGGAATTGGCACACCCGCGTTCTGGATCCATGCGTCGCGTTTGCGTTGCGGTTGCCCAAGTGGGTTACCAGATTTGGCAGTGTTCTCGAATGCCTGCTGTAATTCGGGTGGGACAAACTTTCCATCTAGAATCGCCTGCTCGCGAGCAGCGGGCATGATCTTGACCATGTTCACTTCTTTGGGACATACACGCAGGCAGTTGGCACAGGTGGTGCAAAGCCAGAGTTCGGGCGCTTCGGTCAGGTCCATGCCTGTTTGAGCATAACGATAAAGTTTGCGCGGACCATAATTACCCACCACATCTACAGGACAAACTGGGACACACTTTGCGCATTGATAAGAATTCGCAAAGGATTCCGCATTTGGCATGGATGCGATCTTTTCGATGAGTTCAGG
>WNFU01016240.1_pt1 | contig 11976 bp, 7 predicted proteins | sample 5400121 | NCBI WGS metagenome assembly WNFU01 (sample SAMN13153360, study PRJNA577476) | soil metagenome | isolation source: 100 cm soil or saprolite under grassland replicate 1 | place: USA:California | collected 2016-06-15 | reverse complement strand
ATGACGCTCGAGCGCAGTTAGCTCTTATCGCCCGGCGATGTAGCGTTCGAGTTGTTCGATGGCCGCGTCCTGGACCGAGATGGTCCAATTCACCAAGTCGCCGATGGAGACAATGCCGGCCACCTTTCCGGCCTCGATGACAGGCAGGTGACGAACCCGGTTCTCGGTCATCAGCCGCATGCAGTCCTCGACGGTGTGGCCAGGAGTTGCCGTCACGAGCGAACTGGAAAGGATCTCGGTGACTTTGGTATCGCGTGACGATCTCCCCTTGAGCGCCACCTTGCGGGTATAGTCACGCTCGGAAATCACACCCACGAGTTGGTCCCCCGACATCACGAGCAGCGCACCGATGTTTTTGTCTCCCATCATTTGAATGGCATCGAACACCGTAGCGTCGGGAGAAATGGACCAGACCTGCGACCCTTTGTTGTGCAGAATCAAACTGACTGTCCCGCTCGTCTTCATGCGGTGACGGAGCCCGATTGACGGATCAACAAAGGCAACGAGCGGCTCGGGATCGCGACCAGGCCGAAACGGAGCCCGGCTGGCTCAAGACTCGTCGCGTTCATATTCGGTTCGGTTCCTGGGTTGGTAAGCCTGAACGCTTATATCACACTGGCCCGGCGATGGAACCAGAAAAATCCATCCGCAACGTTGCCGGGGGCGCAGCTTAATACTCCCACCGAGGTCCGACGCAAGCGGGCGCCTGTTGCGGAGCTGGAAAGCTCCGCTAACCCGCAGCCTGGAAAGGCTGCGCTACACGTAGCGCACGCTTTCCAGCCGCCAGATGGTGGTACTGGAAGATGCGCCCACGTTGGACGGGGTGCAGTTGGTAAAGTCTGACCGTATGGCCGCAAGAGAGCGTGCAATTTGCGGGCGATGAGCTAAAGTCCGGGTCGTAACGCGCACCGCCATCATGAAACTGGCCCTCTGCGGCATCCACGACATCCCGACCGGCAAGCGGAACATCAAGGATCCGCGACTTGATGAAGCCGACCGGCTTGTCGAGGCGGACAAGAAGACCTGCGCGCAGGTGGATGTGATCGGCGAAGACAAATTGGCGGAGGCCGACGGGATTATCACCACGAGCGAAGCTTTGCCGGATCTCCTCCTTAAAGATCTGGAATTTGTCGAGACCCGACTGGGCCGCGATCCCGGCGAAGCGGAGCGGGCGGCGCTGCTCAGGGTCCAGGCGGCACTGGAGGGCGAGCGTTGTGCTTCGGCCGCTGGACTCAGTTTAGAGGAGTGGGACGCGGTGGGGGCCCACAATTTCTGCACCAATCGGTCCGTGATCGTGGCGGGGGCGGGAGAGTTGCAGGAACCGGACGCGCTGTTCGTGCGGGCGTTCAAGGAGGCGGGCTACATTTGCTTCCTGACGGTGGGGGGCAAAGAGAACCGCGCGTGGCCGATTCGCAGAGGCGCCACGGCCTGGGAGGCGGCCGGGTCCATTCATTCGGACATACAGAAGGGATTCATTCGCGCGGAAATCATCAGTTACGACGATCTGATCCAGGCTGGCGGTGAGACGCAGGCCAAGCGCGCGGGCAAATTGCGCCTGGAGACGAAGACTTACGTGGTGCAGGATTACGACCTGGTGAATTTCCGGTTCAACAAGTAGAAGCCAATCCCGCGAGGCGCACCGTCCGAGGTCAATGGCCATGGAAGAAGTCAAAGTCACTCCGGAGGCGTTGATGCGATTCTGCACCGTCTGCTTCGAGAAGCTCGGCCTGTCCGTCCCGGACGCGCAGGTGACGGCGGAGAATCTGGTCTTCGCCAATTTGCGCGGCGTCGATTCGCACGGCGTCATTCGCCTGAAGGTTTACGTGGATCGGCTGCGAGCCGGCGGTTTCAAGCCCAAGGCAAAGCCGCGGGTGATCGCCGAGTCGGAGTCCACCGCGCTGCTCGATGCGGGACATGGGGTCGGACCGGTGACCGGCGTGGCGGCGATGAACCTGGCGATCGCCAAAGCGCAGGCCGCCGGCAGCGGTTGGGTGAGTGTGAGGAATAGCAACCATTTTGGCGCGGCTGCTTTCTACGCGCTTAGAGCGGTGAGCCGAGGAATGATTGGCCTGGCGGCGACCAACGCTGGACCGACCATGGCCCCGGCCGGCGGTCGCGAGGCGCGGTTGGGCAACAACGCGTTCGCGGTCGCAATTCCGACCGGCCAGCCACCGCCCCTCGTGCTGGACATGGCCGCGGGCGCGGTGGCCTGGGGAAAGATTTTTGTGGCGCAGCAGCAAAAGAAAAAAATACCTGCCACCTGGGCGCTGGACAAAAACGGATTGCCCACGGACGACCCGGACGCCGCCGCGCAAGGCGGGTTCATCCAACCGCTCGGTGGCTACAAAGGCTATGGCTTGAGCCTGCTGTTGGATGTGCTCACGGGCGTCCTCTCGGGCGGCGGATTCGCAACGGGCGTCCGGACGCTCTATCAGGATCTGGGCAACCCGTCGCAAGTAGCGCACGCGTGTGGCGCGTTGCGGGTCGATGCGTTCATGCCTTACTCGGATTTCTGCCGCCGCATGGAAGAAATGACCGACTTGATGCATTCCTGCCCGACCTCCGGCCGCGAGCGCATCTATGTACCTGGCGAGATAGAGCACCAGACCGAACAGAAGCGAAAAGTCGAGGGGATCCCGATCAATGAGACCCTGTGTGCGGAGTTAACCAAGCTGGCGGCGGAGTTGGCGGTGACAGCGCCGTTCTAGCTGTTGAGGGATAGCAATCGGCGCCGACCTCACGGGAACTCGTCCGACGGGCTGGCGGCCTGGCGCAGGTTGTTCCTCAAGATCATCACCGACGGACCGTTCTGCTCCCAGAGCTTCTTAATCGACTCAGGCACGGCTGTCGGCATCTTTGCCAATGCCCCCAGCACAATGTCATCGTCGCCGTCCCCATCCAGGTCGGCTGCGTCCATGGTCAGCCATCGGCCCTGCGTGCATTCCGGGAACGTGGCCGCCGAAAAATTCAGGTCCCCCCGGTTTTCGAGGTACACGAAGCTTTCCTGCGGCCGTTTTTCGTAGTCGGGAAAGAAGGAGATCACGGCGACGTCGAGGTCGCCGTCCTGGTCGAAATCGCGAGCGATCGCTTTGTAAGCGCCATTGATAGGGACGAACGCTGCTTCCTCGAACCGCAAGTTGCCACGATTCAGGAAGACGCGCACGCCATGATAAGGCTTCAGCGGGGCCGTGGTGAAATCGGCGTTGTCACCATTGGTGACCAGGAGATCCATCAAGCCGTCCCGGTTGAAATCTGCCAGCTCGAAGCCCGAATGTCCCCAGCTAGGCTGACGCTGGAACAAAACCCGCTGAGTAAAATGGCCTTTCCCGTCTCCCAAAAACACCAGCATCGATTCCAACGCCTGCGCCACGAGCACCGCAAGGTCGGCATGGCCGTCGTCGTTGAAGTCGTGAACGGCGCAGGCGAGCGCGCCCGGCTTGTCGAGCAGGACATGCTCGATGAATCCGCCTGGGCCGGTTGCCTCGAACCACGAAAAACGTCCGATGAAGTTGCCAAACATGCAAAGCGCGAAATCCGGCAGGTGGTCCTCGTTGAAGTCGGCGACTTTGATGTCGGAGGTGCGGGGCAGATTGCTCAGCAGCTCCCGTCGCTGAAGCCCGGACTCAGTCTTTTCGAGCAGCAACACTTGGCCGTGCGGCTCTTCCCGCGGAAAAAAGTGGCCGATCGCGGCGAAGTAGAATGCCTGCGGAGTATCGGCCACTCCCACGGGAATATTGCCCAGCGCAATCTCGCTGTATTTGGTCCCGTCCTCGGCCAGCAAATCGATCCCTTGGAAGGTCGCGTCGGCCATCATAATTCCGCGAGCGCCCGGAAGCACCTTCACCAGGGTCGTGAGGGGCGGCGTTCTGCGGAACTTTGCGGGTGTCGCCGAGAACTGTTTGAGTCCGAGCCGTATCGGGTGCGTCTCCGGCGGGGCGGACAGCTTTTCCGGCGCGTGTGAGACATAGTACTCAGCGATTGCCTTCCACGTCTCTTCCGACATCATTGGCGCCTTGGGGAACACGTTTGCCGCGAGGAGAATGTCCAGGTCCTGGAAATAATTCGTCAAGGGGGCGGACAGGCCGGTGAAGAAACGCATCTTGGGCAAAAGTTCGTCACGCCAAGTCCGCCGGTCCAGCATCCCCGGTTCAGGAAGCAGGTGACAAAGTTGGCAGTAGGCCGCCGCCGCCGCACGGCCGCCGTCAGGCGCGGACGGAGCGGCACGGCCTGCAGGGGCGGGCTGCGTGCCGGGCGGCCGGTTTGAGAGCCACCAGCACGCCAGCGCCGCGGCGAAAAGCATGCCGATAAGAGTGCGGCGCTGCGCGGTCATTTTCTTGAGGATAAAGATCCGCCACATCGAGGAGCGAGGACAAAACGGAATCCTCACGTTGGTCACGAGGTGGATTCAGAGCGCAGGAAACAGCGCGGGACCGAAGCGGCGGCAGCAAGGCAGGTTCATTACTTGGACGCTTGCACCTGGCCGCCGGGGCTCAACTGAAGCTCACGCACATCAGGCGGGACTTCATACAACACCGTCTTGCCGCCGGGCCATTGGACCGCTCCCGGCATGAATCTCCCGCGCCGGTCCGTAGCGGTCGCCGAAGTTCAAGCGCACCACGGCCCCCACACCTGTGGGATTTCCAACCGGCCCTTTAAGTCGAACCCGAAGTCCCGGCTTTCCGCTCGTGTTGTGATACAGCTTCGTCTCCGCACCGTTCTGCGTCACCACCAGGTCCACACGCCCGTCTTTGTCATAATCGCACAACGCCGCTCCTCGCTGTTCCCCATACACCTTGATCCCGCTCTCCTGTCCGCGTACTGGGGTGAGATTTCCTTTGCCGTCTCCCTTGAGCCACAATCCGCGACCGGCGTCACATCGGGTCGTGTCCGATTGCAACGCAAAGAAGTTTTGACTCAGGAATACGTCTTCGTTGCCGTCGCCATCGTAGTCGCCGACGCAGACAGAAAGGGACGGCGCCCATTGCGCCTCGGGCGGCAATGCTATGGCGTCAAAGTGGTCGCCGCGATTGAAGAAGATCATGGCTTCCAGGGTGCCGGCCTCCAGTTCGTGCGCTCCTTTGAGCCAGTCGCCCAGGATTTCTTCCGCGCTGGCTTGGCCATACTCCCGATGGGTGTGGAAACGCTCGCGGATAAAGGGGAGTCCCTTGGCTACGAAACCCAATTCTTCTTCGGGTACCACGGTCTTCATTTCTGCGTCGTAGTACGCCTGCACCAGGGCCAGGCTGCCACCGGCTTCGCCATAATAAACACGCAGCGGTTGCGCGCGGTGACTCTCGTAACGCGTGTTCCGTCCCCAGTTGCTCGCAATGATGTCCAACCGCCCGTCCCCGTCCAGATCGCCTGTCGTCACCCCATTCCACCAGCCGGTGAGTTGATCGATCGTGGATGGTTGGTGCTCGACGGTCAGCGGAGCGTCCCAGGCGACCAGTTTTCCGCGTTCGTTGCGGAAGATCCGCACCGGTCCCCAATCGCACGCCAGGATCAGTTCCGGCCGCCCGTCTCCGTCCAAATCACTAAACACCGCTCCGCTGACCATCCCGACGCCGGCCAACCGCGCGGAATTTTCGACGTCGGCCTCCCACCTGCCCTGGCGCCACTGGAACAGGAGCGACGAAGGGGCTTGCGGATAACGCCCCGCGATGACTCGCCCGCCGACAAACAAACTCAGTTGCCCATCTCCGGTCAGGTCGCCCAGGGCCAGCGGGCCGGTGCTGGAGGTCTGCCCGGGCAATCGGTCGTCGATTGTTCCGGCGGCCAGGTCATATTGCCGCACGCTGGCTCCGAGCGGCAAGCCATCCTCGTAACTAGCCGAGCCGGCCAGGACCACGGTTTGACCCGGACCTTTGCTCCAACTCAACACGCCGGTTTGATCGCGCGTGGCAATCTGCGCCAAGGGCGCCGCGCTCATCCGCTGGAAGCCCCCGTGACCGTCGTTATGGTAAACCGCCAAGGGGCCGCCCCGGCCACTGCCGACAATCAGATCTTCCCACCCGTCTTCATCGACGTCAGACCATCCCACGCCCGGCCCTGACTGGCTCAGATTTTTCCACAGGAGCGGCTGTCGCTGAGAATCGTCGAACGGCTCTTCGTGGTGCGTGTGCCGAATCAGTTGACTCACATCCTCGAACGGCGCCGGTGCTTGGCCGACGATTGGTGGTTGTTGGAGGTTGGCTTTGGCGTCGGCTCCGGCCTCGTCCACTTCGTAAATCCGATTGGCTTCCGCTCCATTGACCACGCTCCGATTTCCGCTGCGCCACCGGACTTCAATCCGCAACTGATTGGTCAACGTACCGGCGGCAAACACCCGCATCGGATCGTCACTCGACAGATACCTGCCGCCGCAGATCATCTCCTGGCTCTGCCTCGGCACCGCTCCCCCGTAAAGCCAAATCTTCGCTCCAATCCCGCGCGTGTTGGGCGGCGATCCTTTCAACCGCACAGCCACCCGGGGCGCCGGACTTTCGTTACGGTAAATACCGGCCGCGCTGTTCAGATTGTTCACCACCACGTCCAGGTCCCCGTCGCCGTCCAGGTCCGCCAACGCCATGCCGTGGGACACACCTTGGTCGCAAAAGCCCCATTCCCGTCCGACTTCCTTGAAAGTCAGGTCATGAGCGTTACGGAATGCCTTCTGGGGAAGGGGTAGCGGCGGATACATCAGCAACTTGAAAGGCACCTTTTCGCGCCGCCAGGGTCCCAAGGCATTGATCCGCTCATCGGCGTCCATGTCTTGCGTGTCGAAGCTGTAGCCGGTCGTCACCAGCAAATCCTCGTACCCATCCAGATCCACATCGAGAAAAACTGGGCACCAGGACCATTCGGTTGCCGCGACGCCTGCATAGTGCGCGATACCCGCAAACGTTCCGTCGCCGCGATTCAGGAACAGCGTGTTGTGTTCGACCTGCGGTCGTTCGTCAGTCATTCCGATGACGGAGGCGTGGATACCCATTCGCGACGACTGTGTCATTCGGCGAACGTGATTCGGACTGAGCATGTCGAGCACAATAAAGTCATCGAACCCGTCGCGATTGATGTCGGCAAAGTCCACCCCCATGGAGAAGCTGCTGGTATCGGGCAGCGCCGTGCGCGCCAGGGCGCGAAATTTACCCCGGCCATCGTTGATCCAGATGCGATCCGGGCTCCAGAAATCGTTGCAAACATAGATATCCGGCGCGCCGTCGCCATCGATGTCCCGAAGCATGACCGAAAAGCCCCAGTCGCGGGGTGGGCCGGCGAGCGGCCGCCCGTGTTCATCCACAAACCTGCCGTCGGTCCAGGACAGCGCGGTGAAATGTCCCTTGCCGGCGTTCAGGTAAACCGCATCCACCTCGCCGTGTTCCCGGAGGAACCCGTCCGGCGTGATATACATCTGGTCCCGATCTTCGGGCTTGAGAATTTTTCGGCCGTTTATATTCAACATGTCCAGGCCGGTGCTGCGCACCGTCGTCGTGCGATAATTAGCGACATAAAGATCGAGCGCGCCGTCGCCATCGAGGTCCGCCAGCGCCATCGACATGCTGCCGAACTTGCGGATCAATCCCGCTTCGATCACTTCCAGGAAATGGCCTTTGCCGTCGTTGCGGAACAGCCGTGTGCCTCCGCCCAGTGCATTGACGAGCAAATCGAGGTCGCCATCGCCATCGACATCGACCAAAGCCGCGCCCGTCGAAAACTGGTTTTCACACGCCACGCCGGCGGACGCGGTAATCTCCTCGAACCGCCAGTTCCCCAGATTCCGGTAAAGCGCATTGGGACCTTCCAGTTGGCAAAAATAGATGTCGCACAGGCCATCTCCGTCCACGTCGCCCAGAGCCACCCCGGATCCGCTCAGGCGAATCTGGTTTTGCGCCGCGGTGTTGTCGGCGAGGTGGTTGGTAAACGTGATTCCGGTCTCCGAGGGCTTAATCCGGGTGAACCCAGGCGTGCCCGATTTGGAAACCGCAAGTTGCGCAGTCCGAAAATTCCGACCGGGCTGCCAATCGAAGGCGCTGGACGATGGAGAGCAAACGGCCAAGGCGAATGCGAACCCGGCCGTCGTGGCAACAAGGCGGGGCAGGGTTGCGTGAGGCGACGCCGGGCGCGCCAGGGGAGCTGAATCGTTCGGCTTTGGGCACTGGCCTATTGGCGTGGCATCAGTCATCAAATTGTGTTCTATTTCATCGGCAGACAGCTTAGGTTAGCTTGCTCTCGCCCGGATTCAGAACAAAAATCCATCCCGGACACATGGCCAGGAATTTCGGCACGACCATCAGCACGACTCGCAAATCCCGGAGTCGCGTTGCCGTCTTTCTGTTGCTCGCGCTGTGGGCCGGCGCCGTCGGCGCCGCCCCCTACCAAGCAGCTGGCACGAAACGGATGGCGGAACGGCTCAAGAAAATCAGCGCGCAAAGCGATCCGAAGAACAACCTTTACCTGAACGACGCGCGGGCGGGATTACTCGGCAAAGAATTGAAGGAAGCGCTGGCAATGCCTGACTCGCCCGACAAAGGAGCCAGGGTTCTCGATCTGGCTGCCAAGCATGCCCTCGAGTTGCTGCTGGCCGGGAGAAGCTGGGAGGCGATCGAGGAATTCACGCGCCTAGACGCGTTCGTGCGAACCAGCGACGTCAAGTTCGGCGCTCTGACGCGGAGTTCGCTGCGGCATTATCTGGCGATTGGCTACCTGCGCCTGGCGGAGCAGGAGAATTGTCTTACAAATCACAACATCGATTCGTGCTTGATGCCGATTGGCGGCAATGGGATCCACAGAATCCAGCGCGGCTCGCGTAAGGCGACTGAGTTTCTGACGGAGCAACTCAATGAATTCCCGGATGATTTGAAGGCGCGCTGGCTCCTCAACATCGCCTGGATGACGCTGGGCCAATACCCGGACGGGGTGCCCTCCCAATGGCTGGTCCCACCGAAGGCCTTCGAATCGGATTATCCACTCCCCCGCTTTTACGATGTGGCGGGCAACCTCGGGTTGGATTTGAATTCCCTTTCGGGCGGCACCATTGTCGAAGACTTCGACGGCGACGGCAACCTGGACATAATGATTTCGTCGCTCGGCGTGCACGATCAGTTGCGCTATTTCCACAACAACAGCGACGGGACGTTCGCCGACCGCACTGAAGAAGCCGGGTTGATCGGGGAGACGGGCGGACTGAACATTCTGCAGACGGATTACAACAACGACGGCTGGCCCGACGTGTTGATTCTGCGCGGCGCTTGGTTTGGGGTCGAAGGTCATTATCCACTTTCACTCTTGAGAAACAACGGGAATGAGACTTTTGACGATGTGACCGAGGAAGTGGGCTTGCTTCGGTTCCATCCAACCCAGGCGGCGACGTGGTTCGATTACAACAATGACGGCTGGCTGGATTTGTTTATCGGGAATGAAACGACACCGGGAGACACCAATCGCTGCGAACTCTTTCGGAACAACGGCGACGGCACTTTCACGGAATGCGCGGCGGAAGTTGGCCTGGACGCGACGGCGTTTATCAAAGCGGTGGGCAGCGGCGATTACAATAACGACGGCTGGCCGGACGTGTACGTCTCCAGCCGTGGTCAGCCCAAGATGCTTTTTCGCAATGAAGGTCCGCAGAGCACGGACAAATCGCGGCAGGGCGCGTGGAAATTCACGGACGTGGCGGCATCGGCCGGAGTCACCGAACCACGGTATAGTTTTCCGACCTGGTTTTTTGATTACGACAACGACGGGTGGCTGGACATTTTCGTGGCGGGTTTCGGCATCCGGGATGTAGGGGACGTTGCGGCGGACTATCTCGGATTGGACCACAAAGCCGAGCGGGCCCGATTGTATCACAACAATCGCGACGGTACGTTCACGGACGTGACCAAAGAAGCCCGGCTCTACAAGGTTTTGCTGGGGATGGCCTGTAATTTCGGCGACCTGGACAACGATGGCTACCTGGATTTCTATCTCGGCACGGGCGACCCGGATCTGAGCACTCTGATTCCCAACCGGATGTTTCGGAACTCGGAAGGGAAGTTTTTCCAGGATGTGACCACGGCAGGGGGATTCGGTCATTTGCAAAAAGGGCACGGCATTGCGTTCGCTGACATCGATAATGACGGTGACCAGGACGTTTTCGCCAACATGGGCGGCGCTTATACCGGCGACGTCTATCGGAAAGCCCTGTTCGAGAATCCCGGCAACACCAATCATTGGCTGAAGCTCAAGCTCATTGGCACCAAGTCCAACCGCGCGGCTATCGGGGCGCGCATCAAGGTGGCGGTCGAAACGCAACGGGGGCGGCGAGCCATTTACAAGACCGTCAATTCGGGGGGCAGCTTCGGCGCGAACCCATTGCGACAGGAGATCGGATTGGGAGACGCCCAATCCATCGTGAGCGTCGAAATCTCTTGGCCAACGTCCGGCAGCAACCAGATCTTCACGTCGCTGAAGAAGGACAGTTGCTACCGGATCAGCGAAGGCGATCCGAAGGCAGTTGAATTCAGATTGAAGAGTTTCAAGCTTGCCGGTGCGGGCGCGAATTCTCATTTGCACCCCGAGCATCAACACAAGTAGGCTGAGGTCCTGACCCGCGGAAGGCAATGTCCGCCTACGTGAGTGCAGCGCTTTATTAATTAATCTGCGGTATCACGGGAAAGAAAGAGGACCGAACTTTCGGTTCGGTCCTCTTTGCGTGCCCAAATCTTCAGCGCGCCTCGTTAGGGCTTAAATACTCGATAGAACTTTCTTACGCCGCCGTTGATTTGCACCGGATACGGGCTGGTCGGATTGTTAGGCACAGCGCTCCAGTCGCTCGGGCTGCCGGTCAGGTTGCCGGCCTCCTGGAGCTCTCCGGAACCCGTCCACGACAGGGTGACCGTGTTACCGGAGATCGTCGGTGGATTGAACCGCGGCTGCGCCGATACGACGCCGGGAACAAACAACAGGTAATCGTAATCACCACTGCCCCCGTTGAAGCGCACGGTCTGAACTCCGCTCAGCGAGACCACTGCAACACTACCGCTACTGTCCTTCATCTGCACCAAGTTGTCGGTACCCCATCCACCTGAAGTCGGCGCGTCGAACGTGCCCAAGGGGACAACGGTCTGGTTGGTTTTTGTTGGATCACCGGTCACCTGGTAGAGACTCCCGCGCAATCCGTCCGCCGGGTCGTGAGACAACGCCGCCCAAACCTCGTAGGTATTCGCCGGGAAAGTCCGAGTGTAGTCATACCAGTCGTTGGTCCCGACCCACCCGAGCTTGAAGTTCGCCGTCATGGTCCACTCTTCAGCGCGAACCACGTCCAACGTCCCCGCGTCCGTTTGCTGATCATGGTTTACGTTCGGCGCCAGTGTGCCCCGATATGGTCGTGAATCGTTCCCGTCGCTGTCGTGGTAATCCACATCCAGCACCGCGCCCCGGGTGGAATAAGCTCCACCCAAATACGGCATCGTGCTCGCCGTGGCCACGGTCTGGCCGCCACCATAATTGAAGTCTTCGGCTTCGATGAGGAACTGCCCTGGTGTCCCCAAAGCAACGCTCACTGTAAACGTGGCCTTATTGGTCTGGGTCACGACCGGCGACCCGTTATCTGCAAACCGCAACTCATAGCTGTGCGTCGAGCCGCCTGCCATCAGGGTGGGGACATAGGTAACGGACGTGATGTCGGCAGGCTTGGCAATTGTCGCTGACGAGGTCACGTCTGCGCCATCGAAGAACAATTTGACGGTGCTCAGGTTCACCGCCGAGTTGAAGTCCTCAATGGTAAACCGGATTTTTGCGTCACGGGGCACCGCGCTCGCGGCGGGCGTTGCAGTATTAGCGAGCGGCGAGAGAGCCGTCACCTTCGGCCGGATGCCGGTCACCGGCGTCAGGGCGAGCCAGTCATAATCCCCTTCCCTTAACGAGAACCGCAGGGTTGTCGTAGCAGCGGTGATCTTGAACACCCCTTGCGACCCGTCCGGCGCATACAACGGCACCAGATTGTTGAAACTCCAC
>WNFU01008357.1_pt1 | contig 11978 bp, 12 predicted proteins | sample 5400121 | NCBI WGS metagenome assembly WNFU01 (sample SAMN13153360, study PRJNA577476) | soil metagenome | isolation source: 100 cm soil or saprolite under grassland replicate 1 | place: USA:California | collected 2016-06-15 | reverse complement strand
TCCGGCGTGCGTCTTCTTCGGTGACAGGACCGGCGCCAGCTTGGGACCTCCGACGGCTGTTCCTACCGCCATCGCGGCGGTATCGCAAATCCAGGTGATCACGAGCGGGAACAGCGTGAGCAGCACCGAAGCGACCGGCCGAGTTGCCGCGGCGGTGCCGTGCCGGATCGCAATCAAAAACGCGAGCATGCCGGATGCATACAAGCAGCCGAACATGGTGATCGAGACGCTCGCGAGTGGCCGCCCGGTGGGCCCGCGCCGCGCCATCGCGAGAGCCATGACGAACATCAGCCAGATCGCGCCCAGATACAGCGCGGGCTCGGCCCAGCGGGTTTCGGAGCCTTTCGCCCAGTAGGCGAGCAGGGGAATCGCAGCGGCCGCAAGCCATCCCGTCCGCTCGAGGGCCTCGACGCCCTGGCGGCGTCCGAAATCGTAGATCTCGCGCGCGCCCAGTACACCCAGGACTGCCAGCGTGGCCGCGAGCGTCCAGCCGCCCAGCCAGATGACGCCCACGACCAAGGGAATAGCCACGACGGCCACGGCAATGCGCTGCAGCAGGTTGCTGGAAGGCATCAGGACGCGGTGACTTTTCCGAAGCGCCGTTCGCGGCGCTGATAATCGAGGATGGCATCGCGCAGTGTGCGCCGGTTGAAATCCGGCCACAACACCGGAGTGATGTAGAGCTCCGTGTACGCGAGCTGCCAGAGCAGGAAGTTCGAGAGGCGCTGCTCGCCGGAGGTGCGGATCAGGAGATCGGGGTCGCCCCACGGCGCCGTGTACAGCTTGGCGCGGATGGCCTCTTCGTCGATGTCTTCGAGCTTCTTTGTCCCCTTGAGCACTTCTTCCGCGAGCAGCCTGGCCGCGCGCGCGATCTCTGCGCGCGACGAGTACGAGATGCAGAGATTGAGCGACAGCTTCTGGTTCCCCGCGGTCTCATGCTCCACGCGATCGACCGCCGCGCGGCCGCCCGCCGTCAGACGGCTGCGGTCGCCGAGCACGTGCACGCGCACACCCTGTTCCTTCAGCTCGGCGACCTCCTTCGCGATGTATTCCTCGAGCAGATCCATGAGCGCGGAGATCTCGGTGGCGGGCCTGTTCCAATTCTCCTCGGAAAAGGCGAACAGCGTCAGCACCTCCACACCCGCGTCGATGGCGCCTTCGACCGCCTCGCGCACGGCCTTCATTCCTGCCCGGTGGCCAAAAGGCCGCGGCAGCCGACGTTCGCTTGCCCAGCGGCCGTTGCCGTCCATGATGATCGCCACGTGGCGAGGGATCGGACCGGAGAGCATCAGACTTCCATGATCTCCGCTTCTTTGCCTTTTACCGCCGCATCGACTGCCTTGAGATGGTCGTCGTGCGTCTTCTGCACTTCCTTCTCCGCATGCTTCTGGTCATCCGAGGAGACATGCTCGGTCTTCTTGATCCGGTTCATCGTCTCGGTGCGCGCGTGACGAATGGCGACGCGTCCTTCCTCGGCGAACTTGTGCACGACCTTGACCAGCTCCTTGCGCCGGTCTTCGGTCAGCGCCGGAATCGGAATGCGGATGATGTTTCCGTCGTTCGACGGCGTAAGTCCGAGATCGGACGCGAGAATGCCCTTCTCCACCGCCTTCAACAAGCCTTTGTCCCACGGCTGCACCGTGAGCAACTTTGGCTCCGGCGCGGCCACACTCGCCACCTGCGTGAGCGGCATTTCGTTCCCGTACGCCTCGACGCGCACCAGATCGAGCAACGCCGTGGTCGCCTTGCCGGTCCGCACGGTGGAGAATTCCCGTTTGACGGCTTCAACCGCTTTGTCCATGAGCTGCTTGGCGTGCTTGACGTGGTCGGTCAGAGTGCCAGCTGGGGGGGGCGCAGGGGTCATTGGACGATCGTGCCGACGCGCTCACCGGCCAGGACCCTGGCCGTCGCGCCGGGCTGGTTGATGTTGAACACAACGATGGGGAGCTTGTTCTCCTTGCACAATCCGAAGGCGTTCGCGTCCATCACGGCGTAGCCCTTCACCAATGCTTCCTGAAACGTCAACGTCGGCAAGAACGCGGCTGAAGGGTCCTTCTTCGGATCCGCCGTGTAGACGCCGTCGACGTTCGTAGCCTTGAGGATCACCTGCGCCTCCATCTCCAGCGCCCGCAGGACGGCGGCGGTGTCGGTGGAGAAATATGGATTGCCGGTGCCGCCGGCGAAGATCACCATGCGGCCCTTCGAGAGATGCCGCAGCGCGCGCCGCCGAATGTACGGCTCCGCCAGCTCTTCCATCCGAATCGCGGTCATCACGCGCGTATCGACGCCCTTCTTCTCGAGGATGTCCTGCAACGCCAGCGCGTTGATCACGGTGGCCAGCATCCCCATGTAGTCGGCGGAGACGCGGTCCATCCCTTGCTCGCTCGCCGTCGTGCCGCGCAGGATATTGCCGCCGCCGATCACGAGACCGAGCTGCACGCCGGTGGCGGCCACGGACTTCAGCTCATCCGACAGCCGCTCGATGACGCCGAAGTCGATGCCCGAAGCCCGCCCACCCGCGAACGACTCCCCGGAAAGCTTCAGGAGTGCGCGCGAGTAAGCGAGCTTCGGGGGCACCTAGTTGCCGCCGAGCTCGAACCGGGCGAAACGCCGAACTTCGACCTTCTCGCCCGTCTTGCCGGACAGCTCCTTCACCAGCTCGCCAACGGTCCGCTTGTCATCCTTCACGAATTTCTGCTCGAGCAGGACGTTGTCTTCGTAAAACTTCTTCAGCATCCCATCCACGATCTTAGCCCGGATATTCTCGGGCTTCTTCTGCTCGGCGACCTGGGATTCGTAGACCCGGCGTTCGCGCTGCACCAGCTCGGCGGGCAAGTCCTCGATGCGCACCGCCAGCGGCTTGGTCGCGGCGATGTGGACCGCGATCTCCTTGGCGAGCGCCTTGAAGTCCTCGGTGCGCGCCACGAAGTCCGTTTCGCTGTTCAGCTCGACGAGTACCGCCACCGACCCGTCATGATGCACGTAGGATCCGATCCACCCTTCCGACGCCTCGCGCCCCGCGCGCTTCTCGGCCTTCGCCGCGCCCTTCTTACGGAGAATGTCGACGGCCTTCTCGAGGTCGCCTGCCGTCTCTTGCAGCGCGCTCTTGCAGTCCATCATGCCGGCGCCGGTACGCGCCCGCAGCTCGGCCACGAGTTTTGCCGGAATCTCTTTCACAGTTGTCATGCTCCTCGTCACTCCCTCATAAAAACGCCGCCCTCGCGCCGTGAAGCCCGGGGGCGGCGGTCGGTTGATCAGCTACCAGAGTTGTTACGCCCCGCCCCCGCTCACGGGTTCCGCCGGGGGTGGCGCTTCTTCTGTTTTCATGCGCGCGGCGATCGCCTCGGGTTTCGGCCGCCGCTTGCGCCGTGCCGGCCGCTTCTTACGGTCGCCGTCCACGTCCGCTTCGCCCGTCTCGGTCGAGTAGGTCGTGCCTTCGCCTTCTTCACCCGTGCCCGCGTCCCGCAGCGGCATCTGGCGGCGCGCTTCGGCGATCACATCCGAGATCGCGTTCGTGATCAGCGACACGGCCCGAATCGCGTCGTCGTTCCCCGGAATCGGCACCGTGATCAGGTCGGGGTCGGCGTTCGTATCCACGATCGCCACCACCGGAATCCCGAGCTTGTTCGCCTCGGCGACGGCGATGCGCTCCTTCTTCGCGTCCACCACGAAGAGCGCGCCGGGCAACCGGCCGAGGTTTTTGATACCCGCGAGGTTCTTGTCGAGCTTCCCGCGCTCGCGATCGAACAGCAGCTGCTCCTTCTTCGTGTAATTCGTGAAGTCGCCGTCCGCCGCACCCTGCTCCAGATCCTTGAGACGCTTGATCTGCTTCTTGATCGTCTGGAAATTCGTCAGCGTCCCGCCGAGCCAGCGCTCCGTCACGTAGAAGGAGCTGCAGCGCTTGGCTTCCGCTTCCAGAATCCCCTTGAGCTGCTTCTTCGTGCACACGAACAAGACGCCTTCCCCCTTCAACACGACGCCGCGCAACAGCTCCTGCGCCGACTCGAGCTGCCGCAGCGTCTTCTGCAAATCGATGATGTAGATGCCGGAGCGTTCGGCGAAGATGAACCGCCGCATCTTGGGATTCCAGCGGCGGGTCTGATGGCCGAAATGCACACCTGCTTCCAACAATTCCTGCAACTGAGGCTGAGGCATTTACTCCCTTTCCTGGGTTCCGTCCGCCGCCGCCGTCATCTCTCGTCCAACCCCGAGGGGACCCAGAACGAGATCGAGCGACGTGTGTGATTTGCCGTCAGCCATCTGCCGTCAGCGGTCTGTACAGATGGCAGACGGCTGATGGCTGATGGCATTTTTACCGCTTCGAGAACTGGAACCGTTTGCGGGCTCCAGCTCGGCCCGGCTTCTTCCGCTCCACCGCGCGCGGATCGCGCGTCAGGAGGCCCTGCTCCCTGAGCTTCTTGCGATGGCGGTCATCGGCGAGCACCAGCGCGCGGGCGATGCCGAGCCGCATCGCGCCGGCCTGACCGGTGAGCCCGCCGCCGACCACACGCGCCTTCACGTCGAACGCCCCGAGCGTGTCGGTCGCGGTGAACGGCTGCTGAATGTGCGACACGAGCGACGGCCGCGGGAAATAGTCACCCAGCGTCCGCCCGTTGATGCTCCACTTGCCCGACCCCGGCGTCAGATACACGCGCGCGATGCCGAGCTTGCGGCGTCCGATCGCGTGCCAGCGCAGCTCCGGTGTGATCCCGCTGCTCACTTGGCCTCCACGGCCGCGAGCGGCGTCGGCTGCTGTGCGGCGTGCGGATGCTCAGGACCCGCATACACCTTGAGCATCTGCTTCACGTGCTGGCGCGACAAGGTCGTCTTCGGCAACATCCCCCACACCGCCTTCTCGATGACGCGCTCGGGGTGCTTCCCGAGCACTTTCTGGACCGGCGTGAACCGCTCGTGACCCATGTAGCCGGTGTGCCGGAAGTAGCGCTTCTGCTCGATCTTGCGACCCGACAGCTGCACTTTCTCGGCGTTGATGACGATGACGAAATCTCCGCCGTTGACGTGCGGCGTGAACGTCGGCTTATGCTTGCCCCGCAGGATCTGGGCGATGCGGCTCGACAGCCGGCCAAGCGGCTGTCCCGCCGCGTCGACCAGCCACCAGCGACGCTCGATGTCCTGCGGCTTCAACGTGTACGTCTTCATGCCCCTCGAAGTCCCGGATTTTGACAGACGCGAACTCTAACCGGGCCGTAAGGGCCTGTCAACCCGAGGGTTGCGAGGGTTGAGGAGAAAGTGTGACGAGGGGCGCACCCTTCTCGACGCGTTGACCGGCGCTGACATGGATTTGTTCGACGATGCCCGCGTGGGCAGCGCGCAACTCATTCTCCATCTTCATTGCCTCGACCACTACCAAGCCCTCGCCAACCTCCACTACCTGACCGGCACTCACTTCGACCCGCACAACCAGCCCGGGCATCGGCGCCCTCACAACGCCGCCGACCGTCGCCCTAGGCCCCTGGCCTGTCAGGGCCTCGATCTGCTTCGAGCGGTCGTCCTGAACCTCCACTTCCACGCGCTCGCCGGCGGCGCCGAGCGCCCAGCGCCGTCCGTCGAGCTGCTGGCAGGCGACCGTCCAGGAGTCGGTGCCGAGCAAGAGATGGAGGAGAGGCGTGCCGGGGATTGCCGCCGCGTGGGCCTCGAGCCGCTCACCATCGACCGTCACCGCCCCGCCGTCGACGTCGATGACGTAGGTGCGATTCCTGACGGCAACGTGGTACTTCATTGGGGTTTTCCCATGCTGAAGCATGGGCCCAGCAATGCACTGTCCTTAAGGACAGTGATGCGCCGGGGACACTCTTCAGAGTGTCGATTCATGCGGCCTCCAATACGGCGACGGTCTCCACCTGCGCGGTCTGCGGAAAAAGATCGAACGCGCGCACCGCGGTGACTTGATAGTTGACGTTGAGCCGTTGCAGATCGCGGGCGAGCGTCGCCGGATCGCTGGAGATGTAAACGAGCTTCGGCACCGGCTCCGACGTGAGCCGCAGCGATACGTCCCAATGCAGTCCCGCGAGCGGCGGATTGACCACGACCGCATGGGGCGCGGGCAGGCTCGGCAACACGTCCTCGGCGCGCGCCGCGATGAAGCGCGCCACCGGCAGACGACCACGTCCCCAACTCACCGCTTTTTCATCGGCGTCGACACTCACCACATTGGCACCGCGCTCAACGAGCAGTGCCGCCGTATCGCCGATGCCACCGTACAGATCCCACACCGTCTGGGCGCGCACATCGCCCAGCTGCTCCACGGCCCAGCGGCGCGTGATCATCCCCATCCCCGGATTCACTTGCTCGAACGCGGTGGCGGGAAACCCGGTGGCGGGTCCCGACACGACGCGGGCGGCGCCATCCGCGGGCTGCCACCAGCAGACGATCTCGCCCTCGACCGAACCGACCAGCGCGCGCCGCAGCTCTGCGGCGTTGAGCCAGGGCTCTCCGGCCGATTCAGCGATGATGTGCCGGCGCGCTTCGCGGTCGAGCCGCAGGGTTAATCGCGTCAGCGGCTGCGGCAGCAACGCGAGGCGACTGCGCAGCTCACGCCACAGCGCCATGAGCCGGAAATCGGTGATGTGACAGTCGGCGAGCGGAAAGACGAAGTTGGGACGGTCGTAGGGATGCAACCCGACCGTCGTCTTCACCGCCATCGAGATCTTTGACCGGTAGCGCCACTCCTCGAGCGCTTCGACGACTTCGGGATCCTCGACCTTCAGCTTTCCAATCCGCCGCAGCGAGTCGCCGACGATCGCGCGCTTCGCCTTGAGCTGCTCGTCGTAGGCCAGGTGCTGCAGCTGGCATCCGCCGCAATGGTCGTGCGCGTAGTGAGGGCATGGCGGCGCGACTCTGCCCTCCCCCGCCTCCACGATCTCCCCTACCTCGGCGCGCGCAAAATTGCGGTGCCGTTGCAGCGACTCCGGCCGCAGCCGAATCCGATCGCCTGGCACGGTGCGCGGCACAAAGACGACGCGGCCATCGCTCAGCCTGCCGACGCCATCTCCGCCCACCGCGATTCTCGTGATGGTCACGAGCTCACTCACTCGAGATCGTCCCGGAGGGCGAGCCGGCGGCTCTCTTGGAGCCAACGCGACTGGGTCTCACCGGCCGGCCGACCGTCCGGCCGTCCGAGCGTCCGACCGCGTTGCTCGTCAGCGACCATGGCGCCGGCGACCGCAAGCGCGCGCTCCAGGCCTCCACGGGGCGGCGCGGCGAGCAGGCGTGCGCCGGCGCGCTCGAGGTACTTGATGTCGATCTCGCCCTTCAGGAATTCGGCGTCATCCATGACGCGCAGATGAAACGGCTGGCTCGTCGGCAAGCCGACGATCACGAGCTCGCGCAGCGCGCGCCGCATCCGTTGAATCGCGATCTCGCGCGTCTCGCCCCACGCGATGAGCTTGGCCAGCAAAGGATCGTAGAACAACGTCACATCGTTCCCCGCCTCGATCCCGGCATCCCACCGAATGCCGGGCCCACTTGGCACGCGCAGGTACTGCAGGGTGCCGGTGGCCGGCAGAAAATCGTTGAACGGATCCTCGGCCGTGATGCGGCATTCGATCGCCGCCCCTCGCGGATGCAGCTGACCACCCGGGCCGGCGGCGCCGTGCACCCGCATCGGCTGGCCGGCGGCAATGCGCAGCTGCTCACGCACGAGATCCACGCCGTACACAAATTCCGTGACCGGGTGCTCGACCTGAATGCGCGTATTCATCTCGAGGAAGTAGAACTCACCCGAGGGAGTCAGCAGGAACTCAATCGTGCCCGCGCTGACATAGCCGACCGCCCCGGCCGCGGCCGTGGCGGCTTCCGACAGCCGGCGCCGCAGCGCAGGGGACACCGCGACCGACGGCGACTCTTCGATGAGCTTCTGATGGCGTCGCTGGATGCTGCACTCTCGCTCGCCGAGCGCAACGACGCGGCCGCGGTGGTCCGCCAGGATCTGGATCTCGATATGCCGCGGCCGCTCGAGGTACTTCTCGACGTACAGGCTGCCATCGCCGAAAGCTTTCTGGGCCTCACGCCGGGCCGCGGCGAATCCGCCCTCGACCTCCGCGTCTTTGCCGACGAGCCGCATCCCCTTGCCGCCCCCGCCGGCGACGGCTTTCAGCAGCACCGGATAGCCGAGCCGTTTTGCTTCGCGCCGGGCTTCGACGGGATCGCGCAACTGGGCCGCGGTGCCGGGAACCACCGGCACTCCTGCGGCTTGCATCCGGCGACGCGCCTCGGTCTTATCCCCCATGGCGCGGATTGCCGACGCCGGTGGGCCCACGAAGATGAGTCCCGCGTCCTTGCAGGCGTCGGCGAACGCGGCGCGCTCGGACAGGAAGCCGTATCCGGGATGGACCGCCTGGCAGCCGGTGTCCTTCGCGGCCGCGATCAGCTTGCCGATGTCGAGATAGGACTCAGACGACGGCGCGCCACCGAGCAGGACGGCGGCGTCGGCGTCGCGGACGTGCGGGGCGAGGCGGTCAGGCTCGGAGTAGACCGCGACGGCCGCAAGACCTTCTTCGTGGCACGCGCGGATCACGCGAACCGCAATCTCACCACGGTTCGCAACGAGAACTCGGTGAATTGATGCCATCAGCCGTCAGCCATCTGCCATCAGCAAACGCATGCTGACGGCCGAGGGCAGATGGCTGATGGCATTCACCGACACCCGACCTCCGATCCCAATCCAAACGTCTCGAATGCCTTGCACAAGCCGCCGACGTTGGCCACGGCGCGCCGGTAGATCGCGGTAACGGGTGCCGTCCAGGTTTCGTGTTCATCGACGGCGAGCTTCAACGCCGCGAACACGAAATCTTGCGCCGGCACCCGGTCGGCTTTCGTTTCCCTGCCGGTCACCCACACGAGTGGGCGCTTGTTCCACTTGACCGCTCGCTCGTCCGGCGGGCGCTCGAATCCCATGCTGGCGCAGACCGCGCGTGACTGACTGAGCGCGCGCAGCGACCGATCTCGCGTCTTCAGCTCACGCAGCAGGCGATTGCGTAGCACGCTGTCGCCGCGCCACCGATCCACCGGAACGATCATGAGGTCGGGCCGTAACCCGCGCGAGAATCGAAGAAACCATGCCGCCTGCGTGTCCGTTTCGTCGGCTGTGAACAGCATGCCCTGGTGGGGACACGCACGCAGGAGGTTCTCGCCGAGCTCTTCGAGCACCGGCGGCAACCGCAACTCCTCCGGGAGTGCGTGCCAGGCCAGTGTTGCCGCCGTCGTACCGCCCGCTTCCCAGTCCACGTAGGCGCGCTCACCGAACGCATACACGCGGAACACGCGCGCAGAATCGGCGGTCCGCGTGCCGGGGCTGAAGCGCGCCGCACGCTCGAACGCGAGCTGCGCCGTGTCGAGCGTCGCGTGGGCCCACACGGTATCGACAGTCATCGGTTTCTTGTGGGTGTGATAGGCGGCGCCGCGCTGGAGATACGCGCGCCCCAACTCGAGCCACGTCGGTCCGTCTGTCGAGTCCGCGGCGACGCGAGCCCACAATGCTGCCAGCACCGAATCGGGGCTGGCGGAGGGGGAGGGAATTTGCACCAGCAGCAGCCCGAGGGCCGCCTTATAGAGGAATGTTCCCATGCTTCTTCGGCGGATTCTTGCCGCGCTTCGTCTCCAGCGTGAGCAGTGCCTCGATCAAACGGGGGCGCGTTTCGCGCGGGTCGATGATGTCATCGAGATAGCCGCGCGCCGCCGCCTGGTACGGATGGGCGAACTTTTCGCGGTACTCGTTGGCGCGCTCTTCGCTCGCTTCTCCTTTATAGAGGATCTCGACCGCTCCTTTGGGGCCCATCACGGCGATCTCAGCCGTCGGCCAGGCCACGTTGTAGTCGCCACGGATGTGCTTGGAGCTCATGACGTCGTACGCACCCCCGTAGGCTTTGCGCGTGATGACAGTGAGCTTCGGGACCGTGGCCTCACAATAGGCGAACAATAGCTTCGCGCCGTGCTTGATGATGCCACCATGCTCCTGGGCCACCCCGGGAAGAAACCCGGGTACGTCCTCGAACGTCACGAGCGGGATGTTGAAGGCGTCGCAGAAGCGGATGAACCGGGCACCCTTGAGCGAGGCGGCGATGTCGAGGACGCCGGCGAGGGCGGCCGGTTGATTCGCGATGATGCCGACCGGCCGGCCGGCGAGCCGCGCGAAGCCGACGATCAGATTGTTACCATAATCGCGCTGCACCTCGAGAAACGCGCCGTTGTCCACGATGTGGCGCAGCACATCGTGCATGTCGTACGGCTTCGCCGGCTCGTCCGGAACCACGTCGAGCAACGCTTCTTCCCGACGGTCCGGCGGATCATCCGGAGTTCGGGTGGGCGGGCTGTCCAGATTGTTGCCGGGCAGGAACGACAGCAGGCTGCGGATCGCCGTGATCGACTCGAGCTCCGAATCGTGCACGAAATGGGCGATGCCGGACGTGGCGCCATGCACATCGGCGCCCCCCAGCTTCTCGAAATCGACCTCCTCGTGGGTCACCGTCTTCACGACGTTGGGGCCAGTGACGAACATGTAGGAGATGCCGCGCACCATGAAGATGAAGTCGGTGATGGCAGGGCTGTACACCGCGCCGCCGGCGCAGGGGCCGAGGATCGCGCTGATCTGGGGCACGACGCCCGAGGCCAGGGTGTTGCGCAGAAAGATGTCGGCGTAGCCACCGAGGGAGGCGACGCCTTCCTGAATGCGCGCGCCGCCCGAGTCGTTCAGGCCGACGATGGGCGCGCCGTTCTGCACGGCGAGATCCATCACTTTGCAGATCTTTTCCGCGTGTGCTTCCGACAGCGCACCACCGAAGACGGTGAAATCCTGCGAGAAGACGTAGACCAGGCGTCCCTCGACTCTGCCCCACCCCGTGACGACGCCGTCGCCGAGCACTTTCTGATCGGCGAGGCCGAAATCGGTGGCGCGATGGGTGACGAAGCGGTCGAGCTCGACGAACGAGCCGGGATCGAGCAGCACGTCGAGCCGCTCGCGCGCCGTCATCTTCCCCTTTTTGTGTTGGGTTTCGATGCGATCCGCGCCGCCGCCCAGCTCTGACTCGGATCGCTTCTGCTGGAGCAGCTCGAGCTTTTCTCGCATGGACATGCGCAGAATGTAGGACGGGAAACGAAAAGGGGCGAGGATTGCCTCGCCCCTTCGCCCTACAGCCGCTCGACGTCTCGACGTCTAGACATCTGCCTCTGGTGTCTCCTCAACAGCCGGAGCGGGGGCCGGTACCGGGATGACATCATCCTTCGGGAACCCGGTCGCCGCGAGCACGATCCGGTGATGGATGGGATCGACCTCCAGCACCTTCAGCTCGACCGCCTGCCCTTCCTTTATGGCATCCCCTGGTTGCTGGATATCGGGAATGCCGAGCTGCGACATCGGCACGAAGCCTTCGATGTCGCTGCCGAGATCCACGACGACCCCCTTGTCCATCAGCCGCATGACGCGGCCCCGCAGCTCGGTGCCCACCGGGTAGGTCTCGCCGATCCGCAGCCACGGATCTTCCTGCGCCTGCTTCAGCCCCAGCGAGATCCGCTTGTTTTCGGCGTCGACGTTCAGAATCAACACGTCGACCTCGTCGCCCTTCTTCACGACTTCCGACGGATGCTGAACGCGTTTGGTCCAGGACATGTCGGAGATGTGAATCAGACCGTCGATGCCGGGCTCGATTTCCACGAACGCGCCGAACGACGTGAGGTTACGGACTTTGCCGCGCAGCCGAGTGCCGACCGGATACTTCTGCGGCAGCGCCATCCACGGATCCTGCTCCGTCTGCTTCATGCCGAGCGAGACCTTCTCTTCGGTCTCGTCGACCTTCAGCACGACGGCCTCGATCGACTCGCCGATCGACACGAGCTTCGACGGGTGACGCACGTTGCGCGTCCAGCTCATCTCGGAGATGTGCACGAGCCCTTCGATGCCCGGCTCGAGCTCGACGAAGGCGCCGTAGTTCGTGATCGACACGACCTTCCCCTGCACGCGCGTG
>WNFU01008354.1_pt1 | contig 11982 bp, 8 predicted proteins | sample 5400121 | NCBI WGS metagenome assembly WNFU01 (sample SAMN13153360, study PRJNA577476) | soil metagenome | isolation source: 100 cm soil or saprolite under grassland replicate 1 | place: USA:California | collected 2016-06-15 | reverse complement strand
TGATCGCTGACGTCCGCGGTTACACCCTCTTCACGCAGGAACGTGGCGACGAGGCCGCCGCGAAACTCGCCGCCAGGTTCGCGGGGATTGCGCGCGAGGTGGTCGAGGACCACGGCGGCTCGGTCATCGAGCTCCGGGGTGACGAGGCGCTCGCCGTCTTCGACTCGCCACGTCAGGCCATCCGCGCGGCGACGGTGCTCCAACAGCGGTTCCTGGAGGAGACCGAGGCAGACCCCACGCTTCCTCTTCCCGTGGGCATCGGGCTCGATGCAGGCGAGGCGGTCCCACTCGAACGTGGCTATCGCGGAGGGGCTCTCAACCTGGCGGCTCGACTGTGCGGCCGAGCCGGACCGGGGGAGATCCTGGCCAGCCAGGGTGTCGTCCATCTTGCCCGCAAAGTGGATCGGGTCCGGCTCGTCGACCGGGGGGAGCTCCACCTCAAAGGATTAGAAGACCCGGTTCGCGTCTTCCGGGTGATCTCCGAAGAAGCCGACCCCGCGGCGCGTTTCCGCGATCTCGTTCCCGGACGACCGAAGCGGGGCCCCGCTCCGGTCCGCCTGGCTCGCCGGCATCCGGTCATGGCGGGCGTGGTAGTACTCGCGCTCGTCGCCGCCGTCGCGGTTCCCACCACGCTCGCGCTGCGAGGAGGAGGCCCCGGGGAGCAGGTCGTCGGCGACGCCCTGGCGATGATCGACCTCGGCACCGGGAAACTCGAGGGCTCGGTCCCCCTCGACGCGAGGCCCGGCGACGTAGCCGTCGGCGCGGGAGGAGTGTGGGTGACGCTGCCGGATCGTGGGGCCGTCATGCGGATCGATCCGGAGACCATGACCGTCCGAAACACGATCCCGGTGGGCGCCGACCCCTCAGGCATCGCGATCGGGGAGGCGTCGGTCTGGGTGACAAACGGCGGCAGCTCGACCGTCTCCCGGATCAGCCCGGAGACGGAATCGGTCGTCCAGACGATCGACGTGCCGGGCGGACCCACGGGTATCGCCATTGGCCGGGGTGGTGTTTGGGTGGCCAACAGCCTCGGCGCCTCGGTCTCGCACATCGACGCCGAGAGCGGCAAGGTCCTCGCCACGATCGGCGTGGACGACGGGCCCGTCGACGTCGCGCTCGACGATCGCGGCCTGTGGGTGGCGAACGCCGCCTCGGGAACCGTCTCACGCGTCGACCCGGACACCAGCGCCGTGCAAACGGTGAAGGTGGGCAACGGCCCGCGTGCGATCGCCGCCGGACCGGACGGGGTCTGGGTCGCCAATTTCCTTGATGGCACCGTCGCTCACATCGACCCGGACACCAACGCCGTCGATCAAGCGATCCCCGTTGGGGAGGCGCCGACCGGCGTAACCCTGGCTGGAGGTTCCCTGTGGGTCTCGGATGGATCCGACGGCTCCGTGACCTCTATGGTCCCTGGGGGCGAAGCCACCACCTCGATCCGGCTGGGGTCGCAAGCCGACGATATCGCCCTCGGAGACGGGGTCCTCTGGGTGTCGGTGCGGGAGGTGGAGACATCGCATCGAGGTGGAACGCTCACTGTGTGGGCACCGGTTGCCTGGCTCGACTCGCTGGATCCCGCCCTGGCGTACAACCCTGTGACCTGGGAGATCCTCGGGAGCACCAACAACGGCCTGGTGGGCTTCCAGCACACCGGGGGGCTCGAGGGCACCACGCTGGTTCCCGACCTGGCACGGTCCCTCCCCGTACCGACCCCCGGCGGCAGGACGTACACGTTCCAGCTTCGCGAGGGACTTAAGTACTCGACGGGGGAGCCGGTTCGCCCGGAGGATTTCCAACGGGCGATCGAGCGGGTGTTCGCGAACCTGGATGCGGGCGGAAATCCCTCTGGAGGAGTCCCGTACTTCTCGGGTATCGTCGGCGCCCGGTCGTGTGCGCGCACTCCCGGGAAACCGTGTGATCTCTCCGGCGGGATCGTCGCCGACGACAACAACGGCACGGTGACCTTCCAGCTCATTGCACCAGATCCAGACTTCCTGTACGCCCTGACGATGCCGTTCGCGTACGCGGTTCCATCGGAGAGCCCAGATGTGCTCGCGGACGGCGATACCTTTCCCGCCACCGGACCGTACGTGATCGACCGATACGAGGAGGGGAACGAGGTCGTCCTCGCCCGCAACCCCGAGTTCAGGACATGGTCCGAGGCCGCTCGCCCGGACGGCTTCCCCGACCGGATCGTGTGGCGGCTCGGCTCGGATCTGGACCGGATGGTCGCCGGCACTTTGAAGGGCGACGCCGACTTCGTGTTCTTTCCACCTCCTGATCGGCTTTCCGAGCTGGCGAGCAGCCACGCCGGGCAGCTCCACCTGTCCCCGAGAGCCAACACCGTCTACATGAGCCTGAACACGCAGGTCCCGCCCTTCGACGACGTCACGGTTCGCCGAGCGCTGAACTTCGCGGCCGACCGGGGTGAGGTCGAGACGCTGTCCGGCGGCTCGATCCCCGCCACGTGCCAGATCCTCCCTCCGAGCCTCCCGGGGTACGCCCCCTACTGCCCCTACACGAGCCACCCCGACGGGACGTGGACGGCTCCCGACTTCGCCAGGGCACAGAAGCTGGTGGACCGGTCGGGCACGGCTGGGACGAAGGTGACGGTATGGGCCAGTGAGGAGGCGTGGCCAGAGTCGGTGCCGGACGGCCACTACTTCCGTCACCTCCTGGAGCGGCTCGGCTACCGCGCGACCCTCAAGACCGTCGACAAGAATGTGTTGTTCTCCGTGTTGTTCGGCCAACCGCGCCGAGCGCAGATCGCATTCGTGAGCTGGACAGCGGACTACACCGCCGCGTCGGGATTCATCATCCCGGTGCTCGCGTGCAACGCGGGGTACAACACGACGGGTTTCTGTGACCCGCTCATCGACCGGCGGATGGAGGCGGCGGCTCGTCTCCGGGCAACCGATCCCGCGGGAGCCCGCGATCTCTGGTCGAAGGTCGAGCACGACCTGGTGGACCAGGCCCCATGGGTCCCGTTGGGGACCAGGTATTGGATCAGTCTCGTGTCCCGGCGACTTGGCAACTACCAGTCCAATCCCCAGTGGGGCCCGCTCGTCGACCAGATGTGGGTGCGCTGAGCCGCTGGCCGTTCGGCCGCGTCGAATTGCTCACGGTGGGGCCGGATCGGCTGGCAACGCGAAAGCCATATCAAGCGGATCCTCATGAAACTCGAACTGCGCGATCGCGTTCAGATCGTGATCTTTGCCCACGAGACCGGCGTGAACCGGCCCGCCGCTCCGTTGATGTCGACCCGGCGGATGTGCAAGATCAGGTGGAGCTGTGTAAAGCATCAGCCGGAGCCGATCCGGAAAGCATCACCCGAAGTCGCACAGCCCTCCTGACCTGCACTCTCCGAAAGCTCCCCAATAACTCGCCCCTCCTCGCCGACACGATTCGAGCCCCTCGGATGCCTTTGTACTGGTAGAGACGGCCACGTCTCGGCACGCCAGCAGGGTTGCGGTGGCGGCGGAGGCAGGATCGACGCCGCCGGCCGGATGCGGAGACGCCGTGGTCCCTCGCGATCGCCAAGGCGGGCGCAAGGGCTTCGAGGCCGAGGACCGACGGGAGCGCTTGAGCCCCGAACCGGGCACCTCACTGAGAGGCGCGCTCGGAGATGACGAGGCGGAGCGCGACCGGAGGACTCGCGGCGGACGAAGCCGAGCGCTTGCAGAGGCAACGTGAGAGGTGAGGCGGCGCGAACGCGAACGGCTCGGCGGGCTGCGATCCTGGCCCGAACGCCTGCCGGAGCATGCCGGCGCGGCGACCAAAGGAGGTGAGCACCGGCACGAACTGAACACCCTCGGAAGGCGGCAGGTTGCGGCCGCGCGCCTTTGCGCGAACTCGCGCCCGTCCAAGGGAACGGGTGGTTCCCGCGCCAGTGGCGCGTGGGCGGCGCGAGAGCGCAGGGCGTGAGGTCGAAGACCCGCAGGTCACGGGGCTGTTTGGCCGAAGGCCACCCACCGAAGGAGGGGGGGCTGTGCCCAGAATATGGTTCGAGCAGAATCAAACGAGCTTCGCGCGCGCGCGTGGATCCTCGATGAACGAGATCACGCGATCCTTCACAGCCTGGTCGAGCACAAAGTCCTCACCACCGACCGGTCGCCCCTCCCCGAAGCCCCTCCTCGGGGTGAACGAGGCGATGAGACCGAGATCTTTCAGCTCTTGACCTCCGCGCAGGCGCTAAGGCCCGCCTTCGTGAGGATCAGGCAGGCGTCCGAGCCTCGGACCTGCCGTGGGTCCCCGACGAGGGCTACCGGGCGAGCCAGATGCTCGCCCACCGGCTCGGCGTGAACGCGTTCTTCTGCGCGCTCGCCGAGGTCTCCAGAGCCCACGACGGACACTGCCTCTCTACGTGGCAGCCCGAGCACTGGGTCCGCAGGAGGGCGCCGAGGTCAAGCCCGACGGGTTCGGACGGTACCTGCACCCCGGCGGGGCCTGCGAGTTCTACCTGGAGTACGACCGGGGCACCGAGGCGTTCGGCGCGCTCTCGCGAAAGCTCGAGGGCTACCTGCGGCTCGCGGCGGGGTGGACGGAGGACCAGGATCTCAGCGGGTTTCCGAACCTCCTCCTGGTCGTCCCGAGGGGGTGCGCGAGGGGGAGGTCGGCTCGGCCCTTCGTCATGCGATCGGGAGCCTTCACGTCCGTGCGTCGCTCGCGTCGTCGTTCCCACTGTACGTGGCGGGCGAGGATCGTCTCAGAGAGTGCGGCGTCCTCGGGCCAGCGTGGAGGCACCTGGTTACGGACCGCGAGCGAGTCACGCTTGTCGGCCTTCCTTCCGGGGCGGGCGACCTCTATCGGAGCACCCGGTGTCTCGGCCGGTACTGGACGGACGACGATGTCGGCCTGCGGGGTCGGATCGCTCCCGCCTCCTCTCCTCCGCGGTTCCCGGTCCTCACTCAAGGAGGGAACCGGACCCAGGAGGGGAGCCGGTGACAGGCCGAGGGCAACCTGAGGACACCTCAAGGGAGGCCGTTGATCGACCGCTCCTTCAGACGGCGCGGGGCACACTGGACACGCCTGGCTCTTTGCGGGTGACCGTTCGGATCGAGCCGATGACTGAAGAGCGCCAGGTGCTGCTCATGGCCGATCTGCTCGACATCCTCGGGAGGGGGCAAGGGGCACCAGGGTTCGCGGCGTCAGCTCTCTGCACTAGGCTCGGACGACCATGACTGATCCGGAGAGTGATCACGGGAACCTGAGGTTCGCGTGGTACGGGCGGCTGTCGACCGACGAGCTCCAGCAGCCGCAACTCGCCTTTCCCTCACAGCGCGCGGCGTGTGAGCGTCGGGTCCGCGGCATCGGCCGCATCGTCTGCGAGTTCACCGACGTCGAGTCAGGGAGAAGCGACGACCGAGCCGGGATCGAGGCCCTCTTCGTCGAGGCCGGCCGCGGGGACCGCCGGTTCGACGCCGTCGTCACCTACGAGGCTGAGCGGTTCGCCCGCAGGATGGTCCTCGCCCTCGCCTACGAGGAAGAGCTTCGTCTCGCCAACATCTCGATCTATGTCTCCGACGAGGCGGGGGAGCCCGGCCGCCCCACCTCCGTCCTGACTCGGCGGATCAAGCAGGCCGTCGGCGAATGGTATGTCCTGGAGCTCGTGGAGGAGTCCCGTCGGGGAATGGAAGAGAACACCCGCCAGGGGTTCAACACCGGTGGAATCGCGCCGTACGGGTATCGAAAGCGCTTCCTCCCCCACCCGGCGAGGTCTATGGCGGACCGGGGGAAGCACAAGGTGGTCCTGGAGCCCGACTCGGAGCAAGCGCTCGTGGTCGAGCGCATCTTCCGGGAGTTCGTCTCCGGCGAGGGGGGCATCCGCGGCATCGCCAACGACCTCAATCTCGATGGGGTCCCATCGGCCCGAGGAGGACCCTGGACCGGCGCTGCGGTCTCGGGGATCCTCGACAACCCCAAGTATTCAGGCTTCCAGGTCTGGAACCGAAGGAGGCGGAAGACCGGCGGGAACCTGACGAATCCCCAGGCGGAGTGGGTGTGGTCGAAGACGCCGGCTCACCCGGCGATCATCCCGCTCGAGCTCTGGAAGGCAGGACAGGGCATGCGACGCCGGCCCGATACGGATTGGCGCCATCGACCAAAGTCGGGCCTTCCCGCCCGGCCCCTCCGAGGGATGGTCTTCTGTCACTGCAGCCGCCGGATGGCCGCGGTGCAAAGGGCTCGTCGGACCAAGGCGGCGGTTTGGTACTGGGAGTGCCCGAGCTGCAAGGGGCGCATTCGGGACGACCGCCTCCAGACCGAGGTAGTTGGAGTCCTGGAACGGGAGCTTCTCCGTTCGGACCGCCTGACAGCTCTGGAGCGCCACCAGGAGGCCCTTCTGCGGGGGCGTCGCAAAGAGGCCCTCCGGACTCGGACACGGCTCGAGGCGCGGCTGGTCAGCGTCAAGTCGGATCAGCATGCGCAGTTGCGCAGCGTCGCCGCCGGAATCGACCCGGTCCTGGTCAAGGAGGTCGTCGATGATCTCCAACGCGAGGAGCGAGAGATCCAGGACCAGCTTCGAGACACAGAACGTCCCAGCGACGCTGTCCGGGCTCTCGCGGCGATCCGGGGGCTGCGGGAGCACGCCGGCGATCTCCGAACGGTGCTAAGACATGGCGATCCAGAGGACCAGCGGAAGATCTTCAGGCGAACGATCCGCTCGGTGACGTGGCTCCCCGAGGAGGAGCGCCTGGAGCTTCGGCTCGTGCTGCCGGAGGCCCAGGATGAGCCGGCCGAAGGGCGGCGTGTGGATTCTGTACGTGCCCGGGGTGGGACTCGAACCCACACGCCCTTTCGGGCCGGTGCTTTTAAGGCACCTCCGTCTGCCATTCCGGCACCCGGGCGTAGGCGATTGTAGGCGGCTCGGACCGCTGGTCCCCGGATCAGTACTTGATGAGCTTGCCGATGCAGTACGGCTCGTCGATATCGTCCTCTTCGGGACGGCAGGCCAGCCGATCGACGGTCTCCGGAGGGTGTGGGCCCATCGACAGGGTCAGGGAGACGCTCTCGCCCTCCTCGAGGAGCGAACCGCCCCGCGGCGACTGGGAGATCACCGACCACCTGGGATGAGCGTCCACGACCGCGACCACGTTGCCGAACTCGAACCCCGCATCGAGGACGGCGTGCGCGGCGTCCTCCCAATCCTCACCCTCGACCTCCGGCACTCGGATCTGCTCTCCGGCGCCCTCGCTTGGTGAGGCGTGCACCTCCATGGGACCGCCCGCGTTGAATCCCGGTGAGCCGCCCGACGCCCGGCTGTCGCCACTCGAGGCGCAGCCCACCACCAGGAGGGCGGAGGCGACGACCGCACACACACAATCGAACGGGTCGCTCCGAGGCGAGGCGGGCCATCCATCGTTCCCTTATACGTCCGTCTCATAGGGGTGCGCTTGCCGATCCTTTCCGACTACTACGAGACCGTGACCTTGACCGTGTCGATGTACACGCTCTTCGTTGGCTGCTGCCCGGGCGGACCGGCGCTCGGGTCCTGCACGGGGATCTTGGCGATCCGCTTGACCACGCCGAGTCCCTTCACGATCCGGCCGAAGATCGTGTAGTTGGGGGCGGAGTCCAGGTTGTGCCCCTTCGGTCCGTACACGATGAAGAACTGACTCCCGCCGGTGTTCGGCCCAGCATTGGCCATGGCTACGACCCCCGGCCCGTAGCTCTCGTTGCCGGTGAGCTCGTCCGGGATCGTGTAGCCGGGGCTTCCCGAGCCCGTGCCGGTGGGATCGCCCCCTTGGATGATCTCGATGCTGGTGTCGATGCGATGGAAGTGCGTTCCATCGAAGTACCCCTTCCCGGCCAGGAACACGAAGCTGTTCACGGTCGTGGGAGCCTGGTCGGCCAGCAGCTGGATCACGATCGTGCCGCAGGAGGTATCGAGCGTTGCGGTGTAGGTCTTGCTCGGATCGATGTTCATCGGCGGCGGCTTGGCGAACTGCTCCGGCTGCTTGTTCGCATCGGCCGGAGCCGTTGCGCCGCAGGCGACGGGCTGGGGGGTCGTGGAGGCCGACGGGGTCGGCGTCCCCGACGCCGCCGGTGGCGTCTCGGTGCCGGTGAACGCGGCGAAGGCCACGACGCCCCCGATCAGGGCCACCACCAGCGCGACGGCGATGACGGTGATCCGCTGTCGCTCCCGCCGCCGGCGCTCGGCCTGCCTGCGGGCGGCGACCCGGGCCAGCTGACGGTGGCGGGTCTTCCTGGGCACGGCGACAGAGGTTACAGGGTCGCCAGCAGTTCCAGGGCCAGGCCGTCCAGGATGTCGGTCTCCGACACGAGCGCCCGGTCGAACCCGAACCGGCGCATCACCTCCACCAGGATCATGGCGCCGGCCACGATGACGTCGGCCCGTCCCGGGGCCATGACCGGGATGGCCGAACGCTCGTCGGTCGTCATCTTCGCCAGCTCCCCAAGGACGCGCTCGGCCTCCCCCACCGAGAGCCACGAACGGTGGATGGCCTCCGGATCGTAGAAGGGCAACCCGAGCGAGATGGCCTGGATGGTCGTGGGCGTCCCCGCTACTGCCACCAGCGTGCGTGCCGTCCGAACGGGCACGGACCGTTCCACATCGTCCAGGATTCCGTGGACGGCCTTCCGCAGGATTGCTAGTTCCTCCTCCGAGGGAGGGTCGGTCTGTATCAGCCGCTCGGTCAGCCGCACGCTTCCCATCTGCGTCGAGATGGAGGCTTCCGGTTGCTCCGTCCCCACGGCGAACTCCGTCGACCCGCCGCCGATGTCGAGCACGAGGAACGGGGCCGGCGCATCAAGCCCGTGCGTGGCCCCCAGGAACGACAAGGCCGCCTCCCGCTCACCGGTGATGATTTCCAGCTCCGAGCCAGCGTGCGTTCGCACCGAGGCCTCGAGCTCGTCGCGATTCGAGGCCTCCCGCACGGCGGCCGTGGCCGAGACGCGGATGGTTTCAGCGTGCAGGGCCCGGGCCCGGCGGCAGTACCGTTCCAGGACGTCGACCGTTCGGGCCAGCGCCTCCGGGTCGATGCGACTCGTCCGGTCGACCCCCTCCCCGATCCGGGTGATGACCATATCCCGGGCGAACTCCTCCAGGCCCTGGCCCTCGGACGGCCCGACGGAGGCCACCAGCAGCCGGATCGAGTTGGTGCCGAGGTCCACGACACCCACCCGGCCGGGCTTCCCCTCCGGATGGACCGGCTCGATCTCCCCTGCCACCCACGCGCCGATAGGGTCCCGGCCGCCGGCCACATGGTTCGCGTAATGAGCGTGCAGGCATTTCACGCCCCTCGACGCCCCACCCACCCCACCCGATACGAGGGCCTGGGAGAACCCTCGCGAACGCTCCCGGGCGTATTCCTCGTGCGCGGTGGCCAGGGCGCTCGCGAGAGTCTCGTCCTTCTCAGCCCGGGCGTTCCATCGGCCGATCCAGCCCTGGGACTCCAGGCGGGCGGCGGCCTTCACCGCGACGGTGCAGGTCAGCCAGAACAGCGTGGGGAACGGGTGGCCGTCCCGGTCGATGGGCGCATTCCGGATCACCAGGGAGTGTCCGCCCGGGCATCGGGCCACCACGGTGAAGGAGACAGTGGGCTCGCGGCCGAGCTGCTCACGGACGATCGAGAGGTCGCTTCCCCGGAGCTCGCCCACGGGGGGCGCTACTTGCGCTTGTGCTCGACGGAGCGCTTGAAATCGACCTGGCGCTCCTCGCTCTGGCGCATGAACTTCTTGAGCATGGACTCGAACCCGGGGTCGCTCCCCCTGCGGGGGCGAGGGGGGGCCGGGTCCTGGAGGGCCTTGATGGATAGGTCGATCTTGCCGTCCTCCTTGATGGCGATGACCTTCGCCTGGACGACGTCGCTCTCCCTGAGGTGCTCGTGGACGTCCTTCACGTAGTTTCGGTCGATCTCGGAGATGTGCACGAGTCCGACCTTGCCCCCTTCCAGGGTCAGGAAGGCCCCGTAGGGGGTGATTCGAGACACGGTCCCGTCGACGACCGCGCCAACCTCTAGATCAGCGATCTTGGCTCCTTTCCACAGCCCGAGGGGCCGTTTTCCACACCCCGGGCGCCGGGCGAACGGCCACTATCCCACCCCCTCCATTGCAGCGTCAAGCACACCCGGCGGAGGGAGAGAGGGATGGATCCCGATGCGGACCGCCGTCCTCGGTTAGCCGGGGACCGTGGGGACGGGTAGCGATCATGGGTCCGATGGGAGGCGGGATGTTGGTCGACGTGGGGCTGGCTGATGTGCGGGGGTGGTTGGCCGGGCGCTCCACCAGCGCTGATTCGCGCTTAGAGCCCGACTGACTTGGGCCGTGTGGGAAGTCTCCTCCGCACACGCCTTTTCCTACGGACCAGCCTGGGTGGTGGACGGTGCAACTGCCTCAATGCCAGGCTGGCGCTGAGGCAAGGCTACCCGGGCCGCGTCCGTCGAGCGGTGCAGAGAGGAAGACCCGACCGGAGCCTGAAAGACGCGGCCACCCGGTGGCTCGATTCCCGCCAGTCTTTGACCAACGTCCTAACGCGACTAGGGGGCACCGAAGGGTGCCCCCTAATTCGCGTTGCGGTGGACCAACTAGACGGTGCAGGTGAAGCCCGAGCTCGGCACTGGGCCGTTCGACGTCGGCGGGCTGAACGTGCAGTTCACGGTCAGCACGAGCGTCTCGAACGAACCGTTCGCGTCCTGGTCCTGGCTCAGTTTGATCGTGGCCGAGGTGAACGCGAGCTCATCGATGGTCTCGGTCCAGTTCGGGTTGGGGCAGCCCGGCGCGCCCGGGATGGGCGTCACAGGTGCATTTGTCGTGGTCGTGATCGTCACGTTCCCGTTCGTGATGTCGCTCGCGGGAACGGCGGTTCCGCCCGAGGTCGTGGTGGGCGCGGGGTTCTGGCCTGGTGAGGGGTTCTCGCCCTTGTTCGTGCACGTCGAGACGGTGTTCCCCGTCGCCGTCAGTTCCTGAAGCGTGTCGAAGTTCCCGAGGCCGGCGTAGGACACCGTTGCCGTCAGGGTGAGTCCGTTGTCGGTGAACGACACCGGGTTGCGACCCTTCAGGTGTGGCCTCGCGGCCATCGCCGTCGTGGCGGTCAGCGCGACAGCCAGCAGGCCCGTGAGGAATACGACGCTAAGACGTCTCATCGATTTCGACTCCTTTCGGTCTGTGCTCCTTACCTCATTTCCGCGCCGACTTGTCGGCGCCCCGCCCCGCGGATCGGTCTCATCCCCTCCTTCTGTGGTCGAAGTCAATCCTTGCGGCGGTCATCTCTAGACAACCACGCGGCACGGGAGGGGACACCAGCTAAGGATCCGCCGTTCGGGCGCTTCCCCCCGTCGTCGAAGGGACGGTAGCCCCGCCTATAGGGGAAGCTACAGACTGGCCTGCTGCACCTTAGGGCAGAGCGATCGCGGATCAGCGTGTTCACGCGCTCGAGTATCGAGGCTTTCCGGGATCGTCGGAGAGTCGAGGCTTGGGCGAGGAGGCGCAGGATCTCGAGGCGGGTGATCGAGAAGGGCATCAGAGGGAACCGAAGGCAGGAGCCGATCCGTATCCTTGCCTGGATACGGATCGGAAGTTGCGCGTTCGAAGGACAGCCTAGATGAGCCCCAGTCGAAGCCCCTCCGCGACCGCCTGCGCCCTGGTCCTGGCTCCGAGCCTCAGCTCGATGTCGTGGACCAGCGTCTTCACGGTCCGCTCCGAGTACCGGAGCTTCTCAGCGATCGCCCGTGTGTCGGCCCCTTGGGCAAGGAGGGCCAGCACCTCGAGCCTCCGCTCGTCGAATAGCGTGTCGGGAGGCGCCTCGGAGGCGGCGGCGTCGACCCGCAGACCGGCGGCGGCGGCACGAACCGTTGCGACCACTATCTCCACGGTGAGGCCGTTGCGGGGGAGGACGGCCGAGATGTCGAGGTCGGAGCCGTGGGGCAGCGGCTCCCGCCCGCCATCAGGTGTGAAGACCACTACCGGACACGGCAGCTCGACATGGCCTAGATTCGACGAGGAGACGACGGCAACGTCGATGCC
>WNFU01008352.1_pt1 | contig 11983 bp, 10 predicted proteins | sample 5400121 | NCBI WGS metagenome assembly WNFU01 (sample SAMN13153360, study PRJNA577476) | soil metagenome | isolation source: 100 cm soil or saprolite under grassland replicate 1 | place: USA:California | collected 2016-06-15 | reverse complement strand
CAGACCGACATCCCGCTGTTCACCTACGGCTTCTTCGACGCGCCGTTCTGGGAAAAGCCGGAGCAGTGGATCAAGCAGTCGTCACTCGCGTACGTCGGCAACGTGAAGACGCCGACCCTGCTGATGACCGGCGAGCTCGATCTGCGGACGCCAATCCCGCAGACCGAGGAGTACTACTCCGCGCTGAAGATGCTGAAGGTGCCCGTGGTGATGCTGCGTTTCAACGGCGAGTACCACGGGACCGGCTCCAAGCCCTCGAATTTCCTCCGGACCCAGCTCTACATGATGAGCTGGTATCAGCAACACCGGCTCGGGAGCGAAGCGGCCGCGAGCGGGAGCGAGGCGCACCAGCCCTAGGGCCGGCGCAACGTCTGGTCGAAGACCTTTTGAGCGCGAGGGTCGTCGCTCTCCGCCAGTCGGCGGAGGGCGTCGGCCCGAACCTCCCGGTTCGGATGTGCGCGTGCCGCCTCGATGAGCGCCGGGATCCCCGCGCCGCCTTCCATTTCCTCGAGCGCCTCGAGCACCGCGGAATAGACGTCTTCGGGCGCGTCGCTCGCGAGGATGCTCTTGAGTAATGCCACGGACGAATCGCTCGGCGCCGATTCGCCGTAGGTCTCGATCGCTTTCCGCCGGACGTCGACGTTCGGGTGCGTGCGCGCGATGCGCGCCACCAGCGCGAGCGCCCGCGCGTCGTGCAGCTCTCCCAGCGTTTCCACGGCTTCCCGCGCGACGTCCTCGTCGCCCGATCGGCGCGCGACCTCGTCGAGGATGACCATGACACTGTCCGCGCGTCCGCTCTCGCCGAGCGTTTCGATCGCTTCGCGCCGGACGTCACTGTTCGGGTGGGTGCGCGCGAACTCCACGAGCAGGTGGTAGGCCCGCTCGTCGTGCAGTTCGCCGAGCGTTTCGACGGCTTCCCGCTGCACATCCGGATCGCGATCGCGCCGCGCGAATTGCGCCAGCAAATCGAGCGCCTGGGCGGCGGGCACCTTGTTGCCGATCGCCTCGATAGCTGAGCGGCGGACATCGGAGGAGGGATGCGTACGGGCAATCTCGATCACGGCCGGCAGTCCGATATCGCCGATTTCGCCCAGCGTCTCGACCGCTTCACGCTGCACGTCCGGATCGGGATCGCGCGTCGCGATGTCTTTCAGCACCGGAATCGCCTCGGCGGGTGCCAGGTTTTCCCCCAGCGTTTCGACCGCCTCGCGCCGTACGTCGGAGCGCGGATGGGCGCGCGCGATGTCGCGGACCGCCGTCAGCCCGCGTCCGTTCGGCATTTCTCCCAGCGTCTCCACGGCTTCGCGCTGCACATCCTCGTTGCGATCGGACTGGGCGATCGCCACGAGCGCGGTGAGCGCCCGGTCGCTGTCGTTGTGGCCGAGCCCTTCCACCGCTTCACGCCGGGTCTCCGGATCGCTCGCGGTCCTGGCGACCGCGATGGTGGAGTCGGTGGCTGCCGGGAACGTGTTGTCGCCGAGTGCCTCGGCCGCTTCCCGGCGCACGTCACCGGCCTGATCGTTGCGCGCGGCCGCGCTGAGACCGACGACGGCTGCGGGCGTGGGATGGAATCCCAGCCACTCCGCCGCCTGCGCGCGCACATCGGTCGGCTCGCGGCTCATGAGCAAGCGCAGCAAGACGGGAACGACCAGGTCGCTCGACCCGTGAATCCCAAGTGCCGCGACGACGTCCTCGCGCAGCTCCGCTTGCGGAGTGGCCGTGAACAACGCTTCGACGAGGGGCAGACTTTGCGCGTCCGCTGCGTCGCCGAGCCAGAACAGGGTCCGGCCGCGGAAGTCCATCGGCAGGTAGAAGCTCGCCACGTGGACGTGCGACAGCGCGACCTTGCCGCTCTGATCGGTGAATCCCAACAGGATCACGATGTCGTCGGAGTCGTTGCTGCCGGTCAACCGCGCCAGGCGCACGCCGCGGAACATGAACCCCTGAAAGTCCCCGAACAGACGACCGCTGATCGTGATGTCCTGACCCTTCACCTCCATACCACGATCGACGTACACCGAGTGCTCGAGCCACGATGGCCGCTTGATCGTGTAGCCGATCCAGTACGCGCGCCGGCTGAGCTGGCGCGCCTGAGTGCGCGCCCAGTCCCAGCGTTGCGCGAGTGGCTGCGAGGGGTCGGGATGCCGCAGGACGGTATCGGGCGCCGCGCGCGCCGTATCGGCGACCTGGTTCTGGGCCGGTTCGCCCGCCAGCCGGTCGCTTCCTGTCGCCAGGAGCCCAACGGTCACGGCAAGCATGCCCGCGATGCCGGCGGCCCAGCGCGGGAAGTATTCCGTGCGCGCCGTGGACGGCAGGATCAGTCGTCTGACGCGATTGATCAAGGAGCCGCCCCCGCCCGTTGCCGCGAGCGCCAGTCGCGGCGTGGCCGGCCGCAGCCGCTCCATGCCGACGAGCGCCGTCGCGTAAAGATGGGGATCGCCGCAGAGTGCGACCACGAGATCGTCGCAGCAGTGCTCGCGCTCTTCGCGGATGCGACGCGACACCCACCACACCGCTGGATGATAGAAGAGCAGCGTCTCGATGACGCACTGGATGACGTTCACGATGTAGTCGTAGCGGCGCACGTGCGCCAGCTCATGCGCGAGCAGGACTTCGAGCTGTTGCGGTGTCAGGCCGGTGAGCGCGCTGGCCGGTACGAGCACCACTGGGCGCAGCCAGCCGATGACGGCCGGGACCTCGATCAATAGTGATTCGAGCAGGCGCACCGGCTGGTGTACACGCAGCTGAGCGGCAAGCCGCGCCAGCACTTGTTGCAGCGACGCGGAGACGTCCCGTGTGCCGTCGGTGCGCAGGCGACGCGCCGCCATCCAGCCATAGCCGAGGCGCACGGACAAGATCAGCACTCCCAGCACCCACACCACCACGAGCCACGGCAGGGCGGGCTCGAGGCGATCGCGGAGCTGCGTGAGCGGCGCGAGCCGGCTGTCCGTCGGCGGGGGCGGCTCGAGCGGCGCGGGCGACTTCACGGCGGCAGCGGGCCCACTCGGGGCAGGGGAGGGGGAGGGAAAGCGGGATGCCTGCATCGCGGTCGCCGGCTGGGCGGCACCTGAGCTTCGCGACGATGAGGAGAACCCGGGCTCACGGAGTCGCAGCGTCGTCGCGATGGGGACGACGAGCATCGCAGCCAGGGTGACGATCGAAAGAGTGTAGCGCGTTCGAGCCGCCGTGGGCCGGATGACCGCGAGCGCGACGCCCAGCAGGATGGCGAGTGCGGCGCCCTGCCACAGGAAATGCACGAGCGCCCAACCGAGCGCATGCGTCGCGTTCATCACGAATCTCCCTTCCTCTCGTCGAGGAGGCGTCGGATCTGTTCGAGTTCGGCGGGGGTCGCGCGGGTACTGGACAGCGCCTGCAACACGAGCGCGAGCGACGACCCTCCAAACGCCCGGTCTACGAGATCAGACAGCAGGTGCCCTCGGGTGGTTGCCTCGGAAGCCGCGGCGGAATAGACGTGCGTGCGCGCGCGGGTGTCTCGTTTGACGAGCTTCTTCTCGGTCATGATCTGGAGGAGCTTGAGGACCGTGGTGTACCCGACGGCGCCGCTCCGAGCGGCGCGCAGGGCGTCGTGCACGTCGCGCACGGTGCTGGGTCCCCGTTGCCACAGGACCCCCAGAATTGCGAGCTCGGCATTGGTGGGACGAATCATGCCTTCAAAATACGAAAGCCTTCGTACTTGTCAATACGAAGCGTTTCGTACTTTACGGCCCCGCGGCCCGCTCCACATCCGCCCACGGCAGCACCAAGCCATGCCCACCCGCCACCCGCTCGACCACGATCCCTCGCGCCTTCACGAACCTAACCAGCTCGGCGCTACCCGCTGCGGGCGGCGTCGGCGCGGCATTCACGACGTCGCTCTGGAACAGGATCCTGGCGGAGGGGACGTAGACCGCGAGCATCCCCTCGGCGTGTGCGGTGGGCAGGCGGTACGCAATGACCTGCCCGTCACCTCTGCCCATGACCAGACTGTCTTCCACGGCGCTGATCGCTGGGAGCGGCGGGCGGGCAGGGCCGAGGCGTCGCGACAGCACGTCGGGACGAATGGTCTTCCGTGCCGTGGCGATTGACCGAACGAAGCTCACGTTACGCGCCTGGGTCACGACCGGCACGCCGGCGGCCAGAACGGCCCGCAACCCACCCGAATGATCCCAGTGATGATGCGTATTGATGACCAGGCCCACGGGCTTGCCGGGGAATCGAGCGCGCAGTGTATCGAGCATTGCCTCCATACGGAGCGCGCTGAGCGGTGCCTCGACGACGAGGAGCCGGGTTCCCTGATCCACGATCAGCGAATGATGCGAGCCGCCTTCGGCGCGCCACACATTCGGAGCAAGCTCGACGAGCGTGACGACGACCGGTGGCGGCGTCGGGTTGCTGCGCTGCGCGCGGGAGGCGATCGAGTCGGGAATTGCGAATATGGTATCGGCCAGATCGGGAGTAGTGCTGACGGCCGTGACCACGTTCTCGGTCTGCAGCCGGTTGTTCACCTCGATATCGATCTGTCGCGGAAACAGCACGCCGCCGGCATCCTGCCACCGCGTGAAGGCGGTGCGCGTCACTCGATCGCCGAGGATCGGATCGTCCGTCAACGTTTCCGTCAGGACGAGCAGTCCCGACCGGCGATCGAAGTAGAGATCGAGCGTATCGAGGCCCGCGGCGTAGCGGATGCCGTCCAGTGGTTCGTCACGCCAACGCCGGACGGGGATGGCGCGCAAGGCGGCGGGGTTATCGAGCGCCGTGATCAACAAGCGTTCCGGCGTGCGCCGGATGAACCGTTCGACGGCCGCAACCTGCCCGGGGTTGTCCGGCGCCGGCACGCCGTTGGTCTCAGTCATCCCGATGCTGCCGGCGATCACGCGGCGAACCTTGTTGACGGCACCGGTTGGGTTGCGGCCCTCGGTTGTGATCAGCACGCGGGTGCCCGCGTAGTCCGTCGTCTGCCGGCCGATCGTTAAATTGGCTCGCGCCGGCGAGGCCGGCGTCTCTTCCTGCCCCAAGGCGAATGTTGCCTGGTAGAAGTCGGTCGCGGAACCACGCAGCCCGCGCACTGCCGTGTCGCCGCCCATTGCGGTGACGGCGCGCGCGACGAGGTCGCGGGGAGCAGGGGTTTGTGCGAATGTTGAGAGCAGGAGCAGCGGGACGGCCAACACGGTCATAGAGCCTCCGGGGTGTCAGGAAACCTGACCCCGGTGTGCCCGACCCGGCAAGGAGGGCACGTCATGAATGCCGACACTCAGTCGATGCTCGGTCAGATCGAGGCCATCAAGGCGGACGGGCGGGCGGTGACGGCCGGCCTCACCGACGATCAACTGAATTGGCATTCCACCGAAGGCAGCTGGTCGATCCTCGATTGTCTGGAACACCTGAACGTGAGCGTTACCAAGACCCTGCCGGCGTTCGATCGCTCCATCGCCGAAGGACGGGAGAAGGGTCAGACGTCGAATGGGCCGTTCCGCTATGGCTGGTTCGCACGGATGATCGCGAGATCCATGGAGCCGCCCCCCAAGTGGCGGATGCGTTCTCCCAAGCTGATTCGCGTCGCTCCGGCCTCGACCCGCCGCAGCGCCGAGGTGCTGTCCGAGTTCGCCCGGGTTCGGGATCAGCTGGGCGAGCGCGTGCGGCAGGCCGACGGCCTGGATCTGGCGCATGTCCGCCTGACATCGCCGGTTAACCGCCTGCTGCGCGTGCCGTTGGGCACCTACTTCAACTTCATCCTGGCCCACGACCGCCGCCATCTCTGGCAAGCCCGAAACGTCCGCAACCGCCTCGCTTGACAAGAAATCCCCCAATGCTACTTTCTTAGCAGTAAGTGCTAATTTTTTAGCATTCAACCGTTGGGGGATCGGCAATGTCCAAAGAAACGAATACGCAGCTGAGCCGTCGGGAACGGGAAATCATGGATGTGATTTATCGTTCCGGCCGCGCCACCGCCGCCGAGGTGCTCGATCAGCTTCCCGATCCGCCGACGTATTCCACCGTACGCGCGCTGCTGCGGGTGCTCGAGGAGAAAGGGCATCTGCGCCACGAGGAAGACGGCCCCCGCTACGTGTTCGTGCCGACCGTCCCCCGCGAGCGCGCGCGGCAATCGGCGCTCCGCCAGCTGCTGCATACGTTCTTCGACGGTTCAACCGAGCAGGCCGTCGCGGCGCTGCTCGATCTCTCTTCCACACGCCTCTCCGACGCGGAGTTGGCGCGCTTGAGCCAGCTCATCGCTGACGCGCGGAAGGAGGGCCGCTGACATGATCGCGATCCTCGCTGATGCTTTTGTCAAAGCGACGGTACTTCTCGTGCTGGCCGCGGTGGTGACGGTGTTCCTACGCCGCTCTCCCGCGTCGCTGCGCCACCTCGTGTGGACACTCGCGTGCGGTGGTGTGCTCGCGCTGCCCCTCGCGTCCGCGTTGTTGCCCAACTGGCGCCTCGCCGCCTGGCCCCGTCTCGATGTGCCGGTTGCGTTCGATGCCGAGCAACTCGCTCCGCAAGCGTCGGAACAGGATCCGAAGCCGGCGCCGCCCGTTGTATCGACCGTCCATGCGACCGTTCCGCCAACATCCGCCGCCGGAGAAACAGAGCCGGTTCGCTGGCGCCTCACTCCCGACTGGACCACGCTCGTGTTCCCGGTGTGGCTCAGCGGCGTGGGGGCTGTGCTGATCCTGCTCGCAATCGGGATGGCGCGCATCATGTGGCTCGATCGCGTCACGCGGCCCGTGGAGGACGAAGCATGGCTCATTCTGGTCGACGAGCTGTCCATGGAGCTGGGCCTCAGCCGGCACGTCCGGTTGCTGCAGGCGAAGGGCCCCGCGATGCCGATGACCTGGGGCATTCGCCGGCCCGCGATTCTGCTGCCCGCGGAAGCCGACACCTGGACCGCCGAGCGGAGGCGCGACGTGCTGCTGCACGAGCTGGCGCACGTGAAGCGACACGACTTCCTCATTCAGCTGATGGCGCGTGTTGCGTGCGCCGTGTACTGGTTCCATCCGATGGTCTGGCTCGCGGCCACGCGCCTGCGTGAGGAGCGTGAGCGCGCCTGCGACGATCATGTGCTGCGCGCCGGCGCCACGCCCTCCGAATACGCCTCGCATCTACTCGAGATCGCGCGCGGCTTACGCGCGGCGCGCGCGACCTTGCTGGCCAGTGTGGCAATGGCGCGGCCGGCACAGCTCGCGACCCGGCTGATCGACGTGCTCGACACCCGGCGCTGCCGCGACACGCTGTCCGCGCGCGCCGCGCTGCCGGCCTGGTTGGCGGCGATCGCCGTTGTCGTGCCGCTGGCCGCCGCCGCGCCCCGAGTTGCGGAACCGGCCGGACGTTCCAGCGCGATCGACACGATTACGCGCCGCCCCTCGCCGATGCTGACGGGTCGTCGCGCGTCGGCGCCGAAGCGCATGATGTCGACTGATTCACTGCGCGGCTGCTCGGGCGAAACACGGCATTCGCACACGAGCACGTCGATCGAGAATGACGATGTGACGATCAGCTTCACGCTGGGAAACTGCATGATCAAGCTGTCCTCGGTGGGCAAATTCGAGTTCACCGACGACTTCACCGACATCGCGTCCGTGGCGAAGGGCGGCCAGGTGGTCGTCGACGTGGATTATGGGGCGCACGATCGGCGCCTGACCGTCCGGCCCGGCGAGCGGATCTACAAGGTCGATGGGGACGTTCGGCCCTTCGACGCCGAGGCCAAGAGCTGGTTCAGCGAAACCATGACCTATCTCTTCCGGCGCACGGGCTACATGGCCGAAGAGCGCGCTCGCTGGATTCTGAACCACCGCGGCATTCAAGGGCTGATCGACGAGCTCGGCCAGCTCTCGGGCGACTACACGCGGCGGATTTACTATCAGGCCGCGGTGGAGAGCGGCAAGCTCGACGCCGCGGGGTACGAGCGGCTCGTCACGCTCGCCGGACAGACGATCAGCAGCGACTACGAGCTCGCCGAGTTCCTGATCGCCGTTTCGAAGACACAGCCGCTGACGGAACGAATGCAGGCGGGATTCGTCACGGCCGCGAAATCGCTCAGCTCGGACTACGAGCGGCATCGCGTGCTGACCGCGGCGTTGTCGCGCCCTGGGCTCACGCCGGCCATCGAGGCCGGGATGCTCGACGCCGCGGGGGACATCAGCTCCGACTACGAGCTGGCGACCCTGCTAGTGGAGGTGAACGCCGCCCGCCCGATTGACGAGGCGGTGCGGCCCGCGTTCTTCAAGGCCGCGAACTCGCTGCAGTCCGACTATGAACACCGGCGGGTCCTGGACGCCGTCGTCGCCCGCCAGGGTACCAGCGCCGCGATGCTCGCCGACGTGCTCACTTCGGCCAAGTCGATCAGCTCCGACTACGAGCTGGCCGAGCTGCTATCGAAGGTCGGTGGGTCCTACGTGCTGGACGATGCGCTGCGCCCGGCGTTTTTCGCGGCCACGACGAATCTCAACTCGGATTACGAGCACGGCCGCACGTTGCTCAGCGTCGTCGAGCGTGGCCAAATGCCGCGGCCGGTCGTGCTGGCGGTGCTGGAGTCGGCCAAGGCGATGTCGTCCGATCACGAGCTGTCGGAGTTATTGCTCGCGGTCATCAGCAAAGTGCAGATGGACGACACGATCCGCGCGGCCATACGAGCCAACGCAGCATCACTCAGCTCGCAGTATGAACGCGGCCGGGTGTTCGAGGCGCTGGCCCGCGATTGAGCCTTGTCGCGTTGTGCCTTGCCGCCTCGGTCGTGCTGCAGACGAGCGAGGCGCCACCCGCTAAACAGGTCAGGGCGGCGCGCCTGCGCACGTCGATCAGCCTGGATGGGCGGCTCGACGAGCCGGCGTGGGCGCAGGCGGTGTGGATCAGCGACTTCGTACAGAAACGGCCGCGCGAAGGCGCGCCGCCCAGCGACAGCATGCGCATCGCAATTCTGTACGATGATGACGCCGTGTACGTCGGCGCGCGGATGTTCAGCCGCGATCCGTCCAAGATTCAGGCGCCGCTTTCACGCCGCGACAATACCTTCCAGTCGGAACGCATGTGGGTGTCGTTCGACAGCTACCACGACAAGCGCGCCGCGTACTCGTTCGGTGTCTCGGCATCCGGGGTGCGGGCGGACTGGTACCATGCGTCAGACGATGAGAACGACGCGAACTTCGGGTTCGACCCCGTCTGGGAGGCGAAAGCGAACATCGACGCGCTCGGCTGGACGACGGAGATGCGCATCCCCTTTTCGCAGCTCCGGTTCACGAATCAGCCGGCGCAGGTGTGGGGTTTCAACGCGAATCGGTGGAATCCCGTCACGAGCGAGGACGACTACTGGATCCCGGTGAACTGATAAGCACGGACATGCAAAGACTAGGCTGCAGACGCACCGCGGTCACTCGTAGTCAGTCAACGGGACCAACCGCGCGAGGGTTGTCCCGTTGACTCCAGACTGTTTACCGCTGCTGCGTCTGTACATCTAGCTTTTGCATGTCCTCGCTTTCCATTTCCAGCAGCGATCTTTTCCGCTCAACGCCCCACCGATATCCCCCAGTTTCTCCGCTCTTACTGACAACTCGATGGCACGGAATCACCAGCGCAGCAGGATTCATTGCACACGCCCGCGCCACGGCTCGCACCGCCGTCGGCTGCCCGATCCGTCTCGCCACCTCGGTGTACGTTCTCGTCTGTCCGAAGGGGATCTTCTGCAGCTCCTGCCAGACTCTCCGTTGGAATGCCGTGGCACGAATATCGAGCGGCAGATCGAGATCCGGTTCGCGGCCATCGAGATACGCGAGGATCGCGGTGACCCAGCCGTGCAGCTTGCCGCTCCTGTCCTGGACGACGCGGGCGGCGGGGAACTCCGCGATCAGATCGGCCTCGAGCGCTGAGGCGGTGTCGCCGAGCGCGACGCGGCAGACGCCACGCTCGGTTGCCGCGACGAGGAGGCGCCCCAGCGGTGTGGGAACCGTCACGTAGGCGATGCCGAGACCCGTTCCGCCGCGCGCGTATGTCGCCGGCGTCATGCCGAGCTGCTCGTGGGCATGTTCGTAGACGCGGCTCGTGGAGCTGTACCCGGCTTCATAGAGTGCGGGACTCACGTGCTTCCTCCGTTTCAATTCCTGTTTGAAGCGCGCTACCCGGCGCGCTTCGGCGTAAGCCCGCGGCGTGATCCCCAAGACCCGTTTGAAGGCGCGCGCGAGCCGGCGGGTATCGCCGCCGCGGAGCGGCTCGCCGGCGGCAATCGCCCGGCACGCCTCGCGCACGAGCGCGACGGCGGGATCGCCGCCGTTGGCGGCGGCCGGATGGCAGCGCCGGCAGGCGCGAAATCCCTCACGCTCGGCGGCTTCGGGGATGGGGAAAAACGTGACCTGGGTGCGCCGCGGGCGGCGGCTGGCGCAGGACGGGCGGCAATAGATGCCGGTCGAGCGGACGGCGTACACGAACGCCCCGTCGAACCGGCGATCTCTTGCCAACACCGCGTGCCAGCGCTCAGTGGGACTCATGGCGGAGAATTTAGCGCGAGCCCCCACGGGACTTCTATCCGATTTGTGCGCTCAAATCCTCACTGCCACGGCTCGTCTTTGGACGGGCCGTAGATCGACGGCACCTTGCCGCCCGCCATCCGCAGGTAGACGGAAAACTGTCCGCGATGATGGATCATGTCGTTCAGCATGAGCCAGAGGAAATCCTGCCGGCGCACGTCTCCCATTTGCTTGGGCGCTGTATAGAACTTGATCGTGGAGCTCAGCTCGCTGTCGTCCGCCTTGCGGACGGTATCGGCCATCTTCTTGAACACGCGCTCGACCTCGCCGACGGTGTCCGACCACGTCTTCGGCATCGCCGGCATGTTCGTCGGCGGAAACTTGAACTCGGCCTGGAGCGCTTGCGTCGCGGCCACACCCTCGAACGCAAACGTCCACGCCAGCTCCTGGGCCGTGCGACAAGTGGTGTGGGGCTTCATGGTTTCTTTCCCGCCGGGGTAGGCGCGCAGGACCTTTACTGTCGTGGCTGCCTCGCGCTCCCAGGCGTCGAGAAACGCCTTTTTCTCGCTCATGTGCTCTCCTCGTGGAGTCGTGCTTGAAATCTGCCACATCGGCCGCCGCTTGCGAGTCTCGGCGCAACTGTTATACTGTACCAGTACACTGGAACTCGAGCGACATGCGTGTTTCACGGCATCGATCCCCGCAGCCCTATTCCTCTCTATGTGCAGATCGCCGAGCGCGTGCGGCTCGCGATCGCGACCGGCACGCTGGGCAGCGCTGCGCCGCTGCCATCTGTCCGGCAACTGGCCGCCGAGCTGCGCATTAATCCGGCGACCGTCATCCAGGCCTACCGGGATCTCGAGACACAGGGCTTCGTCGAAATCCGTCACGGCGCCGGCACGTTCGTGCGCGAGCTGGCGCCGGGGCGGAGAGCGCGGGAGCGCTCGCAGCAGGCGGTCGCGCTCGTACGCAAACTGCTCGCCGAAGCGCGGCGCTCCGGCGTTTCGCTGGCGGAGGTGCAACGCGCCCTCGAGACAGAGTTAGGAGCGAAAACCACATGAGCGATGCGATCGACATCGAGCGCCTGCATTATCGCGCAGGGAAGAGCTTCGAGATCAAGGAACTCGACCTGCACGTGCCTTCCGGGTCGATCTACGGGTTCCTCGGCCCGAATGGCTCGGGCAAGACGACCACGATTCGACTCATCCTTGGCCTGCTTCGCCCGCTGAGTGGCCGCATCACCGTCCTGGGTCTTCCGATGCCCGAGCAGCACGCCCGCGTCCTCGGGCGGGTCGGCTATGTCCCGGAGCAACCGCATCTCGACGCGACGCTCACCGTTCGCGAGCTGATCGATTTCCAGGCGGCGTTCTATCCGCGCTGGGATCGTGCGCGGGCGGACGAGCTGATCCAGCGCTTCGAGCTCGACGGCGAGCATCTCTTCGGTCGTCTGTCCAAGGGTCAGAAGGCGAAGTTGATGATTCTGCTCGCGCTGTCGCAATGCGGGGATCTGCTCGTTCTGGACGAGCCGACGG
>WNFU01008351.1_pt1 | contig 11984 bp, 6 predicted proteins | sample 5400121 | NCBI WGS metagenome assembly WNFU01 (sample SAMN13153360, study PRJNA577476) | soil metagenome | isolation source: 100 cm soil or saprolite under grassland replicate 1 | place: USA:California | collected 2016-06-15 | reverse complement strand
CACCGGGATGCGCCGAGCTGATCTGGTCCCGGACCAGCTCTTTGGCGAAGGTCGCCCGCAGCTCGGGCGGCAGCGCCAGCGTTGGATCCTTGTCCACCGAGCGGAACACGTACTGCCGTCCGTCCTTGCCCAGGAAGCGCAGCACCTTCGTTTGGCGACGGCCGCCACAGCCGGTGGGCGTGAGCCCACCGGCAAAACGGGACAAGTCGAGCACGTCGACCTCGAGGGGCGTAGCCCACAGGTCGCGGTAATGCGCGCCCAGGAAGAGGCGATGGAACCACCCCGCGCGGTAGTGCGCCCCCGCGATCACGGTTTCGCGAGTCGGCGGGCCAGCCGGGGGTGCCGTCTGCCCGGCGAGGACCACCGGCGTGAGCGCCACCGCGAGCCCGAACCCGATACCGCGCCGCCGCGCCCTACTCAGTTGAGCCATAGCCCGAACTCCTCCGCCGCGTTCCCGTCCCGATCGACGACGATCACGCCCAGCCGGGCGCGGCCGTCGCGCAGGAACTCGACGCGCATGAACCCACTGGCGCTGCGGGCGAACCGCGTGCTGTCGAGCGCCGTGACTCGGTTGAGGTGGCCGAACGTGCCGGCCCCGCTCACGAGCAGGTAGCGCGCGCTCGTGCCGGCGATGACCTGGAGTGCGTGGTCGTGGCCCGACGCGTAAATGAGCGGCCGGAAACCGGCGAATGCGCTGTCGAACGCGACGCGCATCCGGTGATACGCCGCGCTGGGTGTGTCCTGGCTCGAGATGCCCTCCTCCCGGGCGATCGGGTATGCCGAGCCGATCAGGGGTAACGGGATCCAGAGCCACGATTTGACGGCCCGCAACGGGAAGACGTGGTCTTGCCACCCGAAGTGCCCGCCGTGCGGTCCCCCGCTCTCGAGCGGATGGTGGGCGAGCACGACCACGGCGCGACCATCGGCGGTGCGCAGCGCCGCTCGCAGTGAGTCGACCACCTCGCGGTCGGAGTCGGTCGGGCACGGCGAGGCGGGATCTCGAGGCTTCGGTCCGTCCTGTAGCCACCACTGAGTATCGAGCGCGACGAGCCGCACGACCGTTCCGACGTCGACGACCGCCGGACCTGGACACCCGCCTCCGGGGAGGAGTGCGAATCGGCCGTCGCCCGCAGCCGCGATGAAGCGCTCTTGGCGCCGGACCGCGTCCCATCCTCCAGGCCCCATCCCGGCCCAGTCGTGATTGCCGGGGACGAAGATGCCGCGCGCGCCCGTCGCCCACAGGACGCGCAGCTCCTGGTTGAGGCGGCGCTCTGCCTGGGGCCGTTCCGGGGCGCCCGAGTCCGGCATGCCGTCGGGGTAGACGTTGTCGCCCAGGAACGCCACCACGCCGTGCGGCGCGGCGGCCACCGCGGCGCGCAGCGCGACGAGCACCCGCTCGGAGTCCGGCGGCAGCGCCGGCGCTCCCGCGTCGCCGAGAAGGAAGAGGGTGACATCAACCTCGGCGGTCGGCGCAGGGGGGACAAGCGACTCCGTCACAGGTCCCTGGCGCCTCCCGGCGTGGCTGTCCGCCGCGATCAGCAGCAGCCCGGCGCAAGCCCAGTAGTACCACGGGTGGCCGCGGATCAGAACGCGAATCCCCCGCGCACGTACGCAGCCGTGCGCTCGGTGCTTCGGGCGATGCTCACGCTGACGGTATTGCGGTTATTGAGAAACGCGCACCAGATCCCGCCCCCTGCCGCCGCATGCCAGCGGTCCGACGTCTCTCCGGCGACATACACGCGCCCCCCGTCCAGCAGGCCGAAGACGCCCCAGTCCGCCGGCAGGGCGACCGAGAACCGGGCGACTTTGAGGCGCAGCTCGACGTTTCCGTATACGGCGCCGCTCCCCGCGAACCGGTGCTCGCTGAACCCCCGCACCGTGCTGGCTCCACCGATGAACGCCGCTTCGTGGAACGGAAACCGGCCCCAGACTTTCTTGCCACCGGCTCGGAGCCCGAGCGTCGGCCGGAGCGGCAAAGACGCCGTCAGATAGGTCGTGGCTTCCGCGTGGCCCTCGCCGAAGGCGGCCGTGACGTCCCACAGCTTCGGGTATGCGCTCCCGCCCGCGGTCAGCAACACCCCGCGGGTAGCGGCGACGCGCTGGTCGCGCGTGTCAATACGCAGCCCCGCTTGGGCCCCGACTTGACCGAAGCTCTCGGTGCCGTAGGGGCGCGTGAGCTCGATGAAGGTCCCGGCGACGAGGTCCGTCAGCGCGTACTTGAGCTGCGGCCCGATGGAGACCTCGACAGCCGCGGACAAGGGAACGATCAGCGCCGGAGCCACGAGGTACTGTTGTTGCCGAACCCTGTAGAAGTCGCTCGGGCCGACGACTGGGGTCTCGTTACCGATTCCATAGAATCGGACCACCTCGAACCCTGACCACCGAACGCGCAGGGACGAGCGTCGGGCGCCGCGAAAGTCGCCTTTCAAGTCCACGCCGAACCGCTGCGCGCCGGTCGCATAGCCGAGCCGGACCGACAGGCGCGATCGGTAGGGATGGTGCCGAAACCCGTAGGACGTGAACGTGACGCCGCCGGCCGCGATCAGGCCGACGTCGGGCTGGAAGCTCGCCCAAGGGAACGGGGCCCAGTCGTGGCCCCAGTCCCGCGGTTGCTTGTGGAAGCGATCCGTGGGCGGCGGCTGGCGATAGGGCCGGCGGTCCACCAGGGTTCCCGGACCGGCGGTAACCTCATCCCCCGGGCGGAGGTCGTAGAACCTGGTCAACCTTCCGCCCTGCGCCACGCGGGAGGAGTCTATGAGCTCGTCCCTACCCCCGCCGCCGATCACGCGCACCAGCAGACTGCGCTCCGCGGCGCCGCGCACCATCACGCGATCGTCCCCGCCGTGCAGGAACAGTCGGATCTCCTGAGTCTCCGCGCGACGGAAGGTCCGCTCGAAATAGGGCGCGAGGCTCGCGCCCGCGTCGCGTAGGAGCAGCCGCACCTTCACCCGGCCGTCGGCCTCGCGTTCCACCTCGGCGACCTCCGACTCGTCGGTCGCGTGGATGTCCACGTCATGGGCCAGGAGGGCGTAGAAGCGGGCCGCGGCGGCGGGCAATTGGTCCCGTCGGGGCTCGAGATCGCGCGCCAGGGCGGCCCCATCGACACGGTAATACTCCGGTGGCAGGCGTCGAACCGCTGCGGCGATCGCGCTGTCCGTCAGTCGCGCCTGCAGCGCCAGGGCGGTCGAGTCCCACACCGGCTTCTCCAGGTCGGCAAGCAGCCGGCGGTCGAGGTCCTGAGCTCGCCAGGTCAACCCGTAGATGCTGCCGTAGTCCGGGCCGAAGCCTACGAGGTCCCGGTTGGAGACCCCGGCAAGTCGGGGAAACACTCCGTCGAACCGGGCGAACGCCTCGTCGCGATCGCGCGAGATCGGCCGCCACACTGCGTGGTCGCCTGCGGGAGACCGCGCCCACCGCCACTGGCCGGCGTGACGGTCCCCGTCGGCGAACAAGAGGTCCATCAGGCGGGCCGCCAGATAGGCACGCGAATCAGGCCGCGTGCGCGCGCTGTGCTCGAGACGCTCCAGCAGCTTGTCCGTCCCAACGATGTCGCGTGATCCGGCGAAGCCGGGCTCGCCGCCCGCGCCTTCGGTCGGGTACTCCTCCAGGATCCCGAGCATCCGCCCGAATTCCGCCCGATACTCCCCCAGACGCGGGTCATCCGGCATGACCATGAGACGCGGCTCCGCGTGGAGCACGCCCGCTGCCTCGAGCAAGGGCGCGGCGATGAGCGCGGCGCCTGGGTGCAGCACGCTGATCTGGTCTTGCAGGATCCGCTCTGCGATGGTCTCGCGCAGGTCCGGAGGCAGCCACGCCGGCGTCTTGTTCACCGAGCGAAACACGTACTCACGTCCGTCCTTCCCGGCGAAGTGCAGCGACGCGGTCTGACCACCGCCCCCGCGCCGGACGGGTACGAGGCCGCCGCCGACGTTCGAGAGATCGAGGAGTTCCACCCGTATGGGAGTCGTCCACAGGACGCGGTGGTGGCGGCCGAAGAAAACCTCGTGCAGCCAGCTCGCCCGATACCCGGGACCGGCAGTGACGACGACGCTGTCGGCGGAGGCAGCAGGCGTGCCTGCCGAGCCCTGCGCGGCAAGCGGCACCGCATCCGGGCTCACGCACACGATGGCCACCAGCTCGAGGCATCGGCGTGCCCAGCTCATCCGGTCACCATTGCTCACCGTTCTTTTCCCTGCTTCAGCCCCCGGAGCGTTCGGAACTCAGCGGCCACGATGTCCGGCGCGCCTCGGGCCTTGAGGGCGTCAGGCAGCGCCGCGGCGACCGCCTCGTCCTTGACACGGATCAGGTACTCGAGCGTCGAGGTCCCGCGAGCCGAGGGCACGATTTCGGCGAGCTTCCAGCGTTTGGCCCGCTCTTCCAGCAGCGCTTCGACCACCCGCTGCGCGGGCTCGAGGCGGGTCGCATGGATCAGCAGCGCGCCGTTGAAACGCTTCTTCTTGTCGTCCGCCGCGGCCTCGAGGTGGGGCTCGAGCCGCGCGGCGCGGTCCGCGCCGAGGCGGTCGGCGTAGATGTTTCCCACGTTGAAGCGCCAGAGGCCGAGCACGACCACGTTGAACACGACGGACATGACGGCCGCGACGGTCGGCGCGAACACGCCCGCCGCGACGCCGACGGCGAGCGCGAGGAAGATGTAGACGGCGTCCTTCGTATCCTTGAGCGTGTTCCGGAAGCGCACGGCCGCGACGATCGCCGCGAGGGCGAAGGCCAACGCGAGGCTGTTCTGCACCAGGATGACGGTGCCGGCGACGGTCATCGGCAGGATGATCACCGTCTGCACGACGGACTGGTCGTAGCCCGAGCGCTGCTTGGTGATCATGTACACGCCGGCGACGGGGAGGACGAGCAGCAGGGCCGTGAGCATCGACAGGAGCGTGACGAGCGCCCACTGGCCCTGTGACAGGATCGGCGCGCCCGGCCCCACGACGGCATCCAGCCCGCGACCGCTGCGCGCGGCAGCCATGCCGAGCACCGACGTTTCGCGGAAGCGGTCGAGGAGCTGCGGGATCGCGGGGAAGAGGGTGATCAGCAGCCACACGGCCGCACCGAGCAGCACGTAGTACGCCGCGAGGCGCAGATAGGGAGAGGTCCGCACGGATCCGCTGCCGTCCACGTAGACATTCTAGCTGCCGGCGCCGAATCGGCCAGTAGGCGGCCCCGCCGCTCGCCCGGCCCGATACGGAACGCTAAGTTGCCCGAATGCCCCACGTGCTCGAGTCCCTCCGGGACCACCTCGCGCCGCAATACGATGTCGAGCGGGAGATCGGCGCCGGGGGCATGGCGCGCGTCTACCTCGCGGTGGAGCAACACCCGCATCGGCGAGTGGCGATCAAGGTGCTCGACCCGCAGGTGTCGACCCGGTTGCTGCGGGAGCGGTTCGTCCGCGAGGTGGATCTCTCCTCCAAGCTCAGCCACCCGCACATCGTGCCGATTTTCTCGGCCGGAGAAGCCGGGGGCCTCTTCTACTACGTCATGCCCTACGTCGAGGGAGAGTCCCTGCGGCATCGGCTGCTGCGGGAGCGCCGCCTCCCGCTCGACGACGCGCTCCACATCACACGCGACGTGGCGGACGCGCTGGCGTTCGCACATCGGCAGGGAATCATTCATCGCGACATCAAGCCCGAGAACATCTTGCTGTCGGGCGAGCACGCGATCGTCGCCGATTTCGGGATCGCCCGCGCGATCAGCGCCGCGGGCGCGTTGACGCTCACCCAGGCCGGCCAACCGATCGGCTCTCCCGGCTACATGAGCCCCGAGCAGGCGATGGGCAGCGGCGAGCTCGACGCGCGCACCGACGTGTACAGCCTCGGCTGCGTGCTGTTCGAGATGCTGGCGGGCGAGCCGCCGGTGGCGAGTATCACGGAGCGGCTCGTCCAGAACTGGAAGGCGCTCGACTCGACGCGCGCGCTGCGCCAGGCGGACCCCGGCGTGGCCCGGGCCGTGAAGCACGCGGTCTCCAAGGCCCTCGCCCCGCTGCCCGACGAGCGGTTCCCCACGGCGACCGAGTTCGCGGCGGCGCTGGGCGGGCCCGCCCACCGCGACAGCCTCCCCCGGCGCGGGATCTTCACGGGGCGGCGCGGGCGCCGCCTCGCGCTCGCCGGAGCGGGCGCGCTCGGCATCGGGCTCGGCGCCGTGGCCCTCGTCCTGCGCGGCCGGGCCCCCGGTTTGTCCGAGCGCCGCGTGGTCGTGGCCGTCATCGAGAACCACACCGGGGACCGCTCGCTCGACAACGTCGGCTACATGGCGGCCGACTGGGTCACGCAGGGGCTGGCGCAGACGGGCCTGGTGGAAGTGGTGCCGTCCATGGCCGTGATGAGCTCCTCGGTCGCTGCCGCGGGGCACCAGCCCGGCCGTCTCGACGCCGCAACGATCCAAGCCCTCGGGCGCGAGACCGGCGCCGGTACCGTGGTGTGGGGCGCCTTCTACCGGCAGCAGGACAGTATCCGATTCCAGGTCCAGATCTCCGCCGCGAGCGACGGCAGGGTGCTGCGCGCCCTCGACCCGGTCGCCGGACCGCTCGCGGCGCCGCTCACCGCCGTCGAGGCGGTGCGCAAGCGGGTCATGGCCGCGCTCGCGACGCTGTTCGACGCGCGCCTGAGCCTCTGGGCAAAGGCCGCCGGCCAGCCGCCCACCTTCGAGGCGTACCAGGAGTTCATCCAGGGCCTCGACCGCATGGTGCAGTTCGACTCGCGCGGCGCCATCGGTCATTTCAGGCGCGCCGCGGTCGAGGACACGAGTTTCCGGCTGCCGCTGATCTTCGCGGCGCACGAGCACATGGACCTCGGTGAGTTCGCCGCGGCGGACTCGATCGCCCACTCCGTGGAGCGCTCTCCCGGCCGCCTCTCTCCGCTCGACCGGCTCTACTTGACTTGGCTGCTGGCCCAGACCCGCGGCGACCGGGAGCGAGCGCTCGAGACGGCGCGCGAGATGGCCACCATGGCGCCGAACTCCGAGACCCTGTGGCTGGTGGCACAGTGCGCGCTCGCGCTCAACCGCCCGCGCGAGATGGTGGCGGCCCTGTCCGCCCTCGGACCCGATCGCGGCCTGTTCCGCGGCTGGTCGGTCTACTGGTTCTATCTGGCCTTCGGCCACCACATGATGGGCGATTACCGCCGCGAGCTGAAGGAGGCGCTGGAAGGGCGGCGGCGCCACCCCGCCGACTTCGCCGTGCTCGCGGCCGAAGTACGAGCGCTCGCCGCGCTGGGGCGGGGCGCCGACATCCAGGAGCGGCTGGTCGAGGCGCCGAGCCTCCCGCCACAGCCGGGCTGGTCCCCCGCCGACATCGCCCTGCTCGCCGCGCTCGAGCTGGCGGCGCACGATCACCGGGCGGACGCGCCCGCCGCGGCTGCGTGGGCCGTGCGCTGGCTGGAAAACCGGCCGTCCGCGGAGGTGCGCTCAGTGGCCAACCGGTTTCGTCTCGCCGTCGCCTACTACGTAAGCGGACGGCTCGACGACACGCGGCGCCTGCTCGAGGGCCTCGCGTCGGAGACGACGCCGGGCACGCCCGACTACGCAACCATGCGGTGGATCGCCGCCATCACGGGCGACTCGCCCGATCGGGTGACCCTCCGGGGCTTTCTGGCAGTGCTTGCCGTGCGCCAGGGGCGGCGCGAGGCAGCGCTCCGCCTCGACCGGACGCTTCACGCCATGAGCTCTCGGTATCTGTACGGCAGGCACACGATGTGGCGGGCTCGGATCCACGCCGTACTCGGCGAGCGGGATACGGCCATCGCGCTGGTGCAGGAGGCGTTCGCTCAAGGGTATCCGCAAGGCGGGGTGATGCACCTGTACCCGTCGCTCTGGTCGCTGCGGGACTACCCGCCATTTCGGGACCTGCTCACGCCGAAGGAGTAAGCGTTCAGTACCTCGATGAATCGCGCCATTCGTTCTGTTCTCCTGTCCTTCTGGTTCGCTGTGACGAACGTTCAATTGCTACCGTGCCAAAATGCTTATGCCATGCCCATCCTGGCAGGAATAAGCAATCACGGGCAAAACAAGAGTCAGCCCTATGTCACCGCGGGCGACAGGACGTACTTGATTGGAACGCAGGATGGGAACTTCCCGGATATGGGCGAACACGTGCCGGGCGAAATGGGCGGGTTATGGCTGCACCCGATCAAACTGATAGATGGTTTTTGGGCAACCGTAACGGACATGGCGACCAATCAGGAAATCGCTCTCTCGGAGAGTACCGAATTCGTCAATTACCCCTATGGCAATCGGTTCAGATATGGTCCGGTGTTGGACGGCTTGGAGATCGAGCGCTTTCAGTTCAGTCCGGACGGCCAGGCGGGATTGATCGTCCAGTATGCTTTCAAGAACGCAAGCGCTCGCAAGAAGCAGCTGCGCTTTCACTTTTCAGTCAAAACGGATTTACGCCCCGTGTGGTTGTCAGATCGACTCGGGATAGCGGACGCTCAGGACGCTGTTACGTGGCAAACGACAAGCAGTCTCTTCATCGCCAAGGACAGCGCCAACCCCTGGTTCGCCGTCTGGGGAGCCACCCCTTCCGCCGGCGCACAACCAATCAAAAATCCACAGCCGCTACCCACGAGTGGCATGGGAGTCACAGCCGCATCCCGACACAGTCTATCGGTCGACCCAAACAGCACCTCTATCCTGACGTTCGTCATCGCGGGCTCGGCGACAGACAAGAAGGCAGCCGTGAACACCTACAAGTATCTCGCCAAGAATCATGCGGCCCTCTTGGCAAGGAAACAGGCACACTACGCTTCGATCATCGAAAGGGCGAGGGTACGAATTCCCGACCAACGCCTGCAAGAGGTCTACAACTGGGTGAAGGTCAACAGCGAGTGGCTTGTCCGGGACGTCCCCGGCATCGGCCGCGGTCTCGGTGGCGGACTCATGGAATACCCATGGTGGTTCGGGACCGAGACATACTCCCTGCAAGCGCTCGCGGCGACGGGCGATTTTGAGCTCGCTAACCAAACCCTCCGTCTATTGAAGGATCAGTCATTGAAAGCGAACGGAAACGGCCGGATCGTGCATGAGGTCACGACAAACGGCGTGGTTTCGAATCCCGGCAACACACAGGAAACGGCCCAGTTCATCCTAACGGTGGGCAAGCTATTCGACTGGACCGGAGATCTCGACTTCGCAAGAGAAATGTACCCGGCCATGAAGATGGGCATCGACTGGCTTCTGACCGACATGGACCAGAACAAGAATCTGTTCCCGGAAGGTTACGGGATCATGGAAGTGTATGGCCTAAACGCGGAATTGATCGATGTCGCGGTATACACGCAGCAGGCGTTAAGGGCTACAGCGCGGATTGCCCGTGTTCTGGACGAGCCAGACGCAGCAGAGCGATATCAGCACCTGGCGTCTCAACTGGAGATGAGAATCAATGAACGCTTCTGGGTCGAAGAGGACGGCTCGTACGCCGATTTCTACGGAACCAGAGCACAGGCTATCAGCGCCGCCGAGGGAGCGATCCGGCAAATAGGCCTGAGGGGGCCAAGCAAGCTGACCCAGGGAGACCGGGAACTGATGGGATACTACGAGCGACTCAAGGAGAAATTCGCCGCCATGCCAGATAGCAACAGAGGTTGGATCACGAACAAGAACTGGGTCATCACGACGCCAATGGAGAGCGGCATCGCCCCGCGGGCGAGGGCGATACGACTCCTGGATAGAATCCGAAACAACGGTGTCGGAGAGTACGGACCCTTCCTGTCCGCGGTCGAAAGACAGGCGATGATGACCATCTCAACGGGGGTGCAGGCCGTCTCCGAAGGCAACTACGGCCGCACCGACGAAGCGCTGTGGTATGTAGACAAGATCGTACAGACCTTCAATCGGCGATTACCAGGTTCGATTGCAGAGATGATGCCTGATTATGGCTGCTTCACGATCGCCTGGACCAGCTACGGCATCGTGCTTCCGCTGATCCAGCATGTCTTCGGCATTCAGCCGGATGCGGTGAACAAGACCGTTGCCTTTGATCCTCATGTGCCCACCGGTTGGGAGAATATGAGCATCGAAGACCTTCTGGTGGGAACCAACATCGTCTCTTTTTCGCGCGCGAAGACCGGCCGGGGAATTGAATATGGCTTCGCAGCAAAAGAGAACGGATGGCATTTCGTGTTACGGGGGGCCGCTTTGTCGGGTGCCGAGTACTACCTGAACGGCAGACCTGTCGCTCCGACCTCCTCCGGCATCCATATGAGCGGCAGAAACAATCACGTGTTGGTGGTTCAGCACTAGTTGCGGGCCGGCGCGAACAGACTATCGACCGCCGCCGCCACCCGCCGACGAACGCCATCGGCCGCGTCGGCGGGTGCCAGCAGCGGCGCGCCCACCGGCTCGAGCACGCGCCGCACCGTCTCCCGTTCCACGTCGATGATCTGCAGCTGGAACCTGACGGAGTCGCCGTGCGTGTAGTACGAGCCCGAGACGACCGTCCCGGCGCCAGTCTTGATCGCCAGCGCCTGGATCGCCGCCACGTCGGCTTGGCCGCCGGCGACCGCGGACACGACCTCCACCCGGCCGCTGCGGGCGAGCTCCTGGGTCACCCAGGCGGCGACGATGTGACTGAGCGACGCGAGCGTGGGATCGCCCGTGAGGTTCTCGAAGCCGCCGACCAACACCCGCCGGGGATCGAGTGCTCGCCCGCGGTTCGCGACCAACACCATCACGCCGCCGGCCAGGACCACGGCCGCGGCGCCCCCCAGCAGTGACGCCGTGACGCTGATCCGCGGAATCCAACCCGCCTTTCGCGGTTGCCGGACCACGGCGCCCCGCAGCGCGGCCGCAAACTGGTCCACGGCTGGGAAGCGGTCCGCAGGCTGCGCGGCAAGCGCCCGCGACATCGTCTCCCTGATGCGTCGGGCGGCGCGCGGATTGACCCCTTGGGCGCGCAGGCTAGTCTCGAGCGCGGCCCGTCCGGGCGCGGAGCCTTCGGCGACGTCGAGAAGCGGGGGCTGGCCGACGAGCAGTTCATACAGCACGCACGCCAGGCTGTAGACGTCCGTCCGGGCGTCGATCGTCCGACTGCCGGCGAGCTGCTCCGGGCTCATGTAGGCGGGCGAGCCGACCGGCTGCCCCACGTCGGTCAGGGTCCGGACCCCGGCCGCGCTGACCGCCCGCGCGATGCCGAAGTCCGCGATCAGGGCCGCGCTCCCGGACAGCAGGATGTTCTCCGGCTTGACGTCGCGGTGCACCACGCCGTGCGCGTGCGCGTAGCTCAGCCCGTCCGCCACCTGGAACGTGATGCGGAGCGCTTCGTGGAGCGGCAGCGTCCCCTCCCGCAGCAGCCGAACGCGCAACGATTCGCCGTCCACGTAGGGCATCACGTAGTAGCACAACCCGTCGGGCCCGTCGGGCACGAACAGGCATTCGTCGGCCGCGAGGATCGGCACGATGTTCGGGTGGCTGAGCTTGGAGGTGACTTCGATTTCGCGAATGAAGCGCTCGCGAAACATCGGGGTGGAGAGCTCCGGGTTCATCACCTTGACGGCCACCTGGCGCGGCGGATGCCGCTCTTGCGCCAGGTACACGCGGGCCATGCCGCCGGCGCCGATCTCGCGTTCCACTGTATAGTGGGGGGCCAGGCCCTCGCGCAGGGCTCCCAGGACGTCGATCACGGCGTCCAAAGTAACTGCGCCGGGGGGCGTCCGGCGACGGCGGCGCTCACGCTGGGTCGTTCCACTTCTCGAGCCCATAGCCCGCCTCGTGCCAGGCGCGGATGCCGCCCACCAGCACGGCCACCCGGTCGCTGTCGTAGCCGCCTGCGATCAACGCTCGCGCCGCCCGGGCGCTTGTGGCTTCATCCTTTCACGCACAGTACAGGATGAGCAGCCGATCCGGCGGCACCGAATCCGGCGTGACGGCACCGTTGGCCGCTTCGATTTCCGACAGCGGGAGAGAGATGGCGCCCGTGGCGTGAGCGTTGTCGTACAGGCGGCGGTCGCGCGCGTCCACGAGCACCCCGCGCCCGGCGTCGA
>WNFU01008348.1_pt1 | contig 11985 bp, 8 predicted proteins | sample 5400121 | NCBI WGS metagenome assembly WNFU01 (sample SAMN13153360, study PRJNA577476) | soil metagenome | isolation source: 100 cm soil or saprolite under grassland replicate 1 | place: USA:California | collected 2016-06-15 | reverse complement strand
TGACGAAACACGACATGGGTTTAAGCTAATCGTTATTCGTAGTATTTGTATAGAGAAAGGTGACGCAAATGACGTCAAATCAATCCTCATCTGTTAATGTTGGAAGCCGATTAACACTGAAGCTGCATAAGGCGAATTATCCCAACGCGGACGCCATCGTGCGAAAGGGTCTTCTTTCCGCTCCTCTCTCAGAGGATGCAGTGGATATTATGCTTGTTAATCCTCCCACACCCGATGGTGGACTATGGATCCGTACCCAGCATCGGGTGGGACGTCGCACGCGTGAGAACATGGTCTGGCCCCAAGTCTCCCTGGCGCAAATGGCCGCTCTGCTGCACCCCGCCTATAAGGTCAAGGTGGTGGACTGTAACGCGGAACGCATGGGCTGGCCCGAATTCACCAAATTGCTGGATAAGTATCAACCTAAATATTACCTGACGCAACTCACCGCGCCGACTCTGGAAAACGATATCTATGGATGTTTTTTGGCGCGCGCGCGCGGGGCCAAGACGGTTGCCTTTGGCACGCATATTACACCCATCCCGCTGGAGACGATGCGACCCTATCCCAGCCTAGATTTTGCCCTCGTCGGTGAACCGGACCTGACCATCCGCGATCTCCTGGATCATCTTGAAGGCAGGATTGATCAACGCTCGCCCGAAATCGTGAAAATTTTTGAAAAGCACGATCCGAACTACAAACCCTCCTTCGATGAAGATGGCAGCCTGAACATGCATGGCATAAAGGGGATTGCCTGGCGCAAAGGCGATGACATTTTTCTTAACTTTCCGCGTCCCTTTGTGGCCGATCTGGACGATATGCCGATCCCTATGCATGAATTATTGCCTTTGCAGTCGTATCGGATGCCATTGATCAAAGGACCGTTCACATTTATCGTCACCAGCCGTGGCTGTCCTGCGGGTTGCACCTACTGTATCAAACACGTGAGTTATCAATTCTCCACGCGTCTTCGGTCCCCAAAGCTGATACTGGAAGAGCTTTGGTATCTGAAACGTCTGGGAATCAATAATATTCACATGTATGCTGACCTGTTCACAGTGAACCGGGATCAAGTCGTCGAACTGTGCAACTTGATGATCGCGGAAAAGATTGGGATCAAATGGACCTGCAATAGCCGGGTGGACTTTGTGGATGAGGAGATGCTGAACCTGATGGGCAAGGCAGGCTGCAGGTTAATCTCATGGGGTATCGAAAGCGGCAACGAGCAGATTCTGAAACACGCCCGCAAAGGTGCATACCCAGACAAGGCTGAGCGTGCCCTGCACTGGGCAAAGAAGGCGGGCATTATGAATTGGGGCTATTTCATCATTGGTTTGCCCGGCGAAACTGAAGAGACAATCCGTCAGACGATCGATTTCTCCAAGAAACTGCCGCTTGATATTGCTCTGTTTCATGTCGCCGCCCCCTATCCTGGAACGCCGTTCTTCTTTGAAGTGGTAGAGAATAATTGGTTCCGCCCGGGCACCCGCTGGGAGCAAGTGGATATGGATAAAGGGACAGTGCTGGATTATCCAAATTTGCCAGCAGAGCGATTGCTTTATTGGCAAAAGCGGGCATTCCGTGAATGGGCGTTGCGGCCCAGGCCAGCGTTCACCTACCTAAAGATGCTGCTGTATGACTGGTCTACCATGAAGACCGCATTGAATGTCGGTCTGCAACACCTGTGGTGGGCCTCTTCTGACGAAGGCGCACCAGTCGGGGGGGCTGGATAACGGGATCTGCCCAGGCGGAGATTCAGATTGTTGCGTCAACTCGTATCCGATCGATGGTTTGCTCTGGCTGACTTAGTCCTGGTCTCCTTGAGTGGATGCCTTTGGATATTCAAACCAGAAATTGCAATCTTACCGGTCATCATTCTGGCTATGCTTCCCTGGGTGGTTCGGTTAACAGCTGGATTATTTCCTTTCCGGCGCACTGCTCTTGATCTTCTTGTGCTCACATTTCTGGTGACGGGCTGGGTTGGCTATTGGGCAGCTTATGACCCGGAAGCTGCCTGGACCAAAGTGTGGCTGATTTGCTTTGCCGTTCTCCTCTACTATGCCTTGGCTAGTCAGCCCACCGAAAATCTGGAGCTCGTCTGCATATTGTTTTCTTGCATTGGCCTTGGTGTATCGATTTATTTCTTTTTGGCACATGATTTTGTCGCGCAGCCAAGAAAAGTGGAAATTGTGAACGAAATCGGTCGTTGGATCATGGCAATGAGACCTCAGTTCGGATGGACAGCCATTCACCCAAATTATGTGGCTGGCATTGCCGCTATTACGACTCCCTTTACTCTGTATCCATTGATACAGCCGACGAAGAACGGGAAGGGCATTTCCATTTTCCTACATATCTTCATGATACTAGGATTGGGCATGGCTCTGTTGGCGGTTTTCATGGCAACCTCACGCGGAGTTCTCATGGCGATTGCCAGTGCGTGCGGTGTTTGGATTCTCTGGCAGATCATCGATCATATTCACGTGAGCCACTCGCTTCGTCACAAAGTCGTTTTTCCGGCCCTGGTCCTTTTCTATCTCTGTGCGGTCGCTCTATTCTTATACATGGGTCCTGCAAACGTGGGCTATGCATCCACGGGTTACTCCTATAGCACAGGCAGCCGTGCTGAGCTGTTTGGCCGCAGCCTGTCTCTGGTTTTCGACTTTCCCTTTACGGGTGGAGGACTCGCTGCATTCCCAGGGTTGTATTCCTATTACATGCTTGGCATTCCGTTCCTTAATGTGATCAACAGTCATAACTTATTTCTGGACGTTGCGATCGAACAGGGACTGTTAGGCGGGCTGGCGTTTCTGGTGATTTTTCTAGTGAGTATCTGGTGGATGGCAAGCGAGATTGCAAAAACGAAATCGCCAGCCAGGCGAAGGTATGGCTGGCTCCTACTCCTCGCGCTGATCATTGCTTTCGTCCATGGGATGGTCGATGATTATCTCTACAACGGAAGTGGTACACTCTTGGCGCTGACCTTAGTGGGCTTTTCGAGTGCGCTTCAACCGGAGTATGGCCGAACTGCTTTTCCCAAAAATTATCGGCTCTTCGTTCTGGTAGTTCCAGTATTGATTGCCCTCATTATGACAAATCCAAATCGATTTCGGGCTGCGTGGTACGCGAATCTAGGTGCAGTTCAGATGTCGCAAGTGGAGCTCAAGGACTTTCCAACCGGTCAATGGGCAACTTCCGAGATTGTGCCTCGCCTAGAAATGGCAGACACCTTGCTTCATACTGCGCTTCAATCTGATTCCAGTAACCAGACGGCCAACTACCGCCTTGGTCTGATCTCCATGCTGCGCCGGGATTTTAAAACAGCAACAGCGAATCTCGAAACGGCCTATCAGGAGGAACCTAACCATCGGGGCATTATCAAGAGCTTAGGATATTGTTATGTCTGGCTCGGAGACATGGACGAAGCTCAGCTATTACTTAAGCGGATTCCTGAAGCACAGTATGAGATGAGCGTCTACATATGGTGGTGGGGGACACAGGGCCGGCCCGATTTGTCCCAAAATGCATCGATAATGACTTCCCGGCTGGATCCATCTTCACAATAAAACAGGGTAGACAGGCTTTTTCGTTGATGAGAATCAGGCATATTCACCCTGTTTTTGTAGGATTGATAACAGTCCCATTGATGGGCTCTGTGTTAGGTAATCAAAACCGTTCCTAAATCAGGAGCACAATCATGAGAGTCATGCCTATTTTTGGAACGCGACCGGAGGCGATTAAGTTAGCTCCTGTGATTACCGCTTTGGCTAACGACCTCGGTTTTGAGACCATTGTGGTGGTCACTGCACAGCATCGCGATTTACTTGACGGTGTGCTTAACCTCTTTGGTATCAAGCCCGATATAGATCTTAATCTTATGCGCCATAACCAGTCTCCTACCAGCGTGGCCGCCGCCATCCTAGTCGGTCTGGAGCCTGTCTTGGCGGTGCATAAGCCGGACTGGGTGCTTGTACAGGGAGATACAACGACGGTAATGGCGGCCGCCATTGCTGCCCATTACGCTCAGATTCAAGTCGGACATGTAGAGGCTGGTCTGCGCAGCTATGATCGAGCCAATCCATTTCCCGAGGAAATGAATCGAGTAGTAACAGGACACATCAGTGACTTGCACTTTGCACCAACCGCTCGCGCTCGAGATAATCTACTTCGTGAGGGTATTGATCCCAACATCGTCATCGTCACGGGTAACACGGTAATTGATGCGTTGCTAACGGCTTGCAAATCGTCGTGGACTCCTAATCACGGCAGCCCTTTGGCGGCGTTGCCACTGAACCGTCGCTGGTTGCTGGTAACAGCTCATCGGCGTGAGAACTTCGGCCAGCCTATTAGAGATATTTGCCAGGCGTTAATCCGCCTAGCCAACCGTGGTGATACTCATATTATCTATCCGGTTCACCCGAATCCAAACATCCAAGGCCCAGTTTATGAACTGCTAAGCTCTCACCCTGCCATTACCTTAACTCCGCCGCTGGAGTATCATCCCTTAGTCTGGCTCATGTCTCGTTGCGAACTGGTTCTGACCGACTCGGGCGGAATTCAAGAAGAGGCTCCGAGCTTGGGCAAACCTATACTCGTGATGAGAAAAACAACTGAGCGACCAGAAGCAATTGAGGCTGGAGCTGCTAAACTGGTAGGAACGGTCCCCGACTGCATCGTGACTGAAGCATCTAGGCTTCTTGATAATCAAAGAGCATACGAAGATATGGCCCATGCGATTAATCCATACGGTGATGGGCACGCAGCGGATCGTATTTTAGCTGCTCTGCGCGGTGACTTTGGGGCAGCTGGGTGGGACAAAGTTACGGTCAAGGCGTAGACTACTGAAGGATTTGGATAATGTTTATCGACAGTTTGCCTAGGATCTGAGCATGCGAATCGCCTATATTGTTCCTTATGTTCCAAATCCAATTCGAACCCGTTCGTACAACTTGATAAATCAACTGGCCTCTTTGGGTCATGAAGTCGCAGTCTTCACGCTTGGATCAAGCAAGGGGGATCTGATTGATGCACAAGGCCTCAAGGGCCATTGTCGTGAAGTGTATTATTACTCCCAACCTGTTTGGCGTTCGTTGTTGAATAGTGCAGCTGCTCTTCCCTCGAGGAGGCCACTTCAATCTGTGTATAGCTGGCAACCTGCCATGGCTCGACAAATTGCCCAACGTGCTTCTCGAAACGAATTTGACATCGTACATATTGAACATTTAAGAGGTTCACGCTTTGGCCTTTTCTTGAAGTCGAAATTGCCGAACATGCCGGTCGTCTGGGATAGTGTCGACTGTATTAGCCATCTGTTTCAACAGGCGGCAAAGCAGAGCCGCAGTTTCTTTGGCAGATTCATGACACGCTTTGAGCTTACCCGAACCAGAAGAGCGGAAGGGGATTTAGCTTGCCGGTTCGATCATATGCTTGTCACAGCCCCTTCTGATCGGAATGCTTTGCTTGGACTCGTCCCTCTGGGGAAGAGCCCATCGGAGATTTCTGTTCTGCCCAATGGAGTTGATCTGGAGTACTTCCATCCCAGCGCTGAATTTCAACGAGATCCTGAGACAATCATTTTTAGCGGCAAGATGAGTTATCACGCGAATATTTCGATGGCGAAATATCTGGTTGAAGAGATCATGCCGCGTATTTGGAAATTTCGCCCAGCCGCGCGTCTGTATATTGTGGGTAAGGATCCTGCTCCAACGATTAAAAAAATGACGCGAAATCCTCTGATTACAGTGACGGGAACAGTAGATGACATCCGCCCCTTCCTGTGGCGCGCAACGGTCTCGGTTGTTCCACTTCTGTACGGAGCAGGCATTCAAAACAAGATATTGGAGGCGATGGCAACCGGGACCCCCGTCGTGACCACCTGCCAAGCTCTTTCGGCGCTTCAGGCACAACCAGGAAAAGATCTTTTCGTTTCTGATGACCCTGATGGCTTTTCACAGGCGGTATTGCAGCTGCTTGCAAATCGAGACCTTCAGCAGCAGACTGGTGCTGCTGGAGTGACATATGTCAGAACTTTTCATAGCTGGGCTTCGATTGCTTCTCAACTCGTGAATATCTATCAACAAATTCTCGACAGCAATTCTGGATAGGTAGCAGATATATTGCCTTCGCGTAAGCATGTTTAGCATCGAAGGAAAACGGTAGTCATAAGTAGGTGTAGCTCGCCCACATGATCCCGTGAGCCACATCGAAGCACTTGGCTCTAATTCGGTTAAAAACAGATTTGGAAAATGAGAAGGGGTATTCAGATGTATCCAAGTCAACTCTTCACCTGTTTTCATAGTTTCTGAATATATACCGGGCATGTGTCCCGGAGGCGAACCGTCTCTTACAAAAACAAACCAGGCCGGTTCTGTTCTTTTGGCTAATTTACTTTTGCATTGGCAAGAATTCAGGCTGGATTTCATTGAATTGCTCTATCGCTGTTTTTACCTGTTATGTGAGGACTCATATCACATGAAAATATTGATGATTTCCCCTCAGCCTTTCTTTGAACCCCGCGGCACTCCAATCAGCGTCTATCAACGCCTGGAAGCGCTCTCGGCCCTTGGGCATGAAATCGATCTGGTTACGTACCATGTTGGTAAGGATGTCGAGTTTCCGAATGTAAAGATTCACCGGGTGAGGAAGGTCAAAATGATCCAGCATGTCCGTATTGGACCTTCCAGGGCCAAAATTTTGCTGGATGTTTTGGTGTTCTTTAAGGCCATTCAACTGTTGTTGGGGAAACGTTATGATGTGATTCATTCCCATGAGGAGGCCTCCTTTTTTAGTATGTTCTTGGCATGGATTTTCCGCACCCGTCATCTTTACGATATGCATTCAGTATTGTCCAAGCAGCTGGGTAATTTCAATTTTGGGAATAAACCCATTTTTATTAAGATCTTTGGTGTCTTGGAAACGATGGTGCTGAAAACCTGTGATGCAGTGATCACTGTGGGAACAGACCTCGAAAAATATGTCAAAACAGTCGGATCTGATATCCCGGTGGTAATGATCGAGAATATTGCATTGCAAGCCTATCAAACCTCTGTTCAGCCGGACGATGTAGAACAACTAAAGAATAAGCTTGATCTCGATGGCAGACTGCCAATTGTTTATACCGGCACCTATGAGCGTTACCAGGGCTTGACTATGGCGCTGGAATGTGTGGAAATCGTTGCGAAACAGTATCCAAGGGTGATCTTTATCTTTGTCGGCGCGAAAAATCAGCAAGCCAGAGAGTGGACTGAGATCGCCCGAGAAATGAACCTGCAGGAGCATGTCCTGTTTTTAGATGTTGTTCCTCCCGCCGAATCCATGGTGTACCTTGCCTATGCCGCGGTGTTGATTTCTCCCCGCCTGGATGGCACAACGACCCCATTAAAAATTTATAGTTATCTTCATGCAAACAGACCGATCGTTGCCACAAATATCACAGCCCACACCCAACTACTGAGCCCAGAGACCGCGGTTCTTGTAGAACCAAACAAGGACGCCTTTGCCGAGGGAATTCTTCGTGTGCTGCGCGACCCCAAACTTGCAGAATGTATCGCAAAAAATGCACATGAATTCGCTAAGGAGAAGTTTAGTCACCAAGATTACATCTCAAAAGTCAACCAGATTTACCAATCGCTTTCATCGGTTCTGGAAGCCGAAGAACCAGCGCTATCGTGGAGAGAATAAGATGTGTGGCATTTGCGGTGTCGTTTCTTTTCAACCGAACGCTCCCGCTGATCGATCGACCCTGTTGCAGATGAATGCCTCTCTTCAGCATCGTGGACCGGATGATGAAGGCTATTACGAGGATGACCAGGTCGGCCTGGCAATGCGGCGCCTCAGTATTATTGACTTACACACCGGGCAACAACCCATTTCGAATGAATCAGGCGACATCTGGGTGGTGTATAACGGGGAAATCTATAACTTTCAGAAAGTACGCGCCGCCTTGGAACAGCGCGGGCACATCTTCAAAACTCAAACCGATACCGAGATCATTGTCCACGCCTATGAAGAATATGGGGATGAATGTGTGACCCATTTCAACGGAATGTTTGCCATCGCGCTCTGGGATGCACGCGAGCGTAGACTCTTCCTCGCGCGGGACCGGTTGGGGATTAAACCTTTGTATTACTGGTCGGGTGCGGATAAGCTGGTCTTCGGTTCAGAGCTCAAAGCGTTGATCTTTCACCCGGATGTGCCGAGGCAAATTGATCTCACGGCTCTGGACCTTTTCCTTACGTTAGAATACATTCCCGCCCCACGCACCATTTACAAAGGCGTTTTTAAGCTTTTGCCGGGCCATCTATTGGTGGTTGAAAAGGGGAAGCTGAAGGTCACTCAGTATTGGGATGTGCCGTACCAACCTATAAGCCAAAGCGAGGCGGAATGCGGGGAAATCCTTTCTGGCTTGATTAAAGAGTCAGTCCGCCTCCGCTTAATCAGCGATGTACCGCTGGGAGCCTTCCTGAGCGGAGGCATCGACTCCAGCACGATTGTTGGCTATATGAGTCAGAGCGCGAATGAGCCAGTCCGGACGTTCTCGATCGGATTTGAGGATCATACATATAACGAGCTTCCCTATGCAGAGGCGGTAGCAAAGCATTTTGGCACCAAGCACCATGCCGAAGTATTGAAACTAGATCATACCAATCTTCTGGAGCAGCTGGTCGCTCAGTTCGACGAGCCGTTTGCCGATAGTTCCGTCTTTCCCACGTTTCTTGTTTCAAAACTTGCCAGTCGCGACGTAAAAGTTGTTTTATCGGGCGATGGCGGCGATGAGTTGTTTGCTGGTTATGATACCTATCTCGCTGAAAAACTGGATCGATACTATGGGCGCTTGCCTCGACCCTTGCGGCAGCAGGTTCTTCCGAAATTTGCCGGATGGCTTCTGCCGCAGCCGGCCAAGAAGGGATTGATCAACAAGGTTAAGCGAATGGTAGAAGGTGGCGCATTCGATCCGTCACTTCAACACGCTCGCTGGATGATGTTCCTGAATTCTTCTGAAAAGAATTCATTATATCGGTCTGATTTGCGGGCTACACTCTACGATCATCTCACGACTGATTTTTTCCATGATTATTTTGAAAAAGCCAACTGCTTCGACCGCTTGGCACAACAGCAGTATGTGGATGTCAAAACGTATCTGGCAGATGACATTCTGACGAAGGTGGATCGGATGAGTATGGCGGTGTCGATTGAAGCCCGTGTGCCCCTGCTTGATTATCACATCGTGGAATTTGCGCTGAACCTGCCGGCTCATATGAAACTACATGGAGCGCGCACCAAATCTATTCTGCGTCAGGCGGTCAAAAACATGGTGCCACAGTTGGTACTGGAAAAGCCAAAAGAAGGTTTCAGCATCCCAATGAAGCATTGGCTTTGTACTTCCCTGAAACCTATGATGCTTGATTTGCTCTCGAAAGCCGCTCTCCAGAAACATGGTTACTTCGATCATCAGGTTGTCGCAGGATGGATTCAGGAACATCTCGATGGACGCGTCAATCATAGTCATCGGTTATGGGCGTTGATGGTCTTCGAGATGTGGCATGGAAAGCTCTGCGCATTGAGTCCGTAGTATAGCCCTCAGAAAATAAGGAACTCAGATGAACAAAGATACCAGAGACATGCCACTAACATTATTTCTCCTGGCTATGGCGTCGTTGATTACAGAAATTTCGCTGATCCGAGTATTTGATGTCTTATTCTTCCCAAATATTTCCTATATGATCATCACTTGCAGCCTGTTTGCTTACGGTCTTGCTGGAGTTTATTCCGTCATCAAACCCATACCCCTGGATCGGGATCTACGAAAAGAGTTCGGGAAATTGTCATTCCTTCTGGCTGTATCAACGGGAGCTATTCTGCCCCTGATGAATCTGTTACCTTTTGATCTGAATAAGTTTTCGACAGAACCGATTATGCAACTGATCTACTTTGGTGGGATGTATATTGCCTGGACATTACCGTTCTTTCTTACCGGATTAATATTTTCCGCGGTTTTCACGGTATATGCCTCGAAAATCCAGACTCTCTACTTTTGGGATCTATCGGGGGCGGCTTTGGGAAGTGTGATCATTATTCCCTTTATTTCATTGATAGGACCAGGCGGGCTATTGCTTTTCGCCGCGGCATTGAGTTTAATCACCTCCGCGATTTTTGTGCATAAGAAGACCTGGAATCTTATTGCTGGTAGCGTTAGCATGGTGCTCATCTTTGCACCCATCGTATATGCCCCCCATTATTTCGATTTCATCGAACACCAAGGCAAGCGTGGGGTGAAATGGGCCCGTGAACAGGGAATGATTGAGAAGACAGTCTGGGATCCAATCTCCAAAATCGATATCATCAATTACGGAAACCTACGCCATATTGCATATGATGGGGGTTCGCAATCCAGTGTTTTTTATCCTTTTGATGGGAATTTTCAAAACCTACGTGAGAATTTGCCTAACGACCTAACCAGCCACTTTTGGCAACGAGGCGTTCTGGCCTCGCATTATTTAAAGGAAGGAAACAACCCGAATGTTTTGGTGATTGGCAGTGCAGGGGGACAGGAAATCAAGGCAGCATTGATGTATCAACCTAAACATGTGGATGCTGTAGAAATGGTGGGGACAGTAGTAGAACTTGGAAAGAACGATTATTCAAATTACATCGGTGGTTTATTTCAACATCCTTTAGTTTTGGTCTATAAAGGTGAAGGACGTAGTTTCCTGCGATCCCATAACACGAAGTATGACATCATTCAGATTTTCAGTAATCATACAAGCTCTACTGTGGCATCGGGTACAGGTGCAATCGCTACCAACTATCTGCAGACATCAGATGCCTATCGAGAATATTTTTCCCACCTTAGCGAAAATGGTGTTTTACATATCAATCATTATTATTATCCACGAATGATAACCACCGCGGCTTTGGCATGGGCACAATTGGGTGGACGTGACTTCGAAAAACACGTTGTAGTTTATGAGAACGATTACGATGAAACATTACCCACCTTATTAATAAAAATGCAACCCTGGACAGCGGACGAAATGGGGCGGATCAAGGAATTCTTTGCTGCAGAATTCCCTGGAGAAGATATCAAATATACGCTGGTTGTAGATCCCTTTTCACCTGAAAGCAATTCCATTCCCCTGGCATACTTTAACGGGAACTTGCCGCCTGAGGCAATTCGATCTTCAGAGGCACAAATCGAGCCCGCAACTGATGATCGCCCGTATTTTAATCTTTACGAAAAAACCCTCAATCCCTTTAAAAATGGGGCAATGCAAGATATGAAGCACATTTTCGCAAATTCGTCACAAGGTCTAGTAGCGCTTTATATGACCGGAATCGTAGCAATATTCTACGCTTTGATTTTTATTCTGGTTCCACTCTTTTTCTCGTTTGCCGGTAGACAAAAGTGGCACAATAAACTGAATAGTCTACTGTATTTTTCCTGCCTGGGTGCAGGGTTCATCATTATCGAATTTGTATTTATTCAGGTGTTTATGCACTTAATTGGATCTCCCTTGTACACCTATTCAACTGTGCTTTTCACTATGTTATTAGGCGCTGGCCTGGGCAGCATTACATCAGGTCGTTGGAAGATCACACCAGACTGTAGGTGGTTTATTCCCTTTGTTGGGATCTTTTCAGCAATGGCATTCATGCTGCTTATATATCCAAACATCCGGGACATTTTTCTCTCTATGCCCCTGCCGATACGTATAAGTATTGCTCTTTTGTTTATATTCCCGGCTGGTTTCTTTATGGGAATGCCATTTCCCTTAGGAATATTAACACTGCAGTGGCAGCCGAAAGGTTCTATTGCATGGGCTTGGGGGATGAATGGCTTATTCACTGTGATAGGCGGTCTATTTGGTATTGTATCTTCTGTCCAATGGGGATTTAACATTACCCTGTTGCTTGCCTGTGTTTTTTATGCTCTAGCATTTTGGGTGTTCTCAAGGATACGTTCTGTTCTCCAATATGGCTAACAAC
>WNFU01008344.1_pt1 | contig 11987 bp, 11 predicted proteins | sample 5400121 | NCBI WGS metagenome assembly WNFU01 (sample SAMN13153360, study PRJNA577476) | soil metagenome | isolation source: 100 cm soil or saprolite under grassland replicate 1 | place: USA:California | collected 2016-06-15 | reverse complement strand
ACGATGTCGCCGCGGCGCCCGTCGAGCGCGACGACCACGCCCCGCGATGCGCGCGTGCGCCACTTCTCGATGAACGCGAGCTGCTCGAAATCGAGGGTCACTTGCGTACTGTATCGACGTGCCCCTCCGTGCCGCTCTCTTCGACGTGGGCGATACGCTCGTCGAGCATTGGGCCCCCGGGGACGTCGTCGGTCAGAAGGCGCGAGCGCAGGTGTGTGCCGCGCTCGGCGAGCACGATTGGCTCGATGAGTTCCTGAAGGCAGACATCGAGCCCGGCTGGCAGACGTCACTGGCACAAGATCTCGCTCACCGCGGACTCGGCGCCGGGTGGTTCAGGTATGAGCCGGACCGCGCGCGGCAGGAGACCGAGCGCTGGTACCGCGAGTGGTTCCGATCGAGGGGCATCGAGATCGACGGCATCGACCTCGACCGGCTTCGGTCGGCGATGTGCGTCGCGCTGGACGAGATCTCGTCGCCGGTGGCCGGGGCATTCGACGCACTACGCTGGTGTTCCGGGCGCGGGCTGCGCGTCATCCTCGTGACGAACACGCTCTCGCGCGGCGACGTCGAGGCGCTCGAGGACTGGCGCCGGTTCGGCCTCAGCGACGCGATCCACGGTGTGGTGACCTCGCACCGTGCCGGCTGGCGCAAGCCGCATCCCGCGATCTTCGAGCGCGCACTCGAGATCGCGCAGGCGGACGCGAGCGACGCGTTCCACGTCGGCGACAACCTCATCGCCGACGTCTGGGGCGCCCAGCAGCTCGGCATCAAGGCCGTGTGGCGCCGGTCGGAGCGCGCGAGACCACCGAGCGACGAGCGCGGCGAACCTACGGCTCGAGCCAAGCGCGAGGCCGCAGAGGCGTGCCGGCATCCTTCGGAGAGCCTCTTCGTCGACGGTGGCAGGGTGCGATGCGGCAGATGCGGCGAGCCGGCGGGCATCGAGGTGCATCCCGACGCAGTCGTGGACGACCTCACAGAGCTCCGGGCCGCGGTCGGGCCTTGGCTGGAGGCGGGCGTCGCGTGAGCGCGACGCTCTTCCATGGCGGGCGCATCCATGCCGGTGACGGCACGAGCGCCGAGGCCCTGCTCGCGCGCGACGGCCGCATCGCCGCCGTCGGCCGCGCTGCGGACCTCGCTAAGGACGCGGGACGCGCCGAGCGCGTCGATCTGCGCGGCGGGCTGATGGTCCCGGGATGGGGCGACGCGCACGTCCACTTCGTCTGGTGGGCGCAGCAGATGCGGCGCATCGACGTGAGCGCGACGTCGTCGATCGACGAAGCGCTCGCGATCGTCGAGGCGCACGCGCGCTCGCTGCCGGACGGCCGCTGGATCCTCGGCGGTCGCTTCGACAAGAACCGGTGGGGGAGATGGCCGACGGCGCGCGAGCTCGACCGCGTCACCCACGGCCACCCCGCGGCGCTGCGCAGCCGCGACGGCCACGCGCGCTGGCTGAACTCGCGCGGCCTCGAGTCTGCGGGCATCTCGCGCGGCACGCCCGCGCCGGCGGGCGGCGCGATCGAGATCGACGCGAGCGGTGACCCGACGGGCGTGCTGAAGGAGAACGCGAACGCGCTCGTCGACCGTGTCCTCCCGCAGCCGGACGCGGACGAGCGGTACGAGCACGCCGTCGCGGGTCAGCGCGCGGCGTGGGAGCGCGGCGTGACGGCGATCGGGAACCTCGACAACTTCGCTGGCACGATCCCGCTCGAGGCCTTCGAGCGCATGCGCGACCGCGGCGAGCTCGGGATCCGCGTGCATCAGGGGCTGCCGTTCGCGCGCGTCGACGAGGCCATCGCCCTCGGGCTGCGCACAGGCTTCGGCGACGAGTGGCTGCGCATCGGTCCGCTGAAGATCTTCACGGACGGCGCGCTCGGGTCGCAGACCGCGGCGCTCGAGGAGCCGTATGAGGGCTCCGCGGACCGCGGCATCCTCACCATCGAGCCCGAGCGGCTGAATGACGTCGTCGCGCGCGCGGCCGCGGCGGGGATCGCCGTCGCGATCCACGCGATCGGCGACCGCGCGGTCCACGCGGCCCTCGACGCGATCGCGCCGACGCGCGCGACCGCGCCGCAGCTGCGTCAGAAGATCGAGCACATCCAGCTCGTGCGCGAGGACGACATCGGCCGCTTCGGCGAGCTCGGCGTCATCGCGTCGATGCAGCCGATCCACGCGACGAGCGACCGCGACCTCGCCGACCGCTACTGGGGGCGGCGGCGCACGCGCCGTGCGTATCCGTGGCGGACGATCCGCGAGCAAGGCGGCATGCTCGCCTTCGGCTCGGACGCGCCGGTCGAGCCGATCGATCCGCTGCTCGGGATCCATGCCGCGGTGACGCGCATGCGCCCCGGTGACAGCGGACCGTGGCACCCGGAGCAGGCGATCACGCTCGACGAGGCCCTCGCCGCCTACGCGTCGGGCTTCGCCTTCGCATTCGCCCGTGAGCGCGAGAGCGGCACGCTCGAGGCGGGGAAGCGCTGCGACGCGACCGTGATCGAGGACGATCTCGCGGGCGTCGCACCGGCAGACTGGCCGGGCCTGAAGGTGCGCGCGACGATCACCGCCGGTTCGGTGAGGTACGAGAGCGGTCTTGCGTAGGTAGCGCATCATGCTCGCGGGGACGCGCCTGGCGGGCGCAGGGGTGGCGGATCGTGCTGACGCGTGGGTGGGCGTGTGTCGCGGTGGTCGTGTTCGTCGCGGCGCTCGGACTGCGGCTGCCGTTCCTCGCCGAGTACCTCTGGGCATGGGACTCGGTCCTCTACGCCCGCGCCATCGAGCACTTCGACGTCGTGAGCGGGCAGCCGCACCCGCCCGGGTACCTCTTCTACGTGATGCTCGCGCGAGGCGTGACGTGGATCACCGGTGAGCCGAACGTGGGCCTCGTCCTCGTCAGCGCGGTCGCCGGCGCGGCAACGTGCGCGGTCGGCCTGCTGTCGGGACGACGGCTGTTCGGTCCCGCCGTCGGCGTCATCGCCGCCGCGATCCTTCTCGCCGATCCTCTGCTCTGGCACTACAGCGAGGTCGCCTACCCGTACACGGTGCTGGCCCTCGCGGCGGGCTCCATCGGCGCGCTCCTCTGGTGGTCGCGATACGGTGGCGCGCACCGAGCGCTCGTGGCATCGCTCGCGTTCGGCATCGCCGCCGGCTTCCGCCAGGATCTGCTCCTGTCGCTCGGGCCGATGTGGCTTTGGGCCATGTGGGGCCGGCCGCTTCGCGTGACCGTCGGGAGCGTCGCCGCTCTCGCGCTCGGATGTGCCGCGTGGCTCGTGCCGCTCGCGTTGACGTCAGGGGGCCTGGATCGCTACGTGAGCGTCACCGCCTCGCAGCTCGCGGGGATCTCGACGATCGGCGGATCCCAGCCGCAGAGCGTGCGCGACAACGCACTGATGATCCTGATCGGTCTGCGCTGGCAGGTGCACTGGGTGCTCCCGCTCGTTCCGGTCGGTGCATGGCTGATCGTGCGGCGGCGCCCGCTGCCATCTCGGGCTGGACCGCTCGCGCTCTGGGTCGCTCCGGCGCTGCTGACCTATTTGGTCTTCCACATCGGCGAGTGGGCGTACACGCTCTCGGTGGCGATCCCGCTCGCGATCGTCGCGGCCGTCGGCGGCGTCGCGCTGCTCCAAGCGGCGCGGCCGGTCGCTCGCGTCGCGACGGCCGCCGCCATCGCGGCCGCCCTCGTGCTCAACGCGCATTCGTTCGTGCTCGGCGAGGGCCGCTTCTCGGCCCGCTCGATCGACGGTCATGACGCGGGTCTGTCCATCCGGTTCGAGGAGTACCGAGCGCGATTCCCCGCCGCCGAGACCGTCATCATCGCGGAAGGCGGGTACCAGCACGCGCGCTACTACCTCCCCGAGTACGGCGTCTTCTACATCCCGTCCGGGACCACCGTGAGTCGACGCACACTGCCGGTCGGTCCGGAGGTACGCCGGGCCATGCTCTTCCTCGGGGAGCCACAGGCGCATCCGCGGACGAAGACGCGGACGCTCGCGCTGGCCAGCGGCGTCGAGATCCACTACGTGCTGCTCGAACGGACGTCCCGGCTGATCGTGCTCGATGGCCGGATCCTCGTGGAGAACGACGACTGAGGCCCCGGAGCCCAGTGGAGCGTGGGTGCCCTCGCCCCGTGCGCGCATGTCGTGCGATGCGAGGGCGGGCGCCTAGTGGAGCGTCGGGCCCTCTCCCCGCGCGCGCATCCGCACGAGCATCTCTGAGAGGAGCGCGCATTCGCGCGAGAGGATCTCACGCTCGCGCACGAGGCGCTCGTGCGCGGTCGCGGTCTCGAGCAGCATCTGCCGCTCGTCGTCCTCGATCGCGAGCCCCGCGGCGATCCGGAACGACACATCGCACGGGGACCCGCCCTGGATCTCGTCGACGATCGGGACCTCACGGCGCACGCCGCCGGTCGCGGCGACGACGCCGACCACGTAGTCCGCGTACGCCTCGGCGACCGTGTTCGCGAGCGTGCGCTGCGACTCTTCCGGCGGGTCGTCCACGAGGCGGACGCGCCCGACGAGATATGGCTCCTGATCCGCGATGACGTCGTCGATCGCGAACCGTCTTCCGCCCTCGACCGTGATGAGCGAACGGCCGTCGGGCAGCGGCGCGTGGGCCACGATCTTCGCGAGCGTGCCGATGCGGTGCGGCACGGCCGTCGGCCCGACCTCCTCGCCCTCCTGGATGAGCACGATCCCGAATGGCGTCTCCTTCTCGAGGCAGCGCTGGATGAGCAGGCGGTAGCGGGGCTCGAAGATGTGCAGCGGCATGAGCATGTCGGGGAAGAGGACGTTGTCGAGCGGGAACAGCGGAAGGAGGCCTTCGCCGCCGGCACGAACGAGCATCGGGTCTTCGCCCACGTTCGCCACCCTAGCGCGGGATAGAGTCCGGATCCAAGTGGTGCGCCTGATCCTGCATGGCGAGCTGCGCCAGTACGCGCCCGGGAAGGTGCTCGAGGTGCGCGGCGCGGGGCTCACCGTGACGGAGGTCCTCTCGGCGGTCGGCGTGCCGGGCGACGCGACGGCCGCGTACGTCGTCAACGGGGAGCAGTGCGAAGCGACCGCCCGCCTGGCCGACGGCGACACCCTCGAGGTCCTGCCCGCGATCAGCGGCGGCGCCGCGGCCGGAGCCCTCGACGGCATCCGCGTCATCGACCTCACTCGCGCGCTCGCGGGACCGTACTGCACGCTCATGCTCGCCGATCACGGCGCGGACGTGATCAAGGTCGAGCTGCCGGGGACCGGCGACGAGACGCGCGAATGGGCGCCGCCGCACGTCAACGGCGTCTCGGCCTACTACCTCTCCATCAATCGGAACAAGCGCAGCGTGACGCTCGACCTCAAGCATCCCGACGGGAAGAAGGCGCTGGAGCGCCTGATCGAGGGCGCCGACGTCATCGTCGAGAACTTCAGCCCGGGGACGCTCGAGCGCCTCGGCTTCGCGCCCGACCGGATCCGTGCGATCCAGCCGCGCGTGATCGTGTGCCGGATCTCCGGGTTCGGCCAGGACGGTCCCGGCCGCGCGTGGACCGCGTACGACCTCATCGTGCAAGGGATGGGCGGGATCATGAGCCTGACGGGCCAGCTCGAAGGCGCGCCGACGATGGTCGGCGTCCCCGAGGCCGACATGATCGCGGGGATGTTCGCGGCGTTCTCGGTCGTGGCCGCGCTGCACGCGCGCGAGCGCACCGGCGAAGGGCAGGTCATCGACGCGACCATGATCGGCGGCCAGGTCGCGCTCCTCTCGCGTCAGGCCGCGCGGTACTTCGCGGACGGCACGGTCCCGCGGCCCGAGGGCAACCGGCACAGCTCGATCGCGCCGTACGAGACGTTCCACGCCTCGGACGGGTTCGTGAACATCTGCTGCGCGAACAACGCCCTGTTCGAGCGGATGTGCCGCGCCCTCGACCTCGAGGACCTCCTCGACGACGCGCGGTTCGCGGACAACGGGAAGCGCGTCGCGCATCGCGACGTGCTCAGCGCGCTCATCGCGCGGCGCGTCGGCGAGCTCGCGAAGGCCGACGTCGTGCGCCGGCTGCGCGAGGTGAACGTCCCCGTCGGGCCGATCAGCGACCTCGGCGAGGTCTTCACCGACCCGGTCGTGCGCCACCTCGGCCTCATCGCGGAGGTGGACCATCCCACCGCGGGGCGAGTGCGCGCGCCGGGCGTGCCCGTGCGCATGAGCGCGACGCCGCCGTCGGTGCGCCGCCACCCGCCGCTCCTCGGGGAGCACACCGACGAGGTGCTCGCCGAGATCGGCTACACCGCGGACGAGATCGCCAAGCTGCGGAAGGACGGGGCCGTGTAGTGGCCGACATCCTCGTGGTGGGTTCCCTCGCGTACGACGACGTGCAGACGCCGTTCGAGCGGCGGCGCGAGGTGCTCGGCGGGGCGGCGTCGTACTTCTCGCTCGCCGCGAGCCTCTACGGAAGGGTCCGGCTCGTCGGCGTCGTCGGCGACGACTTCCGCGAGGACGACATCGCGCGCCTGCGCGCGCGCGGCATCGACGTGTCCGGGATCGAGCGCGCCTCGGGGCGCTCGTTCCACTGGTCGGGCCGTTACGACTACGACATGAGCACGGCCGAATCGCTCAACACGGACCTCGGCGTGTTCGAGCACTGGCACCCGCGCGTCCCCGATGGGATGCGCGACGTCCCGTTCGTCTTCCTCGCGAACATCCATCCGGCGATCCAGCTCGACGTCCTCGAGCAGATCCGTTCGCCGCAGCTCGTCGCGATGGACTCCATGAACTTCTGGCTCGACCACCAGCGCGCCGCGGTCGCCGACGTCATGCGGCGCGCGCACGTCGTGTGCATCAACGAGAGCGAGGCGCGCCAGTTCGCGCAGACCTTCAGCATCATCCGGGCGGCGCGCGAGATCCTCGAGCTGGGGCCGACCGCGCTCGTCGTGAAGCGCGGCGAGCACGGCGCGATGTTGTTCATGAGGGAGCAGCGGGGGGTCGGCGGGGGGCAGAGCCCCCCGCCTACGCTGTTCTGGTCGCCCGCGTACCCGCTCGAGAAGGTGCAGGACCCGACGGGGGCGGGGGATTCCTTCGCGGGCGGGCTCGTCGGACACCTGGCTGCCAACGGGCAGGCAGGCGCCGACGAGCTGCGGCGCGCCGTCGTGCACGGCACGGTCTGCGCCTCCTTCGCCGTCGAGACCTTCAGCGTCGACGGGATGGAGGCGGCGACGCCGGACGCGGTCGAGGCCCGGTACGAGGTGCTCCGGTCGCTCGTGGCCATCGGCGCCGAGGCGCTGGCCGACGCTGCGCCGCCGCCGCCGCGCCGCTAGGGAACCGGGCGCCCGGGATCCTTGTACCGAATGCGTGACGGCTCAGAGCGTCCGGCACTGAGCGGGGTCCCCCCGGGAGGGTCAGAAGACGCCCTGGTCGAGAGGGCGAAGCGAGGCGACGTGGAGGCGTACGGAGAGATCGTGATCCGGTATCAGGCGCTCGCGCAGCGGACCGCGTACGTGATCCTCCGGGATGCCGACGCGGCGCAGGACGCTGCCCAGGAAGCGTTCGTCAAGGCGTTCCGCGCGCTCGCCCGCTTCCGCGAGGGCGCGCCGGTGCGGCCGTGGCTGCTCCGGATCGTCGCGAACGAGGCGATCAACCGGGCGAAGGCGTCCTCGCGGCACCCGCAGGTCGAGCTCACCGCCGCCGTGGCCGAACCCGACGAGCGCGCCGGCTCGCCCGAGGCACAGGCGCTCGCGAGCGAGCGTCGCGAGATGCTGGTACGGGCGCTGAACGGGATGAAGGAGGACGACCGCATCGTCATCGCCTACCGGTACTTCTTCGACCTCACCGAGGCCGAGATGGCCGACGCGCTCGGCATCGCGCGCGGCACCGTGAAGTCGCGGCTGTCGCGGGCGATGTCGCGCCTTCGGGAGCAGTTCCGTGACTAGTGGCCGCCTCACCGACGACGAGCTCGAGCGCGCGCTGCGTGACGTCGGCGCGCACCTCGCGTATCCGCCGGCCGCGGACCTGCTGCCCGCGGTGCGCGCGCGGATCGAGCAGCGCCACGCCGAGAGCTTCTGGAGCATCTTCCGCTCGCCGCGCGCCGCGTTCGTCCCGGCCCTCGCGACCGTCGCGCTGCTCCTGCTCGCCGCGCTCGCGTTCCAGCCCATCGGCGCGAACGCGCTCGAGGCGCTCGGCCTGCGCGGCCTGGTGGTCTTCCGCGGCGCCGAGGCGCCGCCGCCTTCGGTCGGAGCGGCCATCCTGCCCGACGCGACACGCGTCGCCTCTCTCGACGCGGCGTCGCGCGAGGTCGGCTTCGAAGTGCGAGCGCCGACCGCCGCGGTCGGTGCCCCTCCCGACGAGATCTACGTGCGGCGTGCGGAGGGCCAGCAGCAGGCGATCCTCGTCTACCGCACCGGAGCGTCCGGCGGCCTCGTCCCGGCGTCGAAGGTCCCGGGCGTCGGCATGCTGATCGTCGAGACGCGCGGCAAGGTCGCGCAGCCGCTGCTCGGGAAGCTCGTTCCGCCCGGCGGCCGCATCGAACAGCTCACCGTCAACGGCGGACCCGGCCTGTGGATCGAGGGCGAAGCGCATCAGTTCTTCTACCTCGGCCCCGACGGCAACATCCTTCCCGACTCCGTCCGGCTGGCCGGCAACGTCCTCGCCTGGGAGCAGGGCGATCTCCTCATGCGCATCGAAGCGCAGGTCGACCGCGACGTGGCCCTGAAGCTCGCCGGCGCGATGCGGTAGCGGAACCGGCGCCGCGCCTCCGCTGTATGGAGGTGGACACCGGACCGCGGAGGTGCCGTATGCGCGCTCTCATGCTGCTCGCGATCGTTCTCGCCGCGGCCTGCGGGAAGGGGCCGATCCCGACGCAGGGCACGGATGCCGCGGTCACGCCCGACGCGTCGCCGGCGAACGATCGCCTCTACGTCGCCCGGACGAACGGTGGTCTCACCATCGTCGATCTCGCCGCTGACAAGGCCGTGCGCGACCTGCCCCCCGGCGTGATGGCGCCGGATCGCTCCGCGTACTGGACCGTGGAGCCCGGGCCGACGACGATCGTGCGCAAGCTCGATCCGGCGAGCGGGCAGGAGCTGACGCGATACGCGGTGAACGGCACGTTCGACCTTCCGAGGGGGTACGGGCCGCTCGCCGACGCGATCTCCTCGAACGGCCGCTTCCTCACGCTCACGCGTCCCGGCGGTGACGCCTTCGGCTTCACCGTCATCGATCTCCGCGACGGGACGGAGCGCGGACGCGCGACGCTCCGCGGCTCGTTCACGTTCGACGCGATCGACGACCTCGGGGGGTCGCTCTACCTCCTCGAGCATCCCCAGCCCTCGGCGCCGGAGCGCTACAACGTGCGCCTCTTCGACCTGCTCGCGGGCGCGCTCTTGCCGAGCGCGATCGTCGATCAGAAGGCTGCCGTCCCGACCGCGGCGGATCTCGCGCGCGGCACCATGGGCGGCCTGTACCACGCATCTGCCGTGGCCGGGGCGTGGCACTTCGGCGTGTACACGAACGTGACGAAGGGTCCCGTCGTGCACGCGCTGAACATGACCGCGCGCTTCGCGTCGTGCCTCTTCGACGTCACGAGCGCGACGAACCACCCGTCCGCCTGGGCCATCGCGACGACGCCGGCGCGAGCGTTCGTCGTCAATGCGGCGAGCGGCGCGTTCGTCTCGATCGACGCCGGCACGCTGATGACGGCGAAGCGGACCTTCAGCGTGGAGCCGGGGGCCGAAGCAGGTCTGCGCGGGAGCGCGGTCGTCACGCCGGATGGCAAGCGCCTCTACGCGACCGGCGGCAAGGGCATCGTCGTCGTCGATGCGCACACGCTCTCGATGAAGGCGCAGTACCTGACGGACCGCCAGTTCACGTCGGTGATCGTGTCGTCGGACGGGAGCCGCCTCTATGCGATGGAGCGGAGCGGCGCGATCGCGCGCATCGATCCCGCGACCGGTCGTGAGGTCGGCATCGTCGTGTCGGTGCCCTCCGCGGTCAGCATCGTTCGCATCGACTGACGCATTCGCCCGGGCGGCGGCCGTGGTACGGTCGCCGTCCTGTGGCGACGGTCACGGTGCGGCTCCACGGTGCGTTCAGCGACTTCGCGGGCGGCACCCGCAAGGTCACGCTCGAGGCGGCGACGGTCGGTGAGGCGCTCGACCGGCTGCCGAACAGCCTCCCTGGTCTCCGCGAACGGATCCGCGACGAGCAGGGTCGGATCCGCGAGCACCTGAACGTCTTCCACAACGAAGAAGAGATCCGGCGGTCGGCCGGCGAGTCCGCCGCGCTGCGCGACGGCGACGTCGTCCACCTCATGCCGGCGATGTCGGGAGGGGAATGACATGGCGAAGAAGGTCGCGATCCTGGTCGGGACGAAGAAGGGCGCGTACATCTTCCGGTCCGGGGCGGCGCGGTCGCGGTGGACCGCGGAGGGGCCGCTCTTCCAGGGCGAGCCGGTGCACCACCTCGCGTTCGATCCGCGCGACGGCGAGTCGATGTTCGCGGGCTGCAACCTCACGTGGGGCGGGCCGAAGATCCGCATCAGCCGCGACCAGGGGAAGACGTGGAAGGTGGGATCGAACCCGGCGTTCCGCAAAGGGAAGGTCGCGACGACCTCGGTCTTCGACGCAGGCGCGGACTTCCCGCACGAGGTGACCGAGGAGCTCGCGTTCAAACGCACGTGGCACATCGAGCCCGGCCACGCCTCGCAGCCGAAGGTCATGTGGCTGGGGGTCGAGCCGGCAGCCCTGTTCAAGAGCGAGGATCGCGGTGAGACGTGGAAGGAGGTCGAGGGCCTGACCGATCACCCGACGCGGCCGAAGTGGTCGCCGGGCGGCGGCGGCCTCACGCTCCACTCCATCGCGCTCGACGCGAAGGACACGAAGCGCATGCACGTCGGCATGAGCGGGGTCGGTGTCTTCGAGACGCTGGATGGCGGCAAGACGTGGTCGCCGCGGAACCAGGGGATCCCCGCGCCGTTCAACCCCGACAAGGACGACCCCATCGGGCAGTGCTGCCACCACCTCGTCGCGCATCCGGTCGAGCCGCGCGTGCTGTTCCAGCAGAACCACTTCGCGCCGGCGTGGCTCGTCGGCGACGGCGAAGCGAACTGGCGGAACGTGAGCGAGGGGCTGCCCGAGGCCTCGATGCAGGGGAGCAAGGACACCGCGTACGGGTTCGCCGCGGCGATCCATCCGCACGATGCCGAGACCGCCTACGTCGTCCCGCTCGCCGCCAAGGATCGGCTCGCACCGCTGCCCGGCATCGCCGTTCACGGGACGCGCGACCGCGGCAAGACGTGGAAGCGGCTCGCGAACGGTCTCCCGAAGGCGCGCGCCGAGGTCATGCGCGAAGGGCTCGCGACCGACCGGCTCGACCCCGTCGGGATCTACTTCGGCACGCAGGCAGGCGAGGTCTGGGGGAGCGCCGATGAAGGCAAGACATGGGAGCGGATCGCGCAGTACCTCCCACCGGTCATGTCGGTGAGCGCGGCCACGATCGGTTGAGCGTCAAAGAGCCGGCACCGAAAAGGTGCCGGCTCTCTCGTTGGACCTCTGGCTGTCGGGGTGGCGAGATTTGAACTCGCGGCTTCTGCGTCCCGAACGCAGCGCGCTACCAGGCTGCGCTACACCCCGTTGACCAAACTCAGTGTAGGTCATCGAGCCTGCTCGAACGCACTCCATTCGAGCCTCGGGAGGGGCCGGGGAGATTCGAACTCCCGACCAAGTCCTTAGGACGGACCTGCTCTGTCCCCTGAGCTACGGCCCCGAGACGACTGCGGGACACTTCCATTGTGACTGACATCCGCGCGCTGCAGAAGGGCCTCGCGCTCCTTCCCGCCGCGGTCCTCTTCGGCTTCCTCGTCGCCACACAGTGGTCGACGCTCGTCGCGCAGGACGTCGCCATCCGGTACATCGACCCGCTCAGCGGAACGGTGGACCGTCTCCAGGGCGAGCAGACCTCGCTGAAGACGGAGCTGTCCGACCTGCGCTCGAAGCTCGACGAGATCCAGCGCACGGCGTCGACGCAGAGCG
>WNFU01008340.1_pt1 | contig 11989 bp, 9 predicted proteins | sample 5400121 | NCBI WGS metagenome assembly WNFU01 (sample SAMN13153360, study PRJNA577476) | soil metagenome | isolation source: 100 cm soil or saprolite under grassland replicate 1 | place: USA:California | collected 2016-06-15 | reverse complement strand
CGTACTCGTGTAAGCTCGTATCGCTGAGTTCGCGCTGATGCCGAAACAGCTCCTCGTGCATGACCCAGAACTGTCCCTGGGCGGCGGCGGCTTCGGCCGCCTCGGCGGCACGCAAGGCATGCGGATGGATCGTGACCAGTGGAAAGTTGCGGAAGACGAAGCGCAGCTGGTCACCATGCTGCTGCTGCACGGCGTGCACGACAGGGAGCGACTTGCGGGTGTAGGGACACTCATAGTCGCCGTAGAGTACCAGTGTCAGCGGGGCATCGTCCGACCCTTGTATGTGATCGCGGTCCGTTACCGACGGCGTTAACTGGATAGTCCTTTCATTGCGCAGCATGGCTTTCTCGCTTTGCATGTACCTTACTCTGCTCCAGCCAGAGTCACTCAAGCAGACCCATCTTCCTCTTCTGGGACTGCAAGGGCTCATCTTTCTATCGATCGCCTCGGCTCTTTCAGCAGTTGACGCACCGCATCGGCGATATGCCGTGCGCTGATGCCCGCCGCCTCCAGCAACTCCTCCGGCCTGCCACTACCGGGCATGTCTTTCACCGCCAGATGGATCATCCGCAGCTTCATCGCGCCACTCCCGCTCGCGTCGGCTGTAAAGGCCTCCAGTACCGCCTCGCCCAGCCCGCCCTCTACCCAGTGATCCTCGACCACCACCAGCCGGCCTTCACTCGCGCGGGCGGCCTCCTGCAACGTCCCCCTGTCGATCGGCTTCACTGAGTAGGCGTCGATCAGCCGTACCGCCACTCCCTCACCCTTGAGCTGATCGCAGGCTTTCAGCGCCTCGTGAACGGTGATGCCCACCGCCACCACGGTCACTGGGTCGCGCTCGGACTGGCGCACGACGTGGCTGCCCCCGATGCTGAATCGCTCATCGCTGGAATAGATCACCGCAGTCTTCTCGCGCGTGGTGCGCAGGTAGCTGATGCCCGGCTGATCGGCCATCGCCACCACAAGCTGTGCCGTCTGATTGGCGTCGCACGGATAGAGCACCGTGCTGCCATGCACCGCACGCATCATCGCCAGGTCTTCCAGCCCCATCTGCGAGGGGCCATCTTCGCCGATCGAGACACCCGCGTGCGAGCCGCACAGCCGGATCTTCGCGCGCGAGATCGCGGCCATGCGGATGAAATCGTAGGCGCGCGTCAGGAAGGCGGCGAAGGTGGAAGCGAAGGGGACGTAGCCGCGCACGCTCAAGCCCACCGCCGCTGCGATCATCTGCTGCTCGGCGATGAACATCTCGAAGTAGCGCTCGGGGTACGCTTTGGCGAAGAATTCGGCATAGGTGGAGTTGCTGACCTCGCCGTCGAGCCCGACGACATCGCCACGCGCCCCGCCGAGCGCCTTCAGCGCGTCGCCATAGCCCTGGCGGGTGGCCACCTGTGTGCCAATCTCGTAGCTGGGGAGCTTCAGCGCCCCCACTTCAGGCCGCGGCGCCTTTCTGATCGCTTCTGGCTTCCTCATCTGGATGGTGATCGAGCGCTCGCCGCCGAGTTCGGCCAGCGCCTGCCTCGCCTGTTCTTGGTTCAGCGCTTTGCCGTGCCAGTTGTCTTTGTTCTCCAGGAGCGATACGCCGCGCCCCTTGAGCGTCTTGGCGACGATCACGGTCGGCTGCTCGCGCGGCCGCAGCGCCTGGTCGTACGCGCGCGCGATCTGGTCCAGGTTATGCCCGTCGATCTCGATCGTGTGCCATCCGAAAGCCCTCGTGCGCGCGGCGTAGGCCGGGCTGTCCCATCCGAGTTCGGTTTGGCCGCGCTGGCCCAGGCGGTTCATGTCCAGGATGGCGATCAGGTTGTTCAGCTGATAATAGCCCGCTTTATCGAAGGCTTCCCACATCGAGCCCTCGGCCATCTCGCTGTCGCCACACAGCACCCAGACACGGTAGGGCAGCTGATCGAGGTATTTTCCCGCCAGGGCGATCCCGACCCCGATCGGTAAGCCCTGCCCCAGCGATCCGGTCGCCACATCCACCCAGGGGATCGCCGGCGTGGGGTGGCCCTGGAGCCGGCTGCCGAATCTACGGAAGGAGAGGCCAGGGGAGCACAACAAGGTACTCCCCTCGCTGCTCTGCTCGTACTGTCTTTCCGCACACCGTGGCGATCCGCTGTCATTGCTATCTTCAGATGAATTTCGTATCACGAAATGATATCTGACATTGACAAATAGACAGGCGGCTGCTATAGTCAGTGCGGGAAGAGGACTCTGATCAGGATGTAGAGAACTCCGAGAGCAGCATAGCTGATCTCAAAGTTCACTTGCGCTTGTCCATAGGCAGCACTGAAACGGATTGCCATTGGAAGCCGCACAGCTTCCTGATCATCTGAAGGAATGTCTTGGGGCATTCTTATCACCTCCTTCCTGACCCGCTTGTTACCACTCAGATGCTAGCCAGCTCAAGTGGTAAGAGGTGGATGATACTGAGGGCCGCTCTTGCGTAAAACGCTCGGGCGGCCCGATCTTATTTCTCCGCAAGGTATAGAGAGAGACACGTGCAAGTGTTTGCCCGTGCCCCTAACATAAATTGCCGGCCGCCACATGGCGACGAGAGGAGAATAAGATTTACTAGTTGCCTAGTGGGGTAAGATTAGTTTACTAGTAGCTGTGGTGTCTATGTAAGAATGCTCATCAATTGCGCAGGTCGAAGGGTGAGAAAGACATAAATGAGCGACCTCAGATATTCGCGTCACAATGCAAACAAATAGGCTCATGCCTGTGGCTGAAATCGTTCTTGGCGTGCCGTGTTCGTTGCCCTACGTGCCACTTTGGTTTGCCGGTGTCCCAAATGTGACCCTGTGCCAATCCATTTTCCCACTCAAAACAGCTATTGTGCTGGGCGGCAGCCCACCGCAGTGATTGCGAAGTGGGGATCTTTTTTGGGAGTAGCAACTACTACGCTTACGTGGCCAGGCGCCCCGAGAGAGGCATATCTGTACGCCGCCATCGAACAAAGGATCCAGCTGACCGCCTTCGGCGCGCGAGATCATAGCTATTTTGACAGCTTTTGCAGCGCCTCGGCGGCAGCTGAAGCGCAGCACGTTATGCGGCGCGGAGCGTTTGGGTGAACGAGCATCACGAGGCCAACCGGCGACACTGGGACAACGCCGCCGCGGCTTGGCGTGAGCTGCGCGACCGTGACGACCTCTGGAAGCGGTGTGCAGTTGAGCCGGAACTCGCCTTCGAGGGCCAAGCGCTCGAGCAAATCGGCCGCTTCTATCCCGATCTTCAGGGCCGACACGTTTGCGTGATCGGGAGCGGCGACAATTACGCCGCCTTCGCGCTCGCCGGACTGGGGGCGCGCGTGACGTCGGTGGACATTTCACAGAGGCAGTTGGACATTGCCGAAGATCGCGCCCGCACGCTCGAACTCGATCTCGCGTTCGTGCGCGCCGACGCGACAGACTTGGGCGCGTTACCGCAAGGGTATTTTGATCTGGTCGTGTCGACGAACGGGTTCTTCATCTGGATTTCTGAGCCGGCCGCGCTTTTCAGGGCGGTGCATGCAGTTCTCAAGCCTGGCGGCGTGTACGTGTTTTACGACGTCCACCCGTTTCAGAGGCCGTGGGCGGACAATGCGGATGCTCTGGTGATGGAGAAACCGTACACGGACGGCGGTCCTTACGTCTTTGAGGACGACGGGATCGCTTACGAGTACCACTGGACGTTGGGCACCTTGTTGAATGCGATGTCGGGTGCGGGCTTGGTGCTCAAATACGTGGGCGAGACCGGGCCGAAGAGTTCCCGTTTCTGGCAGGATTTCTCCTACGAGCCGGGTGCGGCAGTCGAGGTTTCAGACTGGCGGCGTAACCCGCGTGCCGGCCTTCCGGCGTGGCTGACGGTCGCGGCTCAAAAACCTTAGCGCGCACCGATCGCCGCATAACCCGCCAATGCAGCGAACCGGAGCCGCGGATATATTTGCCGTGATCCGATGGCTGCTGGAGCGCGGCTCCGGCCGCTGATTGGCCTTACGTTAGGTGGACTGTCGAGCTGTATCTCTGGCAACCTATTAAGTACGCCGGCGGGACAGGGCAACGGAGTTCCAGCACCGCCTCCCGGGGTGTAACGAAGTTGGTGGAAACCGGCCACAACCTGCCTCGCTCAGGCGAGAACGCCTACGCTTCAGTTGATACATTCCTTAATCACTAAGTTTCGATAGTCAGGAGGAAGACCTATGCAGCGTATATTGACGGGGTGGGTAATCGAGCCGGAGACCGGGCTGGGTATCGCCAGGGTGACGGTCGCGTGGCGCGCGGGCGTTACGGCCAGCGACGGCTATGAACTCGGGACAGCCGTCAGCGGACCCGATGGCGAATTCACAGTCGAGGTTCGAGACGAGCCGGAAGCACTCGAGGCGTTCTGCCGCGTGGAGCATGGGCGCGAGCCGAATACGTGGCTGATGCTTCTCGACGGCGATGAGCAGTGGCTGCAGGAGCCCCTGGCCGTGCAGCGCGGCGCAAATGAAGTGCGGGTGGAGATGCGCGCGGCGGATGCTCAGCCGGACGCCGAGGCGCTTCAAGAACTAACGAGCTGGCTCACGACCAACCGGATGCTGGAGACCGGCGAAGTCACGCAACAGCTGCTGAGTCCGTGGCGGGGCAGTCCAGTGGCAAACTGGACCGCGGCGGTGCGCGGAGCGGCGGTACGGCAGATCGTGCAGACGGTGCGCGAGTACGATCCGCAGCAGGCTCCGTTCGAAGTGGTCAACGACCCCGTTTATCTCGAGCCCCGGAAGCTGTTCGACGGGGACCTCGCTGGGGCGATCGGGCATTACCGCATCAGCGACAACATCGAGGCGCACATTCGCGACTTCGGTTCGCTGTTTCCGCGACTGCCGAAGTCCGACATCGAGCTGTACCGCGACTACCTGCGCGGCATCTGGGTAGCGGCGGCGCGCGACATGTACGGGCTGCCGAATGCGCCTGAGGACGTGTTCAACCGGCAGCTCGAGTACCGTTTCCTGCAGAACTTCACCACGGGGGATCACAACCTGAAGCCCGCAGCAACGCTTGCAATCAAGGTGCTGCGGCAGTTGCTGATCGTGGGATCGGACCGCGGTGGCTTCGGGATTGCGGCCGGGGCGATTCCGCCGCAGGCGATGGGGCAGTCCGATTACGACTATTTGCAGGTGCTGATTTCGCTGAGCGGCGTGTCCGCTGCGGAACTGAAAAACCGGGTGCGCATCCGCTTCGATCGCCAGCCGGACGAGAAGCTGCATCCCGTGCAGCTCAACGTGGAGGCATTGCTGGGGCTACTCTCCGACACGTGGCAGACGCCTGTCGAGCCCTTTAACGTGCAGCCCGTGCTGCAGGGCAACGGCAATCCGATCATCTTCGGCGAGCATCTTGGGAGAGCGCCGTTCTTCCTGCAGTACGAGGAGTGGCTGCAGCGGCAGAAGTTCTTCCCCGAGAACGCGTACGACATACGGCGCAACATCCTATCGTTCGGCGAGGAGTTTCGAAAATTCTTGCCGACATTCCGCAACACGCCGCCGCTTCCGGATCCCGACTGGAGCACCTACTTCATCAGCCAGACAGATTTCTCGCAGTCCGTCGACTGGCTTGGGCTGATGTTCCCGGTGAGCGATACGCTGCGTGATGCGTTGAGCAAGTACGATGCGCTCGATTATATCGGGGCAGCCGCGAAGCTGAGTGAGGCTATGCAACTGATCCGCACGGCATTGTCGAAATACGAGAGCCACTGGGTGAAGGCATCGTTTGCTTGGGACCCGTGGCGCATCGACGGGCGCATCAGCCTGAAGACGCGGGCGCGCATTCGTCCGAAGAACCGGGTTGAGCTCGATGCTTTCGAGCAGTTCTTCAACATGCCGTATTTCCCGTTGCCCGGACCCCAGTTGAACAGGTCCGAGTACGAGCGGCGCATTGTCAGCACGGCGCATGCACGGTCGCTGTTTCTCTACAATCTGATCTATCTGGGGTACGTGCTGGTGCCTTACTTCGCATCGCTGATTGCAACAGCGCAGGGCGACTTCGCCAAAGCCGTGCGTGTGCTCGCGCCGCTGACGGGCGTGCGCGTGGGTGTGGCGGAGGCTTCGACCACGGATGATTATGCGAAGTACGACGACGCGCGGCGGGCGGAGTTGTTCCGGGAGAGCACACTGCCTTATACTGCGGCCACGCCGCTCAGCGAAGACAAGACGGAGGTCTGGCCACCGACGCCATTCTGGATTTACAGTAATTCCGACACCCTAAGGAACGCGGGGCTGGACGTGATGGCCATCGCGGAATTCGAAGGCGCGTTTCTTCGCCTCGCGCAGGGCGACGTGATGCTGAGCTGGGCCGATCAGCTCTATCGCAATGACGATCCCTCGTCGATCCGTCGCGCGCGCGAACTCTACAAGGCCGTGCTGTTCCTGCATGGCGAAAACCCGGACATCATGCCGGATTACCGACCGCACCGCTTCTATCTGCTCGACCCGCTGTTCATCAACCGCAATGCGACGTACAACCCGGCGAAGGTGTCGCAGCTCATGCGTGCGCGGCTCGGGTTCCAGCAGATCGAGATGGGCCTGAACGCCTATGGCTACAACGACGAGATGGTGCCAGTGCTGCGCTACAAGCCCCTGAAGACCGCGGCGGACACGTTCGCGGCATCGGCGAAGAGTGCCCAGAACGACTTCCTCGACTTCCAGGGCAAGTACGAGCAGGCGCGCATCGACATCCTGCAGACGCAGAACCTGCTGAAGCGCGCGGTGGCGAGCCAGGGAATCGCGGCGGAGCATCAGGAATTGGCCAAAGTGGGTGTCGGGAAAGCGGAAGAGCAGGTGAAGGCGGTCGAGGTGGAAATCGCGCGCAAGAGAGCCGAAGCTGCGGATGCGGACAGCTTCTTCGGACAGGCGAAGGCGTTTTTCGGCGGCATCAAGGACTCGCTGACCAACATGGTGCCGCTGGCGAAAGGCGTGGCGGGCGATGAAGCGGCGGCGAGCAGCGTGAGCGGCGAGCAACTACTCGGGATCCTGAAGTCTTCCACTGGCGGCGGGGCGGCGGCGAAAGAAGCGGCCACTGCAACTCTGGGCAGCGGCGCGGCGCTGGCCATCGGGTTCGGCGCGTTTGCGTACTACGGCTACACTTCGATGTCGTCGATGGCGGACGAAGCGAACAAGAGGCAGGCGGATATCAAGTCGCTGGAGACCTCGGGGCTTGAAGCAGCGCAGGCGCAGGTGCGGCTGCGTCAGCGCGAGGTGACCATCGCCAACTTCGAAGCGGCCATCGCGGAAGCCGATGCGTCGTTGGCGCGTGAACTTTACCGGTTCCATCAGGACCGCTTCCTCAACGCCGATTTCTGGCGGCGCATGGCGCTGCTGGCGCAGAACCTGATGCGGCGCTATGTTGAACTGGGCGCGCGCACAGCATGGATGGCTGAGCGTGCGCTGGCATTCGAGCAGAGCCGACTGATCGATGTCATCCGGCTAAACTACGTTCCGTATCAGTTCCGAGGCGCGAGCGGCGCGGACAAGCTGCAGGCCGACCTCGCGGAGCTCGAGGCGCAGCACATCTTGGGCGCGCGGGCGACGGCGCCGGTCAAGCATTCTATCTCACTAGCGCGCGAGTTTCCGCTGGCGTTCGGGCAACTCAAGGCGACAGGCAAGTGCATGTTCCAAACGACGGAGTCGACTCTGCGCCTCGCGTATCCGCGTATGTATGGGTATCGGGTGCGATCGCTGACCATTGGCGCGGACCACGGGGATGGACCGCCGCCGAAGGGCGTGCTGCGGAACTCGGGCGTGTCACTCGTATCGAAAGAGGATGGGTCGATGGCGCGGCTAGTGCGGTATCCGGATGCTCTGCCGCTGTCGGAGTTCCGCCTGCATGACGACCTGTTCGTCTACGGGCTGCCGGGCGAAACGCTGCTGCAGTTTGAAGGCAGCGGGTTCGAGACCAGTTGGGAGCTGGAGTTTCCGCTGTCGGCGAATCCGCAGGGGCTTCGCGGGCTGAGCGATGTGATGGTGACGTTCGATATGAACGCGACGTATGCGAACGGCATTAAGCCGCTGGAAGTGGCGGCATTCTCGCGCGGCATGCTGCTGGCGGCGAGCATTCATGACCGGGACGCGCTCAACAAGCTGCGCGGGGTGGGCAATGACCCGGTGCGGTTCCACTTTGATCTCGCGAAGATCGCGCTGCCGAACGGGGAGGCGAATCGCACCATCCGGCAGATAGCGTTGATGACCATCGGGCACACCCCTGGCGATTACGGCGCGGTGGTGGAACTGCCAGCGAATGGCGCGAGCGCGAACGTCACGCTGGAGAAGGGACTCGCCATAACGAATGACGGCGAGATGCTTGGCAACGGCGCGCCGCTGCCGCTGAACGCGTTGGTTGGACTGAAGGCGGACCAGGTGATTGAAGCGGAGATTCAGCGAGCAGGAGCGGAAGAGGAGCTTTCGAAGGCGCTGGATGTGGTGCTCTACGTGGAGTATTCGGCGGACCCAGCGTAGAGTCCAGCCCCCTCCAGCAAGCTGCAGTGGGAAACAACTTCGCGAAACGGTCCTTGACCGTTAATTCATTCCAGGGCGCACTGTCCTCCATGAGCGTGTGCAAAAGTTTCAATACTTTGTTTGATTTGCCGTACCAAAGCCAAGGTCTGGCATTTGGGGAACCAACGTGGCTTTGAGTGAGGTGGTCTGGGTTTCCTGGACCACTTCAGACGATATTCATCAACCACGTTTTGATCGGGTCAATCCGGTCGGCGTGGATGTGGATGAGAGCTGTCAAGCAATGCTGAGACCGGATGTCGGGCCGTCACCTCAGGGTGACATGTGTTGCCGGAGTGATGCCTACGGGTTATACATCCCCTCAGGGACGGCAGACCGGGGAGGACACGTGGGGTGCCGGTGGGTAGGGGGCGTAGCCGTCGCAAAGTTGCAGCGACCAGCGCATCGTCGAACAGCGGAACCTCCAATTCTTCGGCGGCGCGCCGCGCCATAATCCGCAGCGCGTCAGCGAACATCACACGCATTAGCGCGATTGTCGCGGGCGACGCGTAGATTGGGACAGCCGGAAATCGCTCGCGGAGGAGGGGCAGCCCACCGATATGATCGGCGTGCGCGTGGGTGATGAGGATGGCGGCGACATCTTTATCCGCTAAAAACGCCAGATCGGGGAGACGCTGATCGGGTGGGGCACCGACCCGCACACCGGCATCGACAACGATCCAGCGCTCACCGAGCCGAAACGCGAGACAACTCGCGCCGACCCCAGCAGCCCCACCGAGGAAAACGCAATCGAACGCCACAGGCAAACCCTCCGCACGATACGCGAACGTGTGTCCTAATGTACCCAAGTATAGCATCAATGCACAGTGTTCATGTGCCGTCCGATACCCCACCGCGCACCGCTCCCGCTCTCAGCTCGCGGTGGCGCGGGTCGCGGCGACCCGCGCGCAGGTATCCCTCGACATATCCGAAGAGACCGAACCAAACGACGCGATCTGTCGTTAAACTGCATACAGGTGTTGGCGAAGCGAGGCAGGACGCACAATGGAGTTCGAGCATGATCCCACGACCGCGCATCTGATTGCGCTGGCCCGACTCGGCAGTCCGGCGGGCGAGCAGGCGTGGGACGCCCTGCTCGCCCGCTACTGGGCGCCGAGATACCGCCTGTGCTGGCGGTATCTCGGCGATACCGCGCTGGCCGAGGACGCGGCGCAGGAAACCTGGCTGCGGGCGAGCCAGGCTATCGGGCGCTTCGCGCCGCGCGCCGACGACGCGCACGGCGCCAGGTTCGAGCACTGGCTGCTGCGCATTGCGGGGAACCTCTGCGTGGACATCCTGCGCGCCCGCTCACGGGCTGCCGAGGAGCGTCCACTTGTGCCGGACGGCGCGTGGGAGGATGATCTGCCCGATCCCGCTCCCCCGCCGCCGGAACAGGCAGTGTCCGGGGAGCTGCGCGATACGGTGCGCGCGGCCATCGATTTTCTGCCGGAGGCGCAGCGTGGAGTGGTGCGCCTCTGGTGTGCGGGCCTGCCCTACGCGGAGATGGCGCGCGCGCTGGGCATAAAGATCGGGACGGTGAAGTCGCGGATGAACGCCGCGTGGGCGAACCTCCGCGTTCTGTTGAAGGAGCATGCATATGAGCCGCAACAGCGTGATTGACAACGCGATGCTGCTGGAGTACCTCGACGGCGCGCTGGACGCGAACGCGCGCGCCGCGGTAAATGCGGCGCTGGCGGAGTCGCCGGAGCTGTCCGAGCGGCTTCAGTCGCTGCGGGCGCTGCTGCCGGCGGTCCGGGCGGCGCTCGACGACGCGGCGGTGCCGGTTCCGCCCGCGCCGTCCTGGGCGGCGATTCGCCACGGCGCGGACGCGCGCTGGGCCCGGTTGGCGGGGACGTCATCGGCGCCTGATGCGCCGTTGTCGGTGATGGTCCAGGCGCGTGACCTGATGCTGCTCCTCGCCGGCACGTTGGCGCTGGCGATCATCAGCCTGGCGGCCTTCTTGATGGACACGATGGCGGCCATCATCGTCGTGGGGCTAACGACACTACTCACGCTTGGGCTGCTTCGGGTCCTCAAGCCGCTCCGCTCGCGGCACATTCCACCACCTGTGATCGATGTCCTGCCGCCTGCTTTACTGCGCGCGTCGGCCAAGATGTCGGAGGCCGGTTGGCGGCGGCCAGTTGTGGCGGTTACTGCGGTAGATTCGGAGACCATTGCGGTGAAGGTCGGCCGCCGCGGCATGATGATTTTCGTATCGGTTCCTGCGAAGCGGATGTCGTCGGCGCTCACGGTCGCCCGTGCGCTCGCCCTGGTGGTCCAGGCCAGCGCCATGCTGCTCCAGCTTATCCGTCTGCTCGGCTTCTGGTAACACATTCGCGCGCTGATCCGGTGAGGTGCGTCGGAGAAGCTGCGGCTCACCTCACCGGATCAGCGCGCCTGCGAGCGGCGCTGTCCACGCCGCACCGAGTTTCTGGACGATCAAACCACACTCTGGCCAGCCGCCAATGGCGGCTGGCATGGTTCAGGTCGTCGCTGTAACAGGAGGAGGACGCTCGATGCATCAGGAGAGAGAAGCGGTTGCCGCCGCGCAGCGTGCGGCGCAGACATTTCGGCGGCGCATCGCGTTTGGCGCGCGGTGGTGTTGGGGACGGCGGGCATTCGCCTGGTCGTGGATGCGGCGGGAGATTGGCGTGCCGCTGTTCTGCTATGGGTGTATCGCCCTCGGCGTGGAGAGCACGACGCTGTTGCCATTCAGCACGCTGCTGTACCTGACCACCGGTAGCCTGACGGGGGTGAACATGCCGCAACTCGCGGGGCTCGTGCTGACCCCGGCGATCGCGCTGGTGCTCGCCGCGCTGGTCTTCGACGCCCGCGGGTACGAGCGCTGGCGAACTTCCTGCCGCACGCCGCTGCTCGCGCGTATGCTGCGGGCCTTTAGCGACGGCGTGTGCTGGCCGCGCTGGGTGCTGCCGCGCCGCAAGCACTAGGCGCATCTTCCGCCTGGGTGAGGGCCAGGGCAGGGCTACGTTCTACGTCGAAGGAGCTGGTCGGAGTCGCGTGGGTCGAATCATAACTCACGACGGCGTCAAGCAGTGTGGTCTGGCGTTGTACATGTGAATCGCTTGAAAATGATCAAGCGTACTGCCTACGGGCGGGCAAGCTTCGAGCTCTTGCGACGTCGCGTACTTGCCGATGTTTGAGCCATCTTATCCAAGCACGAAAGATGACGGAGAGCCAATCTATTTTACACTCTCCGAGCGCGGCTATTACAGCGATCCCAAGCGTGCAGATCGCGTGACAGTCCGCATAGTGACGGTGCGCCGCCGCTCGCAATATACGAGGATAACATCGCTTTATGATAACTTCGTCAAGTTAGGCGTGTGATACCGCTCACGACGTGCGGCACCTGCTACGCCAGCTCCGAGCGCGGTTGTTCGCGTTGGTGCATCTGGGCAATGTCCCAGATCGCGGGCTGAGCTGCGGGTCGCGTGAGCGCACCACTGGCAGTGCGGCGCCACACTGCCAGTGTAC
>WNFU01008338.1_pt1 | contig 11992 bp, 12 predicted proteins | sample 5400121 | NCBI WGS metagenome assembly WNFU01 (sample SAMN13153360, study PRJNA577476) | soil metagenome | isolation source: 100 cm soil or saprolite under grassland replicate 1 | place: USA:California | collected 2016-06-15 | reverse complement strand
GCTGAGCGGATACGATCTGCTGGCCCTGCTGCCCGATCCGATTGAGATCGCGGTCGAGAGCAATACGAAGCCGCCCGCGGCAGTATCCGACGGCCCGTATCAGTCACTCCCACACCTGACCGTCGGCATGAGCGGGTCCGGCTCGAGCGATCCCGACGGTGACGCGCTGACGTACGCGTGGTCGTTCGGCGACGGTGGGGCACGGGCGCGGCGGTGACGCATGTCTATGCGAACCCAGGCACCTTTACGGTGCGGCTCATCGTGACGGATATCCGGACCTTGGCAGACACGACGTATACGACGGCGGTTATCGAGACGCCGCAGCAGGCGATCGCCGACGCGCACGGTCTCGTTGGTCAGTTGGTGGCATCGAATACCCTGGGGATGGCCGACGCCAAGTGGATCGACAACAAGCTCGCCCTTGCCGCGAAACTTCTCGGCCAGGCCAACGTCACGGCAGTAGTGAACCAGGTTCAGGAGGTCGTGCGGCGTCTGGCGAACACGGGGCCCGCCACCGCGCCGCTGGTCGACGCCATGCATCAGCTCATACAATCGCTCACTTTATAGAGGAGAGTCCATGCGGACGGCGTGCAGTCTCCTGGCTCTGATGATCCCAGTCGTGAGCGCGGCGCAAAACGCGCCTCCCCCCCCGCCGCTGCGCATCGCCGCCAGCAGCCAGGCGTCGGTGGAAGTGCACCTCAATGCGCGTCGCATTGCGAATCAGTGGTACGAGGAGGACGCGAGTCTATCGGGTCCGTCCCGCATCGCCATTTCGTACGGACAACCACACGCGCGTGGTCGCAAGGTCGAAGGTGGCCTGGTCCCGCTCGATACGGTCTGGCGCTTCGGCGCCAACATGACGACGACGCTCCACACCGATCTCGACATCACCCTGGGCGACATGAAACTGCCGCGCGGCGATTACTCGCTCTTCATCCTATACGCACGAACTGGTTACACGCTCATCGTGAATCGCGGAACGGGGCAGTGGGGTACCGACCGTGATGCCTCCAAGGACATCGGGCGTATCGCGCTCGCGAGCCGCACCATGGCGGAAGCCGAGCCGTCGCTGTCGATTTATCTGGTCCCGGACTCCCCCGATCCGAAGACCGGCTATGCCGAATTGAAGGGGACGCTGCGGATCAAATGGGGCACGACCGAACTGAACACCATGTGGCGAGTCGACCAGTGACCGACGAGCGGTATCCGATCGGGAGGTTCACGCCGGTCCCCGAGCTGTCGCCGGCAGACCGCAACAGCTGTATCGAGCAGATCGCCGCAGCGCCGGCGCATTTCCGCCGCGCGGTCGCCGGCCTCAATGACGCGCAGCTCGATACGCCGTATCGCGCGGGCGGGTGGACGGTGCGTCAGGTCGCGCACCACCTCCCCGACAGCCACATGAACGCCTATATGCGATTCAAGTGGGGGCTCACGGAGGACACTCCGGCAATCAAGACGTACGAAGAGAAGGACTGGGCCAAAACACCGGAGGTGCGCGCCCCGATCGCGATGTCGCTCGATCTGCTCACGGCGCTGCACCAGCGGTGGGTCACGCTGTTGCGCGGCATGCGTCCGGCGGACTTTGCGCGCACGATCCAGCATCCGGAGTGGGGCACGCCGTCGCTCGATACGATCCTCGCGCTCTACGCGTGGCATGGCCGGCATCATACCGCCCACGTCACGACGCTGCGGCAGCGAATGGGCTGGGGAGACTGATGGTCGATTTCGCCGACGACAACCTCGACGAGGAGTATCCGCTAGGCGACGGCACCGCCGATGCCGAGGGCATCGTGGTCTGCCCCTACTGCGGCGAGCCGAACGAAATCGGCATCGATGCCGGCGGCGGAGCGTTTCAGGACTACGTCGAGGACTGTCAGGTGTGCTGCCGGCCGTGGCGCGTCACCGTCGCTTATGATGAGGAGGGCAACGCCGAGATCTCAGCCTTACCGCTCGACGAGTGAATCCGGGCGGCGCGCATCCTGCCGTTGGTGAATGCACATTTTTAAGGTGATTTCCGTCTCATTCTCAAGAATTACGTCGAACGCTTCTGACGGGCACTCCCATGTACCCTCTAGTGTTACAGAATGCGTTCCCTCCTGTTGGTCGACGACGATGCGGCTATCCGCATGACACTCCGTGACTTCCTCACGGAGGAGGGCTTTGTCGTGCATACCGCCCGCGACGGCCAGCATGCGCTGCACGCGCTGGAGAAGATAGACCCCCCAGACCTCATCCTGCTCGATTACAAGATGCCGGTCATGGACGGCAAGCAGTTTCTCCACTTGTTGCGGCGAATTCCCCGGCTGCAGGGCATTCCCGTGGTGATCCTCTCGGCGGCGACCCGCGAGTGGTCGGGCGCGCACCTGGAGGTCGAGGAGGTGCTGTCCAAGCCTGTCGACCTCGAAGTGCTGCGGACTACGGTGAACCGGATTTTCGCCGAGCGTCTATAAGGCCGCGGCGTAGCGCCTGGCCACTTCATCCCAATTCACGACGTTCCACCATGCCGTCACGTAGTCCGGCCGGCGGTTCTGGTATTTGAGGTAGTAGGCGTGCTCCCACACATCGACGCCGAGAATCGGGATCTTATTGTCCATCAGGGGGCTGTCTTGATTCGGCCGGCCGGCGACTTCGAGCTTGCCGTTCGCGACCGTCAGCCACGCCCAGCCGCTCCCGAACTGCGTCGTCGCCGCGCTCGTGAGCTGCTCCTTGAATTTCGCGAACTCCCCGAACGTGCGTTTGATGGCATCGGCCAGTGCGCCGCTCGGTTCACCGCCGCCGCCGGTGCCGGCGGGCGCCAGGATCGTCCAGAACAACGAGTGATTGTGATGTCCGCCGGCATTATTGCGCACGGTCGTGCGAATGTCTTCGGGGACTGACGCAATACCGCGCAGCAGCTCTTCGAGGTTCTGGTCGAGCAGCTCGGGATGTTTGTTCAGCGCGTTGTTGAGGTTGGTGATGTATGCCTGGTGATGCTTGCCGTGGTGGATCTGCATCGTCTGCGCATCGATGTGCGGCTCGAGGGCCGCGAAGTCATATGGCAGCGGGGGCAGCGCGTGTCGCGTGAGTTCTTGTACTTGAGCCATCGCGTGTGTCCTGAGAAGTGTGGTTCTCAAACCCCGCATTGCGCGGCACGGTTCCCTCCATATCTTGGCTCCGCGGACATGCTGTCCTCTCCCATATCCGGAGGCGCTCGTGGCGGAGTTCCTGCTGCGCTGGCTGCATTATCTGGGCGGCATTACGTGGATCGGCCTGCTCTATTACTTCAACTTTGTACAGGGCCCGTTCATGGCGGAGGCGGATCCCGGTGCAAAAAGCACCGCGACGCAGAAGCTTCTGCCGCGCGCGCTCCGCTGGTTCCGCGGCGGCGCCATCGTCACGTTCTTGACCGGCATCCTGATCATCGCGAAACACATCGGAGAATCGCCGCTCGGCGCCGCCGCCTGGTCGACGCCGTGGGCGATCACGATTCTTACCGGTGCGCTCTTTGGCACCTTGATGTTCTTCAATGTCGTCCTGGTCATCTGGCCCAAGCAGCAGATCGTGATCGCCTCGGCGGGGGCGGCCGCGTCTGGTGGCCAGGCGAATGCGGCGGCACCGGCGGCCGCTCGGCGCGCATTCCTCGCCTCGCGCACCAACGTCGTTTTCTCGATTCCGATGCTGTTCTTCATGGGCGCCGCGTCGCACTACACCTTGCCGGGAGGCGGCAATCACGCCGCGTACTGGGCGGGTGTGATCGTTGTGGCCGCGCTCCTCGAGATCAACTCGCTAACCGCGACCACCGGGGCAACCACGAAGCCGATCGAGAAAATCCCCGGCGTGATCGTCACGGGCTTCGTCGTGTGGGCCATAGTTTACGCAATCGCCCGGGCGTTCCTATCGGCCTGATGGCGTAACGGATGGCGTCGGTCACGCTCCGCCGGCTGAGTAAGGTCTTCGACGGCGGCATCCAGGCGTTGCACCCACTGGATCTCGACGTGAAGGACGGCGAGCTGCTCGTTCTGCTCGGCCCGTCCGGATCCGGCAAGACCACGGTACTTCGCTGCATTGCAGGGTTGGAGGAGCCGACCGCCGGCGACATTGTAATCGGTGAGCGCGTCGTGACGCACGACGCGCCCGCCGACCGTGATGTGGCGATCGTGTTTCAAAGCCCCGCGCTCTACCCCCACCTCACCGTCCGTGAAAACATCGCCTTCCCGCTCGAGATGCGCGGCGTGACGGATGTGCAGGTGGCCCGTCGCGTGCTCGAGGCGGCGGGGCGTCTGGGCCTCCAGGACGTGCTCGATCGCGCGCCCGCGCAGCTGTCGGAGGGGGAACGCCAGCGCGCGGCGCTGGGTCGCGCCATCGTCCGCGGTCCGCAGGCTTTTCTCTTCGACGAGCCGCTGTCCCGGCTGGACGTGAAGCTGCGCATCGAGCTCCGCGGCGAGCTGCTGGCGCTGCACCGCACCCTCGGCGCCACGATGATCTACGTGACGCACGATCAGACCGAGGCGATGACCATGGGCCAGCGCGTTGCGGTGCTGCACGAAGGACGGCTGCGACAGGTCGGCACGCCCGAAGAGGTGTACCAGCGTCCCGCTGACGTGCATGTCGCCCGCTTCGTCGGCACGCCGGGGATGAATGTCCTACAAGGCAGGGGACGGGGAACCGGGGACGAGGGACGAGCCATCGAGGCCGGAAGCCTGGTCATACCGGTGGAGCTGTCCACCTATGAGGGTGAGTTACAAGTCGGCATTCGTCCGGAGTTCGTGGGCCTCTGCGCCGTCGACAAGGGGGTAGGGAACGCGGACGTGCTGGTCGTCGAGCCGCTGGGGAGCGAAACGCTGGTACACCTGAATGCCGGCGGCCAACCGTTGGTCGCGCGCCTTCCCGGTTTTGCCGATGTACGCGTCGGGACCCGCGTCGGCGTCAGGGTGGATCGCCGCCGTCTGTACCTGTTCGATGCCGCGGGAGCGCCGCTCGCATGAGCTCGCGCGCCTGGGCCGCCGGCGCCACAGCCGCGGCGACCGTAGCCGCCGCGCTGGTTCTCGTCGTGGTCATGACGGCGCAGCGGCGCTATGAGCGGGCGTTCGCGTTTCGAATCGCGGGCACAACGGCTACGTACATCGAGGCAGTCGCGCCGCCGCCTCCTCCTCCCCCGCCGCCACGGCCGGCGACGCGCGGCCGCCGGCGGGCTCCGGCGCCTCAGCCCGCACCGGCGCCCACATTTCTGTCGCCGGCAGCTCGCAGCTACGATCTGCCTTCGCTGCTGACGCAGGCCCGCGCGCTGCGAACACTTCCCGGCTGGTCGTCCGATGTGGAGGTGTACTTCGGGACTGCGCCGCTGGTGGACGCGACGGCAGCACCGCTCTCCCCGGATGATCTGTTGCAGCTCGACGCCGGCGGACGCTGGCGAGAAGGAGCCGCGCTCGTCCCACTCAAGGACCGCGACGGCCAGGAGGTCGTGGGTGCCGTCGCGGTGCGCCCGCGACCCGTGCCCCACGGTCCGCTTCCCGGCGGCTTCGGATTTGCCTTCCCCGCCGCGATCATTGCTGTCGGCGCGGCCGCTGCCATCGCGTTTCGTGAGCGATCGTTGCGACATGGCGGTTACATCGGTGCCGCCCTACTGCTCGCGCTGGCCGCTTATCTCGACGTGCGCGAGGCGGCGCGCCAGAGCACGGACCGTTGGCTGGTCGACACGCGCCGCTTGCTGCAGGAGGCGGCGACGCGGCTGCCACCCCCACGCGTGCGGGTGGCGATCACCGATCTCGCATCCATGGTCCACGATGGCGAAATCGTCGCCGGTGAGCCGGCGGAGTCGGCGCCGCGCCGTGTGCGGATCGACGGTGAACGGCGTGCCGTCGTCGCGGTGTTGATCGGGTCGGGCCGCTGGATCGAGCTACGCTCGGTGCCCGCCGAGATCGAGGCCCCCAGGTGGTTGATCCTGCTGGTACCCTGTGCGTTCCTGGGGCCGATCGCGATCGTGGCGCTCCGCTGGGCGCAGCGCACGCCGGCGCGCAGCCGGCGCGAAACTGCGATTGCGTGGGGTTTCCTTACGCCCGCGGCGCTGCACGTGACGATCTTTACAATCGGTCCTGCCATTTACGCGATCTATCTCGCGAGCCAGGCGAACTTCCGCGCGCTCGTGCGCGATCCGATGACCTGGAATTCGTTCCTCACGAGCGCCGCCTATGCGTTGTACGTCCCGGTATCCGTTGCGCTCGCACTCGCCGCGGCCCTGGCCGTGCATCGCTACCGCGGGCGAGGGCTGCTCAGCGCGGCTTTCCTGCTGCCGTATGTCTCCTCGGTCGTGGCGATCGCCTTGCTCTGGCAGGCGATCTATCGTGCCGGTTCGCTCGGGTTGGGACGTCCCGACTGGTTGAGCAATTCGAACACTGCGCTGCCCGCGCTGATGCTCGTGTCCATCTGGGCGCACGTGGGCGGCCAGATGCTTGTGTTCCTCGGCGGTCTCCAGGCGATCCCGCAAGCGTACTTCGATGCCGCGCGTGTGGATGGAGCCGGTGCCTGGCGCCGCTTCTGGCGCGTCACGTTGCCCCTGCTTCGACCGGTGACTTGGTTCGTACTCCTGACAGGTGTGATCGGCGCGCTGCAAATGTTCACGCTCGTCTTTGTGCTCACCCAGGGCGGCCCGTTGCATTCGACAGATGTCCTGGTCCTTCGCATCTACCGCACCGCATTCGGCCCGCAGGCGCTGGGTATGGCAAGCGCTCTGGCCGTGATGCTTGCGGTGATCCTGCTTGTCTTCAGATGGCCGCAGCTCAAGCGCCTACGAAAGGCCGCGCAACATGCGTAGGCTATTCCTCGGCGCGCTTGGCCTCGCCATGGTCGCTCCCTTCCTCTATATGGTCTCAGTCTCATTCATGGGTGAGACCGAGCTGCTGCGCTGGCCACCGCCACTACTTCCGGCCGCGCCCACGACTGGCAATTACTCGGCGGCCCTCGAGGCGTTGCCTTACACGCGCGTGCTCCTGAACACCGCGATCCTCTCCGGGTGTGTCATGATCGGCCAGGTGCTTACCAGTGCGGCAGCCGGATATGCATTTGCGCGCCTGCGCTTCCCGGGTCGCGAGGGAATGTGGAGCACGCTGGTCGCGATGCTGGCCATCCCAGCGATTCTGTTACTGATCCCCCGCTACCTGATGATCGAGGCTCTGGGCTGGGTGGACACCTACCCCGGTCTGATCTCGACGGAGCTCGTCTCGGTGTGGGGCATTCTGCTTATGCGGCAGGCGTTCGTGATGCTGCCGCGTGACGTGGAGGATGCTGCCCGTCTCGATGGAGCAGGGGAGTGGACCCTCTTCTGGCGCGTCACACTTCCGCTGGCGCGGCCCGCGGTGGGCACACTGGCCGTGCTCGCATTCACGGATCAGTGGCGCAACTTCCTCTGGCCGCTGGTCGTCACGCACTCAGCCAGGATGGAAGTCGCGGAGGTCGCGCTGGCGCATTTCCACACCGCGTACGCCGCGAACTGGCCGTATCAGATGGCGGCCGCCGTCCTGGTGACGTTGCCTGTGCTGGTGGTCTGTGTGTTGACGCAGCGCTACGTGATGCAGGGCGTGCGCTTTACCGGTGGGAGGGTGCGTCTCTAGCGCCTCGCCGCTGATCCGAACGTCACAGACCAATTGAGATCTGCGGCGGTCCCGCCAGGCCATTCGACCAGGGCATGTCCGCTCTGGAGACGCTTCACTGTGCATGCGACGCCTGACTTGCAGGCCCCTGCTCGGACTCGCAGCCCGCGGGGGACCGCGATGGTCACGGCGTACGGGCGACCGTCCAGATTCAGCGACTTCGCGCGGAGCGTCCGTGTCGTGGCGTCCCAATGCTCCTCGCTGATGTCGACTGCGCCCTGCACGATGTGCCGTGTCGAGCCGATGATCTGCGGCCGAGTTGCGCTCGGCCGCAGGGCGACGACCAGCGCGGAGTGAGGCGGAATCGTGGCGCCCAACGTCTGCTGGACGTCAGGGATAGGCTGCTCACCCCAGACGTCGTAGACGGCAAACCGAGCTCCCGAGATTCCCAGGACCGGCAGACTCTGCGCCACGATGCGCGGCTCGTCGCCCCAATTCAGTAGCGCGAGGGTCCACCAGTGGGGGGCTCCTTCAACGATCCACGTGGACGCCGGCCGGTCGCGTCTGACGCTCCACAGACCTCCAGGTCCACCGCTGTCGATCACGTGCACGGCGAGCACGTTGTCCCCGCCCCAGTTCAGCCCTGCCGCTGATACGGTGTAGCGGCGGTAGCTGCTCCAGCCGCTGGTGCCTCCAACCTTCACGCCGTTGATGAATGTCTCATCGACATCATCCACCTTCCCGAGATCGAGTCGCACCGTGTCTGGAGTGCCGGCAGTTGCGGGGGAGGGGGGCGGCAACGTGAAGTGGGTGCGATACCAGGCGGATCCGTCGTAATCGGGATGCCCGGATTGCTCCCAGGCCAGCGGCACCGGAATCGTTTCCCACGTTTCGTCGTCGTAGTCGCGCAAGGCATATCGGCCGTCGTCGCCGGTGCGGAAACGCCACGGCCCCCGCAACCGGATGACCCTACTGCCGACGCTGATTCCCGGTGCAATCTCGGGCTCGTCACTCTGCGTGCCGACGGGACGCGGCGCCGCCGTCGTTTGTGCGGCCACAGGGATTGTCTTCTGGAGGAGAGGCAACCGCTCGGCCGGAAGCGTGGGGAGATTGTCCGAAAAGATGCTCATCCCGCCGGACATCGCGACCACAGTGGCCCACACCCGCGCTTCATCGAGCGTGAGCGGCGGCCGCACGACAAGGCAATCGGGATCGTTGAGCCAGACGGACCGGTGATAGAAGCTGCGCAGCCCGGCCGCCCGCGCCGGTGAGTGGATGCCGTTCCAGCTCGCGTCAACGTCGTCCCCGATCCGCATGCCGTCCACTAGGCCGGCTGCGTGTTGGAGTGGCGCCCCACACCCGAGCAGAAATGCCTCCGTGCCGAGACCTTCGCGCAGCGCGGCGAGACCGCCGCGATAGGCTTCCGCACGGGTCAGACCGCCGTAGTGGGTCGCGCCGCCCGTCGCCCACTCCAGAAAGTCGATTTTCAGATAGTCGTAGCCCCACTCGCGCACTACACGGCGCGCGAGCGCGTACAGCCATTGCTGCGCGCCAGGGTGCGCCCCATCGAGCGCGAGGATCCGGCCGCCCCAAGGCTCGCGGGTGTCCATGACGAGAGGAGTCGCTTCGGGCGGGGGACCCTTGAGGAGCCAGGTCGGATTCGCTCTCGCGACGTCCGATTGCTCGGCGACGGCAAAGGGGGCGATCCACAGCCCTGCCTGAAAGCCCGCCGCGTGAATGCGATCGGTCAGCCACCGGTGGCCATGGGGGAACTTGGAGTTGGTGTCCCAATCACCAGCGGCGCGCTGGTAGCCGTCGTCGAGCTGGATATAGCGAAAGAAGCGCCGGTCGAACTGTGCCGCGCAGAAGTCGATGTTTGCGAGCATGTCGGCTTCGGTGACCGCAGCGCCGAGCTCGTACCACGAGCACCACCCGGTGGGCACCGACAGCGCGGCGACACGTTCGCGGTCCACCGACGACGGAGGTGTTGCGGCAGCGGTCAGCGCACCCAGGCCGTCGCCCGCAGGGATGTAGGCAACCCGCAACGTCGCGCCGTCCCCGTCCGGTCGCACAGGACGGGCGGGCGACCATTCGCTCACCGCCTCCAGCCTCCCGTCCGCAGCAAGCTTTACCTTGCCTTCCCCAGCCTCACCCGGGTCCCACACGGCGGCGAACCCGTGTCCTGCACGAGTTACCCCGATCGCGCCATAGCCAGTCGCTTCCGCAGGCAGCAACGTTATGTGGCAGGCGCTCCACGACTGGTAGCCGCTCACGAGGGCAATGAGAGGCCCGTCACCGGGAAGACCGGGAAGCACGTCTGGCTCGGAAGTTGCGAGCAACTGTATCCCGCGGATCGTGGCGAGCACGCGATCGGGATAGACGGTGACGGTGATCGCGCCGCGAGGAACGGAGTCCAGAGCAAAGAACTCCGCCTCGATCCACACGCTGCCGGATGCGGTACCTGCGGGAGCCGGGGTTCGTCCTCGGATGACCAAGGACTCGCCGCCGGGTGGGCGGCGGTTCCCCACGCTGACGTCTTTCAAGTCGGCAAGCGTAGCGAGCGTATCGCCGATCCAGACGCCTAATGCTGCGTTTCGCAGCACCGGGACGGCCCGGTCGGGACCGTTGAACCACAGCGTGAAACGGCGCTGGTCGTCGAGGTCGAAACGCAGGTTGCCGAGCGCTCGTGGCGGGCGAGGGCGCCGGACGTGCAACAGAGCGGCCGCACTAGTCAGGAGCATGAACGTGCGACGGTCCATCGTATCAATGTTGGTTGCGCTGGCGGCTTTGTCTACGACGCTGGCCGCGCAATCGACTCCCGCGCGGTCAGACAGTGCGCGGTCGACTACGGGGCCGCACGCGATCGGCTTCGGTTTCGTTGCGACACTGGGCGCGAATTGGCAGATCGAATCGGCGGAGATCGGGTACGTGCGACGGCCCTCGCGTGGCCTCGCCGCGATTGGCCTCGCCGCCCGCCTGGGCACGTTCATCAATGAGAGCTCGATGCTCGGCGGCACGCAGGGCTTTGTGTTCGCCGCGACACTGTCCGCTCGGACACAAATGAGGTCCATCGCGCAGTTCGGAGCAGAGGAGCACGGCACCGGTATCGGGTTCGACCTGACTTTCGAACTCAGCGGCTATGCGGCTGCCGGCTCGCCGATGTCGCTCGGCTCCCATTGGGTCGGTGTCTCCGTGCTGCCTGCGTTCAGCGTGGGCAGCGGCAGCTCCCCGCACTTCGCCATCGTGATCGGCCCCACCGCCTTCTTCAACGGCGGGAAGCCGGTTATGCGAGGTCTGCTCGCGTTCCGTGGTGAGGCGCCGCTGGCGCGCCGGGAGCGTCATCCCTAGGTTAGCGACCTTATGGTCGCGCCGACGCTGACCTCGGACCATCCCGGTCTCGAGCTCCTCGCCGAAGTCGCTAAAGTGCTGGCCGCCGGCCGGCCCGCCGAAGGGGGGCTGGCAGGGGTCGTCGTCGTGTTGCGCCGGGGTCTCGCGTTGCGACGCTGTCGCCTCTGGCTGCGCTCTGGCGACGGTTCCCGGTTTGTCCCAATCACCAGTCCCGAGGACGAAGCGCAGCTTCCCGGGTTTACCTCGGACGTCCCCGGCTGGGTGGCCCAGGGGCCACACCGCGAATCGGTCGCCGGCGGCACGCTCCTGCGCCTTCCGCTGATCCACGAAGACGAAGCCCTCGGCTGTCTCGAGGTCATCATTCCGCAGGGCCGCCATGAGCGGATGGCGCACGACGTGCTCGTCGTCGTGGCGCAGATGCTGGCGCCCGTTCTCGCGGCGAACGAGCTGTCCCAGGACCTCGCCTCGGAGGTCGCCCTCCGAACCCGGGAGCTCGAAGCCCAGCGCAACTTCGCCGCGCGCATCATCGACTCCCTCCCGGTCGGCCTGTACGTGATCGATCGGGGCTATCGCATCCGGGCGTGGAACCGCAAACGCGAGGCGGGCACGCAGGGTGTGTCGCGCGAAGATGCGCTGGGACGCGAGGTGTTCGAGGTTCTAGACCGTCAGCCACGCGAGCTGCTCAAGCTCGAGTTCGATCGGGTGTTCGCGACGGGCGAGATCCAGACCGTCGAGATGGACTCCCAGGCGACCGGCGAGGCACGCCACTACCGCATCACGAAGATTCCGATGCGGATGGATGACGAGGACATTTCGTATGTCATCACCGTCGGCGAAGATGTCACCGCCTGGCGTCAGGCCCAGCAGCGTCTGGCGCAAAGCGAGAAGCTCGCCGCCGTCGGCCAGCTTGCCGCCGGGGTCATGCATGAGATCAACAATCCGCTCGCGACGATTCTCGCGTGTAGCGAAGCGCTCAGCCTGCGGACCGCTGACCTCCCGGAGCAGGAGCGCGGGGCGCAAGAGGAGTACCTCCGCATCATCGACACCGAGGTGCAACGGTGCCGCCGGATCGTGGAAGG
>WNFU01008336.1_pt1 | contig 11994 bp, 13 predicted proteins | sample 5400121 | NCBI WGS metagenome assembly WNFU01 (sample SAMN13153360, study PRJNA577476) | soil metagenome | isolation source: 100 cm soil or saprolite under grassland replicate 1 | place: USA:California | collected 2016-06-15 | reverse complement strand
CGTGTCTGGGTTGATGCTGCGCCCCTCCGACGATTCAGGAGGGCGAATTGCGCAGCAGCGGCGGTCTCAACCCGGCCGACCCGTTCCTCGTCCGTAGTGACGAGCTTCCCGAGCTGACCGACGCGCAGTGGACGGCGCTTGTCGAGATCGGCAAGGCCGGCGGCGGGCTCACCCGTGAGGCGCTGTCACGGGAGACGCTCGGGAATCTCCTCCGTATGCAGGTCGTCGCGCCGGCTGCGCCGGGCACGGTGGAGATCACCGGCATCGGCATCCGCCTGCTCGCAAGCGCTGCGGAGCGGAGGCGAGAGAAGTCGTGACTGTCGTCGCTGCGGTGCGCGCGGGAGGAGAGGTCGAGGTCGTGGCAGGGCCGGGCCGGAAGCCTCGGCGGGCAGGAGGCCGGCGGCGAGCTGGGGACGGCTTTCCCTCCTCCGGACCCGCCGCCGGTCCCCCATCGCCGCTCTCCCGCGCAGGTGTCCGGGCCGCCGTTCTCCTCTGGTGGTTCCGGCGGCCTGGTCGGCGGCAAGGCCGAGCGGCGGCCACGAGGGGTCGGGTCCACATGCAACGGCGACGGGCACGGCCAGCTCACTTGTCACCGACCAGGCGGGCTCGAGCTCGCCGGCTCGACCCATGCGGCGAACGCCACCGCAGGCATTCGACGGCCGAGGTTGGCCGCCCCGGCGGGCGGGTCTGGAGATCGCACTACCCAGGAGTCTTGATCGCATGACCGCAACAGCAAGCGCAGCAACGCAGGTGACGCAGCTTGCGCCGGCAACGCCGGCACTGCGGGTGGCGCTGCTCGCGCCGCCGAGCGCGTCCGTGCCGCCATCCAGCCTCGGCGGCTTGGATCAGGTCCGCTGGCTCGCCGAGGGCCTGACCGAGCAGGGCCACCAAGTCACCCTGATCGGCGCGGACCTTGGCGGGTTGGCCGCAGGCAGGTACGCGGTGGTCGACACCGACCCGACCGGCGGCGAGCGCGCCAGCGCCGAGATCGTCGAGCGGCTGCACGCCGAGCAGGTCGGCAAGGCGCTGGAGCAGTTGGGCGTGGTGGACGTGGTCGGCGACCACACCCGCACGGGCTGGCTGCCTGCCGGCGAGCTGAGCCTTGCTGCGCGGACGGTGCAGACCAGCTACCGGCCGCTGGTCGGCCTGTGGGAGCCGGCCCCCAAGGTGGCCGGGCATCTGGGCTGGGTGGCGGTGTCGGGTCACCAGCAGCGCAACGCGCCGGGTGTGCCGTGGGCCGGGATGATCCATCCGGCCATCCCGGTCGGCGAGCACATGCTGAGCTTTGCGCATGCCGGGCCGTGCGTGTACCTGGGGCCGCTGCTGGAGCGCCACGGTGCCGGGCTGGCCCTTCAGGCCGCCCACAGCGCTGCCCAGTCGGTCGTACTGGCCGGCACTCAGGCCGGCGCGAAGGCGACCGCCTACGCCGAGGTCGGGCTGCGCCCCCAGCTCGCCAGCGGTGACGAGCTGCTGGAGCAGGTGGGGCCACTGGAGCGCTGGAAGCTGCTGGCCAACGCCGCCTGCCTGGTCGCCCCATTGCACCCCGACCTGCCCTACAGCCTGGAGGTGGTCGAGGCGATGGCCTACGGCACCCCGGTGGTGACCATGGTCGGCACTGTGGGCGCGGAGCTGGTCTGTCATGGGGTCTCGGGGCTGGTGGTGGACGACCCGGCCTTGCTGCCCGAGGCGATCGGCAAGGCGGCGCGGTTGGACCCCGCGCGGGTCCGCGAGCATGCGGCCAGCCGGTTCGACCTGCCACAGATGGTCGACGCCTACGAGCGGCTGTTTGTCCGGCTGCTCGCCGTAGGAGCGGGGGGCCGCTGATGGGCGCGGCGCCCGAGCGGCCACCGCTCAGCGACGCCGAGCGGCTGCTGTGGCTGGTGCGCCGCCTGCAACCGGCTGACTTCGCGCGGACCTTCCGCAGGGGACTGTCGGATGCGGAGTTGCTGGGAGTGGTCGCCGCGCTGCCGCCCCAGCGGTTGCGCGCCCTGGCTGACCGTGCCCGTCCAAGCAGCGAGCCGGACGTTCGGGGATGGGGGGCGCCAGACCGCCGACCGGACCGGCCGCTGGCGACCGCGATCCGCACCGCCCGCCTGCAGGCCGGCATCAGCCAGTGGCAGCTCGCACGACTGGTCGGCGTGCGACAGGCCGCCGTCTCGCAATGGGAGGGGGGCCGCGCCGAGCCGTCCGGGTTGCACATGGCCGCGCTGTTGCGCGTGCTGCCCAGCCTGGCCGACCGGCTGGACGCCGAGGGCACCCCGGCGGCGCGCGGGCAGCCGACCGGGACGCGGGCGAGCTGAGCTTGGGCCGGTGCGTGCCAATCCCCTCCCACAGCACGGACCGGCCGACCACGGAACGCAGCACGACGCGCCCGTCATCACCTGCGGCTGCGTCCCGGCCGCGGGGACCTCGGAGCTGCCTCCACCGCCCGTGCAGCTCCGGAGCCCCCCGCACCCACCACCCGCGATGACCACAGAGAGGAGAGATCAGGTGGGAGCCTTCACCATCCGCGCCAAGGCCAGTCAATGTCGCCGCCCGATCGTGCTCGTGGCGCTGACGCTAGCGCTGGTTGCCAGCGCCTGCTCGGGCAGCACCGGGACCAGCACGGGCACCGCACCGCCCGCTGCCAGCCAGTCCATCAACCTCAAAGGCGTCTGCCCCGACCCGGTCGTGGTGCAGACCCCCTGGGTGCCACAGGCCGAACACGGCGCCCTCTACCAGCTCCTCGGTGCGGGCTACAAGCTCGACACCGCCAGGAAACGGGTGACTGGCCCGCTGGTCACCCACGGCGCCAAGCCTACCGGGGTCCGCATCGAGCTTCGGGCCGGTGGGCCGGCGATCGGCTTCCAAAGCGCCGCCCAGACCATGTACCTGGACCCCGCGATCACCCTGGGGGAGGTCGCCACCGACGACGCTATCGCCGCCTCGCTGCGCCAGCCCGTCACCGCCGTGGTCGCGCCGTTTGAGCTGGCGCCCTACATGATCATGTGGGACCCCAAGGTCCACCCCGACTGGCACACCATCGCCGACATCGGCCAGACCAACGCCAAGGTGCTGTACTACAAGTCGGCCACCTACATGGACTACCTGCTCGGCTCTGGCATCCTGCGGCGCAGGCAGGTCGACGGCAGCTTCGATGGCTCCCCGGCAGCCTTCGTCGCCTCCGGCGGGCGGATCGCCCAGCAGGGCTTTGCCACCAACGAACCCAACGTCTTCGAGCACCTGCTCCGCAACTGGCACCGGCCGGTCGCCTTCCAGCTCATCAACGACACCGGCTACCCGATCTACCCCGAGGCGGTGGTGGTCAGAAGCGACCGCAAAGCCCAGCTCGCGCCGTGCCTGCAGCGGCTGGTGCCGATGCTCCAACAGGCCCAGATTGACTACCTGGCCCGCCCCGGCCCGGTCAACAAGCTGGTCGTCGACCTCAACAACCGCTACAAGGTCGGATTCCCCTACACCCTCGGGCAGGCCGAGTTCAGCGCCGCCCAGCAGCGAAAGCTCGGCATCGTCGGCAACGGCTCCGACCGGACGCTCGGCAACTTCGACATGGGCCGCATCCGGCGGGTCATGGACATCGTGGTGCCGATCTTTGCCGGGCGAAAGCAGCCGATCAAGCCGGGCCTTCGGCCGGAGGACATCGCGACCAACGAGTTCATCGACCCCTCGATCGGCCTCACCCTCTAACCAAGGAGGCGACCGCATCGATAAGGAGGACGATCCTGGTGCGTCTTGGACTGGCCCTGGCCAACGAGGGACCGCTGCGCGAGACGGTCGCCCTGGCGTGCCGGGCCGAGCAGCTCGGCCTGGCCGAGGTGTGGGTCCCCGAAAGCTCCCACGGCCGCAGCGTCACCACGGTGGCCGCCACTCTGGCCGCCCACACCCAGCGGATCGGCCTTGGCGTCGGGGTGGTCAACCCGTTCTGGCGCCACCCCTCCCTGATCGCCATGGAGGCCGCCACCCTGGACGAGGCATCCGACGGGCGGCTGCGGATCGGGCTGGGCGCGGGCCTGTGGACCCTCAAGGCGCTCGGCGAGGCCGACCAGCGCACCCACCGGCCGCTGGCGGCGATGGTGGAGGCGATCAAGATCGTGCGCGCCATGCTGCGCGACGAGCCCGGCCCGGCCGCGGAGATCTTCACCGCCCGAGCCGACGCGGCGCTCAGCTTCACCCCGCTGCGCCGCGAGCTGCCGATCTATGTGGGCGCGGTCAACCAGCGCATGCTGCAGGCCACCGGCGCGCTGGCCGATGGCGCCTACCTGGGCGCGATCACCAGCCCCGGCTACACCACCTGGGCAGCCGAGCAGATCGCCTGGGGCGCGACCCGTGCCGGACGCCAGCCCGGCGCGGTCGACCTGATCGCCAACGTGCTCACCAGTGTCGCCACCGACCCACGCGCCGCCCGCGCGGCGGTCAAGCCGGTGCTGGCCTACTACCTGTGGCGCGTGGACGGCGTGGTCGTCGACCAGGCCGGGGCCGACCCCGACGCGGTCGCCGAGGTGCGGCGCACCGTCGCCGCCCAGGGCGTCAAGGCTGGCGCCGCCCGCGTCAGCGACGAGCTGGTGGAGGTGTTCGCCGCCGCCGGCGACCCCGAGCAGGTCGCCCAGCGGCTGTACCAGTACGCCACGGCGGGCCTGGATGGGGCGCTGGCCTGGCACGTGCTCGGCCCCGACCCCAGCGAGGGCTTGCGGCTGCTGGCCACCACGGTCTGGCCGCTGCTTGCCGCCACGCCCAACCCAGGCACCTAACCCCACGACGAAGGAGACGACCATGGTCTGGATCAGGACCGTCCCGGAGGCCGAGGCGACCGGAGCGCTCGCCCACGCCTACCGCCGCCAAGCCGCCACGCTCGGCCACGCAAGCGACTTCAGCCTGCTGGGCAGCCTGGACCCCGACCTGGTCGCCGCCCGCCTGGAGCTGTACCGGGCATCCGAGCGGTGCCCCTCGGCGCTCATCCAATGGCAGCGGCTCATCATCGCCTACATCACCTCGGTGCTGAACCGCACCCCGCACTGCGCCTCCCAGGTGCGCCTCAAGCTCACCCACACCGGCACCCCCGACCAAGTCATCGGTGCGCTCGACCAGGGCCACTACCAGCACCTGGAGCCCGCCGAGGCGGCCGTAGCCCGCTACGCCCACAAGCTCACGGTTGACCCGGGCCAGATGACCGAGGCGGATGTGCAGGCGCTCCGCACGGTCGGCCTGGATGACCTGGCGATCGTGGACGCCAACAACATGTGCGCCCACCTCAACTACGTCAACCGCGTCGCCAACGGCCTGGGGCTGCGCCACGAGGTCGCAGCCGACTTTCCCGCCTTCGCCACCATCCCCGACGGCGCTACATAGAAGCGCCCACTACCGCTTTGGACTATGCGATGACCGACCGCCACACCACGCTGGCGCGTGCCGACACCGACCCGTCCACGCCGATGCCGAGACGGCGAGCGGTGCTGCCATGCTGGCAACACGTGATCGCCGCGGGCATGCTGCTCGGGCTGTTCGTGTGGACGATCCGCGGGGCCTGCACGAGCAGGGCGCCGTCGGCGTGTGGGCGACGATCGCATGCTGGATCTTTGTGGGCACCCCGGCTGCCCTGGACCTGTATGACCGCGCCCACGGCAAGATCCTGCCGCCTCGTACGGACAAGTGGACGTAGTCCGCGCGCTCCCAACGGCAGGCGCTGACCTCCCGCTGCTGGCTGGGGATCTGCTGGTGGCCGGCGCTTACGGGGCTGGCCCCATACAGGCGTTCCTTACCGAACACGAGCAGCGCCAGCAGGGCAACGTCCAGGCAGCCGACCCGGTGGCACAACGGAGCCCGCCGTGACAAAGGGAAGAGCCGCGCCTTCCTGCCCATCGATCCCGAGGAGGTGAGATGCCGATCGGACGAAAGGTCGTAGCCGACTGAGCTGAACCAAGGCGCAGCAACTTCCAACACCTTTTTATGCGACTGCGCCTCGGTCAGGGACCCGGAGGCGTCGTGTCGACGATGCTCGGCGTCTCCGGGACCCGCCACATCACTGTCAGCCCACCACCTTGGCCGGCTGTTGCAGCGCGCCGCCACCGTGCGCGTCGCTACCTTCAGCGACCCCCCAGGCGCGCGTCCGGTGGTCGACCTCGCCGCGCTCACCGACCACGTCACCGCAGCCACCGACCACGGGCGGGCAATCCATGTGCACACCCCGGGGCCGTTGCCGGTGCGTATCCTGCCGGAGGTTGCGCTGGAGATGCTCACCCACCTGCTCAGGCACGCGTTGACCTACGGCCCGCCCAACACCCCAGGCTGGCTTGAGGTCAGCCGGGTTGGCGACCGTGCGGTCGTGGTGCTCGAGGACCACGGGCCGGCCCTGGTACCCAGCCAGCGGGCCCACCTGTTCGACCCGTTCACCCAAGTCCGCAGCGCGCCATGGTCGGCCGAACCGAACCTGCGCTGGGTCTTCGCATCACCCACCAGCTCGCCTGCCGCCATGCCGACGAGTTGGTCTGCGTCGAACCCCGGCGCGCCAACTGCAGCGTCCGCCTGGAGCTCCGCCTGCCGATCGCTCTCGACCTGCACACCCGGTAACACGCCATTCCCGTCCACAACATCCGACCCGCCGCCCAGGACCAGCCCGCCGTGGTCACCAGGGCGGGCCTGATTGTCTGGCACGGATCCACCGGCACCGATGGGCCGGATTCGCCGATACGGGGCTGACTTCAGTGGCACAGGACAGCTGCCGCATGAGCCGAAGGTCGGTGTGCCCGAGCAGCAGGGTGAGCAACAAAGTGAGCTTGCCAGTGAGGTCGGTGGCGCATCGTCGCTCCAGGCGAGGAGGTGAGCCCAGCCGAAGACACAAAGCCAAGCGCCTGCCTGCATCTTGCGCAAGACGGCAAAGCGGAGCTCGACCATCAACTCCTGGACCGCGCGGCCCATGCGCGGACCAGGCATTGAGGGCAAGGGAGGCACCTCGATGCCCGAAGAGGAAAGCACCGACCCGATCGTCGTGGCGCGCCTGAACGGCCAGTGGATCGTGGGCCCGGCCACTGGCGTGTCATCGCCAGCGCCGACTCGGAAGCCAGGCGGGACCAGGAAGGCTGAGCATGATTTGCGAGGCCGCGGCATGAGCCTCGACCGAGGCTCCAGGCGATTCCTGCGGAATCCTCCGCGGACAGCAGCAACGGCTGGGTAGTGCATGTGGCCCTTGCCGAATGGCTGTGCTCCTGCGATCTCCGGCGGCGGTCAGCCGGTGACATTGGCGAACCCCACAGTGCGGCCGACGCGCTCGAGGCTGACACGATCGTGAGCACCGGCTCTCCCCTGGTGGTGCTCACCAGCGAGCACACGCCACGCGCGTGGTCGACGCGGTGCCGCTGCTGCGCGTGGGTGAGCGACCAGGCTGGCTCGTTGGACGCGGCGGTGCTGGCGTTCACGGCCCGCTCCTGTTCACCGCTGCAGACACCGGTCAACCCGGCCGCTACGACCACTGGCGTGGTCCTGCGGGGAAGGGACGTCCTGCCAGCGGCCAGGCGGGAGACCGCCAGCCATCCCTGGTCGGGTGTCCGGCTGCTGGACAGCGATCGAGTGATGATCGTCGACCGCTATCGCTTCGCGTTCCTAGAGTTGAACGCCCGGTTTCCTCGAACGCCGCCGCCAGCCAAGCCGCTCGCCCGCTTGGTGCACCACCCGGCACCACTCCATCAAGGGCTGCCGCCTGGTGACAACTGTCCAACCACGGCCGCCCGGACGCGCTTCTGGGTCGACTCACCAACGAGCCTCGACGACCCGAGGCTACGCGACCACCCCACTGCTGAGACCTACTGGACACAGTCGCTCGACTTTGACTCCAGCGCGCGCGACACCAACCGAGCACACACGCCCGACGAAGCGGCCGCGTTCCACGCGTTCCTAGCGACAGCTGGCGCCGAGCGGGCGGCACTCCTGGACGCGGCTTGCGGATCCGGTGGGCGGGCACCATGACCCTCACCAACGCGGCCCTCGCCTACGCCACCGCCGGGTTGGCCGTGTTGCCGTTGCACCAGCCCATCACCCGGCCGGATGGCAGAACAGGCTGCTCGTGCGTGGACGCGAAGTGCGGGAGCATCGGCAAGCATCCTCGGACGGCACACGGCCTCCACGACGCGACCGCCGACCCGGCGCGGGTCGCCGCGTGGTGGCGGCGGTGGCCGCAGGCCAACATCGGTCTGGCAACCGGCGCCCGCTTTGACGTGCTCGATGTCGATGGGCCCGCTGGTCTCCAAGCCCTCCGGCAGCTCGCCGAAGACGGCCTGTTCCTGCCCGGCCCGCTGGTCCGCACCGGCGGCGCCGGCTGGCACCACTACCTGGCCCCCCTCGGCCGCGGCAACGCCCAGCCCATCCGAGGGCTCGAGCAGGTGGACTGGCGCGGCCGGGGCGGGTACGTGGTCGCGCCGCCCAGCCGCCACGCCAGTGGGGCACGCTACCGCTGGCTTCGACCCCTGACCGACGAGCTGCCCCAAGTCCCGACGCCGCTGCAGGAACTGCTGGTCGCCGTCCCAGTGCCGCTGTGCCGCCCGCCGAGCGCGCCCATCGTGCCGCACAGCTATGCTCACCGAGCCCTGATCGACGAATGCGCCAGCCTGGCCGCGACCACCCCGGGTGGCCGCAATGGACGCCTGTGGCAGGCCGCGCGCAACCTGTACAACTTCGTCGCCGGCGGCGTGCTGACCGACGAGGAGGTCGAGGCGGCCCTACTCGCCGCAGCCGACGCCTGCGGGCTGCTCGCCGAGGAGCCAAACCAGACCCGTCGCACCATCCAGTCTGGCCGCAGTGTGGGCCTCGCCCACCCCAGGGGAGGCGGCGGCCCGACCCATCCCGCGCCCCAAGCGGGGTGGCGGCGATGACAGCACATCCACCTGCCCGACTCCGAGCGGCGGCGACGAGCGTGCAGCCGCCCACAAGCGCCTACCCATGCCCGGCGTGCGAACGCCGTGGTGGCCGAAGCGACCCGGCGTGCCCGACGTGCCTTGGGCTGGGCGAGGTGTGGCTAATCGACGAGCTGCGCCGCTATTCCGGCGCGCTGCAGCGGGTACTGGCCGACCTCGCGGTGGCCTGCCGCGCGGGCCAGTTCCTGCCCGGTGCGCGGCTGGTCGAGTGTGGCGGCCGTCTTCGCGTGGTGTACGGCGCCAGTGATGGTGTGCGGCTTGCCAAGCTGACTGCGCTGGAGCTGGCCTGGGTCCGCTGCCACGTGGAGCACAGCGTGCAGGTGCCGCTGTTCGACATGGACGGGGCTGGCGACACACATCTCGACGCCGTTGAGATCGAGCAGGGCTGAATGTCATGCCGCGCATGCTCGAGAGCCCGCGGGTGCTCATCAGCGGCAGTCGCCTGTGGCCGTGGGACGCCGCCGTCGACCGGGCCCTGGATCGGCTGCTCGACCGCTACCGCGAGCGCCTGACAGTGATCGAAGGTCGTGCGCGTGGAGCTGATCTCGCCGCCCACCGCTGGTGTGTTCGTCACCGGCTCGGGCCCGACCGGCATCGCTGCTACCCGGTCGACTGGCCCGCCGAGCGGCGCCGTCGGCCGAGTACATGGCGACGAGCAGGCCACGACCGCAACACCCGCATGCTCCTGCGGGAGTGGCCCGAGCTGGTCGTCGCCTTCCACCACCAGCTCGACGTGCGGTCTGGAGGGACCTCGAACATGTGCCTCAAGGCGCTGCTGGTCGGCCTGCCCGTGTGGCTGGTGACCGGCCCGGACCCCGTGGGCGGCCAGTGGCTCCACCTCGACCCGTTCCCCGCCCGCCGCGTTGCCGAGTCATGGCAGGACCTCACCGAGTGGGCTGTCGTGCTGCACGGCCAACCCCTGGAGGAACTCCTTGCTGCTCGCAGCGGGATCGGGCGCGGCGACGTGGCATCCAGGTCAGCATCGCAGCATGTCACCGACGGGATCGATCTTCCTGATCTGCCCTGACACGAGCGGCCTAGCCACCCGATCCGTACCTAGCTGCTCAGTCCGGCGCGCCAGCGCCCGCCTGATCTCGCGACCGAGGGCGGCCAAGTAGCTCGCCGCCGCGCCGGTCCAGCCAGTCGGCCGCTTGGAGCAGCCCCTGGACGTCCTCATCGGTGGCGGCCGTGCGCTGCAGGGCAGTCTTGACCGCCCCGAGCTCCTGCACCACGTCCTCGAAAGTATCGGCCGCCGGTTGCGGCTCCAGCGCCAGGGGACGATCGCGCCGACGGCGGGCCACCACGACCACCAAGGCGACGAGGGCGACCAGCGCGGCAGTTGGCCATCCCCACCGCCAGAGCGCAAGGCCGGCCAGGCCCGCAAGCGCGACCGTAAGCCCGAGCCGACGTCGACGCGCCGCCCGCTGGGCGGCAAGGCGAGTCTGCGCCGTGCGCCGGATCGCGGCCAGCTCTCGCTCGAGGGTCCGCCCGGCGCTCTGCAGGCGCTCGGCGATCACCCCGGCCGCATGCGCCGGCGACGCGCAGGCCTGGTAGGCGGCAGTGTCCGCCAACGTGGTGTGGTGGCTGTGACCGATGCCGGTGATGACCGGCACCGGCGCGGTGGCGACCGCGGTCACCACCGGTGCGCTGTCGAACGCGCTGAGCTGAGCGTCTTCTCCCCCGCCACGGACCACCAGCACCACCTGGTGGCCGACGCTGGCGGCCCGGATCTGCGCCGCGATGCGACCACCGGACCCCTCCCCCTCCAGTGGGGCCGGAAAGTGCGTCGCAACGACCTCGTAGCCGCTTTGCTCGAGGACCGTCACGGCGTCCCGGTAGCCGACCGTGCCGGCACCGCCCGCGACGATGCCAACACGCAGCGGGGCCAGCGGCAGCTGCAGCACGCGCTGGCGACCCAGCAGACCGCTGGCGGCGAACTCCCGCTGTAAGGTTTCCCGCTGCATGGTGACCACCCCCGCACCGACCGGTGTACGCACGACCCGGTCGACCTTGAGCTCGAGACTGTTGTACGGCCCGCCGTACTGCAAGTACCCGCCGACTACGACGAGGTTCCCGACCGCAATGAGCTCTGCGACGGCCGCCTCGCCCAGCGACTGCTGCAGTTGCTGGTAGTAGGGTCGGCCAAGCCAGGCTCGCAGGGTGATGACCGTGCTGCCGCGGGACTCGGCCAGGGTGAAGGCAAGCCCGACCCCGCCGCCACGTACTGCGGGGGTTCCGACGATCTCGCCGCACAGCCAGACCTGGTCGGGGAAGGCGGCCGTCAGCGCACCCCCGACGCGCTGCTGCAGCTCGGCAACGCTAACCGGCGGCTGGTCGGGGCTTTCAACCGCTACCGGGCCGGATGCTGGGATGGCGCGCTGGGGCGCTTGGTCAGTCAAGACCCGGCCCCTTTTGTGATTCCTGCGGAATCACCAGCGTCGGAGTGGACTCGCGGCCGACCGGCCTCGCCTCCGCCCGCCCCGCCGGGGCGGCGTGGACCCCGGCCCGCGCCGCCCGGGCCCGGGTCAAGGGCCGCCGCAGGCGGTCCCGCAGGGACGCGCAGCGCCCTTGACGCGGCCCGGCAGCGGCGCGGGATCTGGCCGGGTGGCCGCGAGCACGGCCGGTCCGCGTCCGGGTGCAGGGTCCCGGACGCGGCGCCGGCACCGCTGGCGAGGCCGTTTCGGCCCCTGGGCTGGATGGACAGCCGATAAAGGCGGCTTTGCATCATGGGACGCGTCCAGGTCGGCGACGAGTGGACGAGGCCAAGGCGACCTTGGCGCAACAATAGCTGAGCGCAGCGACAGCGCTGTCCGGGGCGTCGCCGGGAGGAGAGCGGGCCGCCACTGGATGCGGCGAGGAGGAGGACCTGGACCGGACGCAGGGGCCGCAAAGCGGCGCTCACCCGCCGAGGACGGCGTGGCCATACCAGCTGGCGACCTCGCCACCGGCCATAATGGAGAGCAGGGCGCCGGCGGCCAACCAGGGCCCGAATGGCATCAGGGTCTTGCGAGGCAGCCGCACGAACAGCATGGCGGCCAGACCGGCCAACCCGCTGAGCACGAAGGCGGCCACCACTGCGACCGCCACCGCCCCCCAC
>WNFU01008329.1_pt1 | contig 11997 bp, 6 predicted proteins | sample 5400121 | NCBI WGS metagenome assembly WNFU01 (sample SAMN13153360, study PRJNA577476) | soil metagenome | isolation source: 100 cm soil or saprolite under grassland replicate 1 | place: USA:California | collected 2016-06-15 | reverse complement strand
CGACGACGTCGCCGGTTTTTTCTCCGGTCTTCATGGTGATAATGCCTTTGCCGCCGCGCGATTGCCGCCGGTAATCATCGAACGGCGTGCGTTTACCGATTCCATTTTCGCCGGTGACGAGCAGCATGGCGTTTGGATCGACGATCGCGATGGCCACAACGTGGTCGCCCTTCTCCGGACGAATTCCCCAAACGCCGACGGTGTTGCGGCCCTGATCGCGCAGTTGTTCTTCATGGAAGCGCAAGCTCATCCCATCTTTCGTGATAAGGACGATCTCGTTGTTGCCGTTCGTTAGTTTCGCATCGATCAAACGGTCGTCTTCTTCGATTTGAATGGCGATGATGCCGCCGCGCCGGACATTCGCGTAATCAGACAGATTCGATTTTTTGACGATGCCGGACTCAGTCGCGAAAACGATGTGCAGATTTTCATCCCACGTTTGATCGACAGCGTTGGGCCCCGTGCCGGATTTTTTGGATTGGACGCGGATTGTGGCCGCAATTTTTTCATCGGGCTTGAGCTCGAGAATATTTGCGATCGAGCGGCCTTTCGCCGCGCGTCCCATCTCGGGGATTTCGTAAACCTTTTCCACGTAAGCGCGTCCCGTCGCGGTGAAGAACATCAGATAATCGTGCGTGGTAGCGGTGAAAAGGTGCTCGACGAAATCGCCTTCCTCCTGCTCAGTGGCGCCTTCGCGCGTCGCCATGCCGATCACGCCCTTACCGCCACGGCGTTGTGCGCGAAACGCGCTAACGGCAGTGCGCTTGATAAACCCGCCATGCGTGACGCTGATGATGCAGCCCTCGTTGGCGATCAGGTCTTCCATATTGATCTCTGCTTCGTCAGGGACGATTTCGGTCAGCCGCGGCGAACCGTATTTGTCGCGGATTTCGCGCAATTCCTTCTTAATGATGGTCAATACCCGCTGCTCTTTCGCCAGAATATCCTGAAGGTCCTTGATCGATTCGATTACGTCCTTGTACTCCGTATCGATCTTCTCCCGCTCGAGTCCGGTGAGCTGATACAAACGCAGGTTGAGAATCTCGTCGGCCTGCTGTTCGCTGAACGCATAACGGCCTTCAGCCAGCCGCGCCGGACTACGAATAACGACCCCGATTTGCTCGACTTGTCTTTTCGTGAACTCGAATGCGAGAAGTTTCACTCGGGCCTCGTCGCGATTTGCCGATTCGCGAATGATGCGGATGAATTCGTCGAGATTCCGCAGCGCAATCAGATAACCTTCCAGCGTTTCAGCGCGCTCTTCGGCTTTGCGCAATTCAAAACGCGTACGGCGCAAGACTACTTCGCGGCGATGTTCGATGTAGCAGGCGTTTGCTTCCTTGAGCGAAAGTAGCTTTGGACGCCCATGGTCGATCGCGAGCATCAAGGCCGCGAACGAACTTTCCAACGCGGTATGCTTATAGAGATTGTTGATGATGACTTTCGGATTGGCGTCGCGCTTGAGCTCGATCACGACGCGCGTGCTTTCGTCCGATTGATCGCCGACATAGCTGATGTCGGTGAGCACTTTTTCGTTCACCAATTGCGCGATTCGCTCGACCAGCGTTGCGCGGTTCACACCGTATGGAATCTCGGTGATGACAATCTGTTCTCGTCCACCTTTGAGTTCTTCCACGCCGGCCTTGCCACGCACCTTCAAGCTGCCGCGACCGGTTTCGAAATACTGTCGAATGCCGCCCACGCCGCAGATCACGCAGCCAGTTGGGAAGTCGGGCCCCTTCACATGTTTCATCAGATCGTCGAGCGTGATATCGGGGTCATCGATCTGTGCGCAAATTCCATCGATGACTTCGACGAGATTATGCGGCGGAATGTTGGTGGCCATACCGACGGCAATTCCGGTGCCGCCGTTTACGAGCAGATTTGGAAGTGCAGCGGGGAAAACCGTCGGTTCGGTGCGCGTCTCGTCGTAATTCGGGACAAAATCGACGGTGTCCTTGTCCATGTCAGTCATGAGAGCGGCGCCGAGATGCGTCATCCGCGCTTCGGTGTAACGCATCGCTGCTGGTGGATCGCCTTCGACTGACCCGAAATTTCCCTGACCATCAACCAGCGGTTCGCGCATCGCCCACGGCTGAGCCATGTGCACTAGGGTGGGGTAGATCACTGCTTCGCCATGCGGATGATAATTACCGCTGGTGTCGCCGCAGATTTTCGCGCACTTCCGATGTTGCCGTCCTGGGAACAACGACAAATCGTGCATCGCGTAAAGGATTCTTCTTTGCGATGGCTTAAGGCCATCGCGCGCGTCCGGCAGCGCGCGCGAGATGATCACTGACATCGAGTAATCGAGGAATGACCTCGATACTTCCTCGGCCACGTTCACCGGTTCGACTTTTTCATTCGCGTTATACATAATCAGGAGGCTCTTAGCTGGCGAAACCGGTCTTCCCATTCGACATTGAGGGCGTCGGTCTGACGAATGGTTCCAGGTTGGGCAATCGTAGCGCCGCGCAGCAGGCGAATATGCAAGAAGTGGAGGACTTTTTCTATCGTCGGCCTGTAGTGGTCGGACAGCTCCTCGTAAGTCAGGCGGAGCGGCTCAATACCGTTCCGCGCAAAGAAATCGTTCCAGATGGTCTCTTCGATTTCGGCCGACTCAAGGCAGGCAGTGATTTGCCTTTGGTCGAACTTCGCGTCTGTTGCGGGCTTTGCGCCGTTGCCGGCCTTCCAAACACCAGTCTGCAATGCTCGGGCGTGCGAGATCGCCTGGCGCAGCTTATTGCATCGGGTAAGGCAGATAAACTGTAGTCGAGGAAAAGCCTTTCGGAGCAACTCCACCTCAGCCGTAGCCGAGGAATCGAACTCGCCCGTTTCGCGGAGCTTGGCAATTAACCGCGCTACGTCCCAAGCCATGATCTTGAAGCCAAAGACACCGTTTTGTGTGGCGGTGGCAGCAACGACACCACGCACATAACCAGCGTAATCGTCAATGGGGTTTAAGCCGTGTTTATCGCCGTTCCGTTTCTCTAACGGTTCGTGAAAGAACCTCCGCGGCCGTCCGGCCCTGCGGGTGGAACGCAGCCCATCACAGAGCAAATGGCTGCCAGAACGCGCCGTCGCACAGATGGCATAGCAATGGCGTGGATGGCGGAGATTGTGAAATAGACCACCCATCGCGAAATTCAGACATCGAGATTACGTACGTTTAGCGCGTTATCTTCGATAAATTGCCGGCGCGGTTCGACCACGTCGCCCATTAAAATCGTGAACATTTTGTCGGCATCGACGGCGTTATCCTCGTTCAAATCCACCCTTAGGAGTTTGCGTTTCTCTGGGTTCATGGTGGTCTCGAACAATTCTTTGGCGTTCATCTCGCCCAGACCCTTGAAACGCTTGATCTGCACTCCACGGCGGCCAATCTCCAAAATCTTTTGGAGAATTTCGGGAATCGAAAAAAGCGGATGCGCGACGGCTTTCTCGCCTTCGCCTTCAATCAATTCGAAGATAGGCCGGTCGCTTGTTGCGTAATGGCCGACCTTCAAGCCTTTCCGGGCCAGCTCCGCAATCAGTTTTTGTACGGCCGCCGACTCGTGCAGCTCGACCAGTTTGCCACGCCGGCGAACGCCATTCGTTTTCGTCGGCGCCTGAGCTTCTCCCAAAGGTAACAAATCCTGCTCGATCTGAGTATCGAACAAATTGAGATCGAGATTTTCCTGATGAAAGTGGCGGACTGCTTTTTCGTCGTGAAAATAATGCACCGTCTCTTCATTGCCCTCGCGTACTTTCACAAGATAAGTTGGAAGTTTGCCCGATCGAGAATTCCGCTGGCCGAGATACGTTTCGAAATCGCCCCCGTGGCGGCGAACTCCTTCGCTCAGCTTCGCCAGTTTCTCGAGCGATTCGAGAATATCCTTCAGTTGCGCCGCCGTGATTTCTTTGTCGTCCGCCAGATTCTTTAGCCGCACATCCTCCGCGCCCAGCGAGATCAAGATTTTGTTAAGCTGGACGTCATCATCGACGTACTCCTCGCGTTTTTTCCGCTTGATTTGATAAAGAGGCGGCTGCGCGATGTAAATCCTGCCCGCGCGCACCAGTTCGGTCATCTGCCGGAAGAAGAACGTCAGCAACAGCGTTCGAATGTGCGAACCATCCACGTCCGCATCCGTCATGATGATGATGCGGCCGTAGCGCAGTTTTGCGATATCGAACCGACCTTCGTCCTTGCCATTGCCTTCCTCTTTCGGCTTGCCAATCCCGGCGCCGATCGCCGTGATCATCGCCTGGATCTCAGCGTTTTTGAGAAACTGGTCTTCGCGCGCTTTCTCGACGTTGATCAGCTTTCCGCGAATCGGCAAAATCGCCTGATAACGCCGGTCGCGACCCTGTTTCGCAGAGCCGCCAGCTGAGTCGCCTTCGACAATGTAAAGCTCCGTCAATTCCGGATCGCGCTCCGAACAATCGGCCAATTTACCGGGCAGCCCGCCACCGGTCAGCGCTCCTTTGCGGATTGTTTCCCTGGCTTTCCGAGCAGCTTCCCTTGCTCGCGCGGCAGTGAGCACCTTGTCGAAAATGCGGCGCGCAACAGGCGGATTTTTGTCAAAGTAAGTCATCAATCCGTCGTAAGCCACCGAGTTCACGATCCCGTCGATCTCCGTGTTGACGAGCTTCACCTTGGTCTGCGATTCGAAGCGAGGATTGGGCAACTTCAAGCTGAGCACGCAGATCAATCCTTCGCGCACATCGTCTCCCGAAATAGAGGGGTCCTTCTCTTTGAGGAGAGTGTTTTGCTTGGCGTATTGATTGACTGCTTTGGTCAACGCCGTGCGGAAACCGGTGAGATGCGTGCCGCCGTCCGGATTTGGAATGGAATTCGCAAACGGCAAAATCTGATCGTTGTAACTGTCATTGTATTGCAGCACGACATCGACAAACACTTCGTCGCGTTGCCGGGAAATCACGACCGGCTTTGGATGCAACACTTGCTTGTTTTCGCCCAGCTGCTTTACGAACTCTTCGATCCCGTGTTTGTAGAAAAATTTCTCTTGCTTCGACGGGTCGCTGCGTTCGTCCGTCAGCGTAATTTCGAGGCCGGGATTAAGGAAGGCCAGTTCGCGCAAGCGGGTTGCCAGTCGCTCGAATTTGAACTCGGTTGTGATGGTGAAGATCGTCGGGTCAGGCAGAAACGTGATCAGCGTCCCGGTAGTTTTTTTGCTTTTGACCTCACCGATGACCGTGAGCTTGTCGGTTGTTTTGCCTTTGGCGAAAGCCATGTGATAGACTTTGCCGTCGCGCGATACCTCTGCTTTGAACCATTCCGAAAGGGCGTTCGTACATTTTGCGCCCACGCCGTGTAGGCCACCGGAATACTTGTAAGCGCCTTGGCCAAATTTTCCGCCGGCGTGCAGATTTGTCAGCACCAGCTCAATCGCCGGCATTTTCCATTTGGGATGAATATCGACAGGAATGCCGCGGCCATTGTCTCGCACCGAGACCGATCCATCGACATGAACGGTCACTTCGATCTTTGTACAAAATCCCGCGAGATGTTCGTCGATGGAGTTATCGACGACTTCGTAAACCAAGTGGTGCAGCCCACGCTCATCCGGATCTCCGATGAACATCCCGGGCCGTTTCCGAACCGCCTCGAGGCCTTCTAGCTTGTCGATTTGTGCCGCGTCATATTTCTGTGTTGCGGCGATTCCGGTCGAGCTGCCGCGAGATAATTTTTCGACCGGAATTTCTTCTTGAACTTGCGGCATAAAAGCGGGCCACGCGACCCACATAAAAGATGATAGCCAGAAATGGCTTGGAAACAAATAATAATCTCGTGGTTTTGAGCCGGTTATTTCCGCTACCGGTTGGAGCTGCTTTAGTGCCAAAGCCCATGATATTGTGGTTGCCAGAACCGGTCCCATTTGCTGATTTTTGGCGTCTTGACCGCGCTGTTTCGGACTCCGAAAATAGGCTCCTTGTATGCGCGTCCAAACGCTCTTGGAAGCCCGCTGGATTCTGGCGCTTTTCGCACTGCTTGCCACTGCAACTTTGTTTGTCTCCGCGTGGTTATCGTTGCTCTTTTTCTTGTTGTTTCTGTGCACTGTTGCTTTTTTCCGAGATCCGGAACGGATGGTGCCGGCAGATCCAAATCTCGTCGTCGCTGCGGCTGATGGAACTGTGATGGACATTGTCGAATTGGATGAAAGCCACGTGCTCAAAACCAGAGCGCGTCGTGTGGGAATTTTCTTGTCGGTCTTTGATGTCCATACGAATCGCGCGCCAATCGATGGCCGAGTTATTTATCGGCAACATCGAGAAGGGCTTTGTCTCGATGCACGTCGTGCGGATTGTTCCGAGAAGAACGAATCGATGATGTGGGCTTTCCAGAATTCGCGCATCACTATCGTCGTGCGCCAGATCACGGGAGCGATTGCGAGACGCATCGTGGCCTGGGCGGAAATCGGGGATGAATTGAAAAAAGGTGAGCGCTTTGGAATGATTCGCTTCGGTTCGCGAACGGAATTATATTTGCCGCTCAACGCTGAAGTTGTTGTGAAAATAGGCGATCACGTCCTCGGTGGATCGACAATTATCGCGCGGCTGCCCGACTAATGAACGAACAGCCATCTAAAATCTATCTCCTGCCCAATTTGATGACGGCGGGAAATTTGTTTTGCGGGTTCACCGCCACACTCAAAATTCTCGAGGGCGCGCTGCTCCAAGCATCGAATCCCGATGCAGCTGGTGATCTTTTTCACACCGCCATCTGGTGCGTGCTCGGTGCCTTCGTTTTTGATTTTCTCGATGGACGCCTTGCGCGACTGGGTGGGCACGAGAGTCCATTCGGGCGCGAATTCGACTCGCTCGCTGATATAGTCTCATTCGGCCTTGCTCCGGCGTTGATGGTTTACCGCGTCGTGTTACAGGAGTTTCCGCGCGCCTGCTGGATTATCGCATTCATTTACCTGGCTTGCGGTGCGCTGCGCCTGGCCCGTTTCAATTCGATGGGCGCAAGGAACGAGGGAACCAATCATCAAAACACTTTTACCGGTTTTCCCATTCCTGCTGCTGCCGGTCTAATTGCATCGATCACATTGTTTCTTCTTTGGCTCGCTGAAGGCGAACATCACCTCGGTAACTGGCGCTTTGTTCTGCCGCCGTTATTGCTTTTTCTTTCCTTCATGATGTTCAGCCAGTTCGAGTATCCGAGCTTCAAGGCGCTGAATTGGAAGACCAAGAAATCGATTCCGCGTTTTCTTGTCATCATTCTTGTCCTCATTTTCACCGTTTTGAATTACGAATGGATGCCGGCGGTTTTGTTCCTTGCCTATTTGCTTTACGGAGTGCTGCGGCCCTGGCTCTCCCGCGAATGGCGACGCGAAATCGAAGAAGAAATCGGTGAAGGCGAAGAGCCAACCGAGCAGCCTTCGTAAGATCGACGACTACTGTAGCGGCGATCTCTGACCGTCGCATCAAATGGCTAACAGCCGGGCTTTCATCTGGACGATCAACCGCAGCGTTGAGATAATGTCGCACTAACCAGTAGCTGCGACACAATGGCCGCTAAGCTCAAGTCCGATCCGCACCTCACGATTGCGCACGTCTTGTTCATCGATGTGGTCGGCTATTCAAAATTGCTGGTTAATGAACAACGAGAAATTATTGAACGGCTCAATCAAATCGTTCGGAAGACTCCACAATTCTGCAAAAGCGAAGCAAGAGGAAAATTGATTCGAATTCCGGTAGGTGACGGAATGGCGCTTATCTTCTTCCAAACTCCGGAAGAGCCGGTGCAATGTGCGATGGAAATTGGCAGAGCATTAAAGAACCATCCCCAGATTCGACTGCGAAATGGGGGTGCACAGCGGGCCTGTCGATCAGGTGAAAGATGTAAACGATCGAGCGAACGTTGCGGGAGCGGGAATCAATATCGCACAACGCGTGATGGCTTGTGGCGATGCGGGACATATTCTTTTATCAAAGCGCGTTGCAGACGATCTGGCGCAAGATCGACATTGGCATCCTCTTTTACATGATCTTGGCGAAATCGAACTGAAACACGGCGACAAAATCGGGATCGTAAATCTGTACGGGGAAGATATCGGCAACGCGCAATCACCCGAGAGACTAAAACAAAGACGACCCGCACCGACCTCTGCACGCGACGTTGGAACGATCTTTCGCGGCAAATCTGCACTGATTGGTGCAGCGGTTTTGTTGGCTGCTGCGGCCGGGATTGGTGTTTGGAAGTTTCAGCAGTCCCAAAGAAATAAATCGACAACTACTTTGGCTGCAGCGCCGGAGAAGAGCATCGCAGTGTTGCCGTTTGAAAACTTAAGTCGCGATCCCGACAACGCCTTTTCTGCCGATGGCGTGCACGACGAAATCTTAACGGACCTAGCTAGGATCGCGGACCTGAAAGTGATCAGCCGCACTTCGGTGATGCAATACAAGGGCGGGGTTGCGCGCAATCTGCGCGAGATCGGCCAGCAACTTGGGGTAGCGCATGTGGTGGAAGGAACTGTTCAACGCGTTGGCAACCGTGTGCGAGTCAACGCGCAGTTGATCGATGCGCGCACCGACAAACAGCTATGGGGACAGGTGTATGACCGCGATCTGGCGGACGTGTTTGCCATTCAAAGTGAGATCGCAAAGACGATTGCTGACCAGTTGCAGGCAAAGCTTTCGCCAGGCGAAAAGAGCGCCATCGAACGCTCAGAGACAAGCGACATCACCGTGTTCGATCTCTACACGCGCGCCAAAAATATTCTGCTGACGTCAAGCTCGAGCGGGAAAGGAGATACCCTCCAGGCGGTCGATCTGCTGAACCAGGCTGTCGCGCGCGATCCATCGTTTTTCGATGCGTATTGCCAGCTCGCCTTCGCTCATGACGCGCTTTATTTCTTTGGCTACGACCATACATCGGCGCGCCTGGCCTTAGCGGAAGCAGCCCTTCAAGCCGCCTCTCGCCTTCGTCCCGATGCTGGTGAAACGCATCTCGCGCGTGGATGGAATCTTTATTGGGCGTACGGCGATTACGACGGCGCTCTGGCTGAACTGGAAGTTGCCCGCCAGAGCTTGCCCAATGATGCGCGGATATTCGAGCTAACGGGTTATATCCAGAGGCGTCAGGGGCGCTGGGAAGAATCTACGCGAAATCTGGAGCGCGCAGTGGAGCTGAACCCGCGCGATATTGAAACGCTGGTGCTGGGGGTTTCGGGGAATTACTCGCTTCTTCGGCGCTATGCGGAAGCAAAAACGTGGTGCGCCCGTGTATTGGCTTTCGAACCTAACGATACCTTTACGAAAGTATGCCTTGCGTACCTCGACTTGGATTGGAAAGCCGATACCTTACCGTTGCATCAAACAATCGATTCAATTCGGGCCAAAAATCCTGCCGCGGTGCCCGGTATCGCTCATTTTTGGATTATTTGCGCACTGGCCGAACGCGACGCCGCGGCTGCAAGAGACGCCTTGATCGCGTTTGGCGAAGAGCCAATTAGCTTCGCTCCCAATAATTTTCGTTTCAATCGTCCATTTGCAGAAGGTGTCATTGCTCGTATGACAAAAGACGATGAGAAAGCGCGGTCGGCTTTTATCGCTGCACGCGCGGAGCAGGAGAAAATCGTCCAAGCTCAACCAAATTATGGCCCAGCGCTGTGCGTGCTTGGCTTGATCGACGCCGGTCTTGGGCGGAAAGAGGAAGCGCTGCACGAAGGCCGGCGCGCGGTCGAGCTTCTTCCCGTGGAAAAAGATTCAATGAATGGTACGGCCATGGTCAAGTATTTGGCCGTGATCGCTGCATGGATTGGTGACAAAGATCTCGCCTGCGAACAGCTTGCCAGCGTCATCCGGCGTCCAAGCGGCCCGGGCCCCAGTTACGGCCAATTGAAACTGCTGCCGTTCTGGAATCCGCTGCGGGGCGACCCGCGCTTCGAAAAAATCGTTGAAGAGGCCAAGCAGGCGGTAGCACTGAAATGGTGATTGTAGCGGCGGTCTATGACCGCCGACTCAATCTAATACGGCGCTCATAGAGCGCCGCTACAGTTTGTTCAGCCGCGCCAGAATTTCGGGATCACGCACGTCCGCCCACTCGCCGGTCAACTCGATTGCTTTCACCGTTTTACCGGAATGAGCGAGTTCTCGAATGGCGTCTGTTAATTCGTATTCGCCGCGCGGTGATGGTTGCAGATTTGCCGTGAACTCGAAAATGCTGGGCCGAAACGTGTAGAGACCGGCGTTGTACCATTTGGTGGTCAGCTCATTAGACAGTGATTTTTCGCGAATATCGACGAGTTCCATTTGTTGGTTCAAGAAAACCGCTCCGCCTTTTCTCACGTCCTCGCCATGCGTTATCGTGATGATGCCTTCAACGTTGTGCGGAAGATCGACAACGCGTGTGTAATTCGTCGGATCGACCAAAATGTCGCCGTAGCTCAGAACGAATGGAATATCTCTGACGAAATCGCGGGCAAGATCGACAACGCGGCCGGTTCCATCCTGCACCGTCTGTGTCGCGTATCGAATGGCGATGTCGTAGCGCGAACCGTCGCCGAGAAAATTTCGCACAGTGTCGCCGCGATAACCGACGACGATAAGAAATTCGCATATTCCCGCATCGCGCAGTCCTTCGACGATGTGCTGCAAAACTGGTTTGCCCCGGACTTCGATCATCGGTTTGGGAAGATCGGCAGTCAGTTCGCGCATGCGTGTGCCACGCCCTGCCGCGAGCACAACAGCCTTGTTGATCTTATCATTTGTCATGTCGAGCGGAGTCGAGACATCTCTAGATGTTTGGAAAAATGACGTAATCACCAGAAACCAGTAAGAGATTCCTCCACTTCCGTCGGAATGACAGAATCTCCAACTAGCCGCTTTTCTTTTCCGTGATGATGAGCGCAGGCAAATTCGCTTGCTTGATCAATTCGCTCACTTTCGGCAAATCCTCGTTCTTGAGCTGTGCCCACTTCTTTAACTGCTCGTCGAGTTGGCCGCTCAATGTTTGAAACACGTCGAGCTGCGGTTTGGTCGGTTCAACATCGCCGTACTCAATGAGGTGGCTGAACGTATCAAACCGCTCGTTCAACATGTTCGGGAAAGCGAGGTTCGCTTCCGAGCCTTTCATGTTTACTTGGATGAGTTTCTGCTCCACTTCGGACATTTTGTGATCGAGATCGTCCGCGGCCGCGAGCGCCGGCTTTAAACGTTGATCGTCGCCGAAACGTTTGTGCAGCGTTTGAATCTGCGATCTGAGATCACGGATTTCGTTAACGGCCTGATGCAGCTGTGAAATCTGATCTTTTACCTGCGTTGCCAAGGTGAACTGTTTTTGCAGCGCCGCTTCCTGTCCTTTCGTCCGCGGATCGATCGCTAAATGCAATGGCGCCGTCTGTGACTTCCCTCCGACAGTCAGTTTCACCTGATAATCGCCGGGCAATGCGAGCGGGCCTTTGGGGCCGGTACCGGAATAAAATGCGCCCGGGATTTGTATTGGATCATCGTACCGCAGATCCCATGCGAACCGGTTCATCCCCTCGTTGGATGGAATCGTCTTGACCCGCTCGACGCGGTCCGGCCATTCAGGCGGTTGCTCGCCTTCTTTTTTCTCTTTGCTGGAAAGGTGTCTGACGACTTTGCCTGAAGCATCGAGGATCTCGAGCGAGACCTCCTCTTTCGGGGCGGTCTTAAAGTAATAGTCGATGATTGCTCCGGGCGGCGGGTTATCCCCCACAGGCTGGCGTTTGTCGAATTCCTCCGGGTAATGTAAACGCAACGCAGTCTGCGGTTGATACAGGATGACGTCCGCCGCGGCGGATTGCGCGTTAACCTGACGAACTGGCGTTAAGTCGTCCAGCACCCAGAATGAACGCCCGTGTGTCGCCACCACGAGATCGTCATCTTTGACGACCAGATCATGAATCGGTGTTACCGGCAGATTCAATTGCAACGGCTGCCAGTGCGCACCGTCGTCGAATGAAACGAAGACGCCGAGTTCGGTCCCTGCGTAGAGCAGCCCTTTGCGCTTGGGATCTTCGCGCA
>WNFU01030864.1_pt1 | contig 11998 bp, 15 predicted proteins | sample 5400121 | NCBI WGS metagenome assembly WNFU01 (sample SAMN13153360, study PRJNA577476) | soil metagenome | isolation source: 100 cm soil or saprolite under grassland replicate 1 | place: USA:California | collected 2016-06-15 | reverse complement strand
AATTCAAGGAAGGGCGATCTCCAGATCGCCCCGGCGGACTAGAGACCGCGCTCCTTGTTTGCTGCGCTTGCCGCATTTACGTTTTAACATTGTAACACTTTTAACGATTTTAACTTTCGGAATATGTTCCAAATCATCTTCAACGAATTGAGCGCCGCCGAGATATCAGCCCTCCCGAAGAAATTGCAGCTTAAGTTGCTGGCCGAGTTCCAAATTTTACCTGAGGATTTGGATCATCTCGATTCGGAGCGATTTGGCGTAATCCAGCGCGCGGGAAAAAAGTTATACCGTTATCGGGCGAAAGATTATCGGATTTATTTCGCGAAGACCGAAGAAGGTGTCACCGTTCATCGCGTTTTGCACAAGAACTCGTTTCGGGATTTTCTTTTCCGCAGCAAACTGCCGGTTTCGGAAGACGCGCAGTTGGGCGAAACGCGCGAATTTTGGGAGCTAATCGAGGAGGGCGAGAGGACGAGGAAGGCGTAGAAACGGAAAACGCCCAACGCCCAAAGTCGAATCGCTGTAGCGGCGTTCGCCGCGGCGAGCGCCGAATGAATTAGAAGGCGCTTGGCAGAAGCGCCTCTACAGCTACTTCATCAAGAGCACGGAGCGGCTGCGCTTGATTTCGCGAGTAATCCTGCGATGCAGATGCGCGGGCATGCCGGTGACGCGGCGAGGAAGAATTTTGCCGCTCTCAGTGACGAATTTTTTCAGGAGATCGGGATTCTTATAATCGATCGCCTCGATCGCGATGTCGATCCGGCGGCGCGGCATGGTGCGGTTCGCGCGGCGAAATGCGGAACGGCGTTTGGCGGTCTTGGGTCCCATTGAGAATTATTTCGTTTCGCGGTGCAACGTATGCCGCTTTAAAAACGGATTGTATTTCTTTTTCTCGAGCCGGTTGGGCGTGCGCGGGCTTTTCTTGTTCCGCGTAGTCATATAGCGCGAAGGCGGTTTACCGAGCGCTTTCGCCTCGGTGCATTCGACCGTAACAATTTCCTGCGCCATTTTTTTTACTCCTTCACTTCGGCTGGCGCAGCTTCCTCCTCTTCGGCCTCGCCGCCTTCTTCCTCGGTGAGCCCAAAAAGCGATGTGACCGATTGCCGGACGCGGGAAGCTCTACTTTGCTTTTCGAGCTGCGATTGGCACTGGACGGTGAAACGCGCGAACGGAATTGCTTCAAGGCGCGCCCGCGGAATTGGTTTGCCCGACATCTCGCAGACGCCGTAGGTGCCGAGCTCGATGCGTTTAAGCGCCTGATCGATTTCGTAGAGGGCGTCCTGTTCCTGGGAGAGCAAACTCAACGCGAAATCCCGGTCGTAAGCATCCGATCCTGCATCCGCTTGATGCATTCCAAACGCAGATGCTTCGCTGCCTTCAGCCCGGGAACGAAGCGTATCCTGGGCAACGCCGGCCATGGAATCAACCATGGCATCGCGGAGCTGTAGGAGTTTTTCTTTCTGCTTGCGGGTAAATGGATCGAGTCTGCGTTCGCGATGATTGTTGTTACCCATTAGCGCAAGAGGACTGCGTACAAGGTTGGTTTTCTGCTTCGATCTCGGAGATTTTGACGGCCGTTTCCCTGCCTTCACTGAAGCGCGTACGACCTTCTTCGAGGCAGGCCTTTTGGCAGAGACCTTGCGCGCCCGCTGCGGCTTACGCGCAGCGGGTTTTTTCGCAGAACTTTTCTTTTTCTTTGATTTAGCCATAACGTGAAAGGCGTCTTCTATTGGGGCGCCGGCGAAAACGGAGGCTTAATTAAGGACATTTCCTCGACCGCGCAAGCGGAGATTTCGCCTCAAAAATCGCGCTGCCACTCTGTCGCTCTCACCTGCCTACGAGCTGGCGCTCGAATAATGGCGCAGCGCAAACTTCCAGAAAACGCGGGACAGCCAAAAAATAATGCTCGAAGCAATGACAAGGTGAAGCATCAGCTGCACTGGTTGTCCAAGCGATTTGATGAGCAGCCTGGCGGGGATGTTCGCAATAATTACGACCGGAATGACCCAGCCGAAAATCAGGCGAAAAATCCTCGGGAAGATCACATCCGGGTAGCGAGCAATGTTCAGGAAGTTAAAGTAGCCGTAAACCAAACCTTGCGCCCGCACGATCCAAAAACTGACTGCTGCCAGGCAGAGCATGATGGAGTAGTGCACGGCGACGCCGAATCCGAGCGCGACCACGTACAGCAAGATCGACATTGGGGTTGGCACGACCCCAAGCTGCGACAGCGAAACACAGACTACCACGCCACCCAACGCGGCGTTGACGATGCTGTCGAGGGCGAATTGCTTGCTGGAAACAGCAAACTGGCTGTCCAGAGGTAACACGAGCAGTGAGTCCAGCTTTCCGGTGCGCACCAATTCGGGAATGTTTGCGACGTTCACAAAAAAGAATGCTTGGAAGAGTTGCGCGATGATTTGATGCGTGCCAACGAGCAGCACCACTTCCCATTTCGTCCAATCTCCAATGTGATCGACCTGTCCGAAGATGATGCTAAAGAAAACGATCTGACCGCAGAACCAGAGGATCTCCACAATCATCCAGAGAAGGAAGTTTGCCTTAAAGCTCATCTCGCGAATGAGCGAGTTGCGCAGCATGATGGAGTAGATTTCGATGTAACGGCGCATTACTTCTTCCTGTCACTTACTTATCGGCGCAGTCAACTCCATCCGCATGAAACGCTTTTTTTTCTGGCTCGTCCCGATCATTGGGCTGCTCATTATCGCGTTTATCATCCGGCAATGCCGCAGCGGAGGCGCTGCAAATTATCAGACTGCAACAATAACGCGCGGTCCCATCACCCAGGCAGTTACTGCGACCGGCACACTGAATCCGGTGGTCAACGTGCAGGTGGGAAGTCAGGTTTCAGGGAACATCGCGAAGTTGTTCGCGGATTTTAATTCCCAGGTGAAAGCGGGTCAGGTGGTCGCGCAAATCGATCCGGCGCTTTTTCAGGCAACCGTCACTCAGACGGAAGGCGATCTGGCCAATGCGCAGGCGGCGCTTGAGCTCGCGAGAATCAACGCCAAACGCACCCAGGAATTATTTGCGAAGAAGACTTCTTCGCAGGCTGACGTTGATCAGGCGGTGGCAACCCTTCATCAAGCCGAAGCCAGCGTGAAGATCAAACAGGGCGCGCTCGACAAAGCGAAGGCCGATCTCGAGCATTGCACAATCACTTCGCCCATCGACGGGGTGGTGATTTCGCGCAGTGTCGATGTTGGCCAGACGGTCGCAGCCAGTTTGCAGGCGCCGATCATCTTCGCGATTGCGAACGATCTCACCAAAATGCAGATCGACGCTAATGTTGCGGAAGCGGATGTGGGCGTCGTCAAAATCGATCAGATCGTCGATTTCACGGTGGACGCATTTTCCATGCAGACCTTTCACGGAAAAGTCGTCCAAGTGCGGAACGCGCCGATCACCGTGCAGAACGTTGTGACTTACGACACCGTTATCGGAGTAAGCAATCCGGATTTGAAACTGAAACCGGGAATGACAGCGAATGTTTCAATCACCGTCGCGCACAGGGATGATGCGCTGCAAATCAAGAACGCGGCGCTCCGCTATCGCCCGCCGGATGCGACGCCAGTTGAGACAAGGCGAACGAGCACGAGCCGCGCGGGACGACCAGGCGGAGGACGCAGCGCTACTGAGGGCCGAGCTGAGCGCACGGTTTATGTTCTGCCATCAGGCGCCAGCCGTCCGCAGCCGGTGCAAATCAAGACTGGGATCAGCGACGGGATTATGACCGAGGTGATTGAAGGCTTGAAAGAAGGCGATCGCGTTGTAACTGCCGAGCTGACTTCAACAGCGGCGTCGCCGCCGCCGGCCAATCCATTTAGTGGCGGGCCCCGCCGTTTCCCATGAACTTTTTCATTTCGAGCGGAGTCGAGAATGGAGCGAGTGGGACGAGCGACATGGGCGGCAGCGCCGCGAGGGTAGCGGCGAGAGAGGCGGGAGACGAACGAGTCAAATCTCTTAGTGTTTTTGATTTCGATATCTCACGAGCACGAGCATGAGCGTGAGCAAGAGTAAGAGTAAGAATAGGAAACCAATCGCGTCGACATGAACGACAACGGTGCACCCGTTAGGCTGATCGACGTGCACAAAACCTATCGCACTGGCGAGATGGAGGTGCAGGCCGTGCGCGGGGTTTCTCTCGAGATTCGGCGCGGTGAATTTGTGGCGTTAATGGGCGCGAGCGGTTCGGGAAAATCTACGCTGATGAATATTTTGGGGTGTCTCGATCGACCGACCTCGGGCCATTATGTGCTGGACGGCGCCGATGTCTCCGGTCTGGATCGCGATCGGCTCGCCGATATTCGCAATCGGAAAATCGGTTTCGTTTTTCAGAATTTTAATCTGCTGCCGCGGACATCTGCGCGGGAGAACGTCGAATTGCCTCTGCTCTACGGAACGCAGCGTCTAACAAATGCGCAGCTTCGCGAAAAGGCTAATCGCGCGCTTGCATTGGTCGGGCTTGGCGGGCGGGAGGATCATCATCCAAGTCAGCTTTCGGGCGGCCAGCAGCAACGCGTCGCGATCGCGCGCGCATTGATCAATGACCCCGAAGTAGTGCTTGCAATCTTGACAGTCGAACAAGCGTCGAGATCATGGCGATTTTTCAGCAACTCAATGAGCGCGGAATCACAGTTATCATGGTGACGCACGAGCAGGACATCGCGGCTTATGCACGTCGCAACGTGACCATGCGCGATGGGGTGATTCTTCAGGATCGGCCGGTTGCTCGCAGAGCCGACGCGACCAGCGAGTTGGTAAGAATTCAAGACGCGGAAGCACCGCCTGCGTAATGAACTTAATCCTCGGCCATTTCGGGCACGCGATACAGATTTATGCGAGTAGGATCGACATTTAACGTGGCGTTGCGCGCGTTGCGCAGGAATAAAATGCGTTCGGTCCTGACCGCGCTCGGAATCATTATTGGCGTTGGCGCGGTCATTGCCATGGTCGGAATCGGCAACGGCGCCAAAGCGCAAGTGGAGGCACAGATCGCGAGCCTCGGTCAAAATGTCATTCTAATTTTCTCCGGAAGCACGACCTCCAGCGGCATTCGCACCGGGTGGGGCGGCGCGGGAACATTAAGGGTGGAAGACGCGGAAGCGATTCGGCGCGAAGTGCCGGGCATCGTCGGAGTGAGTGAGGAAGTTGTTTCAACAACTCAAGTGGCTTCCGGAAACCAAAATTGGTTCACCCGCATTTACGGCGAGTCGGCAGATTATTTTGATATTCGGCAATGGCCGCTGGCAGACGGCGCGCCGTTTACACCGCAAGACGTGCGCAGCGCGAACAAAGTTTGCGTGATCGGCCGCACGACTGCGACACAGATTTACGGTAACGAAGATCCTGTTGGCCAGATTTTGCGCATCAAGGAAGTGCCGTTCACGGTCACCGGTGTGCTCACGCCCAAAGGATTAAGCACACAAGGCGTGGATCAGGACGACATCGTGATCATGCCGTACACGAGCGCGATGAAACGCGTCATTGGCGGCACAAATTTGCGCAATATTAATGTGCAAATCGGCGACGGGCGGCAGGTCGAAGCGGCGCAGCAACAAATCATCTCGCTACTTCGACAACGGCATAATATCCGCCCCGGCCGCGATGACGATTTCACCGTGCGTAACCAACAGGAAATCGCCGAGGCGGCTACGGCTACCTCACGGGTGATGACGCTTTTGCTCGGTGCAATCGCGGGGGTCTCGCTCGTTGTCGGCGGGATTGGGATTATGAACATCATGCTCGTAAGCGTGACCGAACGGACGCGCGAGATCGGTGTGCGCATGGCGGTAGGCGCACATGGCCGCGATATTCTCACGCAATTCTTGATTGAAGCCGTGACACTCAGTTCCGTAGGCGGTGTGATTGGAATTATTTGCGGCGTCGGTGCATCGAAGGTTTTGTCGGCTTACGCGCACTGGCCGACGCTGATCTCGCTTAGCTCAATCGCCATCGCATTTTTATTTAGCGCCGCAGTTGGAATTTTTTTTGGCTTTTATCCCGCGCGAAAAGCCGCCGCGCTCGATCCAATCGAAGCGCTGCGGTATGAGTAGGAAGCCGTGCAACGGAATTTTGGCCCACTGGCCAATACATCAGGGTTTCCTGGACGAACTGCGCTGGTGAGGAATTTGTCGACTAGACAGAGTCCGGCGCTACCGGCGATAATCTCACCCATGAACATTGGTTTCGTTGGCGTCGGTCGAATGGGCGCAAACATGGCGCGACGATTAAAGGACCGATCCGCCGAAGGACGGATTCGCCGTGGCGAACAATTTCACATTACCGCGGTTTACGACACAAATCGCGCGGCCGCCACAGCCCTTGCAGCCGAGCTTGGTTGTGCGGCGAGCCAGGATTTATCGGAGGTCACTGCGGAATCCGATGTGATTTTTACCGTTGTGACCGACGATGCGGCGATGCGCGAAATCTTCAGTCGAAGCGGGGACAATCTTCTGGTCAACGCGCGCGGCAAATTATTCATCAACTGCGCGACGCTCTCGCCGCAGGTCCATATCGACGCGGAAAAGCTAGCCGAGAAAGCCGGCGCCGAAACGCTTGAAGCGTGTATGGCCTCGAGCATCACGCAGGCGCGCGAAGGCTCGCTTTATTTGATGTGTAGCGGAAGCGAAAATGCCTTCCGCAAAGCGGAGCCGATTTTGGAGGAGCTTGGTTCAGTTGTGCGCTTCATCGGCAAAGCCGGCGAAGCGGCGAAAGTGAAAGCACTCGTCAACATGGTGATGAACATCAATACCGCTGGTTTGGCCGAAGGACTCGCGCTTGGGGCCGCGCTTGGTCTCGATCTGGAAGTGTTGCGAAAAGTTTTTTCTCAGACGGGCGCGGCCTCGCGCGTGCTCGAAACCGATGGCGAAGACATGCAAAACCGCGAACACACTTGCTTTTTCTCCGCGGCGCACGCAGCGAAAGACAGCGGGATCGCGCTCGCGCTCGCGCGCAGCCTCGGTCTTGATTTGCCTTTGGCGCGCGCGACAAGAGAACAATACGATCGAATGGTAGCGGAAGGGTTAGGGGAGCTCGACAAGTCTGGAATCGCCGAGCTTACTTTCAAAGATCGACATAAACACTCCGGTGATCACGTGTGATGTTGTAACCACGCGCCTGTGGCGCGTAAGGTGACCGACAACAGGCCAGGGCTGTCTTAACCACAGGCGTTTTCTACGATCATCTTACGCATCACAGTTGGCGGTGACAACGATCCGATCGCCGACGACTTGGGCGTGAAGCGGAAACAGTGCGCCACCGACGCAGGGCCCGCCGGCGCATTTACCGGTATCCGGTTCGTAGAGGGAACCGTGAGTCCCGCAGGTCAGAAATCGGCGGTCGTCGTTGAAGAACTCGTTTGGCCACCAATCGAGCGGTGTTCCAGCATGGATGCAATAGTTGACATAGGCGTGGTAGCCCCCGCCGACATTCACCACGAAGCCTTCGACGAGTCGCCCGCGCCAGAGAATGTGAAATTTCGCGGAGCGGCCGGGCGGGATTTCGCCCAGCGGCGCCGACCACGCGGTCGGGTGAGCCATTGGATCACCTGCAATCCCGGCCGGTTTCATTGCAAAGAAGGGATTGACGTCTGAGAGACTTTGGCCGGCCTCGGCGAAAGCGTGCGAGCTATGCGCGGCTGGGATCTTTGGCTGTTATGAAGCCGCCGATCTACCAACACCGGCAGCCTACGCACGGTCCGCCGCATTGCCGGGAGATTCCACTGCAGTTTCCTGGACGTGAGTCGAAGGTCAGTCTGTCGGTGGAGGATCGCTTCAATAGCAATCGCTAAACCGAAGCGAGCCATCCACCCCCCGACGCATCCATGCGGTCCTACGCCGAAGGACACGTGACGATTGGGGCGACGTGTGAGGTCGAGCCGATCCGGATTGGCGAACTGCTCAGGGTCTCGGTTCGCAGCGCCCAACAAGAGGACGAGGAGCTGCTTTGGCCCGATCCGTCGGCCAGCGAACTCTATCTCTTCCGGAACGCCGCGGATCGACACCTGGACGGGAGTCTCGTAGCGCAGCAGCTCCTCCGCGGCGGTGGTGATCGACTGAGGATCCTCGCGGAGACGAGCGAATTGTTCCGGATGTCGGAGCAAGGCAAGCACAGCATTCGTGATGGAAGCCGACATGTTCCGGGCTCCTGCATGAAGGAAAAACACGCAGTTCGCGAGAACCTCGTCTTCAGTGGGAGGCGCTTCGTTTGCTTCTACGGCAAAGCTGTGCCCAATCACATCGTCGGCGAAGTTCTCTCGCCGAGCGGCAATCATCATTCGGATGTACGCGCGGACTGCTTCAAAGCTCTTCACCGCCCCCTTCGCTCTCAAGACCGTCTCACGACCCATGCGTCGCTCCATCGTGAAGTTCCTGAGCCGATCGCACCATTTGATGAATTCTGCCCGATTGGCATGGGGCAATCCCAACAGTTCACCGATCATATAATCGGCGAGCGGCGCAGAGTAATCACTAACCACATCCATCGACCCGCGCCGCTCGGCTTTACCTAACAACTGGTGGGTGAACGCCTCCATTTCTGGGCGCAGCCGCTCGAAGCGGGCCGGATGGAACGCCCTATTCAACGGACGTCGCAGCCGGTCGTGTTCAACGGAAAGTTCTTCGTAGTCAGTCGCGGATCCGCCAACGCAGATCGCACGTCCGTGTAACGCGTGAGGAACCATCCACACAAGACAAAGTCCCAGTAAAAGGGCGTCTCTGAACGAAGCCGGTGATAGAGGCGATACGGGTTAGCGACGTACTCGGGCTTTTGCAAAGCGAACAGGACGCCTTGGTGTAAGACGTCCTTGTCCATGTGGCCGACCCTCCAGCCGTTCAGCGCTTCGCCTTGGTCGGCTTCAGGTAGAACCCCGCATAGTGAAGCTGCCGGCCGCCTTCAAATTTGGGAGCTGCGACACTCCCGGGGATGGCTGGACCCCCGATGTACCAAAATTCGCTCGGTACATCCTTGAGCGTCGCAGCGAGCTTCTTCTTGCGGCTCTCACTCACTCTGCTGCGCTCGAGCGTCGCTCGCGGAATCTCGTAGTAATTTCCATTACCGTCCATGAAAACAATGATCTGTTGTTGCTTGATCGGGGACTTCTTGGACTTCTTCCTCGCCGGTTTCTTCATAGCTTGGATTCCAGTTGGTTTACTCGATCATGTCAAGGCGAAACGGCCGCTCGTCGACGGAGAGGTAGCGTTGGTCAATTGTCAGTCGGGCGGCGCGGGTGATAGGAACACAGGCATGTTGCCTGTGCGGCCAACGGACATCCATGTCCGGTTTTTCTGACTCAGCGGCGTGCAACACCGCTGGCCGCACAGACTTCAAGTCTGTGTTCCTGGCAAACCACAATAAACGAGCACTACGCGACGGAGATTGCTTATGTTCAAGCCGTCGCATTATTTGTTTGCCGCTTTAGGCTTGAGCGAGGTGACGAGTTTTTCGAAACGCGGGTTACTCCGAAGCGGATCGAACGTCGGATCGAGCCGTAGCAGCGCAGGAGTGAGCGGCACGTTTTCAGGCACTGGGCCAGCATATGGTATGGAGAGTAGTTTTTCTAAAGCGGCGATGGCGCGATCGGGCTCTCCTCCCTGCGCCGCCACTCTGGCGAAGATCTCGATTGGAGCGGGACCCACCAATGCATCTTTCTCGATCGGGACCACGGCCATGGCCCGTTCCGACAGCGCCAACGCGGCGACCTTATCACCGAGGCCCATATTGGTCAGCGCGAGATCACCAATGAGACCAAAATTTTCCGGTTGTTCTTTGAGGAAAGATTCCTGCTCGCTACGCGCCTGCCGCCAACTTTCCTGGGCGGCGGCATGGTCACCGGCAACTTCCTGGGCCCAGCCTAACCAAAAGCGCAGTTCGCCATTGATGTAACCCAACGTTGGATCAGGCTTGGCCAGTATTTCCTTTAGTCGAGGAATGATTTGTGCAGGGCGTCGCTCCAGGATCGCCAGATAAACTTGTGTTTCCAAAGCCTGGTTAAGGTCGGCGGCCGGCCGGAGCCGAGCGAGGAGCGCCGAGGCACGCGGCAGGTCGCCCTGGGCTTGCGCGATACCCGCCTTTTGAGCAAGCGTATCGACGTCGTCCGGCGTAATATTTAGGACTTGGTCAAGCTTCCGCAACGCCTCAGGGAAGCGGCGGAGTGCAGCGTAGGATGCTGCATGCTGTCTGAGAAGATTAACGTTGCGCGGGTCGAGCCGCTCGGCTTCGTTGAAGTACGACTCGCTCCGGTCCCACTCGCCTCGCCTCCGTGCGACATAGGCCAGCGATTCAGGAATCCGGCTGCTATTTGGGAGAAGCTGACGTGCTTGCTCAAAGTAATGCACCGCGGTGCCGTAATCCTTCAGGCAAGCGTAGTGGTAGTAGCCCTTGGCATACAGCGCCTCGCCAAGGTTGGGCTGAAGAGTGAGTGCGGTTTCGGCTGCCTGCCGCGCCTCGTCACCCAGCGTGATTGTTGGTTGAAGAGTCGCCGTGATGTAACCGCGCGATTCCACGAATGACAGCAGCGCCCAGCCAAGGGCGAACTTCGGGTCCAGGCGCACCGCTTCCCTAAGATATTTCTGGGCACCAAGAGAGTTGGCGGGTGTGACTCCTCCCGCTTTCAGAGTATAAGCCAGGCCACGGAGGTAGGCATCATAAGCCTCAGGATTGTCTGTCGGTCTGGCGGCGATGAGTTGCTTTTCCTGACCGGTTAGTTTCGCCTGCAACTGGTCGGCGATGGCTTTAGCTACTTCACTCTCAACGGAGAATATGTCGATCAATTTGCGATCAAACGTATCGGCCCAAAGATGAGAGTCATTGGCTGCTTTGATCAGCTGCACGTTGACGCGCACTACGTCGCCGCTCTTCTGCACACTTCCTTCCAGGATGTTCGCGACGCCAAGTTGTCTGGCGACCTCAGGCAGGTTTTCCGGCGCGCTCTTGTAATGCTGCGTCGACGTCCGCGAGATCACCTTCAGGTCGGCGATCTTGGATAAGCGCGTCAGAATCTCGTCCTGGATTCCGTTGGCAAAATAGGCGTTGGCTTTTTCTTCGCTCAGGTTTTCGAAGGGTAAGACGGCGATTGATTTTTCCGGAATCGCCGCAGGGTTGGCTTCGGAGTATCCCCGGTTAGGCGAGGGACCTCGCCAGCGAAGAAAGATTGAAAAACCGACAGCCAAGGCGGCCACCGACAAGAGCAAGGCCATTACAATCACAGGTCTCGGCCAATGAGGCGCCCTAATCGGACGAATCGGGACGCCACCCTGCTTCCATCGTTTCCCTCGTTTAAGTTTCTCGGGAAGAGCCGGATTGCCAAGGCCGTCCTTGCAGAGGTTCACAACGTGAAGCCTCAGACCGTGTTTCGCCTCGCACTCCCCAAGATCCTGCAGGTAGGGCTGCCAGTGCCGGTATTGAGCCAAATCCTCCGCCAAACGCTTGGACACAATAATGTGCCCGGCGTCCCCGCAATTCATGACGCGCTGCGCCACATTAACCCCTGAGCCCACAACGTTCGACTGGTCGTTGACATCCGTAGTCTTGTGGACTGGGCCGCTGTGAATTCCCATCCGCACTTTAATGTGTGGGTGATTGTTTAATTCGCGGCTACTTTCTAACGCGCACCGCGCTGGCTCCTCCGGGCTGCGGAAAAACAGGAGCGCCATCCCGTCTCCGGTTGGCACCCGGATGAGTTCTCCGCTTGCCTCAGCACGTCGGAAGGACTCGGTACTTCGAACGATTTGGTTGAGTTCTTGCAGCACCTCAATCTGCTCGTTAACTAGCAACTTCGAATAACCCACCACGTCGATTAATAATAGATGCGCAATCTCGAGTGGGAGATCGGGTTTCACCTCTGCAGATGCGTCTTGCGCGTCCAAGCACGACTCCTTATGCAAACACGACAATCAAAGTTCTTATGGCTAAGGTCGAGAGCAAATCATTTCCATAGGTGAAGATAGAGCCAAACTTTGCGATCGCGACTCAGCTA
>WNFU01011072.1_pt1 | contig 11998 bp, 11 predicted proteins | sample 5400121 | NCBI WGS metagenome assembly WNFU01 (sample SAMN13153360, study PRJNA577476) | soil metagenome | isolation source: 100 cm soil or saprolite under grassland replicate 1 | place: USA:California | collected 2016-06-15 | reverse complement strand
ACGCCATCCACGCCGCCCTCACCGGCAACCCCTGGCTGCCCGTACCCGTCACCGGGTAACGATCACATCCCTACACGACACCGGTTGACCAGCGGCGATTCACACACCCGCAGCTCAACGCCACCCGTGAATGGACACGGAACTACAGTCTGGAAAGACTTACGAGAGGCATCTACACTGCGAGATGCGTGCATGCATCCCAAACCGCCATTCCGACGATCACAAGTCGATGACGCGCGCCTCGCCGTTCGAAGTGTTCGCAATTTCCTTCTGGAACTCTCACAGATGATGGGCCTCGAACCTAATCGCTGGCTGATACCAGATCCGGAATCGAAGGCAGACTAACATCATAGACGGCGAAGCAGCCTGGTGATTGAGTGACCAACTGCGTGACTATCAAAGCGTACGAGGAAGAACGTATGCGGACAACAGAGGACTGCTTCCGCAGGTAGACACCAAGCTTGCCGCTGCTGACTCGTCTATGATCGTTGCCTGGGGGTCAAGTGGTCGGGTACGTCCATACTCAAGCTATGCCTGTCCGTCGACTCGCGCCATGGCGATAGCCCGTTAGCGTACGCCGGTCGATAGTAGTCGGCGTCATGGCCGTCCTGGCCGGAACAGCGGTGGCGGCTGGGCCGGCAATCACTACAAGGCCGACACCCACGACGTGCCCACGACGGCCGTCGACCGCAGCGTTGCGAGCATGCCTCCCACGGGCGTGGGAGGGCCGTACCTAACGGACGACCATCTTTGGTACGGCTGGGATATTCAACTGACGGATGACGCGATCATTCAGCCGTTTGCTGGGCGCCGCCTGGATCCAGCTCAATCATGCCGCGCGAAGTCGAGGTCGCCCCAACGTGGCTCGCACCACCCGCAGTGCGCAACCGGCCACCGCCGTAAGCGGGCGGCAGTAGCCGCCGCAGCATCAGCCGCAAACGAAGCAGCGGTGAGTAACGCGGCGCACTGGAAGCTTGACCTCCTCAAGCGCGGGTAGCGTCGCGAGAACCCATCGAACCGCCAAATGAGCGCCGCCGCTACAACTACCACGCGCCCTCCTCCGCAACGGACAGATCACCAATACGGCGCAATGCTTCAGCGCACACGAGGCGGTCCGATGCGCCGAAAGCACCAGGCTTAAAGGGCGCGACACCGGCCCCAGCCTCGTCACCGAGCTTGCCGACGAGGCCACGGCTAACTATGCCGACGGAGACTGCCGAATCAACCTCTTATGGTCATCAAGCGGCCCGCTGCGCGGGCCGGATGCCACCCGCGCTCGGCCTGCTGGCGGCGCTGGCGCGCCGGCATCGGCCGGCGCGGCGGCTGTGGGCTACTGACGAGCACGTCAAGGGGCGTGTTCGTCCGTCATCTGTTCGATTCGGCCCCCTTCCGACGCTACCCCTCTTGTGTTCGGAGGCGCGCAATTGCATCGAGAGCGCCAATATGACCGGCCACGATTGCTCGGTGGTAGAACTCCTCTGCCTGGTCGAGGTCGCCCCTTTTCTTTAGTACGTTGGCTAGGTCATATAGGGCGGCGACGTGACCTGCTGCAATCGCCTGACGGTAGAACTGCTCTGCTCGCTCCATCTCACCGCGCTCGGCCATCATCGCTGCCAAGGTGAACGGCGCACCGCCGTTACTTACCTTCGTTGCCTGGCGGTAGAACCGTTCCGCCTGATCCAGATCGCCCCGTTCTACCAGCAAGACGGCGAAGTTGAGTGGTGCCTGGGTGTGGCCGGAACCAATGGCCTTTCGGTAGTACCGCTCGGCTTGGCGGTGGTCACCGCGCTTGGTTAGCAGATTCGCCAGATTGTTTTGAGATTGTCGGTCACCCCGGTCCGCTGCTTGCCGGTAGTACTGCTCGGCCTGGTCTAGGTCACCCCGCTCGGCCAGCAAGGTCGCCACGTTGAACGCGGCCTCAGTGTTGCCGGCCTCCGCCGCCTGCCGGAAGTATTGCTCAGCCTCGGTCGTCCGCTTGTCGTGTGCTAGGAGTGCGCCGAGATTGAACGCGGCCTCGGCAATACCGGCTTCCGCCGCCTGCCGGAAGTACCGCGCGGCCTCTGCCAGCTCACCCCGACCGACTAGAAAGATCGCTAGGTTGAATGCGGCCTCGGCAATGCCGGCCTCCGCGGCCTGCTGGTAGTACCGCTCGGCCTCGGCCACCGCGGCCTGCTGGTAGTACCGCTCGGCCTCGGCCAGCTCACCCCGACCGGCCAGCAAGCTCGCCAGGTTGAACGCCGCCAGCCCGTGCCCACCCAGAGCCGCCTGCTGGTAGTACTGCTCGGCCGGCCCCACCTCACCCCGACCGGCCAACAAACTCGCCAGGTTGAACGCGGCCTTGGCAATGCCGGCCTCCGCGGCCTGCTGGTAGCACCGCTCGGCCTCTGCCAGCTCACCCCGACCGGCCAGCAAGCTCGCCAAGCTGTTGAGAGCTACGAAGTCACCGGCGTCTGCCGCCTGGCGGTAGAACTGCTCCGCCTCGGCCACCTCACCCCGCGCGCCCAACAAGGTCGCCAGGCCGACAGCCGCGCCAACAACCCCCGCATCCAGAGCCTTCCGATAGAGCTGCTCTGCCTCGGCCACCTCACCCCGCTCAGCGAGCGAGTTAGCCAGGCTGAACGCCGCCGCACCGTGCCCGCCGAGCGCCGCCTGGCGGTAGAACTGCTCAGCCCGTTCGACCTCACCCCGGCCGGTGAGCAAGTTCGCCAGGCTGAACGCCGCCTCAACATGACCGGCAGCGACGGCCCTCCCGTAGAACCGCTCGGCCTCCGCCAGCTCACCCCGGCCCTCCAGTAGGACTCCCAGGTCGAAGGAACAGAAAGCATTTCCAAGCTCATCGCCTCGGCGTGCCGCCAGCTCGGCAACGGTCGCCAGTCCGGCCTCATTCGCGGCGCGGGACACACCCCTGCAAGCGGCACGGTCGGCCCTCTCGGCGAGCACCTTCCATGTCCTTTCCTGAAGTGCCAGGTCAACGTCAATCGTATGGCTAAGGAGAATACTCGAAGCTACGTATCCATCGACGCTGCCGACGGCCGACGCCCGCAGTTCGAGGGGAGCCGTTCCTCGGTCACGTTGACATGCCCCTTCCACCGCCACCTTAAACCACATCTCGGGAGATGCTTTCGACCGCTCCTCATCCGGCAGGTACTCCGTCGCTAATGCCTCAAGCAGAGTCGCCGGTATTGGTTGCGAGTGACCGTGCCGGTGTGCGTCGACTGCAGCACTCAACACGGCACGCTCGTAGGGATCCCCAATGCGCCATCGCCGTACCAGATAGTCTGCATTCGCTAAAGTAGCCGGGACCGATCGTCCGTGCCGGAGCGCGTCCGCAAGCCGAGGGTCTTGATCCGCCGCTTGTTGTGCCCGCGCCCATTCAGTTTCCGTAAACGCATCGTCAAGATCGATAATGTACGCAATACCCATCACATCGCGTGCGTCCGCGTACAGGTCGGCTGCATCTGTATGTGGTTGCGAAGTGTATAGCCGATACTTGTCCGGCCAGATAGTTCCGATGGCGACCACGGGGCCGGCGCCGGGGGAAATCAGGCGACGCAGTAGGCGACCGATTGTTCGCCCAGATTGTATGCGCTCGCCGCCTGACTCCAACAAGTTGTGAATATTGTCAAGCCAAATCACTGTGCGCGAAAGATCAGCTTGCGAATCTACTAACTCTGCCAAATCTTCGGCGCCGGGAAGCACCAGCATCCGCCAATCTGACAATTCTTGCTGCACGACAAACGCAGCACTCCGACTCTTGCCCGAGGGAGATGGACCAACAATGAGAACGAGTCCGCTCATACGCGACATGCGAGTCAATACCATGCGGAGGTCGGCGTCCTTCTCGCGATGAACATAGATCGGTAGGTCTGGCAATAGGTCGGCATCGTGATCGGCCTGCAATGGAGTCGCTGCATGAATACCTAGTAGGTCGCGGCGATTTGCTAACTCACGCACACGTGGCAGATCCTTGCCTGATCCAGCCGATCGTGCGATCACATCGGCCTGACGGGACAACCGTTCGTCGTTACGCGTTATGCGATCCTGCAAAACCTTCGTCCAGCCTAGCCTTGCGCTGGACCAAGCAGCAACGAGCCAATCGCTGTGGACGCCGCGATGATCACGGGAGCGAGCCAGACCGGACCTAGTTTGACCAGGTTAAGCCATACCGGACCGGCCGCTAACACGGCCAGAGCAACGCCCAAGCCGGCCAACGCCAGCCAGATCCGCAAGCTGTCTCTTCGTAACACATCGACACCGAACCATCACTCTTGGCCGCCGTCAAGGTCCGCTACAAGCCCATTTAGATCAACCGAAGAGCCAGAATGTCGTATGTCCGTCGTGGGCCAGACCGCCGCTCCCGCCGCGGCCAGTCACGGCGGCCGCTCGCTGCGCTCGCACCCGTGGCCCTCGCTCCCTCCACGTCCGCGTACCCAAGACCAACCCTGGTGGGCGCTCCGGCTCCGGGAGGCAGCCACCACCGCCGACCCGGGCGAGCCGAGCCGGAACCTGGCCCCCGGTCCAGGTCGTACGTCCGGCAGGGCGCTCCACCTGGACCGGGGGCCAGAACCCGGCTCCACAGGGGTGCGGGTCGACGGCGACGGGATGGCGAGCAGCACGAGCACTAGGACATGATCAGCGTTCCCGCTATGTTCCCGTGAACAGCCGTAGACGGCCCGACTTCGCCGGACTCGGCCGGACCGACAAGATCGGCCCCTGACCCAGTTGTCCCAGGTCAGGGGCCGAATCAACCGCTCATGGCGGGTGGAGGAGTCGAACCTCCGAAGCTCTCGCGACGGTTTACAGACCCCGTCGCCCAGCCTATCCGCGATGCTGAGCGGTTCGAGCTGGCGAACCCTATTCGCGATCATCCAGACGAGCGCCACTTGCGCTCGGCCTGCTGGCATTGGACGGCCGCCGCAGCGCGCATCCAAGTGGAACCCCGCAGACGCTGGTACCCAGTCAAGATCCGGACTATACGCGGAACGATCCCACCGGGTCTGGGTTCCTCCTCAGCCGTCTTCGCAGGTATCAGCGGCGTCAGCCCGCTAAAAGCCAGCCCGTTCCTAAACCGTGTGTCGCAGGAGGTTGCGTGATCCGGCGAGCAGCCGGCTCGAACACCGGTCGCGTAGCTGTCGACAGCAACGCTGACAGCAACCAGCGCGGACGAGTGCGGCCGGGGGAGACCGGAGCCGGACACCGCCTGCAGGCTGACGGACCGCGCCGGACGGAGTGGATCGAACTTACAAGCGGGGGGTCGCTGGTTCGAACCCAGCCGTGCCCACCAGGGATAGATGCATGATCCGCCACCTGGCGAGCGTTTCCATGGAGCCGTCCGTGGAGCCAATCGACTTTGGTGCGCTCCATGGTGACCACGTCGAAGCCTCGGCGACGTGCTCGGGGTGAGATCGAGACCCTCCCCCAGCGGGTCACCGAGGGTGAGGGCGTACGCGGGTGTCGACCCCGTATCGAAGAAGAAGCACTACCTTGTCGAAACGGTTCCGGCTGGGCCGAACGCCGAGAAGCTCGCCGATAAGGCGCGCACGCGACTGCTCGCCCAGGTCGACCAGCGTCGCACCCCGCGGACGAACGCCACGGTCAATCAGCTGATCGAGCGGCATCTGGAGCTACTGGACGCGAGCCCGAGCTGGCTGTCCACCTGTCAAGGCAGGCGCCCTCGGCGCGGACATCCTCGACTCCTTCTACGCGGAGCTCCGACGGTGCCGGGCCCACTGCGGTCGACGGTCCTACCTTGAGCACCGCACTGCCCGAGAACACCGGTGCGACGAGCACGACCACAAGCCCTGCTCACCACCCGATCCTGAGTGCCGGGCCTGCCGGCGACGTTGCCAGCCGCACCAGTGCCGTCCGCTGGGCGCCACAACCATCCGGCAGATCCACTTCCTGCTCCACGGCGCGTACAAACGCGCGGTCCGCTGGAAGTGGGTCGCGGTGAACCCGATCACCGAGGCCGAGCCGCCCCCACCACCTCCACCGAACCCGCATCCGACGACGGTCGACGAGACCGCCCGGATCATCAACGAGGCGTGGTCCGACCCAGCCTGGGGCGCCTTCATCTGGCTCGCCGTGGCCTGCGGCGGCAGACGAGCCGAGCTCTGCGCGCTGCAATGGGGAGAAGGTGGACCTTGAGCGGGCCGTCATCACGCTCAAGCGCGCGGTCGCCAAGGACGGCCAGGGTCGCTGGTATCTCAAGGACACCAAGACCCACCAGCAGCGCCGGGTTGCCTTGGACCCGCTGACCGTTTCCGTGCTGGCCGCACAGTGGGAGCGCTACAGGGAGCGCTGTACGGTGCTCGGCGTGCCGCTCAGGGATGACGCGCTGGTGTCGACTCCTGCTCTGGCGTTATCGCGCATCACGATGGCGGCTGCTAACGAGCGGGCCCGGCGGTGCCCATCGACTGTGTCAGGCGTGGTTAGTGGTTGGCTTCATGCGGTGAAGCCGGGCCCGCTGCATGGTCGACTCGAAGCTACGTTCGCCGACGTCAAGGTAGGCCACGCCTGCGGTCCGGCACTGCTCGGCGAGCTGGTGGCTGCGCCGGCGAATCCAGGCTGCGGCAGCGGTGAGCTCGGCGTGCGATGCCTCGCGCTCGTGTTGCGGTTTCGGGCCCTGGTAGGCGGCGAGGTCGTCGGCGCAGAAGCTGCGGTGTCCGAGGAAGCAGGCCCGGATCTGCACCCCGGGCAGGGCGGCCTGCAGCCGCGCGGGGTACCACGGCGCCAACTCGAAGCCCTCGATGAGGAACCGCTCAGCCTCCTCGGCGCAGACCTCGGCCGCCTGCTCGATGTGCGGATACATCACCTCGGCGAGCCGTTCGGCGTCGACCGGGTCGGAGTCGACCGTGTCGAGCTCGGCAACGACGCGGCGCAGCACGGTACGCAGCACGTCTGCGGGCAGCCACGGGATGGCCTGGCTGCGCACCAGGCGCTGCGCCAGGGCGGACTTTCCTACCCGCGGTGGACCACCGACAAGGTAGAGGACGCGGCCGGTCACGACCGTCATTGTCGCGCTGGTCAGGCCTCGCGCCGCGGCTGTTACAGCACTACATGATCCTCACCTGGCGTTGGACCGGTGAGCCCGATGTGACCACACTTAAATACATGACAACAGATGACGCACATCTGTGGCGGGAATGGGAACGCGAAGGGCGGCTCACACCGTGGCTCGTCCATGATCTACCAAGGATTGCCTGGATCGTGGAGTCTCGCACAGCAGAACTGACGGACGATGAGCGAAAGATCGTACGTGACGCGATCGCTCGGATGCAGCGCGCCTTGGAGCAGGACACCGTCTGACTGACCGCCCGGTGCTTCATCTCCTCGACTGCGCGGTCGGCGACCGATTCCCAGAACCCTGCCGTCCGCGCGCGTGGGCAAAAGCGGTCAAAGGCGCCGATCGGATCAGGCCAACGGCGGGTCGCGCCGCGAACCGGCAACAGACCCTGGCGAGCCGTATCCAGCGGCCAACCGACTGGCCAATCACGGCGCCCGGTCACTCCTTCCAGTCGGCCTCCATCGCCTGGAGGTAGTCGCGGCGCTGCCGGCCGAGCTCGGCTCGCCGCTGGGCGACGATCAGCCGGTCCACGCCGATGGCCTACTGTGGCTCCTCAAAGGTGAGCACGAACGCGAACAGCGCCGCGGTAGGCGAGGGCTCGCCCCGGTCGGCGGTGACAGTGCCGATGCTGCGTGCGGGACGGCTGGCTCGGCAAGCCGGACCGGTCGGCGAGGCTGAAGTTGACCAGTTCGTGGTGGCGATACTGCCTGAGCCGGCCATGGTGAAGGCGTCGATGGCGTTCTGGCGCGCCTGCGCTCCCGTGCTGGCCCGCGCGATTGCTCGCCAGCCGGCAGCGAACCGGAATCCCATCTGCCATGCCCGTTGTCCGTCAGATCCCGACACCCGTGCGGACGCGGGCGAGCCACGTCGTGCCGATCGTCCGCCGTCGAGCGGGTCGGACAACATTGGCGGCTGCGGCGCAGACTGGCGATGTGTACGACGAGCTGAACCTGCTGCACGGCGAACGGGTTCTTTGGTCGGGCGAGCCGGCGCGGCACCCGGTGTTCGACCGTGCCGACCTGCCGCTCATACCCGCGTTGTTGGTGCTGCTGGGCATCGGCCTGGTCGAGGCATGGACCTCGTTGAGCGGCAGCGCCTCCCACCGCCTGCCGTTCGTCATTGTCGGTCTCGTGGTCGGGCTGTACCTGACGCTGGGCCGGCCTTCGACCGCGCCCGAGTTGTGCGGCATGGTCAGGCCCTTGCGGACGGCGTCGTAGTCGCGGCGTAGTCCGGCGGTGTATGAGTGCAGGTCGGGCTGGTCATCGGCGTCGACGGTGGTCATCCACGCGTCGAGGCGTTCGCCGTGGCGGCCGGTGAGGATCTCGGCGAACGCGGTGACGTGGTTGGCGAGGGCGTCGAGGTGTCGGCAGCGGGCTCGTAGTTCTTTGATGCGGATCTGGTCGTCGGGGTGGAGGTTGTCGGCGTGGCGCAGCAGCCAGCTGGTGATGTGGCGGATCTTCGGCGGGCGCAGCGCCCGTGGCGGAGGTAGGCCGGCGCGGAACGGCTGCAGGTAGCCGCTGAGCGTGCCGTAGGTTCCGCGGTAGCTGAGGGCGCGGATCTCGGCCAGCGGTGTTCGGTGGCTGAGGTGCAGCCTTCGGTCCAGCGCTGGTGCAGGTAGTCGGCGTACGGGTCGAGGATGCTCGGCCTGCCGGCCCGGGGTTTGGCCAGGAGTTCGTCCACGGTGTCGGCACGGGCGAAGCGACGCACGGTGCCGCGGGATAGGCCGAGTTCATGCATGATCGCCCGGATGCTCGTGCCCTCGGCGAGGAGCTTGTGCACTGCCTCGTAGCGCTGTCGGGTGCGTGGGATGAGCAGGCCGGCTTCGGCCCGTTGCGCAATGGCGTCGGTGGCGATCTGGTCGAGGTCCGATGTCGCGTCGGCCGGTTCGGGTACCGGCTCGGTGAGGCAGCGGTGGTGGCGGGCGACGGTCTTTTCGACGTGTTCTGCGAGGTTGTGCCACAGGTGCCAGCGGTCGGCGACCTGCACCGCGTGCGGGGCGCCGGTGCGCACACCGTCGGCGTAGGCGCCGGCCCGGTCCCGGCAGACGACCTGCACGCCGGGATGGGCGGTCAGCCAGTCGGCCAGGGTCTTGGCCTCCCGGTCAGGTAGTAGATCGATCGGCCGTCGGCTGTCCATGTCGACGAGGATGGTGGCGTAGTTGTGGCCACGGCGCAGCGCGAAGTCGTCAACGCCGAGCGCCACGACCGGGCCCACCACGGGATCGGGCAGGGCGCGGACCAGCCGCAATACGCTGCCGCGGCTGGCCAGCAGCCCGAGCCGGTCGGCGAGGCGGGCTCCGGCGCGTCGGGCCAGCGCCAGCCCGATCTTCTTCAGGGCTCGCCGCAGCAGTGGGCTGCGCCTGGCGTACTTGCTGGTCAGGCCCGGGATCTGCTCGGCGAACGTGTGGACCGGGCACCGTATGACGTCGCAGAACAGCCGGCGCACCTGCAGCCGGATCTCCACCGGCGCGCCCGCGATGGCGGCGTCGGCCAGCCGCCGCTCATACCGGCTGTGCACCCGCCCCGCGCACCGACCACACCCGGTACGGCGCGCTTTGCGTCCGCGCGCCCGAGCCCACATGCGCAGGCAGGCGACACCTCGCTCGATCCGTTCCACAACAGCGCCAGATGAGGCAGCAACACAACGAGATCACTCGATCACACGACCGGCGACCATACACAGTGGACAGACCGTCAGCCGGGTCAGGTTCGATCACGGAAAGTGGGCCAGATCCTGAAAACTGACCCCCGTGTCGCTGGGTGGCGTTGCTTCGCCTGACCCTCCCGTCAGCCTCCCGGGTGGAGCGCGCGGCTTGATGGATCCGACGCACGGGTCCATGCTGGAGCGACGTGCTGCCGGCACTCGCTCTGGAGGGCACGATGCCAGACGGTCGCTCCGGCCCTGCCGGTCAGGTCAGGCACGTCTTCGTGCTCGTCCTCGAGAACCGCTCGTTCGACCAGATACTCGGGGTGTCGACCGGAGCGCTCGACGCGGACGGTCGGATCAGACTCGGTGTCGGAACCGACGCGAAAACCGGTGCAGCCACAACCGTCGACGGCCCGACCGATCAGACCAACGTGCACAACGGAGTAACGTTCCCGGTGCGCGCCGGCGCGCCGTTCGTCATGCCGGTGGATCCGCCGCACGAGTTCTGCGACATCCAGCTCCAGCTCGCCTCGATCGGCGTCACCGGCGACCCGACCGACGACCGGTGCGACTACTCCGGCCAGTATCCGCGGCTGACCTTGGGCGGGTTCGTCGACAACTACGCGAACCAGGCCGCCGCTGAAAATAACGCCGAGGCGCAGGCGGACCTGGGCGCGGTGATGTCCTGCTTCACCGCGCAGCAGGTCCCGGTGCTGAGCACGCTCGCCCGCGAGTTCGCGGTGTGCGACCAGTGGTTCTCCGCGATGCCGGGTCCCACCTGGCCGAACCGGTTCTTCCTGCACGCCGCCACCTCGGGCGGGCTTGACCGCAGCCCGACCGCGCGGGAGATGACGTGGGCCCAGTTCGGCGGCTACCGGTTCGAGAACGGTTCGATCTTCGAGGCCCTCGACCGCGGCGGCCTCGGCTGGCGGGTCTATCACGGCGACCCGTTGCCGCAGGTGGCCGCGCTGTCGGTCATGGACCTCGACACGATGCGCGACCACTTTCGCGGCGTCGACGACCTGTGCGATGACCTGCAGGACAAGGACTTCTCGGCCGCCTACGTGTTCATCGAGCCCAACTATGGCCTGCTCACTCCGCCGCTGGGCGACTTCCGGTGCGGCAACAGCCAGCACCCCAGCGACGACGTCGCGCGTGGCGAGGCGCTCGTCAAACAGGTGTACGAGGCTATCCGGCAGTCGCCGCACTGGGAGTCGAGCCTGCTCGTGATCACCTACGACGAACACGGCGGCTTCTACGACCACGTCCCTCCGCCGCCGGGCGTCCCTCCCGGCGACGTGACCGACCCGGCCAACAACGGCCACGGCTTCCGCTTCGACCAGCTGGGCGCACGGGTGCCGACGGTCGTCGTCTCGCCGTGGATCCCCGACGTCCGTCCGGCCGACCAGGAGAGCGGAGGCTGCAACATCGTCGACCACACCCGGTACGACCACAGCTCGTTGCTGGCCACCGTGGAGCGTCTGTACGGGCTGCCGTCATTGACCGCCAGGGACGCGCAGGCCAACGACTTCCTTCACCTGCTGTCCGCGCCGGCCCCCCGCGAGGCGCCACGGACCCTACCGGCTCCCGCGGACTCCGGCTTCGACTGCGACGGTTACGGACTCTCTGCCCGCACCGGCACCAGATCCGCCGGCTCACCGCGCGGCGCCGGAGAGGCGCTCGCCGATCTGCGTCCGGTCGACCGGACGCTACAGGCGTTCGTGCAGCTCGCGGCCATCCAGGACGCCCGTCTGCGGCCCGATCTGCGGAGACGGATCGCCGACCGGGCGCGGGCGACCGAGACCATGGGGCAGGCCCGCGAGTATCTCGTGGAGGTGGCTGCGCGGCTGCGGGCCGTCGGGCTCGGCGGGGGCTCGACCGCCGGCTGACGTCCGCGCCCGGCCGCGCCGGCCATCCGGTCTGGTCCGCCGGTGGGAACTGGACGTGCTGGGCGTGGCTGGCCCCGATGACCTCGACGCCAAGCGTCCCGGCGATGCCGGCCAGATCGAGGTCGACCACATACGGGACAATCGCCGGCTGACCCTTGGGCGGATCGTCGGTGGATCACGTGGCGACGCGCCTTCGCACGGCTACAACGGTCACGTCTGGCCCCTGAACAGGGAAACACGGTTCTTAATCTGCCAAGCTTGGGTAAGCGCCGGGATAAACCGGCATGGAGGAGGAGATGGAAGAGCTCTACGTCGAAGGGCTAGCGACCCACGACGACCCCGAGCCATGCGTCGACGTTCCGCGAGGGCGTGGCGAAGCGTTGGTAGGGGCACGTGC
>WNFU01008314.1_pt1 | contig 12007 bp, 12 predicted proteins | sample 5400121 | NCBI WGS metagenome assembly WNFU01 (sample SAMN13153360, study PRJNA577476) | soil metagenome | isolation source: 100 cm soil or saprolite under grassland replicate 1 | place: USA:California | collected 2016-06-15 | reverse complement strand
CCTGGCTGGACTTCGCCCAAGCCGCGGCGGTGCCGCTCAGCGGGGCAACGGCGCTCACCCTGCTGGACGCGGTGGCCCTTGGCGCCGGCGAGGGCGTGCTGGTGCTGGGCGCCTCCGGCGGCGTCGGGAGCTTCCTGGTGCAGCTGGCCGCCCAGCGGGGGGCGCAGGTGGTCGGGGTCTGCAGCGGGCCCAACCTGGCCTATGCGCGCGGTCTGGGCGCCGCCGACGTGATCGACTACACCACCGGTGATGTCGGCGAGGCGGTGCGTTCGCGCCACCCCGACGGGATCGACGCCATCGTCGACCTGGTCGGGGACAAGACGGCCCTGACCGCCCTGAGCGAGCAGCTGCGACCTGGCGGGCGTGTCGCCTCGGCGGTGGACGCCGCGGATGAGGAGGAGCTTGCCAAGCGCGGCATCCGCGCCACCAATGTGGCGAGCTGGCTGAGCTCCGAGCAGCTCGCCCAGCTCACACGCTTGCTTGAAGACGGCACCCTGCGACTGCCCGAGATCCATACCGTCGGGTTCGGGGACGCGGCCGAGGCGCTGGCCAAGATCGCCACCAAGCACACCCGCGGCAAGCTGGTGCTTGCCGTCTCCTGAACCTGATCGTGGCCCGCCTGGTGCGCGAGTCCCGGCGTCAGCAGGGCCCTCGGTCACGCCATCGGCCCGTACAGGGCGCGGGCGCGCTCGGCCACCTCGGCCGGGAGGGCCACCAGCAGGCCGGACGCCTCCGCCCCGACCTGGCCGTCGGGAAGGTGCAGGCGCGCCCAGGCCCGCACCCGCCGGCCGCGGGCGTCGATGACCCCGGCGACCAGCGGCAGCGGCGCGTCGTAGGGCACCCGGGCGCGGAAGCGGACCTCCATGGTCGCGGTCGCCGCCCACACCCTGGCGAGCAGGATCGCGGCGTAGCCCATCACCTCATCCAACGCCGTTGCAGCCAGCCCACCGTGCAGCACGCCCGGATAGCCCTGGTACTCCGGGCGCGGGTGCAGAGTGGCGTGCACCTCCTCGCCCTCGCGGCGGATGTTGTCCAGATGCAGCCCGATCGGGTTTGCGTCGCCGCAGGCGAAGCAGTGCCGCACGCCGGCGGGCAGCACGTCGGATCGGGTGCGCGGGCGGTCGTCGAGGGTTCCGGGCATGGCACCTCCGGTCGTATCTGGTCGCTTCACCATCATGCGCGGGTGGGGCCGCCGCAAGTCGGGGTCAGTATGCTGACCGCCCTAAGGGCCGATGGCCTGTGGTTGCTAGTAGATGCTGCTGTCGCTGCTCGGCGCCCGCCAGCGCCCACTCGGCTAGCCACGTGTCACCCTCCCGAACGGCTCCTATCCCTCGACCGCCTCCTATTTCTCCTTTACGATCGGACCGGTACAAGCGGGCAGAGGGGATGGGCTGCGTCGGGCGTGGGGTGCGATGCCGAGCGAGTACTGGCAACACAGACGGGGCCGGCCGATGCTGCGCGGCTTCCTGCTGGGCGTGGCGGTGACCATGGCGCTCCTGTACCTCGGCCCGAGGCTGTGGGACTACTGGCAGAGCGACCGGGCGGAGGCGACGCCGCCGCCGACGCGCGCTACCGTCGCGCCAACGACGACCGTGGCCCCCATGCCAGCGCCGAAGCTGATCGTCCGGGTGGCCAGCGAGACCGACCGCGCCAAGGCCGAGCGCATAGAGGCGCGACTCAAGCGACGCTTCCCCGGTCAGCCGGTCGGCGTGCTGCGCTCGGATGACTACTACGGGCTGCGCGCTGGCTACTGGGTGCCCTATGTCGGGCCGTTCTCGGACACCGAAGAGGGCCGCAAGGCCGCGCAGGCCGCCCACGCCAAGGTCCCCGGCTCGATCATCGGCACCATCCGGCACCGCTAGTGGTCCGCGGCTGAATTGGTGACCCTGAGTAAGTGGTTCGGATCATAAGTCCGTGCGTGGTCGCCGGTCGCGGCTGGCCCTGCTCGGCCTGCTGCGTTCGGCGGGGCCTGGCCGAGACCAAAGGAGGCGTCCGAGGTTACGCCCGACGGGCCTCCAGCAGCCGCACTGGATGGGCGATGCCCTCCAGCTGCACCAGCCCCAGCTCCGCGAAGATCACCCCCTGGGGCGGCGCCGCCTCGACCACGCGCTCGCTCACCAGCACCCGACTGGCGCTGGCGTAGGCGGCGATCCGGGCGGCCAGGTTCACGGTGCGGCCGTAGTAGTCGCCGCCCTGGACCACCACCGGCCCGGCCGCCACCCCCACGTGCGCCGGCGGCAGGCCGGCCTGCGGGGACTGCTCCACCATCTGCAGCGCCGCCAGCACCGCCCCGGCGGGCTCGCGGAAGTGGAACATCACCCCGTCGCCCAGCCACTTCACCGGCACCCCGCCGTGCTCGCGCGAGGACCGGTCGACCAGCACGGCCAAGGTCTCGGCCAGCATGGCCGCCGCCTGGTCGCCGTGTTCCTCGGTGAGCCGCGTGTAGCCCACCAGGTCCAGGAAGCACATCGCCGGGACCCGCTCGGGCCGCCCCAGCACGCCGGTCTCCTCCAGCGCTGCCTCGATGTCCTCGACCAGCTGCTCGATCCAGGACAGCTCTTGCTGGCGGCGGTAGGCGGCCAGCAGCGCGCGGTCGATCAGGGCGGTGAACTGGAGGTCGGCGCTCAGCTGGGAGGCCCGCTCCCGGGCGGTCTGCTGGTCGGCGCCAGAGGCCAGCAGGGGCGCCATGAGCCGCGCCTGCCAGACCTCCCTCTCGACCCGAGCGATCAGGCGCAGGCCCTCGGCGTAGCCGCGGCCCAGCCGGGTCGACCAGAGCTGGTCCAGGAAGCCGCTGGACAGGCCGAGCTGCAGCAGCGGCACGATCTCCAGCTCGTCCTCCCGGATCAGCTCCTCGGGTGCCATGCGGGCAAACCCCATCGCCTCCAGGAAGCTGCCCAGCAGCTCGGGCGGCACCCCGGTCTCCTGGCTTATCTGCCGGTAGGTCTGTGCTGAGCGCACCGCCCACCGCCGGTAGGGGGCAGCCTCCAGGAAGGCAAACGACAGCCGGCCCTGCTGGATCGCCGCGGCGATCCCTGACATCGGCAGGCCGGCCTGCTCGCAGGCGGTGGCCAGGCGGACCTTCTGCGCGTCGGTCTCCAGGAACGGGCCGGCACCGTGGCGGGCCGCGAGGATGCCGAGGTGGACCAGCCGCTGGACCTCGGCCTCGGTCACGCCGGCGAGGTCGGCCAGCTCGGATGCCGACAGCCCATTCATGCCGCCGTCATCCTAGAAGCGGTGCAGCCTGCTCGCGAGGGTCGTCACGTCCCCGCCGGCACCTGGCTGCCGGCGGCGGGCTGACGGCCGCGTCCCGAGACGCTGTGGTCGGCGCCTGCTGGCGGTGCTCATCCCGACCCAGACTTGGCAGGACCGCAAGCCCGACGTTCGCTCAGGACCACGCACGAACTTACGAGCCGGACCCTAATGCTGCGTTCCTGAAGTTCGCTGCAGATGTCCGGCTCCGCCGCCAGGCGCGGCCCAGGCAGGTCAGCATTTGGGCCTGGCTGTGCGGCTGGCCCTGGGGAGGGTGGGGGTCGCTCGGGCGGCGGGCGTTTGCTGCCAGTGCGGGCGAGGATCAGGGTGACCCGTGCGACGGCGCCGAGGGTGAGGGTGGCTGCCCACACCGACGTCCCGACGCTCCCATCGCCGCACCCAAATCGGTTATGCCGGTTCGGTCCACCACGGGTGGACGATCTCGCTCCCGCTGTGCGGGCGAAGCCTAAAAGAGATCCGGCGTCGCCGGCGCCACATCATCGAGAAACGCACTCACCATCGGCGCCAGTACCGCGGTCTCCCTGAAGATGCCAAGATGCGACATCGCCGGCAGAATCACCAAGCGCGCAGCCGGAACCTTCCGCAGCATCCCTGACACTGCCGCTTCCTCATCGCCGCCACCGCGCAGCTTGAACATCGCCAGCGCGTGCTCCGGCTTCACGGAATCCGCGTCACCGACGATGATCATCGTCTTTGCGGAAATCGAACGCATTTGCGCGTCGCTGACGTTCTGGTCACCGAGGCGACCGTCGCTGTTCTCCAACACCGACGGGTACCAGCCATCCTTGCGGTAGGTGCCGGACAGCGAGACCAGCTTGTTGACGAGCGTCGGGTGCCGGAGCGCGAGCTGCAGCGCGACCCCGCCGCCATCTGAGTAGCCCATCACATCCGCGCGTTCGACCTTCAACGCGCGCAGCAACGCCGCGGCATCGTCGGCGAACTGCTCCCACGACATCGTGCGCGACGTATCCCGGGTGCGGCCGTGCCCTTGCTGATCGAACACGATCACGGCGCGCTTGGGCGCGAAGGCGGACACCCACGACGTCATCGAGTCAGTGGCCATGAGCGCGCCAGGGATCAGCAGCAACGGAGACGTTCTCGACGCGCCGAGCTCGCCATACACCTCGTGATAGAGGCTCAGACCGTTGATCGGCAGGTGACCAGTGCGCGAAGGCGTCGTTGCCATCACTTCAACCTTTCGGCCGTAGAGCCGAGCGACATCGGGAGAGTCGAGCCACTTGGAGCAGGTGGGCGACTTCGGCCAACCGTTGGGTGAATCCTACTCGCCCCAGGGATGTCCCATTCTGCCGCCGCTCGCGCCGCGGGAGCGCGCTTCCGACCTGACCAGCGGCGATGAACCCGCGCGGTACATGAGGAACGTAGCACTAAGCTGGGGGCGGTACTGCTGAACGACAGTTGGAAGGGGCGTCTGACCGTGCAGCCGAGCGAGATCACCGAGGTCCTGGACCGTCCGATCAGCCAGGAGCTCCTGGCCCGTGACCTGACCCGCCTGGCCTACGTCGCCAAGGACGGCACCCCCCGGTCGATCCCGATCGGGTTCGTCTGGAACGGCACCGAGATCGTCATGTGCACGGCCAAGAACGCCGCGAAGGTCCCGGCCCTGCGCCACAACCCGGCGGTCGCCCTGACGATCGACACCGAGGTGCACCCGCCAAAGATCCTGCTGATCCGCGGTCGGGCCGAGCTGGACGTCGTCGAGGGCATCCCGGACGAGTACCTCGAGATGAACGGCTCCTACGAGATGACGCCCGAGCAACGGGTTGAGTGGGAGGCCGAGGTCCGTTCGCTCTACGACGGCATGGTCCGGATCGTCGTGATCCCGACGTGGGTGAAGCTGATCGACTTCGAGACGACCCTCCCGAGCGCGGTTGCGGAGCTGGTCCGGCAGCGGGAGGAACGTCAGCGCGCCTGAGCGCCACTGTGTCCGACGCATTGAGATCCCCCTCTGATCGTCGGTCATGGTGGACCTTGGCCCCTACCGCTGGGACCGCCGCCTATGACCACCTACTGGCGCAGGCCCTAGGTCGGTATCTACTTGACACTCGTCTCGTCCAGCGCGGTCGCGGACAGGCCCCCGTGCAGCACCCCCGGGTAGCTCTGGTACTCGGGCCGCGGGTGCAGGGTGGCGTGCACCTCGTCGCCCTCGCGGCGGATGTCGTCCAGGTGCATGCCGATCGGGTTGTCGTCGCCGCAGGCGAAGCACTGCCGCGCGCCGGCGGGCAGCACGTCGTCGCGGGTCACCGGGCCGTCGTCGGATGGGTCTGGCATCGCTGCGCTCCCTCCCTCTTTGGTGGCCGTGGCGGGTAGGCTACCGGCGCTGCGCCGACCGACCAGGAGGAGCCGTGCCCGCCGCTTCGTTGACCGACGACGCCCTTCGCCGGCTGCCCAAGGCCGAGCTCCACCTGCACCTGGACGGCTCGTTGCGGCCGGCCACGGTGGAGGAGCTGGCGCGCGAGCTGGGGCTGGTGGCGGCCGACGCGCCGCCGGGGGCGGCGATGGCCCGGGTGCGGGTGACCCGCCGCGCGGGGCTGGCCGAGGCGTTGCGCGCCTTCGACACGCTGCTGCCGCTGCTGCAGCGCAAGGAGCACCTGGCGCGGGTGACGCGGGAGCTGGTGGAGGACCTGGCCGCCGACGGGGTCGTCTACGCGGAGCTGCGCTTCTGCCCGCGGCTGTGCACCGCCGGAGGGCTGTCGCTGGACGAGGTGCTGGCGACCGTCGGGGAGGCCGCGGCGGTGGCGGAGGCGGTCACGGGCACGCGGGTGGCGCTGCTGGCGTGCCTGATGGGCGGCGTTGACCCGGAGTGGAACTGGCCGGTGCTGGAGGCGGCGGTGCGGCGCATGGACGCCGGCGTGGTCGGGGTCGACCTGGCCGGCCCGGTCGAGGGCCGCACGCCCGCCTGGGTGGACGCGCACGCGGCCATGTTCGAGCTGGCCCGCGCGTCCGGGTTGTGCGTCACCATCCACGCGGGTGAGGCGGAGCCGCCGTCGGCGATCCGCACCGCGCTGCGCCGCTACCTCGCCGACCGCATCGGGCATGCGACCAGCCTGGTCGAGGACCCCGAGCTGCTGGCCGAGGTGGTCGAGCGCCGGGTGGTGCTGGAGGCGTGCCCGCGGTCCAACTACTGGACCCGCACCCGCCGGGAGCTGCCGGAGCTCGCCGACCACCCGGTGGGCCGCCTGCTGGAGGCCGGCGCCTGGGTGTGCCTGAACACCGACGACCGCAGCCTGTTCGGCAACGACCTGACCTCGGAGCTGCGGGTGGTCGCCGAGGCGCAGGGCCTCGACGACGGGCAGGTGGCCGCGCTGGTCGCCAACGGCTTCGCGGGGGCGTTCCATCCTGGCCGGGCGTCGGCGGCCCGCGACCGGGTGATCGTGCAGCTCGAGCGGGGCGGCCCGTGACGGTGGCGGCGGCGTTCGCCCCGTCGGACGCGGGCTTCGTCGCCGACCCCTACCCGGCGTACGCGGCGCTGCGGGCGGCGGGGCGGGTGCAGTACGACGAGCGCAGCGACCACTGGCTGGTCCCCCACCACGCCGACGTCGCCGCGCTGCTGCGCGACCGCCGGTTCGGCCGGACCTACCTGCACGTGGCGACCCATGCCGAGATGGGCCGGCCGGAGGAGCCGGAGCATCTCGGGCCGTTCTGGTACCTGATCCGCAACGGGATGCTGGACCGCGAGCCGCCCGACCACACGCGCCTGCGCCGGCTGGTCGCCAAGGCGTTCACGCCGCGGATGGTGGAGCGGCAGCGCGACCGGGTCCAGGCGGTGGTCGACGGGCTGGTGGACCGGATCGCGGAGGCGGGCGGCGGCGACCTGGTCGCCGGGCTGGCGGAGCCGCTGTCGGTGACGGTGATCGCGGACCTGCTCGGCGTGCCAGTCGTGGACCGGCCGCTGCTGCGGCCGTGGTCGGCGCGGATCTGCGGGATGTACGAGGTCAACCCGTCGGAGGAGGCCGGCAGGGTGGCGTCGCGGGCCGCCACCGAGTTCTCGGAGTACCTGCGGGAGCTGTCGCGGGCGCGGCGCGCGCGCCCGGCCGACGACCTGGTCACCGCGCTCACACAGGTGGTGGACGGCGGCGACCAGCTCACCGAGGACGAGCTGATCGGCACCTGCGTGCTGCTGCTCAACGCCGGCCACGAGGCGACCGTGAACGCCACCGGGATCGGCTGGTGGCAGCTCTTCCGCCACCCCGACCAGCTCGCCCGGCTGCGAACGGACCCGTCGCTGCTGGCCAGCGCGGTGGACGAGCTGCTGCGCTTCGACACGCCGCTGCAGATGTTCGAGCGCTGGGTGCTCGAGGACGTCGAGGTGTGCGGGGTGCGGGTGCCCAAGGGCGCGGAGCTGGGGCTGCTGTTCGGCTCGGCCAACCGTGACCCGGCGGTGTTCGACGCCCCCGACCGGCTGGATGTCGGCCGCGCGCACAACCCGCATCTCAGCTTCGGGGCCGGCACCCACTACTGCCTTGGCGCTCCGCTCGGCCGGCTGGAGCTGGAGCTGTCGTTCGGGACGCTGCTGCGCCGCCTGCCGCGGCTGGCGCCGGCCGAGGAGCCGGCGTGGAAGCCGACCTATATCCTGCGGGGCCTTGAGGCGCTCCACGTGACGACTGCGGGGGGCGGAGCCCCCCGCATCCCCCCCAAACCCACACACATGGGGTAGCAGGTGTTCGCGATGTACGGGCCGGAGCTGACCTTCCTCGGGGTGCCCCGCGGCGACCTCGACGACCCGGCGTCGCTGGCCGGCGCCGACGTGGCGATCGTCGGCGCGCCGTTCGACGGCGGCACCAGCCACCGGCCGGGGGCGCGGTTCGGGCCGGGCGCGATCCGCGGCACCGACTACCTCGGCCACGACGGCTCCCGGCCGCACCTGGCCCTGGGGGTCGACCCCCTGAAGGATCTGCGGGTGGTCGACGTCGGCGACGTGCTCATGCTGCCCGGCGAGATCGAGCCCGCCCTGCAGCGGCTGGAGCAGGCCGTCCACCGGGTCGCCGCCGCCGGCGCCATCCCGGTGGTGCTCGGCGGCGACCACACCATCGCCCTGCCGGACGTCACCGGGGTCGCGCGCCAGCACGGCTTCGGGCGGGTGTCGGTGATCCACTTCGACGCCCACGCCGACACCGGCGACACCCAGTTCGGCTCGCTGCTGGGGCACGGCACGCCGATGCGGCGGCTGATCGAGTCGGGCGCCGCCCGCGGCGACCGCTTCCTGCAGCTCGGCCTGCGAGGCTACTGGCCGCCCCCCGAGGTGCTGGCGTGGATGGCCGAGCAGGGGATGCGCACCTTCGAGATGGCCGAGATCGGCCGGCGCGGGCTGGACGCCTGCCTGTCGGAGGCGTTCGCGACCGCCACCGACGACTGCGACGGCGTCTTCCTGTCGGTCGACATCGACGTGGTCGACCCCGGCATGGCGCCCGGCACCGGCACGCCGGAGCCGGGAGGGTTGACCGCACGGGAGCTGCTGGACGCGGTCCGCCGCTGCGCCCTGGAGCTGCCCGTGGTCGGCGTCGACGTGGTCGAGCTGGCCCCCGCCTACGACGGGCCCGGCCAGGTGACGACGTTCCTGGCCAACCGGGTGGTGCTGGAGGCCCTGTCGGGGATCGCCAAGCGCCGCGCCACCACCGGCTGAAACCCCGGGGGCGCCGCCGGTGTTGCAGGGGGCGATGGACACCCCACCGGAGCTGCCCGCCCGCCTGGCCCGCGACCTGGACGGCGCCTTCGAGGAGCTGGTCCGCGGGCACGAGCGGCTCCTCTACGGCCTGGCGCTGCGGGTCGTCGGCAACGCCCACGACGCCGAGGAGGTCGCCCAGGACGCGTTCGAGCGCGCCTACCACGCGCTCGCCGGCTACCCGGCGGAGCGCGTGGCGGCGCTGCGGCTGCGGCCGTGGCTGGCCCGGATCGCGCTGAACCTGGCGCGCAACCGGCTGCGGCGCCGCACGCCGCCGACGCGGCCGCTGGAGACCGCCGATGGCGAGCCGCTGCCGCTGGCCGCGCCGGCCGGCGGCGAGCCCGCCGCCGTGGCCGAGCGCCGCCAGGACCGCGAGCTGTGGGCCGAGCTGCTGGCCGGCCTGCCGGCCCGCTACCGGGAGGCGGTGGTGCTGCGGCACGTCGAGGACCTGCCGTACGCGGAGGTCGCCGAGGTGCTCGGCCAGCCGGTGGGCACGGTCAAGACCCACGTGCACCGGGGGGTGCGGCTGCTGCGGGTCGCCTTCGAAGCGAGGAAGGAGACGCTGGCGAGATGAGCGGATACGACGAGCCCGGGCGCTGGAGGGAGATGGCGACCGGCCTGCGTGGGCTGCGGCCCGAGCCGCCGCCGACGCTGCGGCCGGCGGTGCTGGAGCGGGTCGGGCTGGCCGACGCCTTCATCACCGTCGCGGGGCCGGCCGGGCCGCTGCTGGTCGCCTACAACGGCCGCGGGATCTCGGCCACCGCCCCCGCCGGCGACGAGGCCCGCTTCGAGGCGCGGTTCCTGGCCCGCCACCGGCGCCCGCTGCGCCGCGCCGGCGAGCCGCCCGCAGGGCTGCTGGCGCAGCTCCAGCGGTACCTGGACCCGGGGGCGCGGGGTGCGCCGCCCCGCTTCGACCTTCGCGGGGTGTCCGACTTCGAGCGGGACGTGCTGCGCAAGACCGCGGAGATCCCCCGCGGCGAGGTCCGCCCCTACGCCTGGGTGGCCGGCGAGATCGGCCGGCCGGCGGCGGTCCGGGCGGTCGGCGGGGCGCTCAACCGCAACCCGGTCCCGGTGCTGATCCCCTGCCACCGGGTGGTCGGCAGCGACGGCCGGCTGACCGGCTACGCCTGGGGCGTGCCCTACAAGCGGACGCTGCTGGCCGCCGAGGGCGCCGACCCGGCGGAGCTGGAGCGGCTCGGCCACCGCACCCGCTATGTCGGCAGCGCCACCACCGGGGTCTACTGCTACCCGACCTGCCGCAACGCCAGGCGGATCGGGCCGGCGCAGCGGGTGGCGTTCCGGGACGGCAACGCCGCCGCCGCCGCCGGCTACCACCCGTGCCGGCGCTGCCGACCACCGGCGGCGGGCTAGCCCAGGGCTAGCCCCGGCGGCGCCGGAGGGCTCGCAGGGCCTGCTCGGCGGCCTGGATCGGTCCGAGCTCGTCGAGGACCTCGGCGACGCGCTCGTTGCGGTGCTCGAAGTCCAGGCCCTCGCTGGCGGCCGGCAGCTCGCGGGCGCGGCGCTCGGCCGCGTCCAGGGCGGCGGCGCTGGCCGCCTGCGCGTCGGCCAGGCCGGGCAGCGCCCACGCGGGCAGCTCGGCCCTGGCCGCCTCGACCGCGGCGAGGAACCCCGCCACGCCCGCCTGCAGCGGCGCACCGGGCCGCCGGGCCGACGGGACGGTGGCCAGCAGCGCGCGGCTGCCCTGCTCCAGCGTCCTGGCGAAACGCAGGAACCCCGACCAGGCCGCCTCCACCGCCGGGTCGCGCGCCCGTCCCCACATGCCGCCTCCCCATCGGATGCTCGCCGAGGCACCGACGATACACACCGCCGCTCCATGGGCCGTCCCGTGGCCGGCGCGGCCGCCTAGCGGACGACCTCCAGCCAGAAGGGGCTGGCGTAGGCGAGCGCGTAGCCCAGCTCGGCCCAGGGGCCGGTGGCGCGGGGGTCGGCCGGGGAGGACGGGTCGGAGACGCGCAGCACCATCCAGGGGCCGTCCGCCGGGTCGACGTCCACCTCGAAGGACACGACCGGCTCCTCGGGCGACGGCAGCGCGACCTCCACGGCGGCGGCCAGCGCCGGCAGGCGCCCCGCGGAGCGCGCCCCGCTCGGCGTGGCGCCCGGCCGCAGCACCTGCACGTTGAGGCGCCGTCCCCACCAGGCGGCGCCACGGTCCAGGTCCACGTCGACCCGCACCGTCCGCGCTCGACCCAGGGGCACGCTGCCACCCATGCGGACCCCGGCGCACGCCGCGTCCAGCCGCAGGCCCTTCACCCGGCTGGCGAACACCCGCCGTGCCAGCAGCGCCTCCCACACCCCGGCCCGGGTCAGCTCGTGGACCCAGAGCCCGGCCCGCCCCTTGCCGTCCGGGTCGCCCCAGTCGCTGCCGTGCTCGTCGGTGACCCCGAGCAGGCCGGCCCGCCAGCCGGCGTCCAGGCACTCCAGCAGCGGCGATGCGGCGTTGCCGTCGGCGCCCTGGAACAGGTAGTCGTGGGCCTTGTTGAAGATCTCCATGCTGACCAGCCGGCGCGTCATGGCCGGCCGCTGGTGGAAGCGGCCGAAGCGGCGCGGCCCGGCCTTGCCCGGATGGTTGAAGCCCGCCAGGCCGTCCTCGCCCGGCCCCTCCAGCCAGCGCCAGAACGCCGCCATGCGGGGGCCGAAGGTGCGCAGCGCGTCGGTGTAGCGCTGGCTGCCCCACACGCTCATGTGGCCGTGGAGCGCGTGGGACCACTCGAAGCCGGCCAGGGCCACGAAGCCGCCCGGGTCGTCGGCCTGGTCGGCGAGCTCCTTGGTGCGCGCCCAGGCGTGCGCGTCGATGCCGATCGCGCCGGGTGCGTCGGTCAGGCCGAACAGGACCGACGCCCAGCGGGCGTGGTCGGTGATCGCCGCCACGTCCAGGCCGGCCGCGCGCAGGGCCGGGAACGCCCTCGCCGGGTCGCCGCGGCCGTCCGACAGCCGGGTGTGGTTGTGGAGGTCGGCGTGGACCAGGAACGGGCCGGGGAACAGCCGCGAGCGCCGGCTGGTGCCCCAGGCGTCAGCCTGATCCACCGGGGCACCCCC
>WNFU01008308.1_pt1 | contig 12013 bp, 9 predicted proteins | sample 5400121 | NCBI WGS metagenome assembly WNFU01 (sample SAMN13153360, study PRJNA577476) | soil metagenome | isolation source: 100 cm soil or saprolite under grassland replicate 1 | place: USA:California | collected 2016-06-15 | reverse complement strand
GTAGCGGCGGACTCCAGTTCGAGAAGGGGTTGTTCTGCCGGCCACGCGGCCCGCGCGGCACGGCGAGACCCTTGACGTGATACGAAACCGCGGTGGGCTCGACAGCGGTAAAGGGATCCGGCACCGGGCATGTGTCGCTGGGAAGGCAAAGGTCGATCGTCAGACTCGAGGGAACCACGGAAAAATCGAACGCTGGTTGAATCGCGCCGCAAGAGGTTGACGAGAATCCGTAGAATACGATCCGGCAAAATGTAGGGTCAGAGACGACTTCTCGACGCGCAGTCGGTTCGGCGGCCAATGGGAAGACGACCTGTATGCCGGTCAGCAGCATCATCCGAAAGTTGTCTCTGACCCTAAATACGAATGCGGTGAACCGGATCGGCCTCGTTCAGCCGATCGGCGCTCATCAGTCCGCTCGCGAGAACGCGCAAACCCGCAGCGACGTTCCGGACCGGGCCTGCGGTCTTTACAGCCGTCTCGACAACTGGCATGTTCGCGCATTGTTCACGCTCGGGAGACGTTCATGAGACGGCTTGCTTCAATGATCTTCGGGGCCGTGCTGCTCGGGGCCGCCTCGTTCGGCGCTGCGGCGCAAATCGACGTGATGACGCAGAATCAGTATATCGGTGCCGATCTCACGCCGGTGTTCGACGCCGCGATCGCGGTGCCGTTCGACCCTGACGCGTTCAACGATGCGATCGTCTCCACGCTGAAGGCGATTGCCGCCACCCGGCCGGCCGATCGCGTGCGCGCGCTGGTGGCCGAGATCGCGCAGCGCAACCCGGACGTGGTCGGGTTGCAGGAGATGTACACGCTCGTCTGCCTGCCGTTCCCGGGTGTGCCGCCGGCCCCGGGCATCGGCTGCGATGATCCTGAGATCAGAGCCGCCTTCATCGATCACCTCGCCGATACGTACGCCGCGTTGGAGGGCAAATACGTCATCGCGGGCAAGGTGACCGACACCGATGTCGCCGCCGTCCCGTTCGTGATCAATGGCATTCCGGCATTTGTCTCATTGGCCGACCGCGACGCGATTCTCGTTCGCGCGGGGCTTGCTGCATCATGGGTGGACTTCGGCGCGCTCGGCGCGTGCCTGAAACCCTCGGACCAGGGATGCAACTATCTGACCGCGCCGCCACCCTTGTTGACGCCCGTGGGATCGATTGCGCTGGAGCGCGGTTTCCTTGCCGTCGACGTCACGGTGAAGGGGCAGGTGTACCGTGTCTTCAACACGCATCTCGAGCAACGACTGCTGGCACCGAGCCTGCCCGAGACGCGCCTGTTGCAGGTCGGCCAGGCGTGGGAGCTCGCAGGCACGGCGCTGGGCACCTGGGATGGGATAAGGAAAATGGTCGTCGTCGGCGACTTCAATTCCGCGCCGGAAGACACGATCCCGGTGCCGCCGTATCCGGCCACGCTGCCGGGAACGACGCTTCCATCGATCCCGCCGTATGCGGTGTTCGTTGCGACCGGCTTCACGGATGCCTGGACGCTGCGGTCGCAAGCCGACGCAGGATTCACCTGCTGCCAGGCGGAGGACCTCACGAACCGGACCAGCTCCTTGGACGAGCGCATCGATATGATCTTCACGCTGCCGCGGCCGTTGCGCGTTCTCGACATGAAAGTGATCGGCGATTCGATGGGCGACAAGACGCTTCCCCCTGGATACGGCGGCCTCTGGCCGTCCGACCACGCGGCGCTGGCCGCCAGGCTGCAGTTCGACTGAGAAGGCGCGCAACAGGCGCTCCGGGGCAGGGTTGAAATCTGCTGGGCCGTGAGGCGCCGGCCCGCGATCGTCGCCGCGCTTACAGTAGGGTGTCGCCGAAACTCGCAGTGCCCGTAAAGGACGTTATCTCGGTCTCGTCCCGGTCCGTTTCAACAGAAGGCGCCGGGACATGCGATGCGCCTTTGCACTGATGCAACGCGCTATGGCTGGTCGCGCGCTTGCATCGCTCCCGATTTCAGGACGCGAACCCCGGGCTTCGCGTCGAGAATGGCCGCCAGCAGCGCGGACGCCACGGCGCGAGCCGCGATCGGCCGCACTCCCTTGGGCATGATCCAACCGAGCGGCGCGAGCAGCCTTGCCGCCCATATTTCGCTGCTACGTGGCGGTTGTCCCAAGGCGGCCCGGTCACCTAGCAGCATCGAAGGCTGCGCGATCACAACCAATTCGTAGCCAATTTGCATGACCGCGATCTCCATCTCGCCTTTCACGCGGTTGTAGAAGATGCGCGACGTCGGGTCGGCGCCCAACGCCGACACGACGGCCAACCGCTTCGCCCCCGCAGCCTTGGCGGCCCGCGCGACATTCACCACGAAGTCGAAGTCCACTTGGCGAAAGGCGGCTTCCGACCCGGCGATTTTGATCGTCGTGCCGAGCGCGATGAACACGTCATCCACCGCCGGAAACGTTGCGGGCAGCCGTGCGAAGTCGACTTGGTGGACCTTCAGCTTTGCACAGGCCTCGATGCCCGGCGGCGTGCGACGAAGCAGGACGTGCACACTACGGTAATGCTTGCTCGCGAGGAGTAAGGTCAGAAGCGCGCGACCGATGAGGCCAGTGGCGCCGGCGACCATGGCGGTGCGCGGTGCTGCAACGCTGTCATCCATGCGATCACTCGTTACCGTAACTCGTCCTTCACGATCTCGCCGCCGCCGCGCTGGCCTGCTCCTGCCATCGTTCAGCGTTCACGCCCATCACGAGGAGCCACAGGGTAAGCGCTCCTTCCCCGAGAATGCCGGGGGCCAAGACATAGGGGTACAGAGATTTTGCGAGCGGCGGTGACAGAAAGGTCAGCCAACCCAAACCGGCAAACCCCATCAGTACGCCGAGAAATCGAGGCAGGAAGGTCGACTTGAAGATGAGGTAGCCGATCAGGAGGCAATAGAATCCGAAAAATACCAGGCTGATGTTGTAAGCCTGAGCATGCAAATTGACGAGCACGAGCGCCAGCGCCTGCAACTCTTCCATCTTGAAAACGCTCAAGTACTGCTTGCCTCCCAGGACGACCAGGGGAGCGAGTTGAAAAACGAAGCTAGCAGCCCCAATGGCACATCCCACGAGGCTGAAGAATGCTGCGATCAAAGAGAGGCTCCTGTTCACGGTCTTGAAAATCTCATAGAAGAGCGCCGTCACAGCGATATAGCAGGCGGTCGCGAGCAGGTTCGCTGCAAAACTCAACTGAAGTAACGACTCGTGCGCCAGGATGTTGGCCGCTGTAGCCGCGGCGTCGCCAGATACGATGAGCCTGCCACCCGCGAAGAGGGCGAGTCCTCCGGTCACGAAGGTGCCCAGATAAAAGACGCCGGCAATCCTGGCCTTCAAACGCGGGGATGCTTCCGCAGTGCGTTCCATCATTTCCGCCCCCTTTTTAGCGCGAGCACCGTTACCGCAATTCGTCTTTCACGATCTCGCCGTCTCGTACGATCAACCGCAAGTTCTTCCCGTCCGCCGCGAGCAGCGAGATGTCCTTGAGCGGATCGCCGTCGACCACCAGCAGGTCGGCGTGCGCGCCCGGCGCGATGCAGCCGAGCTTGCCCTGCTGCATCATCAGCTCGGCGTTGACCGACGTAGCCTGACGCAGGAGCTCGAGCGGCGTGAACACTTCGCTGCGGATCGTGAACTCGCGGCACTCCTGCACGTACATCGCGCCGAGGAGATCGGTGCCGAAGCCGACCTTGACGCCCGCCTTTCGCATCTTGTCCATGCCCGACAGCGCCTGCTTGGCCGCGTACTCGGCCTTTTCCTGGCTCACGGCCGGAAAGCCGAGCTTGGGTCCCATCTCGACCAGCCCGAAGAGAACCACCATCGTCGGCACAATATACGCGCCGCGTTCGGCGACGAACTGGGCGGTGTCGTCGTCGATTAGCGTGCCGTGCTCGATCGAGCGCACGCCGAATTCGACGCAGCGCCGGACCGCGCTCGCCGGATGGCAGTGCGCAGCGGCGTAGGTCCGCCGCTCGGCGCATTCGTTGACGATCGCCCGGATCTCGTCCTCGCGGTACTGATTCATCCAGATCGGGTCGGTGGGCGACGCGACGCCGCCCGAGCCCATGATCTTGATGCAGTGCGCGCCCTGCCGCAGCTCATCGCGCGCCGCCTGGATGCACGCATCGACGCCGTCGGCCACGCGGCACGCCCAGTTGACGATGCCGCACGAACACAGCTCGTGGTCATGCGATTTCTGCTCCAGCGGGCGAAAGTCGCCGTGCCCGCCGGTCATCGACAGCACCTTGCCGGCGTAGAAGAAGCGCGGCGCGCGCACCAGTCCGTCGGCGATCGCCCTGGCGAGCGAATAGTCGCCCCCGCCGATATCGCGCACCGTCGTGAAGCCGCAGTCGAGCGCATGTCCGAGCATGCGGACCGCATGTGCGGTGCGATACGGCTCGCCGATCGCTTCGACCTTCTGCATCGAGGCGTCGCTGCAGTAAGCGTGCATGTGCGCGTCGATGAGGCCCGGCATCAGGGTGCGCCCGTCGACGTCGACGACTCGCGCGTCTTTGTCGGTAATGGGCTTCGGCGAAACCTCCTGAATCAACCCATCGGAAACGCGCAGATACATGCCCTGGGCGTACTCCGCGTTCGTGCCGTCGAAGATGCGAGCGTTCTTGAAGAGGAGGGGGCTCATCGGCGGTCCAATCTCGTCGATCAAGTCACGGGCTACGTCGGGGTCGATGAGCGTTGCGATTCGCTTCCGCCTCACCCTTCGGCTGAGGCCGCACCCGAGCGGACTATACTAGAATCCTGCGCACCTGGGCCCCCGTTGAATTGACCAACGCCGCTCCATGGACGCACTGTCGAAGGTCACGGAAAGCACGCGCTACGTGCGGCTGAGTGCTCAGGCCGACGACTCGAGGTGAGCTTTGACATACGCACCTTACAAGACAGCGCTGATCGTCGGAGCCGGGCTCGGACTCAGCGCGTCGCTCGCACGGCTTCTCTCGCGCGAGGGGCTGACCGTCGCGCTCGCCGCGCGCGATCCCAGCAAATTGAAGGCGCTGTGCGAGGAAACGGGCGCGACAGCTTTCGGCTGCGATGCGCAAGACGAAGCGCAGGTGGCACGCCTGTTCGAATCGCTGGACAAGCAGTTGGGGCCACCCGATGTCGTTATCTATAATGCCAGTGCTCGCGCCCGAGGTCCGCTCGCGACGCTTGAACCGGACGAGGTCCGCAGTACGCTGATGGTGAGCGCTTTTGGCGCCTTCCTCGTCGCGCAACGCGCAGCGACCAGAATGCTGGCCAAGGGCTCCGGGGCGATCCTTTTCACCGGTGCTTCCGCCAGCGTCAAGGGCTATGCGGAGTCGGCGCCGTTTGCGATGGGGAAGTTCGCGTTGCGCGGCTTGGCCCAAAGCATGGCACGCGAGCTCGCGCCGAAGGGTATTCATGTCGCGCACTTCGTGATCGATGGAGCGATACGGCCGCGGGGTCGAGTCGACCAAAATGATTCGATGCTCGATCCGGATGCGATCGCTCAAACCTACCTGCACGTCCTCATGCAACCGCGCAGCGCTTGGACCTGGGAGGTCGAGCTGCGTCCGTGGGTCGAGCGCTTTTGATCGCGCCCGGTGGGAAGACGCTGGCCGATCCTAAATTGCAAGCAGCTCAAAACCTAGCCTCTAGCCCGCGCGATCTCCTCTTCGCTATAACGGTACGCCCGGAAGACTTGGTTGCTCTCAGAGCCTTCCCGGCCGCCAAAAAGAGGCTTACCAAAAAATGGATTGACGTATTCCCAGACAATCTCTCCTTCTTTGGTAACTTCGAAGAAGCGGCCGAAGGAAGACTCAGTGGTTAGCGTATTGCCGTTTGGCAGGCGTTGAGCGCAGCCCATGCGCGGCGAGAAAAAGTTCCAAGCCGGGCTATCCTGGTACTTCCATACGATCTCGTTTGTGGCTGGATTGACCTCGAGCACCCTTGAATACGGCATCGAGTCATCGAGACGATGAACTCCGTTATCGAATATCAGGACGTTGCCGTTCGCCAGCGGAGTTGGCGCATGCTGGCCAGAGACCGTCGGCGGGCCAAGCTTCCACGCGATTTTTCCGGTCTTGCGGGAGATGCGAACAACAGTGGAGGTCGGCCGGAAGCTGGCGAGGATATCGCCGTCAGGCAACTCCTTGACACTATTTCCCTGATGCCACATCGTCCGAGGCGCCTGGACCTCGGCGATGCCATCTGCAACGGGGTCAAGATGCTCCCAAGTGCGCCACTCCCAAACAGTCTTGCCTGCAGGAGTCACCTCAGCCAAGTACGAAGAGTACATGTTGCCGGCTTCAGCCTTCGGTCGGGAAAGGTATTGGTCCGATCGCATCTCGGGCTCCTCCATCCCTCCTTTGACACGCTGCGCGATTTCGTCGGGTACCTGGCCCATACAATCCAGCAGCACGTTTCCATTACGCAGCAGAATTCCGTCGTGATGATGGTCCGGATGGCGTACTTCCCAGAGCACCTTGCCGGTCCAGTCCGCTTCCAGGGCCACACCACCTTTGAACGGAAAGCGACTGAGGGGGTTGTTCTCTGGGGAGCGTCCGTTGTAGTACAGCGTTCCGCGTTCAGTCAGATAGCCGGACAGGCCCGGCGAATAAGGCATATTCCAGGCGTGGGCTATCTTGCCCTGAAGGTCGATCAAATACACCGTTCTGCTTTGCACGAAGAGAGGGGCAAATAGAGTAAATCCCGGAAAGGCGCGCTCTTGGTCGGACGCGATTAGGCCAACGCCCCGGCGTTTGAGGGTGTTCTGCTCGACTGCCGGCATAGTTACCTCCACTCATGGTTGATCATCGGAAAGCCTTACGTTCGCTGAGGTCAAGCGCAATAATCGGCGTTGTGCCCGCCATCAGGTGTTGCGCGTGAACGCCTTGCCCCGTCGCGATATTGCGGCATCAGTTGAGCGAGCCTTGGATGTCGGCAGGCATAAGACCCGGGTACGCGCTGGCATGACGCGCGTGGGACCGATCGAAGATGCGACAGGGGTATTTGAGACGCTTCCACTGCCCATACACCCTCCCCCCTTGCGGGATAGGAGCAGCGCTTGGGACAGAAACGTCCTTTTAGACCGGGTGCCTGCGGATGACCCGGCTGAGCCGCCGCCGAAGCAACGTGCTCACGAGGGCATTGTCTACAAGCAAGTTCTTGTTGTCAATTGAGACCGGAGGCACGCTCCTCCATCGCCTCAGTACCGTTGGCGTTGTTCCAGTTGCTCTGTGCATACGGCCTCGGCTATGCTTTCAGCGCACCGCAGGAGAATGTATGCGCGCATGGACTGTTGACGCGGATGACATCCGGGTTGCAGAGGATTTCAACGAGTCCCTCCTCCATCGCACTGCCGAAATCGATGGCTTCCTGAGTTCGGACCGGGACGACAAGTTCATCGTCATCGGCACCAAGGGCTTCGGCAAGACCCTCCTTCTCAAGGCCAAGCGCATCCTTTACCAACGTGAAGGGCGGGCCGCCTGCCTGCCGACAAGAGCGCTCCTCGACAAACCGATCGGCGACAAGATCTTTAGCCGGGAGCTCCTGGCCTTCTTCGTAGTGTCTCCCCTTCCGTGGTCGAAGATCTGGCTCTCGGCAATCTCGCTTGCGACTCTCAAGCACGTCGGCGCGCTGGACGAGCTCAGAGTTGGCCCCGGACTCAGGAGCCTGATCGCCGACGAGCAGCTCCAGAGCGTCATCGACCACTTCGTCCGCCTCCTTGATTTCACGCCACGCGAGCTCCAACGCTGTGGCGCAGACACAGATGGCCACCTGGTGCCGCGCCTCCGCGCGGTTAGCTCGCCGGTGGCCATTTTCATCGATGGCGTCGACGAGTACTTCAACAAGCATGTCGAAGGTCTCACGAGCCATCCGAGCGTCACCGGCGAGCTATCGCCGAACGTGTGGCACTTCGCGCAGCTCGGCTTGGTGGAGGTCGCGTATCAACTCCGCCGGATCAACCATCACGTCAAGGTATTCGCCGCAGTGCGCAAGGAGGCCTATGCCCGCCTCACCAAGACAACCGTCATGGCCCAGCAGTATCGCGGCAGCGCGGTCGATATTGCGTACTCGCCCCGGAGCCTGCGCGAGATCTTCATCAACAATGTCCGCCTGATGAAGAGCGACGCGATGGCGAGACCCGATCGGTTGCGCACCGATCCCCTCGAGGCTTTCGTGGGACGGACCGCTGTTAGCGATACGTATACGCGCGAGGAGGAAGAGGTCTTCGAGTACATCTGCCGGCACACGCTCCTCCGGCCGCGCGATTTGATGTCTATCGGCGAGCGTCTGTCTGCACTCCGGCCCGATGAGCGTCTAAGCGAGCTTCGCTTCAAGGAGGTCGTTCATCAGGTCGCGACCGAGATCGCCCAGGAGTACCTCGCCGAGATCGCTCCGTTCATCGGCGAACTGGAGGTCGAACGGCTCTTTCGTATCCTTCCTGGCAACGTGCTTACCCGCGACGAGGTGGAAAGGCTCTTTCTAGAGCACAGCATCGCCACGGGGGGCGAAGAGAAGCACGTCTTCTGCGCGCTCTACAGAGTGGGTCTACTCGGCTACGTCCATCACGACCGAATACGCGGAGAGTGGGGCCAGCGATTCCTGCGGCCAGGCGAGGCGACTCTCGAGCCTATTGGAACGCTCCCGCAGGCCACGCACTACCTGGTCCACCCCGTTTTGACGGACGTGATCGGGCGGGTGAACCCCGCCTATCTACAGCGCGTAGACCGCGTCAACATCGTGGGCTACGACCGCCCCTGGCGCGAGGTCGCAAGTGTCAACAGCGCGACAAGCTCGCATACCTTCTGCGTGCTCAAAGGCGACGTGCATGGGTTTGGTGGCCTGATGCACGCCGGAGCCGAGGTCCCAGTACGGCAAGCACTGGAGGAAGCCGTCAGGCACTGGGCCCGCAGAGCCGTCGTCGCGGAAACAGGGGCCGGGGATTCCGTTTTGATCATTCACGAAGACCCGGCGTTTCTCGCGCAGGCCGCACGGCACATCATGGACGATGTGTACCAGGCCACCGGCCAACCTCGCCTGCGCATAGCTCTGCACTACGGAGAGGTGCAGCTGCAACCGAGTACCGGCGGTGAGCCACCAAGCATCTTGGGAGGAAGCGCGATTCTGTGCGCGAGCAGAGTAGAGCCTCATGTGCTGCCCGGACAAATCTGGGCTACGGAGGAATTCCGACAGGTGCTCGTGGAAAGACCGTCTCTATGGCGTACAACGGAGCTGACAACGTCCGATGGCGGTGACCGTTTCAACGTCAAGAAGGAAGGAAGATCGGAACCGGACCTGTGGGTGCGGTTGTACCGCCTAGAGTTTTAGAGTCATTTGTCTTGCATCGCTCCCGATTTCAGGACGCGGACTCCGGGCTTCGCGTCGAGAATGGCCGCCAGCACCGCGGACGCCACGGCGCTGGCCGGGATGGGCCGCACTCCCTTGGGCATGATCCAACCGAGCGGCGCAAGCCCAACGCCGACACGATGGCCAACCGGTGACAACCGCCGCGCGAATATTCACGTTGCGCAGCGCGGCGACGCCGGGTAGTTTCGCGGCCACATCTCTCCTCGTTTCACGACCGGTTCGATCAGAAGGGCATGTCATGGCAAAGCTCCGGCATAACAAGGTGTCGACGAAGCACAAACCCGCTTCGCGGCGATCGAAGCGCTTGTCGAGCGCGCGGTTGCTGATACGCAGGATGCAACCCAGTATCGCCCGCCGCGCCGCGAGCCTCGCAAGCGCTATCCCCATGGACGATGCGCGCTCCGAACCGCGCTTGGGCTTCGATTTTTCAGGCTTCGCCGTGTTCGAACGCCTGTTCCTGCGTGCGCCTGTGCGCCTTCTGCGCGCCGGCAACAACGTGCTCGATCTTCTGTTCTACGACGTGCACACGATCCCGGCCGCGAAGCGACGCGACTTGCTGCGCTGGTCGGATCCCGACGGGTCGATCCTGGTCGTGCATCCCGGAGACGGTCACGAACGCGAGGTCGCGCACTTCGAGCACGTCGAAGACTTTCTCGCGTCGCCGGACGCAAAGAGGCTGGAAGTCGTGGCGATTGCCGGCGTCGGCAGCTCCGCGCTCGGCACGGCGGCGCTCGCGGCGAACGTTGCCGATGCATTGGATCGGCCCGTGGTCGGGATCGTCTCGGGGTACGGCCTCGCAGATGCGGTGGCCGAGGGCCTGGTCGGATGGTTCGTTTTGCGACCGACGAACCTCTTGCGCCAGGTCATCGATACATGGTTCGCGCCGCTGACACCCGTACTGCGGAAGATCAGCGCCGACACGCAACCCAACGGCGATCCGCGCCGGCTCGTCGCCTACGTGCGAGGCTTGCCTGAGACGGACTGCCTGAACCGGCTGTTGTCGCTGCCGGAATCTTCGGTCGCCATCATGGTCGGGCACAGCAAGGGCAACCTCTCCATAGCGACCGCGCTCGACAATTTGACGCAGGAACAAGTGGAGGCACTCTGCCCGCGTCTCAGGGTGGCCACACTGAGCGCGCTCGTGCAATTGCCCGCATCGCTCGCGGCCGCACGCCAGTTCATGGGCATCCTGGACAACTTCGGACTGATGAACTCGACTTTGCCGCAGGTCGCGATGTTCGTGCCTTGGGCAACGCATACTTTGAATACGCGCTTGCCGTTTCACCTCGCGGCGCGCGATTCAATCGAGAAATCCGGGCTGGGTAATCCGAAGACCAAGTCATCCTCGAAACTAGCGACGGACAAGCTCTCGGTTCCGCGGCGCGACCACGCCGATTTTTTCACGGACTGGATGGACGTGTGCACGGGCGCCGCAACCGCCATCGGAGCTGCGTTCGAGGAAAGCGTTCGTTCTCTGAGCCAGGGTGTCGAGCAGGCGAGCCGATCCCAAGAGTAAGATAGTGCGAGCCGCGGGTGATCCCAGCGCCCGGGCAGCGCTCGCAGGAGGTGCGAAATGTCTTTTGTCTGGAAGGATTTCGATTCATACCAGTGCGGGTACGTCACCGATAGCGGATTCACCGGTAACGTCAACGCCTGCGAGATCAACTGCTTCAAGTCCAACGCGTTCGTCGCCAGGATCTGCTTTATCAAGGAGGGCAAGACGATCCCGGCCAATACGACCTATAGCGGGGCGCCGTACATCTATTACCCCCTGAGCCAGTTCGGCGACGTAATTGGCATTCTCAGGTACGAGAAGCCGCTCAGTCTCTACGTCGATACGGACAGCCACGTAGCGGCGGTCACCACCGGGCAGGAACCCGTCGGAGAGCAGGAGTAGGGCGCTGACCTGAATGTGTCAGCGCCGCGGCAGAGGAAAGCGAACGGTCCGGCGCAACAGCCTTCGCCAGCGTTCGTCCGCGAAAGCGTCCTCGGACTGCGCCGGTTGGTTGCTCGCCAGGATCACGAAGCCGTCGTGCGATTCGATCCGCTGCTGCAGATGCGCGATATCGAGGTTCGCGTAGCGGTCGTGCGAGTCCTTTACCTCGCTGCGCTTGGCGAATAGCGCGTCGGCCTCGTCGAAAAACAGGATCGAGCCGGACCTCTCGGCGTCGGCAAAAACAGCGGCCAGGTTCTTTTCGGTCTCGCCGGCGTACTTGTTGACGACCCGCGACAGGTCGACGCGCACCATCGGGAGCGACGACGCTTCCGCTAAGACATACGCGGCCAGCGTCTTTCCGCTACCGACCGGGCCGCGAAACAGCACCGCGCCCTTGGGCGAGCCCGCCGTGGGATCGTTGCTCGCCGACAGCCCTGCCGCCTGCAGCAGGTCCTGCGCAATGGCCGGCAGATCCTTCGGCGGCGTTGCAGCGGATTCGGATGCGTTCGGATGCCCGAACTGATCGACCGCGGCGTCCTGTATCCCGCTGACGGCGAGCCATTGCGACACGGCCTGCACAAGATCTGCATCGCCGGGGGAGGCGTTTGTTGTAACGACATCCGGGCTGCGACGCGTATCCGCATGCGCAGCCAGCCATTGCAGGATCACGCTCCCCGCCTGCGCCCGCGTGCGATACCGCATCACGTCGACCGCGCCGCCGAGCTCGCTCGTGTTCACCTGGT
>WNFU01008307.1_pt1 | contig 12013 bp, 10 predicted proteins | sample 5400121 | NCBI WGS metagenome assembly WNFU01 (sample SAMN13153360, study PRJNA577476) | soil metagenome | isolation source: 100 cm soil or saprolite under grassland replicate 1 | place: USA:California | collected 2016-06-15 | reverse complement strand
TGATCGAAGAACGCGACCGGGAGATGGATCGCCTCGGCGTCGAGAAGCTCGACCTCGACCACCGGGGCCGCCGCTATTTCGTTCACGCGTACGAAAAGAGCCCCGCCGTCCGGCGGTTCCTGCTCTCCAACCTCATGGCGCAGATCGCGAAGGCGACGCTCGGCGAGAACGTCTACCTCTTCAACGAACAATTCGTCGTCAAGGCCGCCGAGCGTGGGATGAAGTTCGGCTGGCACCAAGACTCCGGCTTCATCGGCTACGCACATCAGACGTATCTCACGTGCTGGATCTCGCTCGACGACGTGACCGAAGCCAACGGCACCGTGTACCTGCTGCCCTATTCGCGCGCCGGCACGCGCGACGTCGTCGAGCACGTCCGCGATCAGGAGACCAATGACCTGATCGGCTATTTCGGGGACGACCCGGGTGAGCCGGTCATCTTGCCGGCCGGAAGCATCGCCTGCTTCTCGAGCACGCTCTTTCACCGCAGCGGCCCCAACACGACGGACCGCATACGTCGCATCTACCTCGCGCAGTACTCGGCTGAGCCGATCCTCAATGCGGATCGCTCAGGACCGCGGCACCTCGCCGAGCCACTCCTGGTCGCCGGCGAGCGAGTGCGCTGAGCCGGCGTTCCTCAAGGCTGCCTGCGGTTTGGGCAGTGGATGGATCGATGCCCCCGCGTTGGACATCGTGCACCATGCGACCGGTATTGGCGCAGTCGGCCGGCGTCCCTTCTTCGCGTGAAGAGCGTCGTACGGCTCCGTCGAGCTGCGACGACCAAGCTTCAGCGGACAACCGTCAGATCAGCGGACGACAGCCGCGGCGTCGTTTAAAGCCTCCTCCTCACCCAAGACTTTTTCACAAGCGGACTCTCGTGCGGGACATCGCCGAATGAGCGAGGCAGCGGCGGGCACATGTTCGGAAGACCGCCCGTCAATCGCCATACGTGATACGGGTGCAATGTTGTCTATACAGACAATAGATCTCTCATTTGCCACGGCAAGATCTAGTCGCTTAATCCCTCGAAAAAGCGATTGACGCTTCGACGCGCCGCGGGAATAGTCACGACCGCCACAACCGGTTCGCCGCCATCGAGAAGTGGAGGACGTGTCGTGAGGAGACAAGTTGCCGTTGCGCTGGCCGCCGTTGCCGGCGCTTTCCTGTTGACAGCCCCGACCGCATTCGGGGCGGTGACGACGAAGACGCTCACCTTCCCGTTGAGCGGCAACTCGTCGACGAACATCTTCAACAAGTCGTTCAACTGCTGCCACATCGTGATCGGAGATCCGCTCGACATCGACACGGACATCCACGGCGGCATCGCGCTCGACATGAAGACGACGAGCAACGCCGGCACGCACAACGACTTGGCGTTCACCGACACGAACCTTCGCCAGGGGAGCAATCTCGACCTGACGAACACGTTCAAGAGAGACTCGCAGTCGCTCGGAGTCGACTACACGCTGAGCGGCGACCTCAACGTCTTCGGGTTCGACCTGACCTACAACAAGACCGAGGGAGACACGATCCCGAGTTGCGGCCTGCCGCTGGTCACGGACAGCTGCTCGAACAGCAAGAACATCAACCTGTTCTCGTTCACCCCGATCGACATCGGCGTGGCCTACCTGCAGGTCAACTTCGATGCGAACATCACCACGACCGCCAACATCACGGGCAACGGGGTCACCTCGCATCGCACGCTGAGCGTCAGCGGCACCGACGTGGTACCGCCCGCGAACCTGACGTTCAACGCCACGCCGCAGGCGAAGGACGAGAGCGCGGCCCTGTCGTGCACCCTGCCGGCCGGCCAGCCGGTGAACTACGCGATGGGCGCCGAGTCGAGCGCCGTGAACGGCACGATGACGGAGGGCTTCGGCGTCAGCGTCTCGGGCGAGGCTTTCGTGCGAGACATCCCGCCGCTTCCGGACATCCCCCTCTTCACAGTCGGCCCCTTCACCCTCTCGAACCTGTTCAGCCTGTCGCCGGTCACCTTCACGACGATCAACCTGACCGCAGCGGCACAGAACGTCGACCTCGGCAACCTGCTCCCGAACCTCACCGCGCCGACCGTCGTGATGGACACGATCCCGACGAACGGAACCGAGGGCAACCCGATCCAGTTGAGCGTCAAGGGCACGGGCCCGGGCGGCAGCCTCAGCCCGTGCGGTGACGCCAGCCTCGACATCAAGTGGACGTTCGACGACGGCGGCACCGCCACGGGCAAGACCGTCAGCCACACGTTCGCGGAGAACTTCCTCGGCGGCGTGCCACACGCCGGAACGGTCGTCATCACCGACCCGACGGGGCTCAAGACGACGTTGCCCTTCCTGGTGCCCGTCGCCGATGCACCGATCAGCCTCAGCTGCGCGACGCCGTCGGTCTCGTTGCAATCGTTCGCCGGCACCGTCGCGAACCTGACGGACGGCGATCCCGCTGCACCGTTGAGCGACTTCACCGCGACGATCAATTGGGGTGACAGCTCGTCGTCGCCAGGCACGGTGAGTGGTAGCGGCGGCAGCTACAGCGTCGCCGGCAGCCACACGTACGCGTCGACCGGCTTCTTCAACGTCAGCGTGCACGTCGATGACGTGGGCGGGAGCACCGCCGATACGACGGCGCCGTGCACGGTGCTCGTGTTCGCATTCGCACCCGGCGGTGGCTCGTTCGCGATCGGCGACAACTCGAGCGCCAACGGCACCGCGGTCACCTACTGGGGCGCCCAGTGGTCGAAGCTGAACTCCTTGAGCGGCGGCGGCGCGCCGTCGTCCTTCAAGGGCTTTGCCAAGAGCCCAGACACACCCACATGTGGCACGGGCTGGAGCACCGACCCGGGCAACAGTGCCCCGCCCCCGGCGGAACCACTGCCCGCCTACATGGGCGTGATCGCCGCGGGCTCGGCCAGCCGGTCCGGCTCGCAGATCTCCGGCACGACGCCGCACATCGTCGTCGTGCAAACGGCCACGGGCTACGCGCCCAACTCGGGGCACGCAGGCACCGGGACCGTGGTTGCCCAGGCCTGTTGAGCGAGCGTCCCAACTGCGCCGGGAGGGAACGGGAAACTCCCGTTCCCTCCCGGCGGTCCAGACGAGCGCAGGTCACGCGCCGAGGAGGAACTTCCATTTCCGTCCGGAAGCCATGATGATGAGAGTGCGATGAGACGCGTCGTCCTGTCGCTGGTGGTCGTGTTCCTGGCGATGGCCGTGCCTGTGTCTGCGCGCGTCGAGAAGACGTTTCCGCGGGAGCGCCTCGGCAGCAGCCTTCTCGTCATCTCGGGCGGCGGCGTCGTCGCGGGCGACCGGTACGTCACGCGAGCGGCGGTCATCGCATGGAGCCGCAAGTGGAACACCCTCACGCTCTACCTCCTCTGGCGCAAACCTGTGACGTGTGCCACGTTTTTTCATGCCATCAATATGCCGGGGCACCTGATTCAGGTCCACGTCACGAGCGTGCCACGGGTTCACGTCCGGCGGCCGATGGCCGACCCGCAGGTCGGGTTCCTGACGATCTATCGCAATCGGAGTCGAGCTCCGCACGTTGCCGGCTTGAAGCACGGCGCGCAGCTCACGTTTCAGAGCGTCAACACCTACCCGGGTGGCATCTGGCGCGGCGTCTTCAAGGTCCCGACCCGCATCTATGGAGACGGGAAGCTCTACGGGTACAACGGCACGTTTGCGGCCAAGTGGTGCCAGCTGTCCAAGTAGGACAACCGAGGATTTCACGGCCGGCCGAGAACGGGCGTGGCGCTCGTTGTGAATGCCCCCGGCCGGGATCGAAGCAGCCTGCAAATCGCTGGTTTTCTTGCCTCCGTGCACGCACCGGTGCACGCACGCCGCGAGGTCGAACGGGCGCGAATGAGCAGAAACGGGCGGCTACGGGCGCGTGAGCAGCGCGGCGTAGTCGAGTTCGCGGCTGTCGATGAGCACGTGCGTGTAGGTGTCGCTGGTCACCTTCAGCGAGCGTTGCCCGACGAGTGCGCCGATCTCCGCCCACGTCCGTCCTTGTCGGTGCAGGAGGCTGATCCGTCGGTGGCGGAGGTCGTGCGGCGACCACAGCGGTATGCCGACGGCTCGACACGCCTTCGCGATGCTCGTCCTGATCGCGTCGGACCCGCTCGCGGCGAACAGGCGGGCTTCCGGCTCGCGATCTTCGCGCGGCGGGAGCGTCCGCTCGATCGCCTCGGCGAGCACGTCTGGGAGGTCAACCCAGAGGGCGCGACGGGTCTTGGAGGCTGCGGCGCGCAAGCGTACGCGGCGGCGTGGTTCGTCGTAGTCGCCGATCGTGGTCGTGTCGATGCTCGAGACGCGTGCACCAGACCAGTCGAGCCAGAGGAGCGCGAGCCGATGCTTTGGCGGCAGCAGTCGGTAGACAGCCTCGACGTGGTCGGCGCTCGGGGGCTGCGGCTCGCGGACCTCGCCGCGGGGGAGACGCACGCGCACCTTGTCGCGTGCGGGGTTGGGCTCGACGCCCGCGAAGTCGAACACGCAGGCGAGATGCGTTAGAGCCTTGCGGATCGACTCGCGCTTGTAGCCGGTGGCGTGCAGCCGTGCGATCGCGTCGGCGATCTCTTGCGGCGTGAAGGCATCGAGTCGACGCGCCGGGTCGAGCGCGCCAGCGATCATGCTCAGGGCGGTGCCGATGTTGACGCGCGTCGCTTCGGCGATGTCGATTCTTGACGCCCGGTAGGCCGCAGCGGCGTCCGCGAGTGTGGGCGTGCGTACTGGCTCGTGGTCGAGAGCGGACAGGTCGGGGACGCGCATCGCAGCGAGCTCGCCGGCGAGCCAACGGCGCCGCTCGAGCGCTTCCGCGCGAGTGCGGAAGCTACCGCCGTACCGCTGGGCACTCTCGCGCCCGCCGAGGCGGTAGCGCACCAGATAGCGCTTGCCGCCTTCCGGCGCTGCACGGGTGATGATCCAGCTACTCGGCACGCCTGATCTCCGGCGCATCCGGCTCGCCGGGTTGGGGCACGAACTGGACCGTCGATCTCATCTGGCTTCGGCTCACGATGCACGCACCACGGGGCGGACGCGATCGTCATTGAAGGTGTTGCACCTGACCAGCTTGAGGTAATCCTGTGCACGCACCATCGGACGCGAATAACCCGGAAGCGCGACGACAGGGAGGGCACGGAAGACGGCGTCGACCGCTCGGCGTTCGAGCCCGAGCTCCCGCAGATGCGTGCGCGTGAGCAGCGCTTCCGGCACTGCGAGCAGCTCGATCGCGACGGGACGAGAGCGAGCCGCCGGCTCGGCGTCTCCGCGGCGGACGGCAGCGCCCTTCTTCGCGGTCGCGCCGACTGAAGCAGGGGCGTCGACGCCTGCCTGCGCTGACTGCGCCTCTGGCGCCTCGCGAGCGGCGCTGAGCGTCTCTTCCCAGTCGTCGAGCGTGAGCTGCTGGTGCTGGGAAGAGGCCGGGTGTTGACGAGATCGGGCCATCGAGCGACGCGAGAAGAAAGCGAAGTGCAGGACTGTAGCAAAAACGGGTCGGACCGCGAGAAAGGGTCGTGTACCGAGAAAGGGCAGTAGAATCCTGTTGTGCGTGGCGGCGAGCTGATCCGGGAAGCGCGCACCCGCGCCGGCCTCACCCAGATCGAGCTCTCGCGCCTGACGGGAAGGGAGCGCTCGGTGCTCGCGCGCTGGGAGCAGGGGGTGATCTCGCCGCCGGTCGAGAGCCTGCTCGCCTGCGTCCACGCCTGTGGCTTCGACCTCCCTCTCGTGCTGGTGCCGCTGGACGAAAGCATGGACGCCGAACTTGGTGGCTCGCTGCTTCTGCCACCGAACGAGCGAGTACGCCTGTTGCTAAAGGAACTCGGGCGCGAACCGGCCCGTACGAGGCGCTGAGGGGAGAATCGTGGCCGAGGAGGCTCTTGTGTTCGACCCTTACGAGCAGCTCGCCACGCTTCAGCGCCATCACGTCAGCTTCGTCGTGATCGGCGCGTTCGCACGAGTGATCCATGGCACCGCCGAGCTGACGCAGGGGATGGACATCACCCCCTCGATGCGCGAAGACAACGTCGCGCGACTCAAGAACGGCCTCAACGACCTCGAGGCGAAGCGCCGTGACCGCAGACGCCTTGACCTGAACGCGCTCGACGAGCCCGTAATGGCGCTGCGCACCCGCGCGGGTGAGCTGAAGCTGGTCCCGGAGCCGGCCGGCACCCGTGGCTATGACGATCTGCGCCGCCACGCCAGCCGGGAGTCACTCGGGCAAGGAGTTCGTCCCCAGGTCGCCTCCCCCGGCGACCTCGCTCGCATGCTCGGCGCCCTCGAGCAACCAGAACAGCTGCCAACCCTGCTCCGCCTCCGCCGCCTGATCGAGCTCGAACGCGAACGCAACCGCGGCTGGAGCCACGAACGTTAACCCACCCGAACGCGTCCGTTTCGAGGCCGCGCGTACAGCAACTGCTCACCTGGATAGCCGGGAGACACAGATGCATCATTTGGATGCGCACTCGCGCAAGGCACAGGTGCGGCCCCCTCTGAGGGCCAAGCCGTTGAACGCGTACCCGCGTCTTCGGCGCTGTGGCGCTGCCCCGCGAATAGCTGCTCGCGGGGCCCGGCGATGCGGCCCGATCGTGGAAGTAGAATCGAACTGATGTTCGTACGGCTTCGTGGACGATGACGCAGCCGGGCCTGATCGATCGGCGCGGGCTGCTCAACTGGGCGGACTCGATCGGCGCGCGGAGTGAGCTTCCGCGGCTCATCCGCCGGCTCATCCTCGAGACCGGAAAGGGCGTCGTCGAACTCGGATTCCCCGCCGGCGAAGGCGTGTCAGCCGGGAGCTGGGACGGAAGCGTTCGCGCGAGCGAAAACGCACCGTACCTCCCGGCGGGCTTGTCCCTCTGGGAGCTCTCAGTCGAGAAGTCTCCCGGCTCGAAGGCCGATGGGGACTATGCCAAGCGGACTTCGACGCCGGACGAATCACCAACCACCGATGCCGTCTACGTCGCAGTCTCGCTTCGCCCGTGGCTCAAACGAGGCGATTGGGCGAGAGAGAAGGCGGCAGAAGGTCGCTGGAAGGACGTTCGAGCGCACGGTGTCGATGACGTTGAGACTTGGCTGGAGTCGGCGCCGATCACTCATGCATGGCTATCTGAGGTCGTAGGGCTCAGGCCGTACGGACTCATTACTGCCGAAACGTGGTGGAGCCGATGGTCCGCCGCGACGACGCCGCCGTTCCCGTCGGCGGCCGTCGTTGCAGGGAGAGACGCCGAAGTCGCAGCGCTCCGCGCTGCCCTGTCGGCACCCGGTCGCCTTCTTACGGTGCGGGCGTCGAGCCGCGACGAGGTTGCGGCGTTTGTCGCCTCGCTCGCGCTCTCCGAGGAGGCGACAGACGGCGGCGCTCTCCTTGCAAGGACAGCCTTCGTCGATGACGTAGAGACGTGGCGTCGCCTCCGTGAGCATCCGACGCCGCTCGTGCTTGTCGCGCTTACGGAGGCGGTCGCCGCCGAGTTCGGTATCGGCTCAGCTCACGTTCTTGTCATTCCGCTTACCGGGACAATCGATGCAGACATTGAGCTTTCGCCGGTCGACTCGCTCGTCTCCGCGCAGGTGCTAAAGGACGCGGGCCTATCGGAACGGCAAGCTGACGATGCGGGGGAGCTCGCGCGCCTTAGCCTTCTTGCGGCGCGTCGTCGGCTGGCAAACAAGCGCGAGCTCCATCGCCCGGCGTGGGGTGAATCGCCCGCATCTAAGCCGGTTCGGCGGCTCGTGCTCGTCGGACGGTGGCACGAAAACTCCGACGGCGACCGGGCGCTTCTCGAACAGGCGACCGGGATGTCATACGACGACCTTCGTGAGGAGGTCGCGGCGCTTGCAGCGGGCGGCGATCCGCTCCTCGCCCGGGTCAGCGGTGCGATTGGCGTCGTGTCGCACCTCGACGCGTTTCTCGTGCTCCGGGGCGAAATTCGCAAGGACGACCTGGACGCGCTTCACGAAGCCGCACGTACTGTCTTTGCTGAGACAGATCCGCGCCTCGAGCTCCCACACGCGGACCGCTGGCGCGCGTCACTTCTTGGAAAGCAGCGCGTCTACTCGTACGACCTGCGACAGGGACTCGTGACCACGCTCGCGCTGCTAGGCGCGCACGGCGAACGCAGCATCGACGGCGCGGGAATGACGGCGCGTAGTTGGGCCGGCTGGATGGTCCGGGAGGTGCTCGAGCGCGCCAACGCCGACGAGTCATGCCTGCTTTGGGCATCGCTTGCTGACGTGTTGCCGCTGCTTGCGGAAGCGGCGCCGGACGAATTCCTCGAAGCAGTTCGGGTCGGTTCGACGGGAGCGACGCCGGTCTTGCGCGGCATCTTCGGCGACGTCGATGGAGGCGACGCCTTCTCAACCGATTCTGCGCACTCGAACCTGCTGTGGGCGATGGAGACTTGCGCGTGGTCGCCGGACCACTTCGGTCTCACGGTCGATCTCCTAGCGCGACTAGCCGAGATTGACCCGGGAGGACGGCTCGCGAACCGGCCGTTCGCGAGCCTGCAAGCGATTCTCCTCCCGTGGTTCCCGCAAAATTCCGTCACGCCAGAGCGTCGATTGAGCGCGATCGATGCGCTGCGCGAACATCATGAGCCACTTGCGTGGAGGCTCCTGTTGTCGCTCCTCCCGGAGATGCACTCCGTCTCGGGTCACATCAGCGAGCCGCACTTCCGCGAATGGAAGCCGCAGAAGATCGAAGTCTCTGCTCCGGAGTATTGGAACTTCATCGATGAGCTCTACAGGCGAGTCCTCAAGGACGTCGAGAATGACCCGGATAGGTGGGTCGTCCTGATCGACAAGATCGACGACGTCCCGCCCGGCTCCCGTGCGGCAACACTCGCTCGTCTCGATGAGCTCAGCGACGGATCGACGTTGAGCGAGTCGGACCGCGCGGCGATCTTCGAGGGGCTGCGTGAGAAGGTGGCGCGCCATCGCGAGTTCGCGCATGCGGAGTGGGCGCTTCCGGAGCCGGAGGTCGCGGCGATCGAGCGGACAGCGGCAAGTTTCGAGCCTTCCGCGCCGCTCGCAAGGCGCGGGTGGCTCTTCAAGAACCAGCGCCCCGAGATTCCGCACGTGACGCGTGGCGAGAACTATCAGGAGTACGAAGCCGCGTTGGCGAGACTCCGCGCTGAAGCTGCGGTCGAGATCGCGGACTCGAACATCTGGGAGGAAATCTTCGCGTTCGCGATGACACTCGAAGTGCCGTGGTTCTTGGGCGAGGCGCTCGCTCAGGCAGAGAGGTTCGAGCACGAACGCGAGTTCTTGCGGCTTCTCGAGTCTGAGAACAACGCAGAGGTGACCTTCGCGGCGGGCTACATGTGGAAACGGTTTCGCGATGCCGGCTGGCACTGGCTCGACGCGTATGTCGCTGGCGGCGAGCTTGCGCCGATTCAGGTGGCTCGGCTGCTGCTGCATACGCATGACTTCCCGAAGGCGTGGGAGGTTGCCGACGCCCAGGAGGACGAGGTTGCGCGGGAGTTCTGGACGTACTTCCGAAATCACGGTCTCGGCGACTTCGAGTACGTCGATCTGGCCGTCGAGCGCCTGCTCGGTGTGGATCGTCCGGGCGCGGCACTCGATCTCATTGGTCTCTACTCGCGCCGCGAGCAGGGACAAGCGATGGAATCCGCACGCGCTGAGCTCGTCGTACGAGGACTGGAGGCGCTACTGCGGCACGAGGACAGCGCTGGCGAGATGCGCTACCTCTCGCACTACGAGCTGATGGGGCTGTTTGCAGCGCTTGAGGCCTCTCAGGTGCCTCGCGAGCGAGTGGCGGCTCTTGAATGGGCCTACCTGCCGGCCTTCGGGATTGACAGCAGCCCCGTCGCGCTCAGCGAGATGCTGTCGCGCGACCCCCACTTTTTCGTAGACCTAATTCGACGCATGTATCGACCGCGCGGTGACGCTGACGAGGAGCGGACAGAGGACACGGAGAACGACGAAGGCGACGACGAGCAGCGCAGAGCGTTCGCGAGTAACGCGTACCGACTGTTGTCGGAGTGGAAGACCGTTCCGGGACTGCGCGAGGGCAGAACGATCGACGCCGCGAAGCTTGACGAATGGGTGACGGAGGCGCGAACCAAGCTCGAAGAGTCCGGACATTTGGAAATCGGCGACTCCCATATAGGCCGAGTGCTGGCGCACGGGCCGGCTGACACGGATGGCGCACGCCCCTGTGAGCCAATACGTGCGTTGCTTGAGAGGCTCCAGAGTCCACCGCTCGAAGAAGGATTCCGGGTGGAGCTCTACAACAGCCGTGGGCCGACGAGCCGTGGCGTGTTTGATGGTGGCGATCAAGAGCGGGTTGTCGCTGCCGGCTACGCCGAGCAGGCAGAGAAGTTCGCCGATCGGTGGCCTCGTACCGCGGCTCTCCTCCGTGAGCTCGTGGAGAGCTACCAACGCGAAGCGCGGCGACACGACGAGGAGGCTGAGCGCCGCAGGAAGGGCTTCGATAACTGAAGGTCAAGCGCCGACGTAGCTCACGGCGCTATCGGCACGACCCTGCGGTGCTTCGTCCACTTGGCGAGGGGCCGCCGTTTCGCCGAGGAAAGCCGCTTCGCTCGACTCACGGCGACCTGCGGGCGATCGCTGCTCCGTTCTCGTAATTAAGGACGGGATGCGAATGCCTCCTTGCTGTTGCTCATCCCGATAACGACACTTGTAGCCCATGTGCAACCCCATCGCGCATGGAGGCAGATGGGACCGCGGTGTCGCCCCAGAGCAGAGGAGACACGAAACCCTGCAATTAGGGCACATCCGTTGGGATCCGAGATCGCTCGGGGCGCCCGCGATTCTGGATCGCACCCACGAGGTCGCCGGTTCGGGCCAGGCTAGCTCCATCGCCATTTGCAGAGTTTTTCTGAGGCGGCCACGAGGCCACCTTTCTCGTCGGGCGACAGGACGCTCGCGCAGTCCTCGCGCATGTCGCCTGATGTCGTCGGCGCCGCGATAGCCTGGCGAGCAGTGTAGATAGAGCGTAGGGAGACTGGAGCGTACGTTCATATGAAGAACGAGTCCGCAAAGTCTGAAGGTGGGCGTGAAGACGATGTCGCTCGTCCTTCCGCGAGCGGCGGCTCATGGCTCGATCAGGCGCAGAAGGTTACGGCTGCCGTTGCGCTAAGCGGCGTCCTCATCTTCGGCGCCTTGTTGCTTGCTTACGGGCAGTTCTATCGCGAGCTCGGCGTGAGCTTGAACGATGTCGGTGTCGAGTACGGCAAGGCGCTCGGCGGCGCGGCAGGCCTGACGATCGTTCTTCTCATCTCGACCACGGTCGTCGCCGCTGGCGTGTGGTTCGCAGCAGATCGCGTACGTCGACATGTCTCTTTCGTCCCAACGATGTTCTGTACGTTCGCACTGTTGACCCTTATCGCTGCGGTCTCTCTTGCCAGATGGGCAAACGCTCGTGCCAGCGCTGTGAAACAGGGAAAGCCAGTCGAGTCCGTGCGACTCCTTGGGTTCGAGATCCTTTCGATCCGCGCAGCCCCGGCCGTTGTCCAGGTCGCCCAAACTGAGCAAACGTCGAAGTTGAGCAAATCCGTGGAAGCCCTCAAGCAACCGCTCTTCTACCTCGGTCAAGGCAGAGGGCAAGTTGTTCTCTACGAGCAACCGACGCAGCACGCGATCTTCATTCCCTTAAGTCTTGTCGCCCTCCTCCAAACCAGCAACTGTGAAACGCACCGGTCTCCCGACAAGATCTGCAGGGAGGTAAAGAAGTAGGAGTGCGGTCTGCTCTCTGGGTAGTGCGCACACGTCGACTTGATGGGTATGGCAGTCGGGGATATTCGTGCACCCTCGGGCAGTCAGCTGCACGCGCGCCCGAGACCTCGGATCTCTCAGTTCATGACGTGCCAGAAGACGAACCATGAGAACAGGGCCGTCTCGTCGGAGTGTCTTTCGGAACACTCATATGGAGTGTGGCCTGTCAAGCGCGCAGGGGTGATTCGCCCCGCAGTGCGCGGGGTGAGGTTCGGCGAGGGGAGCGCATCGGCTGTCGTCGACGTTTGTGTCGCGACTCATATGCGCGGGTTGGTGCC
>WNFU01009334.1_pt1 | contig 12019 bp, 7 predicted proteins | sample 5400121 | NCBI WGS metagenome assembly WNFU01 (sample SAMN13153360, study PRJNA577476) | soil metagenome | isolation source: 100 cm soil or saprolite under grassland replicate 1 | place: USA:California | collected 2016-06-15 | reverse complement strand
GCGTCGAACTTGGCCAGGTAGCTGAGCAGCGACGGGACCGAGAACCACTGCGTCAGCTCGGAGGCGCGGATGAACTCGGCCAGTGCGTTGGGCAGCAGGTTGATCTCGGGCGGCACCAGATGCACCTGGGCTCCTGCCGCGAACGCCCCGAACAGGTCGAAGGTCGACAGATCGAAGTGCAGCGGCGGGTGATTCGAGACGCGGTCCGAGGGCCCGAGCTTGAAGTACCACTTGGCCCATTCCACGAAACGAATGACGCTGCCGTGCGTGATGACGACGCCCTTCGGCGTGCCGGTCGAACCCGACGTGAACAGGATGTGGGCGGGATCGGTCGAGCCGTTGCGAGAATCGAGCGGGCTCGTCGGGGCGCCATATACGTCCCCGAGCGCGAACGCCGCAGCGAAATGCGCTCGGCCGGCCTGCCCCGCCTCCATCCACCCGACCGAGACCGCCGATCGCAGGTGTGGATCCGCGAGGAGCTCGTCGAGCAGCGACGCCGAGCGCGAGCCGGCAAGGATCACCCGCGGCTCTCCCGACTTGACGATCTTCGCGACGCGCGCGGCCGGGCTCGCCGTGTCGATCGGGATGTAGATGCAGTCCGCCTTCAGGACGCCTAGCATGCTCATGACGGCCAGCGGCGACTTGGGGAGCAGAATGCAGACGCGATCGCCCCGCGCGCACCCCGCGGCCCGCAACGTGCGGGCGAGCTGCGTGCTCGCGGCGTCCAGCTGGCCGTAGGTCCAGCGGGTGCCCTCCATCACCAGAGCGGTCGCGTCGGGGCGCCGCTCGGCCTGCCACGTGACCCAATGCTGCAGGAGCTCGGTCATCGCGCCACCCCGTCCAGGGCGCGTTGGAAGGCCTGGTTGGTGTGATGCAGCTCTTCCTCGGTGGGCGGAATGTCGAGGATGAACGACCGATATCCCACCGCGATGTAGCGCGACAGCTCGTCGCCCACCTGCTCGTAGCTGCCCACGAGGTACGGGCACATCGTCTGGTAGTTCTCGAACGGGACTAGCCAGTACGGGCTGTCGCCCGAGGCCGTCGCATCCGCCAGCTCCGACAGTTGCCCGTGCCACTTGGAGTCCGAGACCTTCATCGCCAGCTGGTGCGTCAGCTGCCCCTTGCGGTTCTCGGGGAACCGCTGATGCGCGATGCGCCAGGCGTCACTGCCGTCCTCGCGTGCGATGATCCCCACCCGCACGCCCGCGCCGACACCCTCGTCGGGGGCGCTCTCTTCACCGGGCTGCTTCGGATACTTGACGGCCGTTGCGCCGATCGCCTTGGCCGCCGCGAGCCCTGCCTCCGACGACCCCGACACGAAGATCCCCGGGAACAGCTCCGGCGGGAGCGTCGGCGTGAGCTTCAGGTTTTTCACGCTGTAGAACTCGCCGTCGAACGACACCGGCGTGGCCCCGGCCAACAGCTGCCGAATGATGAGCGTGTACTCGATCAACCGGTCGTACCGCTTGTCGTGCGGCGTCGGGTCGTTCAGCGCGGTCAGGTCGTTCTTGAACCCTCCCGCGACCATGTTGAGGTAAACGCGCCTGCCGTGCAGAGACGCCAGCGACGCGACCATCTTCGCCACGGCATACGGGTGCATGTACACCGGCTGGATCGCGACGAGCGGGCACAGCCGCGTCGTGCTCTGGATGATGAGCTGAGACGCGAGCCAGGGGTCCACGAGCCGGTTGTCGGAGTAGACGAGGATGCCTTTGCATCCGGCCCGCTCGCTCCAGCGCGCCACGTCCGCTACCCGCTGGGCGTACGTCCCGGCGTCGCCGTCGCAGGACTGCGGGCAGGTGGAAAAGAGTTCGAGACTCATCGCCGTGCAGGCGTGTGCATGGGTGGTGCCATCGCGCGCCTCCGCAGCGCGCACGCGGCATGGCGCGGATCGGACGGTCGACGTGGCGCCGCCGCCACAAGCTGTGGTGCTGGTCCCCAGTGTGCGGCTGGCTCGCGCGCTCCGCGCCGGGCGGTCTAGCCTTTGCGTGACGTTTCCTCGAACGCTCAGGTGGAGGAACCTCGTGGTACGCACCGCCGGTCGAACGTTGTGTGCAGCAGGAGCCGCGACGCTTATCGTCGCGAGCGCCTGTAGCGATCCCCAGAGTCCGAAGCTGGACGCGGCCATCTTGCCGCAGCCGGGCTACCCACTCGCGGTCACCGTCACGACCGCGGGGTTCGACATCGACCCGGACGGCTATACCGTCTGGGTGGATGACTCCCAACGCCAGCCCGTCGGCGCGAACGGGGTGGTCACCTTCACGGTGCCGACGGGCCCGCACGAAGTGGTCCTCTATGGCGTCGCCGCGAACTGCACCGTGGGCGGCTTCAACCCGCGGATGGTTTGGGCCGCCGACGATATGGCGGCAGCCACGACCTTCACCGTGAGCTGCGCGTCGCGGGGCGGCCTCTTCGTCTCGACCAACACCACGGGCGTGGACCTCGACGCCGACGGTTACACGGTCACGCTCGACGGCTCCGTGAGCCAACCGGTCGCAACCAACGGCAATGCCACCTTCACCGGGGTGGCGAGCGGCAGTCACACGGTCGCCCTTTCGGACGTCGCGGGGAACTGCACGGTGAGCGGGGCGAACCCCCAATCGGTGACCGTGCAGTCCGGCGCGACGGCGGCGGCGCCCTTCTCGGTGAGTTGCGCGCCGACGCAGAGTGGCACCGGCGGCCTGACCGTTAAGACGAGTACGACCGGCTCGAACCTCGATCCTGATGGCTACACCGTCACGATCGACGGCACCGTCAGCCAGCCGATCGCGACCAACGGGAGCGTGACCGTCACCGTGCCGACGGGCGCCAACCCGGTGGCGCTGTCGGGCGTAGCCGCCAATTGCACCGTGAGCGGCGCTAATCCGCGCACGGTTAGCGTGGCGGCGGGCGGGACAGGCACGACGACCTTCTCGGTGACATGCAGCGCGCAGCTGCCCCCGCCGGAGGTGACCGGTCAGGGCCAGCTCGGGATGGGACCGGCCACGCCCGGGAACGAGGTGCAGACTTTCGCCTTCGACGTGCGGGCCGACCTGACGGGGCGGTTCACCGCCACCGACTACAACGACATCCACCCCTCCGGCAATCCCGCGTCGATCTTGACGGATCCAGCGACCGACCCCGCGACGTCCATCACGGCGTACCGCAACAGCTCGAGCGCGTGCAGCGACCCGAGCCGCGGCGTGGAGTTCGACGCCGTCGGGCGGGAGGACAACGGGAACGTCGTGAGTTATACGGTGATCGTGTGCGACGACGGGTCGGCGGGGAGCGGCAGGGACTTCTTCAGCATCTTCATCCCGTCGGAGGGCTACGGGCGCTCCGGCAGCGTGACGAGCGGAGATATCGTCAAGAAGTGATTGCAGGTCGACTGCGCGCGATCCGTGCACATCCTCTCCTCAGCCCAACTGCGGTAGGAGAGGGATGGCGCGAGTGGCTCGGCGGCTATCCTGTCGACCGGGCGCATGAGCCGCACCTCGTGCCCGCGATCGAGTGGCTGGTCCGGGCCCAGGACGCGACTTCGGACGGCGGCATCTCGCGCGGCTACAGCCTCGCATGGCACCCTTACTTCCAACGCGCGGGCTGGCAGCCATCGTATCCCGAGACCACAGGCTACATCATCCCCACGCTTTGTGCCGCGGCACGGCGACTGGGACGGGCTGAGCTCGCTGCCCGCGCCGAGCGCGCTGCGCGGTGGGAGATCGAGATCCAGTTGTCCACGGGCGCCGTTCGCGGCGGTGTGATCGGTCAGCCGGAATCGCCCGCCGTGTTCAACACGGGACAGGTGCTGCTCGGCTGGCTCGCCGTGTTCGAGGAGACGGGGCAGGGGATCTTCGCGGACGCAGCCCGGCGGGCCGCGTGCTACCTGGCGGCCACGCTCGATCCCGATGGGCAGTGGCGCAGCGACAACTCGCGCTTTGCCCGAGCGGACTCGACGCTCTACAATACCCGCACCGCCTGGGCGTTGGCGGAGGCCGGGGTCCGACTGGAGAATCACGCCTTCACCGATGCCGCAGCGCGGAATCTGCGCGCCGCTGCTGACTTGCAGGAGCAAAACGGGTGGCTGCCTCACTGCTGCCTCACCGATCCCGAGCGCCCGCTGCTGCACACGCTCGCGTACGCCATCCGGGGGCTGCTCGAAGGCGGCCGCGTGCTGGGCGACTCGCGTTTCTCGAGCGCGGCCGAGCGCGCGGCGCGCGCCCTCGTCAGGACGGTGCGGGCGGATGGCTGGATGCCCGGCCGCTACCGGTCAGACTGGTCGGCTGCCGTGCGCTGGTCCTGTCTCACGGGCCAGGCGCAAATGGCGAACGACTGGATCCGCCTCGCCGAGATCACGGGTGATCGCGAGTGGCTCGAGCCCGTGCCGGCCGTGCTGGGCTTCCTCAAGCGGACGCAGAACCGGCGCACCCGTGACCCGGGGCTCTTGGGCGGGATCAAGGGCGCCTGGCCGGTGGGCGGCGGGTACGGCACGTATGAGGTCCTCAGCTGGGCGACGAAGTTCTTCGCGGATGCCCTCATGCGGCACGATGCCGTTCAGATGAACAGCCTCGATGCCACGTCGCCGGTGTCTGTGCTAGCTTAGAGAGAAGCCTCACTCCTGCCAAACCGTTACATCATCGATCCACAGATACTCGATCTGGGGAGCTCTCTCCATGTAGTTATCGAAGCGGATGTTATTGACATGCAGGTCCGTGGTCGTGCGCCAGCGCATGTTTGGCTGAACGATCTTCTGCTGGCCGTTAATCCACAGCTCCTGGCTGCCGTCGTACTGGCCCGGGTTGTTCATGTTGATGCGCATCACCACCTCTTGCCACTCCCCACCGACCAGCGGAATCTTGGGCGACGACTGGTCGAGAACGTTCCCGTAACAGCAGGCCATGTCCGGCCAATAGGTGTAAAACAACAATGGCTGGAGAGTCGGAAGATTGACCTCTTCAGGGTCAACGGCGGCATAGAAGTAATCGGTGCCGTTGGGCACGATCCCCGCTTTGCCCCAGCAGGACTTTGGGTCATTGATATTGTTGCCGCACATCGTTAGAAAGTGCATGCCATTGCTATCAGGGCGCTGATTCTGGAATCCTTCCTGGAACATCACGTAGAACCTGACGTAAACGTCATCGTAGCCAGGCATGAACCATCGGCTAAGTACGCCGTACGCATTCGACGGGGTGAAGAGCACTTGCAAGGAATGCGCACCGGAGTGAGCAGTGTCTGACGATATGCTGTAGCGGCCGTTCTCCGGGTCCTGCGTCCAATCCCTCAAGTCGCCGCTCTCAAAGCCGTCTTGAAAGATGATAGTGGCCGTCCCGGCCTTCGCGACGTCGCCACTGGAGAGAAATCCGCCGTGGCTGTATCCGAGCGGCGCCACGTCCATTTCCAGGAAATCCACCCCGCTCTCGGGTGCCCCGTTGTCACACGTGGCCACCGTGAAGCTCGTCAGGTCGCCCGTATCCAGTCGGCCAGTTCCGTCGAACGCTACCCCACGCGTCGGATCCGCGCACACGCTCGCCCAATCGCGGTACGCGGTAATAGCCGTCGACGGGTCCGCTGGGTCCACCGTGAGGGTTCCGACCGTGCCGTCGGGCCGCACGACGGCCCAATCCCGGTAGAACAGCCGTCCGCCGCTCAAGTCCGCCGTCACGTCGAAGTTGAACTCCTGGCGATCGCTGCCCGGCGTTGCGCTGCCCGCCCCGAGCGTTCCGAGGCCGCCGACCGTGTCCGCCGCCGCCTGGGGTAAGTTGACCGCTCCGATAGCGGAGTGCACGGGACTTCCGGGTTCCTCGCAAGCCACGGCTAGCAACGTAGCTGCCGGGAGTAGTGAAAAGCGGGTTCTTTGGTACAGGATCGAGTCGCGCATGAGCGAGCCTCCTGGTTTGACGAGTCTCGTCTCCTCATCCGCAATGTCGACCGGGCTCTTTTTCAACTGTCTCGAGCCAGCGTTCGCACCCGTCACCGGTAGCGTCGCACGATCGCAGTGTGGGCGGAGTCGCCTGCCCGTAATAATCGGCGCCCCGGCAGGCGACGCCCACGCCGCGCATCAGAGGATACCGCCCAGACTCGTGAAAACTGTGAGCACTTTCGTGTCCCAGCCTGAGGCGCCGCGGCTGTCCGTCACCGTGACGCGGATTGTGTAGCTGCCGATAAGGACGTAGTTGTGCGTCGCGCTGCCCGTGCCCGTGCTCGACGTCGACCCGCTCGACGACGAGCCGTCGCCCCAGTCGATCGTGTACGACCAGGGCCCGTTGTCCGGGTCGCTGAACGACGCCCTCAGGGTGTAGAAGAGACCGAGCAACACCCTCTCGTCGGGCCCGGCGTTCACGCTGGGCGGCTGGTCGGGCTGAGTCACGGTGACCGTCTGCGACGTCGACCCCGTCGCCCCCTGATTGTCGCTCACGGTCAGTGCCACGGTGTAGGTGCCCGCGGCCGCGTAGGTGTGGGACGGGCTCTGCTCCGTCGAGGACGTGCCGTCCCCGAAGGTCCAGTTGTACGACGCGATCGTGCCGTCGGGGTCGCTGCTCGTGCTGGTGAAGCTGCAGGTGAGCTCGGAGCAGGTGGACGTGAAGTTCGCCACCGGCGGCTGGTTCGGGGTTTGCGCGATCGCGAGGGAACCCCAGCAGGCCGCGCTCGCGTCACGCTCCAGCGCGCACGCGTAACTGTACCCGGCGTCTAGTTGCGTGAACGTGCCTACCGGTGGCATCGCCTGCCCGACGTCGTTACGGCCCCAGCAGGCGACGGTGCCGTCGGACTTGAGCCCGCAGGTGTGCAGACCCCCGGCGCTCACGTCGGTGAACGCACCGGCGGGCGGCGTTGCCTGGCCGTAGGTGTTGTCTCCCCAGCAGGCGATGCTGCCGTCAGTCCTGAGCCCGCACGTATGCGACCTCCCGGCGCTCACGTGGGTGAACGTGCCGGCGGGCGGCGTCGCCTCGCCGTAATCGTTGCGCCCCCAACACGCGACGCTGCCGTCCGTCCTGACTCCGCAGCTTTGACCACCGTAGTTGATTATCTCGGCGACGTGGCCCCAGCCCCCTGCGCTCACCTGGGAGAACGTGCCGGGGGGCGGCGTCGCCTCGCCGTACCGGTTGGAGCCCCAGCAGACGACCATGCCGAGGCGTGTGAGCCCGCACGTGTGCGAATACCCGGCGCTCACCTGGGTGAACGTGCCCGGGGGCGCGGCTGCCTCGCCATAGTTGTTCCAGCCCCAGCAGGCGATGGTGCCGTCGGTTCTGACCCCGCAGCTGTGCCAACCGCCCGCGCTCACCCGCGTGAAGGCTCCCGCAGGGGGCGTGGCCTGGTCAAAGCCATTGTCTCCCCAGCAGGCGACGGTGCCGTCGGTGTTGAGCACCCCGCAAGCGTGGTAGTCGCCCGCGCTCACTTGGGTGAAGGTGTTCGCCGGCGGCGTCGCCTGGCCAGCGGCCGTTCCGTTGCCACCCGAGCAGGCGACGCTGCCGTCGGTCTTGAGCCCGCAGGTGTGCTGACCCCCGGCGCTCACCTGGGTGAACGTGCCCGGGGGCGGGGTCGCCTGCCCGTAAGCGTTGCTGCCCCAGCAGGCGATCGTCCCGTCGGAGGCAAGCCCGCAGGTGTGCAAACCGCCCGCGCTCACCTGGGTGAAGGCGCCCGCTGGCGGCGTCGCCTGGCCGTAGGAGTTGTCTCCCCAGCAGACGACGGTGCCGTCGCTCGTGACGCCGCAAGTGTGGCCGCCTGCGCTCACTTGGGTGAACGTGCCCGCCGGCGGCGTCGCCTGTCCGAAATAGTTGCTGCCCCAACAGGCGACAGTGCCGTCGGTCTTGAGCCCGCACGTGTACGACCCGCCCGCGCTCACCTGTGTAAACGTGCCTGCCGGTGCCGTCGCTTGACCGGAAGAGTTCGCCCCCCAGCACGCGACCGTGCCGTCGGATTTGAGTCCGCACGTGTGCGACCCGCCCGCGCTCACCTGCGTGAACGTGGCCGTCGGCGGCGCCGCCTGGCCGGAGGAGTTGTCACCCCAGCACGCGACCGTGCCGTCGGATTTGACCCCGCACGTGTGCGACCCGCCCGCGCTCACCTGGCTGAACACGCCGGCTGGCGGCGTCGCCTGGCCGTCACGGTTCAAGCCCCAGCACGCGACGGTGCCGTCGGTGCGAAGAGCACAGCTGTGGTAGCCCCCCGCGCTCACCTGCGAGACTGTGCCCGGCGTGAGCAGGACGAACTCGGGCTTCGACTTGCGCCCGAGGCTGGTGACATCGGACTCGCACGCGACGGTGAGGACGAGCCCGAACAGCATGAGCGCACGAACGCAGCATGTCGGGTTCTTCAGCGTCATGGTCCTCTCCGATCTCTGTTAGCGGATCACGTCACCTGACTGCGCCCGTCCTGCCGGCGTGGCTGGTGGAGCGTGATCGCAACTCTCACGCCAGAGTGAAACGCCGCCTCCAACGCGGAGCGCGCCGCGCCTCTTGCGGCGCCCGCGGCGGTCACGCGGCGCGTGTAGCGCCGCTGCTATTGTCCCAGGGTGGGATGTAAGGTCGGTGGCGAGGACGCTGCCGGCAGTCGATCAGAGACCGAGCTTGATGAGCACCGTGAGCACCTTCGTGTCCGAGCCCGACGCGCCATGGCTGTCGGTCACCGTGACCCGGATCGTGTAGCTCCCCAGGAGGTACGTGTGCGACCCGCTGATCGAGCCCTGGCTCCACGTGTTGCCGCTCGAGGACGTGCCATCGCCCCAGTTGATCGTGTACGACCACGGCCCGTCGTTGTCCGGGTCGCTGAACGATGCGCTCAGGGTGTAGAGGAGACCGAGCAACACGTTCTCGTCCTGCCCCGCGTTCACGCTGGGGGGCCGGTTGGGCTGAGTCACGGTGACCGTCTGCGAGGTCGACCCCGTCGCTCCCTGATTGTCGGTCACTTTCAGCGTGACGGTGTAGGCGCCCGCCGCCGCATAGGTGTGGGACGGGTTCTGCGCCGTCGAGGACGTGCCGTCGCCGAAGGTCCAGTTGTACGCCGTGATCGTGCCGTCGGGATCGCTGCTCCTGTTCGTGAAGCCGCAGCTCAGCCCGTTACAGTTGACGGTGAAGCTCGCCGTCGGCGGCTGGTTGGGCGCCGTGACCGTCACGGTCTTCGAGGTGGACCCCGTCGCCCCCTGATTGTCGGTCACGGTCAGGGTCACCGTATAGCTGCCCGCTGCCGTGTAGCTGTGCGAGGGGTTCTGGACGGTCGCCGTGCCTCCGTCCCCGAAGCTCCACTGCCAGGCGACCACCGAACCGTCGGGATCGTTGCTCCCGTCGGTAAAGGCGCACGCGAGCCCGGTACAGCTCGAGGTGAACGCTGCGGTCGGCGACTGATTGGGCGCCGTGACCGTCACGGTCTTCGAGGTGGACCCCGTCGCCCCCTGATTGTCGGTCACGGTCAGGGTCACCGTATAGCTACCCGCTGCCGCGTAGCTGTGCGAGGGGTTCTGAGCGGTCGCTGTGCCTCCGTCGCCGAAGCCCCACTGCCAGGCGACGACCGAGCCATCGGGATCGTCGCTTCCGTCGGTGAAGGCGCACGTGAGCCCGCTGCAGCTCGACGTGAACGCCGCAGTGGGCGGCTGGTTCTTGACGATATCGCCGGAGGTCAGGAGGCCTTCGCGCTGGTAGTCTGCGGCGGGAACCGAGATCCGGAAGAAGTCCGTGCCGCTCCCGGCGGGCCCATTGTCGCACGCCACTATGGTAAAGCTGAAGAACTCCCCGTTTTCGATGCGTCCGATCCCGTCGAACTCCACTCCGTGGGTGGGATCGGCGCACGCCGTCGAGCCGTCCCGGAATGCCGTGATCCCCGTCGCCGGGTCGGCGTCTACCGTCACGACTGCCACGTTGCCGTTCACCCGCACGAAAGACCAATCGCGGTAGAACAGCCGCCCAGCGAGCGTCGAGGCGACGTCGAAATCGAACTCCTGGAGGTCGCTCCCGACGGTCGGCGTCCCGGGCCCGGTGGTTCCCGCGCCGGCGATGTGCCGGATAGTCAGGGGCGGACTGCCCCCGCTCAGTGTGATCTCGCCATCGGTCAACCTGCCGGACTTGCCGTACGCCGCACGCGGCAGCCAGACGCGGAACGAGTCCACGCCGACGCCTGGAGTGCCGTTATCACAGCCTGCCACGGCGAACTGCTGCAGCTGCCCATCATCGCCGCGTCCCGTGCCGGCGAAGGTGGCGCAGGCAGCCGAGTTCTGGGTGAACGACGTGATCGCGGTGGCCGGATCGGCTGTGGGATCGACCGTCACCGTGGCGACCCCGCCGTCGGGTCGTACGACGCTGTAGTCGGTGTACGACAGTCGGCCGCCCGGAGCGTCGCTGACGTCGAAGTCGAAGGTCCGCCGGTCGCCTCCGGGCGTGGCTGTGCCGGGTCCGATGGCGCCGAGGCCGGTCAGATGGGCGCCGGTCGCGGGCTGTGAGGACGCCGCGCTTCCGGGACTGCCGCGCCCCGGACTGACCGAGTCCCGACAGCCGGCGGCAATCAGCACGGCTGCCAACAGGCTGGCAAAGACGGGGAGCGCTACGCGCACCGGGAAGGAACACTCCGTGAGGGTCATCGCAAGGCGGGCACGCTGGCCGAGCCTCTGCGGCGTGACACCGCCGCAGGCCGACGCTCGAACCAGGTCCAGGTCCGCCTCAGGCCCTCGGGCAAAGAGACACGGGGAGCGAATGCGAGCACATACTGCTCGCCCGCCAGCTTCGACGCCGCATAAGGGGAGCGCGGGAGGAGCTCGGCCGATTCGGTGTTCGGCAAGACGGCCGTGTTGCCGTAGACCGAGCTGGAGCTCGAATAGACGATGCGCGCGACCCGCGCCACCCGGCACGCCTCGAGCAAGCGCATGGTCGCATTGACGTTCGCCGCGTGGGAAGCCCACGGATCCTTGAGCGACCGCGGCACACCGGGGAGCGCCGCAAGATGGAAGACTACGTCGATCCCAGCGCAGAAACTCAATCGCCCCGTCCTGGCCGGCGAGGTTCGCTGCGTCGCCCGTGCTGAGATTGTCTACGACCCGGACAGGGTGGCCCAGCGCCACCAACCGCTCGGCGACATGGGAACCGATAAAGCCCGCTCCCCCCGTCACGAGGCACCGTGACGCCCGCGCTGCCAGCATGGAATACCTCGCTGCCCCTGGATTTCGCCCGGCGGAAGGGGTTGCAAGGAGTGGGCCGGGTTTGCGACGGGAGCCCGAGCGCGGGACACGATGCGCCCGATGCGCGATCGCGACCCCCGCTGTTGCACCTACGCAACCACATGGGGACGACCGACGATCTTCCCAGTCCCGACGTATCTGATTGCGGGGGCCCCAGTTCCCGGATAGTCTCACGGTGCATGAAATACGGCGTCGACCTTGCAGCCAGGCCTGCACGGATGGAACCGCGCTACATTCTCGGCATTTCCGCCTTCTATCACGACAGCGCCGCTTGCGTGCTGCGTGATGGGGAGATAGTCGCGGCGGCGCAGGAGGAGCGCTTCACCCGCAAGAAAGGTGACGCGTCCTTCCCCAAGCATGCCGTCGAGTACTGTCTCGAGGCCGCCGACATCACGCCCGCCCAACTTGCGTACGTGGGCTTCTACGACAAGCCCCTGCTCAAATTCGAGCGCATCCTCGAGACCTACCTGGCCGTCGCTCCGCGGGGGTTCGGCCAGTTCCGGCTGGCTGGCCCCGTGTGGATGAAGGAGAAGCTCTTCCTCGAGGGCGAACTGCGGCGCGCTCTGGGTTACGACGGCGCTATCCGCTACGCCGAGCATCACGAGTCGCACGCTGCCAGCGCCTTCTTCCCGTCCCCGTTCCTGGAAGCCGCCATTCTCACGGTGGACGGCGTCGGCGAGTGGGCCACGGCGGCTTGCGGCGTGGGGCGGGGCAGCGACTTCGAGCTTCTCAAGGAGGTGCACTGGCCAGACTCGCTGGGCCTGCTCTACTCGGCCTTCACCTACTACACCGGGTTCAAGGTGAACTCCGGCGAGTACAAGGTCATGGGCCTCGCGCCCTACGGCGAGCCCAAGTACGTCGATGTGATCTACCGCGAGCTCGCGG
>WNFU01012410.1_pt1 | contig 12021 bp, 10 predicted proteins | sample 5400121 | NCBI WGS metagenome assembly WNFU01 (sample SAMN13153360, study PRJNA577476) | soil metagenome | isolation source: 100 cm soil or saprolite under grassland replicate 1 | place: USA:California | collected 2016-06-15 | reverse complement strand
GCCTTGGCCGACATGACCATGCCGTTGCCGCAGAACCCGCACTGGCACGCCTGCTCTGCGATGAAGGCCCGCTGGAGCGGATGGAGCCGGTCCACGGTGCCCAGGCCTTCGATGGTGGTAATGCGACCTTTCGCCACCGTCGACACGGCCGCCATGCATGAGCGCACGGGCTTGTCGTCGACCAGCACCGTGCAGGCGCCGCATTGGGCGAGCCCGCAGCCGAACTTCGGCCCGTTCAGCTCGAGATCGTTCCTCAGGATGTACAGGAGCGGCGTGTCCGGCTCGACGGATACCGTCCTGGGCTCACCGTTGACCCTCAGGGTGAAGCTCGCCATGATGTCCTCCGTTCGGTTACACCGGCCCGTTCGGCGCCACCAGGATCTTCCCGCTGCGCTCGGCGCGCTGCGCGTGCGCCACCGCTTCCTTGATGTCCTCGATGGGATAGACCGTCTCGACGGGTGCCGACAGGACGCCCTTCGTGACCTGCTGGCCGAGGTCGGCGTAGATCGCGCGGACCTGGTCGAGCGAACGGGTGCCCAGCGCGCGCCCGAGGATGAATCCGACCAGCGTCTGCCCGCCGGAGATCAGGGCGTTGCGGGACATCACCGGGTCCTCGCCGGTCATCGAGCCGTAATTGCACACGACGCCGCCTTCGCCGACACACGCCGAGAGCCTCGCCGTCGCCCGGCCGGACACCGCGTCGAGTCCGAGGCGGATCGGGGCTTCGCGCGTGTGCGCCTTGACCGCGTCGGCAAGGTCCGGGCCGTCGACGACGCATGCGTCGGCGCCGAGCGACTTGAGCTCGCCGAAGAGCGACTCGCGCCGCACGACGTTCATGGTCTTCACGCCGCGTGGGCGGGCCAGGCGGATCAGGAGGCGACCGACCGCCGAGTTGGCGACGTTCTGGACGATCCAGTCGCCCGGCTTCAGGTCGACGACGTCGGTGAGCAGCAGCAGCGCCGTCGCCGGGTTGATGCGCAGCATGGCGGCCTGTTGAATGTCGATGCCGGGCGCCGCCGCGATGACGTCGTCAGCCTTCACCCGTCGCTGCTGAGCCCAGTTCTCGCGCTGCAGGTTGATCACCAGATCGCCCGGTTTCACGTGCGACACGCCCGCGCCGACGGCGGTCACGCGGCCGACGCACTCGGCCCCCGGCGTCGCCGGCAACGGCGGTTTCAGGCGATAACTGCCCCGGCAGAACGAGATGTCGGCGGGATTGATCGGGAACGCGAGGACGTCGAAGACCACCTCGCCCGCTCCCGGCGCGCCGACGTCGGCCACATCGGCGCAGCGCAGACCCTCTTCCGGCTGGCCGTACCGCTCGAGCAGTATCTGTTTCATCGGTTCGCCTCCTTCAACGGCAGCTTCCCGTCACGCGGCCTTGGTCATCATCACCAGTTGCCCGACGAGGACCCGATTGAACGTCTCGGCGGCGGCGAATCTCTCGCGCCACGCGGCGGCGCCGCGGAAGCCGAGCGCGGTCAGGACGACGGCGAGGACCAGCGCCGCGACGACCGTGGCCCCGATGGCCCCGTCGCCTCACTCGGCTCCGGCCCGACGCGCGGCGGGCCATATCAGGGCTTTTCGAAGTCGATCCGCTCGTACACCGGCAACCCCTGGAGATGGCGGCGCAGGCAGTCGAGCCCCATCTCGCAGGCACCCAGGCGCACCCACTCGCGCCCGCCGAGAATGCGACTGCGCCGGGAATCGGCCCCCTCGGCGGTCGCGATCGCCAGGTAGATGGTACCGCCGAAGTCGATCCGGTCGGGGCCGTCGTCGAGATCGATCAGCACCGCCAGCGCGTGGCTGGCGCCGGTGTGGCGCCGCGCCGCTTGCGCCACCGCTTCCGCCGTCTCGCGGGTCAGCTCGCCCGGCGGCGGGGTCCCCTCGAGGCCGACGCCGGCGAAGATCTCGGCGAGGTCGCGGGACCCGACGCCGCGGCGGAAGACCTTCTCCGCGCCCGGGAGCGGCACGAGGCGGGCGGCGATCTGTCCGCCGGTGAACGTCTCGACGATCGCCAGCGAGCCCTGACGGTTCGTGAGCTCCGCCAGAATGACGCCCTCCAGCGTCTGATCGTCCTCGGCCAGGATGAAGTTGCCGAGGCGCCTGCGCACTTCGCGCTCGACCGGGACGAGCTTTGCCCGGATGTCGTCCATATCGGTGCCGCGCACGGTCAGCTTGGTCTCGAGCTGCGGGTAGTGGGCGCGGAAGCCGAGCTTCACGCTCCCGTCGGTCACGAGCTCGTCGACGCCGGTGAGCAGCGAGTCCACGTGCGATTCGCCGAGCCCGTACGAGTGGAATCGCTTCAGGTAGATGGCCGTCTGCATACCGCTCTTCGCGAGGAGCCGCGGAATGATCTGCTCCTCGATCATGCGGCGGAGCTCGCGCGGCACCCCGGGGGTGAAGAAGAAGCGGGCACGGCCGATGTCGAGTGCGAAGCCGCAGGCGGTGCCGATCGGATTGTCGATCACCTCGGCGGTGGTCGGCAGCATGGCCTGCTTCTTGTTGTTGGGGGCCATGACGCGGCTGCGCCGGCGGAAGAACTCCTCCATCCGGGCGAGCCACTCTTCATTGAGCGCCAGTTCGACGCCCGCCGCCTGAGCCGCGATTTCCTGGGACAGATCGTCGATCGTGGGACCGAGCCCGCCGTTGACGATGACCGCGTCGGCGCGCTGCCCCGCCAGCTTGAACGCCAGGAGCAGGTTCTCCCGATCGTCGCCGACCGTCGTCTCCCACTGGACCGAGAGACCGACGTCCTCGAGCTTCTGCGTGATGTAGCTGAAGTTGGTGTTGACGATCTTTCCCGTCAGGACTTCGTCGCCCGTGCAGATGATCTCGATGCGCATTTGTCGATGTCCTTAGTGGAGAACCTTCAAGAGTGCGTCGACCACGGCCTCGGGATCCTCGCGTGGCATGAAATGGCCCACACCGGGGACGACACGCCGCTCGGTTCCCGCCGGAAATCGTGACAGCTCGCCCTCGGAGCGGCCGGGAGGCCCCACCGTGTCCTCCGCCCCGTGAAGAATCATGGTGGGCACGGTGATCGGAGGGCGAGCCGATAGGCGGCGCTCGATCTCGCCGAAGCGCGGATCGCTCGGCGCGTTACCGTGGCGAACGCGATAGGAGTGAATCACCACCGGCACGAAATCGGGATTGTCGAAAGAAGCGGCCGTGCGGTCGAAGGTCGCGTCGTCGAATCGCCAGCTCGGCGACCACTCTTGCCACAGGAGCCGGCAGATCTCGCGACGGTTGCGTTCGAGGCCCATCCGTCCGCGCTCGGTATTGAAATACCACTGGTACCAGTACGCCCGCTCGGCCACGGCCGAGGCCGGCGGCGGTGGCGTCACCGTGTTCTGGACGTTGTAGCCGCCGATGGTGACGAGGGCCAGCACTCGCTCGGGCGCGATGAGCGCGACGATGCACGCGGCCCGCCCGCCCCAGTCGTAGCCGGCCAGGCCAGCGGCGGGCAAGCCCAGCGCGTTCATGAAGTCGAGAAGGTCCTGCCCGATGGCCGCCTGCTGGGCCATCCGCGGCTCCGCGCTCTCGAGAAAGTGCGTCGGACCGTAGCCGCGAAGGTACGGAACGAGCACCCGATACCCGGCGGTGGCGAGCGATGGCGCCACGCTATCCCACGCGCGCGCGTCGTCCGGGAACCCGTGCAGCAGGATGACGGGGACGCCGCCAACGTCACCGTGAGCTTCGTAGCCGATCTCCAGCGTCCGGGTCCGCACCCTGAGAATTTCGGGCATGGACCGCCTAGCCCATCAGCAGGGCGCCCGGGATTTGGCACCCCATCGTCTGGATTTGCTCGCGGTTGATGCCCTCGGCCGCGAGGCCCGTCACGAACATCTGCAGGCCGTCCGCCGGGGTCGGGTTGCCGGTCTGGCCCAGGTCCGTCCCGAGAACGAAATGCTGCGCGCCCACGCTGCGGATCCGCGCGGCCGTCTCCGTGAGGGTCACCCGCTTCGAGTGGCGCATCCACTCGAGCGGCGCTTCCGGTCCCACCAGGATACCGAGCGCGCAGAGCTCCATCTTCGCTCCCATCGCCGCGGCTTCCTTCATCTGCGCTTCGCTCATCCCCACCACGTCGAACTGCGCGTGGGTGACCACGATGCGATCGCAGCCCTCCTCGCGGGCCGCGGCGATGATCGCCAGCGCCTGCTCGGGCGAGGAATGGCCGGTGTGCACCACGAGCCGCTGGGTGGCGCATACCTTCAGCACCTCGCGCGTGGCCGGCAACACCGCGCCGCGCTCGTCCACGACGCGAATGCCCGCGGGCGCCGTGCCGGCGCGGCGGACGTGGTGGTCGGCATCGAAGGTCGGGAACCACACGACTCGGCCGTGGCCGCCCTGCATCCGCCACATCCACTCCACGGCCCGTGAGTTGATCCCTCCGACGGCGCCGTTGAGGACGATTCCACCGAAGATCTTCACCCCAGGGACGTGCTTGCGCGCCAGCCACGCGCGGTCGGCGGTCAGCGCCACGTGGTTCTTGAACACCACTGCTTCCATCTGCCGCGCGGCCGCCTGCGACGCCAGCTCGTCGTCGTCCACCGCGCGCCCGAAGACGTCGGGCGCGGCGTGTGTGTGGAAGTCGATCAGCCCTCGGATCGGGCTGACCGGTGGCGGAGGCGGGGAATACCCGCGGACTCCCGGAGTGGCGGCCGGCGCCTCGCGCGCTGGGCTCACGCCCGAATGCCGGCCGTGAGCGGACGCCGGCGTACGATCTCGACGGCGTCGGGTCGCGAGCTCGAGATCCTGACCTGTCCGGCTCGGGCGCGCCGCGAAGGGGAATCCGCCCAAGTGGCCACAGCCGCACACGAGGAGGCGGCTGGGCTCCGCAGGGGTGTCGGTACCAGGGTGATCGGTCATTGGGCCCCGATCATACGTCAACCGCGTCACGGCGTGACAGTCGCGTCACCACATCACGATCCGGCCGTCGATGTTGATCGGTCGCCAAGATCCGGAGAGAGCCCGTAGGGTTGAGTGAGCGGGCGGTCAAGGCGCCCGTCGGATCACATGAGCTCGATTCTGGCGCGATGGATGCGCGGCGACGCCAATGCGGCGTCGCGGGTCACCAGGGGGGCCTCCAGGACTTCGGCGAGTGCGACATAGGCCGCATCGTAGGCGGTCAGGTTGTCGCGGAGCTCCCATATCCGGGACAGGAATACGTCATGGGGATATCGGGCGAGGGGGAAGTCGGCCAGATCTTCCAGCGCCTGCGCACCTCGCTGCGGGTCTAGCTCGCCCGACGCCGCGTAGCGGCGCAGCACCTGGGCGACCTCGAGGTCGAGGAGGTGGGGGGCGTGGAGTGTCTCGCCGGCCGCGGACAGTCGATCGGCGACGCGCGCGCCCGCCGGGGTGTTGAGGAGGACCTCCAGCATGGCGGATGCGTCGACCACGATCACTTGCGCTCCCGCTCCGCTCTGACGGCTTTGGCCGGCGGAACGCGAGGGGCGACCGGCGTGCGCTGAGCCAATCGCTGCCGAAGCTCGGTCAGCGTCGGCCGCTCGGCGACACGGCGGACCTCCTGCACGAGGTAGTCGGAGAGAGACAGGCCTTCCATGGCAGCGCGCACCTTGAGCTTTCGATGGAGGTCATCGGGAACGTGGCGAAGCTGGATCATCCTGGACATGCGGAGAGGATATCTGCATGTTGTGCACATGTCAACGCTGCGTCCACCGACTTGACGAGGAGAGGCAGAGGTCGCAGGCTCGAGTGCGCGGAGCGGCGACAGCAGTCTGGCGTCAGGCGATGCGTGAGAGGAGCGACGACATGGCTGGACGGCTCGAGGGAAAGGTCGCGTTGATCACCGGCGGGGGAAGCGGCATTGGACGGGCCTGCGCACTGCGATTCGCGAAGGAGGGAGCGAACATCTGCGTCGCCGACATCGATCTGGCGGCCGCCACGGAGAGCGCGCGGCAGGTCGACGCGGCGGGACAGAAGTCGCTGCCAGTTCAGGTCGACACCACCAACGAGGCCGCCAACGACGTCATGGTCAGGCGGTGCGTCGAGGGGCTCGGAGCCGTGGACGTCCTCGTGGCCGCCGCGGGCGTCGGGGGCCCTCGAGTGCCGGGATCGGACTCGTACCAACCGTACACGGTGCTGAAGATCCCGACGGAGCAATTTCGACGGGTCATCGACATCAATCTCTACGGGGTGCTGTTCTCGAATCGCGCGGTGGCCCGCTGGATGACCGAGAACCGGCGCGCGGGGAGCATCATCAACCTCGCGTCCATCATGTCGAGGATGCCTTCGACGAGTGCCGCCTACAGCGTGAGCAAGGCCGGGGTCTGGATGCTGACGAAGTGTTTGGCGCACGAGCTCGCCGGTCACGGGATTCGCGTCAACGCGATCGGCCCCGGCTTCATCGAGACGCCCATGACGGCGGCGTTGCGCGAGGACGCGGCGCGCTCGCGCTGGGCGATGAGCGTGACGCCCATGGCACGCTACGGCCGGCCCGAGGAGATCGCGGCGACGGCGCTCTTTCTCGCGTCGGACGACGCGTCCTATTTCACCGGCGAGCTATTGCACCCGTCGGGCGGCGTATTCGTCGGCTGAAGGCTGGCGGTCCGGGCGGCGATCAACCCCAGAGCCGCTTCGTGGCCAGGTCAGCGCCATCGCGGAGCGCGCGGAGCTTCGTCCAGACGATGCTCTCCTCGACGAGCTGAGAGCCGGCGAACGTGCCGAAGCCGCAATCGACGCTGGCCAGGACCCGCGTCCGGTCGCCCACGGTCTCGACGGCCGCCGTGATGCGGTCGGCGACGACCTCCGGATGCTCCACGACGTTGGTCGTCGAATCGATGACCCCGGGGAGAAAGAGCATCCCGTCCGGGAGGGGATGGCGGCGGAAGGCCTTCAGCTCATGCTGGTGCCGCGGGCTGGCGAGCGGCAAGGAGAGCGCGCCCACCCGCGCGCGATAGATGATCGGCAGAAGCGGCTCCAGCGCGACGTCGTGGGTGTGCGGACCGTCGTAGTTTCCCCAGCAGAGGTGCAGGCGCACGCGGTCACGCGGAATCGCCGCCACCGCCTCGTTGATCGCGTCGATGTGAAGGGCGACGGCGTCGAGGAACCGGTCGAGCGGCTCGTCCTGGAAGAAGCGGACGCGCTCCATGGCGAGATCGGGGCAGTCGAGCTGCAGCACGAACCCGCGCGCGACGATCAGCTCGTACTCCTTGCGCATCTCGCGGGCCAGAGCGCGGATATAGCGCTCGTGCGAGCCGTAGTAGGCGTCGAGCATGATCGTCGCGATGACGCCGGGGGAGGCCGCCGTCATGAACGGCTCGGCGAACCCCTTGCCCTCGCCGGGCGTCGCGCGCTGGAAGAGCTCGCATTCGGCCGTGGCCTCGCCGAGGTCGGTATAGGCCACCTCGGCCACTGCCTGGGGCGCGTCGTTGATGCGAGCGGCGCCGGACCGCTGGCGGGCCAGGCGCGCCATGTAGTCCGGGTGCTCGGCCATGTCCCGCGACATGCGCCGCTTGCTCGCGCCCCCGAAGCCGCGCATCCTTCTGGCCGGGTAGGTCGAGAATCCCACGCGCGGCTGCTCGCCGTCGTTGCCGACGTCGACGCCCGCGTCGAGCTGCTTGGATATCACGTAGCGCACGGCGGCCTCGGCCTCGCGGGCGAGGGCGCCGCCGTCGACAACCTCGCCACGGTCCTGGCGCACGAGCAGATCGCGAAGGGCGGGCGGGCGGGGAAGGCTGCCGACGTGGGTGGTCAGGATCCGGTGCTCACTGCGTTTCATATGGCCTCCCGCCGCTTCGCGCGATAGTACTCGTCCAGGAAGCGACGCGTGCTCTCCGCCGTCGCCTTGGCCCACTCGCGCGCCGGGCGCTGAGCCGTCTTCGGCATCGGGAGCTCGACGCTCAGCGGCAGTCCGGCCGGCAGGGCGTCGAGGATATCCCGGAGCGGCAACATGCCCTCGCCGGGCATGCGGCGCTCGTTGGGGCTCATGCGCCCGAGCTTCGAGAGATCGGGCTCGCCGGGGCCGAGCACGCCGTCCGAGATCTGCGCATAGGGAAACAGCCTCGGGTCCAGGCCACGGAGCAGCGCGGCACTGCCGCCGCTGCGGACAAAATTGAGGGGGTCGAGACAGACCACCGCGTTCTTGCGGCGGGTCTCGGAGAGGAGCCGCAGCGTCTGCGACAGCGTCGCCAGCGGCCGGATGACCGCGAATTCCACGGCGGCCGCCAGGCCGAACCTGCCTGCGACGTCGCAGAAGCGGCCGAGGTTGTCGCGCAGGCGCGCCCAGTCCTCATCGTCACCGGCCACCAACGCGTACCTCGCCCCGAGCTCGGCGCCCAGCTCCAGCGCGGCCGCGAACGAATCGACGTCGGTCGCGGGCTGCAAATAGAAGCTCAAGATGTCGAGCACGGCGAGACCGGAGCTCGCGAGCGCGCGCTTCATCTCACGGATCAGGACCGCGTTGCCCACCAGCGGATGGAACGGAAAGAGGGGAGAGCGGGCGAGGCGGAGCCCAACGCCGTCGTATCCGGCCGCGGCCGCGGCCTCGAGATATTCGAGCGGCGGTGCCTCGGGAAGCGTCGTCGGTGAGAGCACGATCAGGTTGGTGTTCACAGGGACTGGATCATACACGCTCTCGAGGTCACGGCCGTGGTATACCCTTTGGGCGCCGGGCCGCTGCGCGTGGGCCCGAGCCCAAGTGGTGCGCGCCGCAGGTCGTCGCGGGGCTGGGGCCCCGCCGACCGAGGCGCGACTCCAATCCGAGGAGGCCTGCATGTTCTTCGAGCTTCGGCAGTACCACATCCGTCCGGGGCAGCGTGACAAGTGGGTCAGATGCATGGAGGAGGAGATCATCCCGTTCCAGGTCAAGATGGGGATGGTGATCCTCGGCAGCTTCGTCGGCGAGGAAGACGAAAGCGTTTACGTCTGGATCCGCCGGTTCGAGCAAGAGCGCAAGCGACTCTACGACCTCGTCTACCAGAGCGACTACTGGAAGAACGAGATCTCCCCGAAGGTCCCGACCATGATCGACCGGGAGCAGATCAAGGTCACGCGCCTGGTGGCGACGCCCCACTCGGTCATTCAGTAACGAGCGCGAGGACAACAAATGAAAGTTGCGTTCGGGATCAGCCTGAGCCCGGGAACACCGCTCCTTCAGGAGAAAGACACGCGCCGGTTCATCGACCTCGCGAAGATGGCCGACGATTACGGCGCCGAAGCCGTCGGTACACACGACACCGCCTTCATCGGGGGCGACGCCTATGTCAGAGCCACGCTGATCGCGCTGGGCTCGTCGCGCGCCCGCGTCGGCCTGCGTCCGACGAACCCGCTCACGCGAGAGCCGCAGGTCATGGCGTCGTTTCTGGCCTCCATCGACAGTCTGACCGGCGGCCGCGCCTTCATGGACATGGCCAGCGGCGACAGCGCCGTGCTCAACATCGGCTACGACGTCGCCACGCGCGCCCGCATCGAGGACTACGTGACGTGCGTGCGTAATCTGTTACTCGCGGGCGAGGCGACGTATCAGGGGCGGCCGCAGCGGGTCCGCTGGGCATCCACCGTGACACGCCAGCGGATTCCCATCTCGATCTGCGCCGAGGGCCCCAAGATGCTGCACCTGGGCGGGAGGATCGGAGATGGCGTCACTGCCGGGACGGGACTGCTGCCGGACGTGATCCGGGACACCATCGCCAGGGTCCACGCCGGCGCCCGCGAGGCAGGCCGCAATCCATCCGACGTCGACATCTGGTTCACGACCCGGACGTCACTGGACGACGATCGGGATCGAGCGATCCAGGGCGTCAAGGCCTCGGTGTCGTCGATCCTGAACCACTCCATGCGGTTCGGGCTCGACGGCAAGCACGTCCCCGACGCGCTGAGGGCGAAGATCCAGGAATACGTGGACGGGTACGAGCTCTACGACCACGTGCTCCACGAGGGCCGGAACCCCAAGCGCATGGAGCAACTCGGTCTGACCGACTACGCGCTGGAGCGCTTCGCGCTCGCCGGCAATCCGAGCGACTGGATCACGCGGATCGAGCAGATCGCCGAGGCTGGCGCCCGGAAGTTGTGGGTGAGTCTGCGGGCGACCGACCTCGACACGCAGCACCACTACATGCGGATCCTCGGTGAACAGATCATGTCCCGCTTCCTGTGATGACATGAGGGGCTCGCCACTGGAAGAGGCCCTTGACCCACCGGGTGAGGTCGCGCGCGATCGGCAAATCCGCGAGCGACTCGCATTGCTGGGGCTCGCTGCCCGCCCGAAACGCCTCGCTGATCGCCGAACCGCTTCCGCAGGCGCGGCGGCCGGTGTCCCAGTCCACCGACGTCATGACGATGCCCGGCGGCGGGGTGAACGAGGAGGGCGGTGACCGGCGGAGACCCTTCTGCATCACGTCCGCCCAGATCGGCAGCGCGATGTCCGCCCCCGTGAGGCCGATCGGGCGCGCGTCGTCGGCGCCCACCCACACTCCGACGACCAGATCGGGCGTGTAGCCGACGAACCACGCGTCCCGCAGGCCGTCCGTCGTCCCGGTCTTTCCGGCGGTAATCTCCTGCAAGCCCCAGCGCGCGCTCGCGCCGCCGGTGCCCCGGACCATGACGCCGCGCATGAGGTGTGTGACGATGAACGCCGACTCGGCCGAGACGACGCGCGCGGGCGCCGGGCGCGGTTTCAGTGAGGCCTCGCCGGCGTCGTCGAGCGCCGTGGGCCACACCCGGACCCCGCCGTTGGCGATCGTGGCGAACGCGGTGGTCATCTCGAGCAGCGTCACTTCCGAGGTGCCGAGCGAGAGCGACGGCACCGCCGCCAGTGGACTGTCGATTCCCAAGGCGCGCGCCACTCGCGTCACGTGGGCCACGCCGATGCCTTGCGCGACGAGCGCGGCTGGAACGTTCAGCGACGCTTCGAGGGCGCGGCGGATCGTCACCGGTCCGTGGAAGCGTCGGTCGATGTTGTGCGGCGTCCAGGCGCCGCCGACCGCGGGAATGACGACGGGCTCGTCGGCGAGGATGGTCGACGCGGTGAACTCGCGAGCTCGGACCTCGAACGCGGCGAGGTACACGAAGGGCTTGAAGAGCGAGCCGGGTTGACGTCTGGCCTTCGTCGCCCGATTGAACTCGCTATCGGCGACGCGCCGTCCGCCTACCAGGGCGAGGATCCGGCCCGAGCCGGGCTCGATCGCCACCACCGCGGCCTGAAGCGACCCGGGCGCCTTGCGGCGCGCGCGCTCGACCTGAGCCAGCCGGTCGCGCACCGCCGTCTCGGCCGCCTCCTGGAGGCGCCGATCGAGGCTCGTGACTATACGCGCCCCGCCGGTCGAGCCGACGGCGCGGTGCGCCACCTCGTCCCGGGCCAGCTTCAGGAACCATGGCGCGGTGGAAGCGGTCGTCCGCACCGGCCGCGCCGTGCGCGCCATGGCCTGTCGCGCCTCGGCCGCGTTCGCCGTGCCCTCTCGAACCATCGCCTCGAGAACCCGGTCGCGGCGGTTGCGGATCACCGCCGGCGACTCGGCGAAGATCCGGTTCGGCGCCCGGATCGCCGACGCCAGCAGCGCTGCCTCGTCGAGTCGGAGCGCCTCGAGCTTCTTGCCGAAGAGATGACGCGCTCCGGCGGCGACGCCGAGGACCGCCGCGTCCCGCTCTTGCCCCAGATACACGGTGTTGAGATACGATTCCAGGATTTCCTGCTTGGAGTAGCGGAGCTCGAGCAGCACGGCGATGGCGATCTCGCGCGCCTTCCGCGACCAGGTCCGCTCTCGGCTCAAGAAGAGACCGCGCGCCAGCTGCTGCGTGATGGTGCTGGCGCCTCGGACGACGGAGGCTTCTCGCGCGTTGGTCAGGGCGGCCCGGCCCACCGCGAGAACGTCCACTCCGTGGTGGTGCATGAATCGACGATCCTCGGCAGCGATGAAGGCCGCAACCACCGCCGCCGGTATGCGGTTCAGCGGGACCCAGATCTGCACGCGCCCGTTGTTGCCCTGGGCCGACGCGATCTCCTGGCGGTCGGCGTCGAGGTAGGTGATCGGGAGCGTCGCTCCTCGGGGCAGTGCGAGG
>WNFU01013805.1_pt1 | contig 12026 bp, 15 predicted proteins | sample 5400121 | NCBI WGS metagenome assembly WNFU01 (sample SAMN13153360, study PRJNA577476) | soil metagenome | isolation source: 100 cm soil or saprolite under grassland replicate 1 | place: USA:California | collected 2016-06-15 | reverse complement strand
GCGCGGCGCGGCGAGTTTTTTTGAGCAGGGCGGCGATGGTTTTGACCTTGAGATGAAAGGCGTCGAACGAGCCGGGATCGAGGTCGCTGCGAAAAACCCGCGCGGTTTTTTTGCCGGTGTATTGGGTTAGGTCAATGGTGGCAATCGATGGTGTTAAGTCTTTCCAACCAGTTTGCCAGAACATAAGTCCCGGTTGCGGGCTGATCAATATTTTGTCGACGGTGATATTAAGGTTGGCAAAATCGTCGATTGCTTCGCGGTGATCTTTGATCTGGATTTCGAGTACACCTTGGTTGCGCTCGGTAGTGAGCGCAGGTAAAGCGAGAAGGCAAAAAGCAATAACGAGATTGCAACAAGCGAAAGGAACTGCCGACTTCACTTCTTTGCAGAGGCGAGCCAGTCGATGTCTTTGAGAACTTCTGCTTCCTGCCATTTATCGCCATAGTAGTCGACGCGCCGATTACCTTGTTGATCCACCAGCGTCGTCAAGGATGTATGCTGTACCTGTCCGGATTCGGTCTTGGTCACGTTGACTCCGAATACTTTCCACACTTTGGTCAATTCTTGACGCGAGCCGGTTAGAAAAGACCAATGCTTCAGGTTGGCTTTGAAACGGTTGGCGTAATCTTTCAATACTGCGGTGCCGTCGCGCTCGGGATCGGTAGTGATGCTCACCAGGGCGTAATCTCTCGTTTTCTTTTCTTCCATTGCCCGCTGGATGGCGGCGAGCTTAGCCGTCAGTAGCGGGCAGACGTCAGGGCAGGTGGTGAAGATAAAAGTCACTAAAACGAGTTTGTCGCGCGTGCTGCTGAATTGAAACGGCTTGCCGTCCTGATCGGTCAGCTTGAACGCCGGTACGGCCTTTTTTACGACGCGGCGGCCGATCTCACTGGGCTCTTTGGGTGGAATTGGAATATGCGACGATACGACCGAAGGGAGGAGAGCGGTTCCTAACAGGAGCGCAACCAGTGCCTGGCTACGATTCGACTTTGAACTCATAAGTCACATCGAGAGCTTTGGTGCCGTCGGGCAGATCGCCGCGCACCAGGTAGGTGCTGTTATAGACCTGCTCTTCCCCGGGGCGAAGCCGCACCGGTAGCAAGAGCGCGCATTCGACAAGATCCAAATACTGCTTTAGTTTCGCCGGATCTACCAGGTGAACGATGCGGATGTGAATCTCATTGGACGCCTGGTTTTTGACCTTGAAACCGATGGTGAATGGCTCGCCCGATCGCACGATGGTTTCTCGGGTGATGGGTTCGGCCACAATCGTGCCGTCGGCTGGCACGATTGTGGCAAATTTGACCTTTACACCGGTGGCCCAGTTGAGAAAAACTCTCCACTGGGAGTTTTCCTTCACCAAAATAAATTCTTCCTCGCCTTCGATCATTGGCAATTTCCTATCATGCGCGAGACGGTCGATGTTCGAGATGATCTTCTTCTGTTCCGCCGCGGGCAAGGCATTGAGCCGTTGCTCATCCCACTCCAGCAGTAGCGGCGCGACGCCGTTGGCATCGGGAAGTTTCAGCGCCACCTTGACGCGGCTGCGTGGTCCGTCCACTTGCTGCGACACCTGGCGGATTTCGATCAACTCCGCCAGCTTGCGCGCCGCGTCCAGAGCGAAACCGGTAAACGCGCCGCGCTCGCGCATATAGTCGTCGCGTTTCTTTATTCGCTGGTCTACCGCCGAAATCAGACGGTAGGCCTGGCCGAGATCGCGCGCGTAGAGCAACCGAAGATACTTGGATAAAACTGGAACAGGATCATCACCAAGATTAGGGCTGTATAACCAGAACAGCACCGGCGACGCCAGTATGAGGCTGGCGCAGGTAGCGAGAAGAACTTTTTTGATCAATAGGGGCATTCGTTATTTCAATCCGAACTTTCAGTTTACGAAAGCCCCAGGCAGCTAGCGTCCCTTTGCCGGAACGGTCCAAAAGTAGATCGTGCGGCCCTCGACGCGTTCGACTTTGTCCGGTTTCCAGTCGCCCATGTCGAAAGAGTGAGAAACGATGCGAGAACCCGGTTTAAGCTGGCTCAGGAGATTTGGTCTCAATTTCAAGTTGACATCCGGCAGGAGATACATGGTGACCACGGACGCCGGCGACAAATCGACCGTGAGTATGTCTTGGTTTCGGATCTCCGCTGATTCCTGGACGCCCGCCTTCTGAATATTCGCGCGGGATTCCCCGACCAAGTCGGGATCGATTTCAAAGCCAACGGCTTTAGCGCCTTTTTTGGCCGCGGCGATGACGATGCGACCATCGCCGGAACCAAGGTCGTAAACGACGTCGCCTTTTTTGACGCCCGCGAGCTCGATCATTTTATCAACGACATATTCAGGCGATGGCACGTAGGGCACAATCTTTTTGGATTCAAAAAGTGAATCCTGAGCATAGGCCGAGTCCACTAAGCCGCGCCCGCCGAAATTAAGAATCGTCGCGTTGGGCAAGGCAAGACTGACCATTAATCCCACGACTATCGATGGGCGAAGGATGCTCATGATTGTCACCTCACGACTGATTCTGCGCAACCGCAGACCGTAGCTCAATTAATCATAAAAACAACTTGGCTGCTAGATTCGGGTAAAATTCCGATTACGATTTCCTCTCCAGTAATGACAGCAGATCGTTTTCCAGGTCCTTGCTACGCCATTTCTCGCCGAAATGATTAAACCGCCGCACGCCCTGCCGGTCGATAACGGTGGTTAGACTTGTGTGCTGGACCAAACCGCGGGCTTTTCTGATGACGCGGATGCCGAAACTTTTCCACACCTGGTCGAGCTGGGCCTCCGAGCCAGTCAAGAAAGCCCAGTTTGTGAAATCCGCGTTGTAACGTTGCGCATATCCTTTCAACACTTTGGGTGAATCCACCTCCGGATCGGTGGTGATGCTGACAAAAAAAACCTCTCCGGCATAACGACTATTCAAATGCCGCTGTAGCTGAGCCAGATTTGCCGTGAAGATGGGACAAACATCCGAGCAGGTTGTAAAAATAAAATTCAGCGCGACTACTTTGCCACGGAGCTTGGCCGAGTCGAAGCGCTCGTTATTCTGATCCAGCAGAACAAAATCGGGCGCTTTTACGTTCACAGGCGAAAGATGTTTTGGACCGTTCCTTTGTATCTCTGAAGCCTGTCCAGCTTGCGCGAGAGAAGACAAAACCAGGACCGCGAGTCTCAAGCCTGCACGAAATTTATTTGACGACTCTGAAGTCATAATTGAGGGTCAGTTGTCGCACGCCTTTCTGGAATGCTTCCTCTGAGCATGTACGTGCCGGAATACTCTTGCTCTTCACCCGCCGCAATGGTCACCGGCAAAAGAAATCCACACTGGACAAAATCCAGATAGTCGGCGACGTTTTGCGGTTCAACCAGATGACCGATGCGCATAGTGATGGGCTGCTGCGTCGGGTTTTTGATTTTCAAGCTAATTTCAAATAGATCACCCGGCACCACGACGACCCGGTCCGTGGATAGACGGGCATTTAAACCCGGTGCCTTCGCTAAATCGAGCCGGAGCGGAATGCTAACGCCCGCGGCCCAGTTTAAAAAGACACGCCACTCGCCGTTCTCTTTGACAAGCTCGAACTTTTCTTCCCCTTCGCTCATTTCAATGGCCCGGTTCTTTTTTCGCTCTTCCAATGTCTTGAGAATCTCGTTGTGTTCGGCGGCCGGCAGCGCGTTCAATTGGAAACGGTCCCAGTTACGCACGAGTGGGGCAATTTTCGCTGGATCAGGAACCTTATAGTGAATCTCGAATCGAGCGCGATTCGATGATTCCTCTGTCTTGACCAATGTGACTTGGATCGACTCGCTGAGTTTCCTGCCGACCTCGAGCGTAAAGCCGCTAAAAGCACCGCGCTGTTGCACATAGCGATTGACGTCGCGAACTTTGCGGTCTTCGGCCGAAATAAACCGATACGCCTCGAGGAAGTCACGGGCGTAGGTGGCGCGAAGGTAAGCTTGAATGACTTCTTTCGGATCGCCCATGTCGATCACGCGATCGGCGGCGTTGACAGATTCTATGGTTACCAGCACCACGAAGATAATTATCCCGGTAAATCTTGCCGAAATTAGTAGCGGATTTGACGAACTTGCGAGCCTAACAATTCTCATCGCGATCATTGTGCTTTGCTGTCCTCTGACGAAACGGGTGTGCTACTTTACCTCAAATTCTACTCGATCTGTGGCGTTCAATTCGGTTTGATGGTCGTCGGCCACGACGCGGAGCTCCAATGTGTGTTTGCCTGGTTTGATGCCGTTGAGGGTACCTTTTTCGCTTTCGAACATGCCCATTAGTTGGCCGTCGACGTAGGCATGCGCATGGTGGCCACGTTTGCCCTTAGTTAATTTGAACTCGATGGGGACCTTGTCGCCCTTGATCACTTGACCTTTCGTTGGCGAGAGAAGGTTGATGCGCGCTCCTTCGGCCGGTTTCAACACGGCTGGGGCGGTCTTTGCACTGCTCGGTTTGGCGGGCGACTCTTTGGCCTTTGAATGATCATGTTGGGCGAATGCGAACCATGGCAACGACACGATCCATACCGTCGCTAGCACCAAACGAAGAATGTTCATGTTTCAAACTCCTTGCGGGCCTACTTCACCATAAATTCGACGCGGTCGGAAGCGTCGAGCTCGGTTTGATGATCTTCGGCGACGACTCGCAGCTCCAATAGATGGCGCCCGGGCTTAAGGCCGTTCAAAGTGCCCGCCTTGCTCTGAAACATTCCCATGAGTTCGCCGTCAACGTAAGCGTGCACATGATGACCGCGCTTCCCTTTGGTTAAGTTAAATCTCAAAGGCACCTTGTGGCCGGCGAATACTTGTCCGGTCTGCGGCGCTAATATTTTCACACTCGCCCCATCCGCAGGGAGGAATCGCTTTGTCGAATCGGTTATCGTCAAACCTTTTGGTTGGCCAGTCGCCGCGGCAGGTTGATGCACGGCATGAATGCCGGGAGGCAGGACGGTGAGCAAACCAGTCACGCAAAAGATAAGCAAGCCCACGAAAGTTTCCAATCCGATTCTGCGCAACGCTTTGTGGCTCGCGGCATAACCATTTTCATGCCGGCTAACGGCCCTTGCCAACATCCGTCTGGTGGAAAGAAAGTTCAGTGCGCCAAATCCGAGCATGACGGAAAAAAGAAGCAGCTTAAACAGAAGTACTTTTCCGTAATCCGTATTGACGAGCGTCTCGAGAGCGCCGACGTGAACCCAACTCTGATAGAGCCCCGTAACAGCAAGCAGCGCTACGCTGGCTAAAGCAAGCCGGGAAAAACGCTTGACGATCTTTTCCGTCCGGGCGAGTGATTGGTTTCGCTCTCTTACGGCGAGCTGACATAGGTGCCATAGACCCATCAAGCCGCCCGCCCAGAGAGCCGTCGCAAGGAGGTGCAGCGCATCAGAGCTGACTGTTAATATTCTGTCTTCCCGAACGGCGACCGCGTGGCTCGTCAAACTGCGGCTGGCGACCAATGGAAGCGCTAGAACTGCGAGAAAGCGAATTGCATTTGGGCTTGATTCCCTTCCCGCCAGCATCCAAGTGAGCAATGCCAGCACCGCGCCATAGGTTTCGCGCGCGATCCATACCTGACCGCTCTGCGTCATGGTGAGATAGCGCGACAGCAGCTCCGATGAGGGCATGCCTCGTTGTATTTTTGCGCCTTGAACGAAAAGCACGAGCACGTACGCGCCTAGGAACACCAGCAAGGAGATCAGCGCCCAAGCAATCAGTGAACGGCGCAATTCCTTCGGCTCGCCGTTGGACAATAAAAAACCCGCCGCCACCAACTGGCCGAGAAGACACGCGAGCGCGATATAACCGATCGCCGAGACAGTTGCTTCCAGCGCAACCATTGAACCCCTATTTGGCGGCCGCGCCGACCGTGAAGCGCAGCGTGCCATCAGTGATATGGGTATCCACCGAAAGCACCTGCCATTCCACGGAATAATTGCCCGGACCAAGCGGCTTTAGATCAATGGCCACGGTATCGTCAGCGAGCTTGCGCAACTTGCCTCGACTCACCAGCTCACCGTTTGCTCCTTTGACCGTGATCTGGCTGAACGCTATCTCGATCCCTTCAGTAAATTGAATGCGCACTTCGCGGGGAGGTTCTGTCACGGTCGCGCCGTTGTTGGGGATGGATACCGCCGGATAGACGTGCGCACGAGCGAACCCGGCGCTCACGTGTGTCACGTAGAGCCCCAGCAGTGCACTAAGGGCGATTGAAAACCTGGAATACATAAGTGAACTCGTAGCTCGCTTTATCTTTTTGGCCATCCGACCGTGGCGTTTCTTCGTCAAATTTCACGCGGGCGAGATACGAGTCCGCCGGGCCGACTGCAAAGTTAACTCGTCCTTTCTCGTCGGTGGTCTGCTCTTGCACCGAGGCGGAACCGTCAATGCGACGCACGAGCGTAATCACCTGCGCCGAAATGGGTTTTCCTTTTTGGCGGAGCTCCAGTGTCATCGAACCGCCGGAGAAAACCGCCAGAGGATTGCTCACCGGAATGAGTTCGACCGCATCGTCGCCGGCGATCGACCGGTCGAAGCCTTTGAGATTCTTCGCGGCTGAAACGGTGGGAACCTTGAATGCCGCGAATGCCGTCTTGGCAAGTCTAATCGTCAACAACTTAGGCCCCTCGCCCTGTTGAACTGTTCTGACTTGGCGAGCTAGCACCTGATAAAGACCGTCAACTTTTGGCACGAACGAGGCGAGGTGAAAACCTTTCGGACCTTTGGGTCCGATGGTCTCAGCATCTTCGCCCAGATCGATCAAGCGGTCAGTCAAGGTATTTTGTTTGCCTGTGGGATCGACAATGACGAGCGTCGTATACTTTGAATCCCATTTGCCGGCGATCCGATAGCTCTTGTGTTCGTTGGAATGGTTGCCTTGAAGAAGGGCGATGGTCGCGGCTTGGTTTTTTTCCACGATGGTGGGCGAGATTTCCACCCAGCCGTCGTGAGCCATTGCTGATCGAGAAAAAACCCAACCAATGCAAACCACCACAGTGAGCGTAATTTTGTGCGATAAGGTCATCTATGGTCTCCGTTAATGGGTCCTATTTCAGCCCATCTCAAAAGTAAGTCATTAATTTATTGTCCCTTGCCTGCAATCGTGAATGTAAAATCGCCTTCGGTGACGTGCGTGTCTTTCGACAAAGCCTTCCAGTAAACGCGATAATTGCCGGTCCCCAATGCCGGCAGATCGACTTCAAGCACACTGGCGTCCGGGCCGCTCACACGGCTATTGCCTTTATCGACTTTTTGTTTGGCGGAGTTATAGACAGTGATTGTGCTGAAAGCCGGTTCTAATTCTCCATCAAACCAGATTGTCACTTTCGGCGGAGCGATTGTGATGGTCCAGCCGACCCTCGGATCCGAACGGACCGGAAAGGCGTGTCCCAAGCCGACAGCTGGAAAGGCGGCAACAACGGCTAACGAAACCATGAGGCAGATTTCGGAGTAACGTTTCAACGCTTTCACTTCGAAGTCGGACCAATCACTCCCCAGGGTGTCCAAGTGAAAACGTTGGGCCAGATATCGTCGATAAAGACGTGGATCAATCCCCTGACGCCAACGTTTTTTCCAGAAAAGTTATTCATTGGCACTTGTGCCTCCAGGCCGAGTTGAATATATTTTCCCGCCCAGATCAGTCCGGGATTGGCAAACGCGCTTGTGCGGCGTTTTTCCGGCCCGGAAACCGGTGTCTCAAAGTTGAACTCAACGACGGGAAACATGCGGTCCAAGGGCGCGCTCAGACCGACATCCTTTATGTTCGATTGAAGGTACGGAATGCTGTACATGAGGGCGACTCCATAAGCGACCGTTGTCGGATTGCGCTCCTTGTCGTCGCCGCTTCCGGTGAAGCGGTTAGCCGGATTATTGACGGCAAAGGAGCCAGTAATCGAAAACGGTTTTACATAATTAAGAGCATCGGGTAAGTCGCCAAAACCTTTTCCGAAAAAAGCGGCCGGCGAAATAGTTGTAACTCTCTCTGCCACGCGTTTAGGGCCAACTCCGCCAGCTTCGATTCCCAGGCCCACGCTTAAGATGCCTTCATGCTCAACGCTTCTTAAGAAAGCGTACTTAAGCGAAAATTCGGGATTGCCCGCGCCGGACGTTCGCCGTTCACCAGCTTCTCGCGGATCAAAAAAGATGTATTCCCAGCCGACGCCGAGAGCCAGGTCGGGAGTTAAACGCTTGTTCTCTTCCTTCCTTATCTTTGGGCGCTCGGTCGAATGTAAACAAATCCATTTCGTCGGACGGAAAAGGATCTTCAAGGGTGAGCGTTGACGGGATGAACCTCTTCCCGATAACACCGTGGGCGCGCAATTCGGTAGCGCGAAAAGTGAGGCTGAAAAGCACGCCCAGAATGATCGCAAAAAGTTGCTTCATGGACCCCTCCAATAAATGTTGGACCGCGCACGTGGTCACGGTTTATAAAGTAACAGGGCCGAAGACAGACTAAATTCTGACAGCCTGTTGGTGGTTCAGGTGATCAGACTATTGGAGGAGCGCGGATTTGAAATGCGGCAGTGAGGAACTCGTGTTGGTCGGTGTTCTCTTGGGAGACGGAAATATTTTCTATAACGTGGGTCAGCGCCAGCAGTTCGATTTGTGCGGTGGGGCCGATGGCACATCGGTTGACCGACGCTTGGAAGACGCAGGTAGGTTCGTTGGGCGGTGTCTTTGGGCGGTTGCTATCGCTGTGATCGTGCCCATCTTCGTGCGCCGATGGTTGAATCTGCTCAAAGAAGTGATGCACCCGGTGGGGCGCAGTATAAACTAAGAAAAACAGAAAAAAAGCGGCCCACAAAGCGGGTGCGTTGCGTCGGAGCCTTGACCGGGGCCGATGGGGGATAGGGTTCATCTGAAAACCAATTGCGCTGATTCTATACGCGCTCCAGGAAACGATCAAGCGTGTATTGTTAGACGATCGCGAGCAAAGAAATAAGGGCACCGGTGCGGTGGAGCCGTCAGTGCTCGTGGATCGCCACCGGCTTTTTGCCGCGCACAATCAAGGCTGATTCCAATAGAAAAAACAACGCCGCTGATGTCAGCACGATCGTTGCAGCGGACGAGATGTCGAAAGAGAAGCTCAATAACATTCCCGCCGCGCCGCAAAACGCGCCGAGCAGCGGCGAGACGATCAGCAGGGTTTGAAAACGCTGCGTCAAGTAGCGCGCGATCACCGGCGGGATCACCATGGCGGCGGCAACCAACGTCACGCCGAGGATTTGCGTCGAAACGAGGACGGTAACGGCCAAAAGCATAATGAAAAGAAGGTCGATTTTACCGGTGGAAACGCCGTAAGCCGATGCGACCTCGGGATCGAATGTCGAGAAGAGTAATGGTCGACGAATCACGATGAGCGCGCAGGATACCAGGAGAGACACCAGGAGAACGATCCAGACGTCGGTATGTGTAATACCCAGAATATTGCCGAAGAGTGCGGCTTCGATATTACGCGTGAAACTTCGATGGGTCGAAATGATCGCCACGCCGAGAGCAAAACTCGAAGTCGTTACCACGCCGATGGCGGCATCCGCCCCGACCCAGCGGCGGTGGCTGATTGCATGAATTAAAACGCCGGCGAGCAATGCCCACAGGCCCCCGCCGATAAAAAAATTGATGTTCAAGACGTAGCTAAGCACAGCGCCGCCGAAAATGGCATGGGACAGGCCGTGGCCGATGTAGCTCATGCGGCGCAGGACGACGTAGACGCCGATAAAACCACAGAGCGCACCGATGACCACCGCGGCGATGAAGCCGTTGCGAAAAAATTCGTATTCAAAGGGGGTTAGAAAGGACATTACACTTGGAAGGCGTTCCAGTCGTTCCAATGGTTCCAAATGTTCCAAAGGTGAGGATCGGTCGGAGTGCAATGAACGATTGGAACGGCCAGAACGATTGAAACTATTGGAACCATTGAGCGAAATTAGTTATGCGGCGCGTGGGGACGTTCGCCGATCATGACCATGCCATCTTGGTGCAAGACCACCATCTCGCCGCTGTAGACATCTTGCAAAACCTTGGCAGTGAACACTTCGTTCGGCGGGCCCTCGGCAATCAGCCGGCGATTCAAGCACACAGCCCAGGGCAGATGGGCGGCCACCCAGTTCAAATCATGCGCTGTCAGGACGATAGCAACTCCTCGATGATTAATTTCGTGCAAAAAGTGAATCACGTCGTCGCGCGATCGGATATCGAGTCCCGATGCGGGCTCGTCGAGCAAGATCAATTCGGGATCACCCAACAAAGCCCGTCCGATGAACGCCGCTTGCTGTTGGCCGCCGGAAAGTTCCCGAATATGGCGAGCGCCGAGGCCGTCTAGATTCAACCGCTTCATGATTTCCTGGAGTTTGCGCTTTTCTTTCTCCCCGATGCCACCGAACCAGCGACTCTTGACGAAGAACCCCATGGAAATCACTTCCTCGACGGTGATCGGAAAGTTCCAGTCGATGGTTTCCAGTTGCGGCACGTAGCCGATCCGCTCCAGTGCCGAACGTTTTGATTCCCGTCCGCACAGCAGAACTTTCCCCGTCGTCGTTGATACCGCGCCGAGGATCGTGCGCAGCAAGGTCGTTTTGCCGCCGCCATTGGGTCCGACGATCGCCATAAACTGTCCCGGCCAGATCTTTAACGAAACATTCGTCAGCGCCGGCGTGGCGCCGTAGCTATTGCTGACATTCGCCAGCTCCACGAGTGGGACGCCGGCGAGGCCAGTGTAAGAGCGCTCTTCGATGCCGGGAGGATGGAGACTGTGTGGATCGCCGGGCCGATGGTCGTGCGGATTTGCCATTGGTTAGTTCTTTCTCCGATAGTCGGCGTGCGAACCGGCGACCGGCGCCGGATCGACTTGCTTCAGCGTCTCCGCCGAGCCTCCCAGGGCTTCGAACATGATCGTCATGTTTTCGATCATCATACCGATATAGGAATGCTGCGGATCGCCGGGTTTGCCGGGCAGCTCATCGTCGCGGAGCTTGTCTATATAACTGCTTTTCCCTTCGCGCGCGATCTGTTCGAGAACGGGGCTCGGAAAAACTTCCGAGCCAAAAACTGCAGGAACTTTTTCTTTGCGAATCTGTTCGATCAGTCGAATCACTTCCTTGGGGCTGGGATCGGCAAAGTCCGACGGTTGTACCGCTCCGATCACTTGGAAACCGTAGCGGCGCGCAAAATAGGGCCAGGAGTCGTGGTAGGTGAGCAGGCGTCGGTTGTTCGCGGGAATGGTTTGGGTCGCGTCTTTAATCGCTTGATCAAGCGCTTCGAGCTTCGTCATAAATTGTGCAGCATTTTGTTCGTACGCGGATGTGTTTTTCGGATCGAGGCGAATCAGCTCGTCGCGCACTAGAGTCGCATAGCGCATGGCGTATGTCGGGTTTAACCACAGGTGCGGATTCGGATGCCCCTGCTCCTTGGGAAAACTGAAGTCGTAGATGTACTCGGCTTCGGTTATCGTTTTGTCGCCAAGGGAATAGATGGATGCACCCTGTGGCAAATTTGCCCGCGCGAGCTTTAGCGTTGGGGTTTCCAGATCGAGCCCGTTCAGGATCATCAGTTGCGCGCCGGTCAGTAACCGGCTGTCCGATGGCGCGGGCTCGAACGTATGCGAATTGATTCCCTCCGGAATGATTCCGGAAACATCCGCTTTGTCCGCGACGACGTTTTCTACGATGCTTGTGATCGGCGCAACCGTCGTGACGATTTTTAATCGATGCGCGTCAACAGGATTGCGGCTTTGTTCTTTTCTCTGACAGCTTAGACTCAGACAAAGCCACGGCAAAGACAGGAGTAGTATCAACTTCACTCGCATAGCTTGTTAGGCTTTCTTGAACCCGCCAAACACTGCGCGGCTCTCGTCCTGCCAAAAACATTTAACGTCGTTGAAGCCCGCGCCGCGCAGCCACTGCATCTGATCGTCCCAGGGCGGCCGCGGCCGATCGAAGTTCAAAAAACAACCGCCGGCTTTGACCAACGGATAGCTCTCTTCGTAGATGCGCTCAATGATTTTCGGCTCGCG
>WNFU01008300.1_pt1 | contig 12027 bp, 12 predicted proteins | sample 5400121 | NCBI WGS metagenome assembly WNFU01 (sample SAMN13153360, study PRJNA577476) | soil metagenome | isolation source: 100 cm soil or saprolite under grassland replicate 1 | place: USA:California | collected 2016-06-15 | reverse complement strand
TCGCGCTGCTGGGGGCCGGGCTCGCCTGCGTGGTGCCGATCACCTTCAGCGCCGCCGGCCATCTCCAGGACGGCCCCGCCGGAGTGGCCATCTCCCGGGTGGCTGCCATCAGCTACCTGGCCACCTTCGCCGGCCCGGCGCTCATCGGCATCACCGCCGACCTGGTCGGGCTGCCCCTCGCCCTCGGCATCCCGGTGGTGCTCGCCGGCGTGATCGCCGCCTGCGCCCGCGCCGTGGCCACCGCGGCCTGACCGCCCGCCCGGCTCGTCGCCGTTGGGCGGGTTCGGCGTGACATCCGCTGGTCCACTCGGGGAACGATCGTCAACTGACTGTTTACGAACCGGCGCGGGTGGCACATCATGGGTCGTCGGATGCCTCGGTGAACTTGGTCGCGGCGGGTCCGCGACGGAGGGGGCGGATGGCATGGAGACTCCACCCGACGACTAGCCGGCGGGCCGCACTCCCGATGGGCCCGCCGATATCGAACGATCCGTCGGCCGGCGGCCACAGAGACATGCGAACCTCGCGGCGGCCGCGTATCCTCCACCGGCCCGACCGCGAACGTCGGCGAATCCGCCGGCCGACGGACCGTCCCGCCTCGACCCCCGCTCGCCGGGGGTCGAAGCCTGTCGGCAGGGCATGAACCTTTCCCCCCGCGCGGCCCGTATCACCGGCTGGGCGCGCGCCGTGCCGTGCGGCGGGCGCTCCCACCCCATGGCACGGCGTCGACGAACATGGACGCTTGCATCACCTGGTACGAGCCCGCCGGGACGGGCGTGGCGCCGCCCGGCCGTGTCTCCCGTCGCCTGGACGGGTTTGCCCGGAGGCGGTTGACTTCGCACATGCTGGGACGCCCAACGGTCGAGGCGGCCGGCCGGCTCGCTGAGGACGAGGCGGACCTGCTGGCCAGGGTCGCCGCAGGCGACCGCGGCGCCCCTCTCGAGGAGCTGTACCGCCGCTACGAGGTCCGCCTGTACGGGCTGGGGCTGCGCCTGCTCGGCGACCAGGGCCTGGCCGAGGAGCTGGTGCAGGAGACCTTCGTCAGGCTCTGGCAGCAGGCACGCCGCTTCGACCCGGCGAGGGGCTCCGTTGGCACCTTCGCCTTCGCGATCGCCCGCCGGATCGCGGTCGACCTGTGGCGGCGGCCCTCCTCGCGCCCGTTCGATCCGGAGCCGAGCGAATCGGTCGTCCTCGCCACCGACCCCCTCGAGGGGGTGCTCGAGGGCCAGGCCGTGCGCGACGCCATGCAGTCGCTGTCGCCGGCGCACCGGCAGGTGCTCGAGCTCTTCTACGTGAGGGACCGCAAGCAGACGGAGATCGCCGAGCTGCTCGGCCTGCCGCTCGGCACCGTGAAGACCAGGGCCTACCATGCGCTTCGTGCCCTGAAGCTGGCGCTCCAGGAGCGTGGTGTCGATGCCTGAGCACGTCGCCCCCCACCCCGATCTGGCCGGCTACCTGCTGGGCGCCCTCGACCCGGCCGAGGCGGCCGCTTTCGAGCAGCACCTCGAGGGCTGCGAGGCGTGCCGCGCCGAGGTGGCCGAGCTGCAGGGCGCGGCCGAGCTGCTGGAGCGGGCGGCGCCGCCGGTCGAGGTGCCGCCAGGGCTGCGGGAGCGGACCTTCGCCGCGGTCGAGCGGGCCGCCACCGGCGTGCGGCGCGGCCGGTGGCTGCGCCTGGCCGCGGTCGCCGCCGCCGTGGTGGTCGCCCTGTTCGGCGGGATGCTGGTGAGCCAGTCGGGCCCCTTCGGCGACCGCGGCCGGGTGGTCGAGCTGGCGCTGCAGGCTCCCGAGGGCGGGCCGGCGAGCGCCAGCGCCAGGATCCGCCGGGTCGACGGGCGCCTCGAGGTCGACATGCAGGTCAGCGGCCTCGCCCCGAACCCGCCGGGGACCACCTACGAGTGCTGGTTCGTCGGCGCCGGGGACACCCTTGAGCGGCCCAACCGGGTGTCGGCGGGGACCTTCACGGTCGCCGAAGACGGCCGCGCCTCCCTCCACCTGACCAGCGGCGCCGACCTGGACCGGTTCCCGACCATGGGCGTGACCCTCGAGGCCGACGGCGGCGACCCGCGACGCTCCGGCGACAAGGTGCTGGTCTCCCAGCCGGCTGCTTGAACCCGCCCGCCCCCTCGGTCCGTATGACCCTGCGGACTCCAGCTCTGACCGACCATCGGGAGGTACCGATGAAGCGCACGTCGTTGGCCGGCGCGCTCGCCCTGCTTGGCGCGCTCACCCTGCTTGGCGCGCTCACCCTTGCCCTGGCCGCATGCGGCGGCCAGCAGGAGCCGTCCGGCCCCGACGCCGGCTCGCAGGCGCCGGCCGCGGCGGCGTCGGTGACCACCGCCGAGAGCGACCTCGGCGTCACCCTGGCCGACGCCGACGGTCGCACGCTGTACGCCTTCACCAAGGACAAGGGCGGCCAGAGCGCCTGCTACGACGACTGCGCGGCGACCTGGCCGGCGCTGACGATCGCCGGCGACCCGGCGGCCGGCGACGGCATCGACGGGTCCCTGCTCGCCACCGCCTCCCGCAAGGACGGCGCCGAGCAGGTGACCTACAAGGGCATGCCGCTGTACTACTTCTCCGGCGACCAGAAGCCGGGCGAGACCAACGGCCAGGGCGTCGGCGGCGTCTGGTTCACGGTCACCCCGGCCGGCCAGCTGGTCGGCGCCGCCGCCGAGCAGACCGAGAGCGGCCCCGGCGGCCAGGGCGACTCCGGCTACGGCTACCCCTGATCCGCGACCGGGCCCCCGGGTGGGCGGAGCCGCCTGGCTCCGCCCACCCGCTTCACCGGCCGGAGGTGCGCGGCCGGTTTTTTGCGCCCGGGCGGGGCTGTGCTATCTTCCGCAGCCAGCGTCCCGGATTCCCCCAATTCCGGGCGTGCCCGCAGTTCTCTCGATCCGTGCCCCCAACGGAGGCGAGGCATTGCCAAGACACCGCGTGGTCGCGGCCGGGCTCATCCTGGCCGCGCTCGTCGTCGGCGTTGCCCTGCCCGGCGGCGCCGGCGCCGACGATCTGGCCTCCGCCAAGAGCCGCCAGCGGCGCCTGCAGGCCGACCTGGACGCCGCCACCAAGGAGCTGGTGCAGCTCGAGAACGAGCGGCACTGGGCCGTTCAGCGGCTCCAGGCCGCCCAGAGCCGGCTCGGCTTCGTCAAGGCGGACCTGCAGCAGGCCAGGCGCGTCCTGGGCGGCCAGGCCTCCTCGCTGTACAAGGCAGGGGGCACCCGCCCGCTGTCCGGCATCCTCGGCAGCAGCGCCGAGGTGGTGATGAGCCGGGTGGAGTTCGAGACCATCATGCTCGCCGGCCAGCTGGCCGCGGTCGCCGACGCCCGCGTCGCCTTCGACAGCTACGAGCAGGCGATCCGCGACGTCAAGACGGCCATGGCCCAGATGCAGCAGCTGGAGCAGCGCGCCAAGAAGGTCATCTCCGGGCTGGCGAAGAACTTCGAGAAGGCCAAGCAGGTCGCCGACAAGCTCGAGGGCTTCAACAAGACCGTACTGGTCGGCGGCCGCTTCGTGTCCTGCCCGGTGTCGCCCCCGTTCTCCTACACCGACACCTGGGGCGCCGCGCGTTCGGGCGGGCGGACCCACCAGGGAACCGACATCATGAACCCGTACGGCAACAAGGTGCACGCCTACGTCGACGGGGTCATCGGCCGGCAGACGACCAGCGCGCTCGGCGGCATCAGCCTGTACCTGTGGGGCGCCGACGGCAAGGAGTACTACTACGCCCACCTGTCCAGGTACGCCTCCCAGGTCGGGCAGCGGGTCAAGGCGGGCGAGCTGATCGCCTACAACGGCGCCACCGGCAACGCCGCCTACACCGCCCCCCACGTCCACTTCGAGGTCCACCCGGGCGGGCCCGGCAGCGCGCCGGTCAACCCCTACTCCTACGTCAGGGCCGCCTGCGGGTAGGCAGCCGTCTGCCAGCCGGGTAGCGTTCCGGGCATGGCGGCCGAGCAGGACGACGTCGACGCGATGGTCGAACCGGTGGTGCCGAGCCGGCACCGCTGGCTGGCGGGACTGCTCGGCGCCGGGCCGGGGGACCTGGTGGCCGACCTCGGCTGCGGCACCGGCGGCACGCTCGCCCAGGTGGTGCCGGTGCTGGCCGGCGGGGGGGCGGTCGGCGTCGACGCCAGCCTGGCCGCCCTGGCCAGGACCGCCGAGGCGCTGGCCACGGAACGGGCCAGGCTCCTGCTGGTCCAGGCCGACCTCAAGGACCGGCTGCCGTTCGCGGACGCCGCCTTCGACCGGGTCGTCTGCCACAACGTGCTGGAGTGCCTTCCCGACCCGGACGCCCTGGTGGTCGAGGCCGCCCGGGTGCTCCGCCCTGGCGGCCGCCTGGTGCTCGGCCACAGCGACTTCGACACGCTGGTGTTCGCCTCGGAGGACCTGGAGCTGACCCGCCGGCTGGTCCGCGCCTACTGCGACACCCAGCAACCCTGGATGGAGGCGGTGGACGGCACCATCGGGCGGCGACTGGCCGACATCGCGGGCCGCTCCGGCCTGCCGGTCCACGACCTGCAGGCGGCCGTCGTCGTCAGCCGGCGGTTCGTCCCCGGCGAGCTGGGCTGGGGCTATGCCCGCAACCTCGCCGAGACGCTGCGCGGCAGCGGGCAGGCCGACCAGGCCGAGCTGGACGGCTGGCTCGCCGGCCTCGAACGGCTGCAGCGGCGGGGCGCCTTCCTGTTCAGCCTCAACGACTACGCCGTGATCTGTGGTCGAATTCCCGGGTGACCCTCCAGCCGTCGGCGCAACAGTTTGGCGCCGCAGTGGCCGATAAGGAGAGCGTGATCCCGAGGGCGGCGCGTATCTTCCTGGCCGTCGAGCTGGCGCTCGGCGTCGCCTACTTCGTGCTGCCGGCCTCGGCGCTGCGGGCGGGCGTGTACTGCGCGATCGAGCTGGGGATGGTCGTCGCCGTGGTGGTCGGCGTCCGCACCTACCGGCCGTCGCGGCCGTGGGCCTGGTACCTGCTGGCCGCCGGGCAGCTCTGCTTCACCGTCGGCGACGCCATCCTCTACGCCTACGAGTGGGCGCTCCGGGTCGAGGCCCCCTTCCCGTCGGTGGCCGACGCCTTCTACCTCGTCTTCTACCCGCTGCTGGCGATCGGCCTGCTGCTGCTGGTCCGCGGCCGCGCCCCGGGAAGGGACTGGGCGAGCCTGATCGACGCCACCATCGTCACCACCGGTCTCGCGATGCTGTCGTGGGTGTACCTGATCGGCCCGAACGTGCGGGCGCCCGGCCTGGCGCTGCCCCAGCGGCTGGTGTCGATCGCCTATCCACTTGGCGACGTGCTGCTGCTGGCGGTGGCGGTGCGGCTGTGGCGGACCGGTGGCCATGCCGCGTTCGCCTCCCGCCTGCTCGCCACCGGCCTGGTGGCGCTGCTGATCGGCGACACCGTCTACGGGCTGAGCCTGATCAACGGCGAGTGGCAGGTCGGCGGGCCGGTCGACGCCATCTGGTTCGTCTACTATGTCGGGCTCGGCCTGGCCGCGCTGCACCCCTCGATGGTGTCGCTGTCGGCGCCGACCACGGTGAGCCCGCGGCTGACCTGGTCCCGGCTGGTGCTGCTGGCCGGCGCCTCCCTGATGGCACCGGCCGTGCTGGTGGTGCAGGCCGCCCGCGGCCAGCCGATCGACGTGGCGGTGATCGCCGGCGGCTCGGTGGTGCTGTTCCTGCTCACGCTGGCGCGCATGGGCGGCCTGGCCAGCGAGGTCGCCATGCAGGCGGAGCGCAAGCGGGCCATGCAGCGGGTGCTGCGGGCCACCGAGCAGGAGCGGATCCGGCTGGCCGCCGACCTGCACGACGGTCCGGTGCAGGAGCTGACCGCCCTCCGCTACGGGCTGACGAGGGCGCGCAACCGGGTCCAGCGGGGCGAGCCGGCGGAGGCCGAGGCGCTGCTGGCCAGCATCGAGGACGACCTTGCGGCCGGGGTCACCGGGCTGCGCCGGCTGATGTCGGAGCTGCGCCCGGCGGTCCTCGACGAGCAGGGCCTGGAGGCGGCGCTGCAGAACCAGGCGCAGGCGTTCGAGGCGGCCAGCGGCGTCAGCTGCACGATCGAGACCGGGCTCGAGGGCCGGCGGCTCGCCCCGGAGCTGGAGACGGTGCTGTTCCGGGTCACCCAGGAGTCGCTGAACAACGTCGGCAAGCACGCCCGCGCGTCCAACGTCACCGTGTCGCTGGCCGCCGACGACGGCGCGGTACGGCTGCGCATCCGCGACGACGGGGTCGGGTTCGACCCGCTGGTGGCCCGCAGGCTTGCCGGCGAGCGCCACTTCGGTCTCGCCGGCATGCGCGAGCGGGTCGAGATGGTTGGCGGGCGGCTGGTGGTCGACTCGGCCCCGGGCAGGGGGACCACGGTCAGGGTCGAGATGGCCCCCCGCGCCGTGCCGGTCTAGCGGCCCGGAGCCTGCTGCCCGTTCCAGCGCCAGGCGGCCACCACGGTCTCCCTGATCTGCTCGGCCGGGCAGTGCTTCGGCAGGAAGGCGAAGGCGCCCGCCGCCTGCGCCGCCTCGACCGACTCCCTGGACTCGTAGGCCGACAGCACCACGACCCGGACGTCGGGGAACGCCTCCACGATGCGCTGGGTCGCCTGGAACCCGTCCGACGCCGGCATGCGCAGGTCCATCAGGACCACGTCCGGCCGCAGCGAGGCGGTCAGGACCACGCCCTCCGCGCCGTCCGGCGCCTCGCCGACGACCTCGAAGCCGGCGTCCTGGAGCAGGCCACGCAGCGCGCTGCGGATCGCCGGCGCGTCGTCCACCACCAGCACCCGCGGCACCCCCGGCCGTTCCGCCTCCGGCTTGTCCCGTTCGGTCACCGGGGCATGGTACCCGCCGGTCGCGCCGGCCTGACCGGCGGCCAGCCGCTCGTCGGGACCGGCAGGATCGCCGGTGGAGGCGAGCGACGGAGCGAGCGTGATCGACGTCATGGCCCGTCCTAGATCGAGGTCCTCTTCCTGGTTGTAGTCGGGTCCAGCGGCGGACGGGTTGAGCGCTACGACCCTATGCGATGGTTCGCGTGTCTGGTACGGTATGCCGAACTTGACGAATTTGAGGCAGCCTAACTTGGCGGGCTCGACCTGGACGGCGGAGGCGCCGGGAGGCTGGCTGGCGCGCTGGCTGGCCGCCTGCGCCGACCTGGCCGACCTGCACGCCAGCAACCCGCTGGTCGACGCCGTGATCGACGAGGTGCACGGGCGCCGCATCCGGGTCGGCGGCCAGTGGCTGATCGACTTCGCCTCCTGCAACTACCTCGGGCTCGACCTGGACCAGGAGGTGCTGCAGGCCATCCCGGCCTACCTGGAGCGGTGGGGCACCCATCCGAGCTGGTCGCGCATGCTCGGCAGCCCCGCCCTGTACGAGGAGATCGAGGTCCGGCTCACCGAGCTGCTCGGTGCCGAGGACAGCCTGCTGCTGCCGACCCTCACCCACATCCACGCCGCGGTCATCCCGGTGCTGGCCGACCAGGGCACGATCTTCCTGGACGCCCGCGCCCACAAGACCATCTACGACGGCTGCGTGGTCGCCCGCGCGCACGGCGCGACCCTGGTGCGCTTCGGCCACGACGACCCGGCGGCGCTGCAGCGGCTGCTGCGGCGGCGCACCGACGGCCCGCGCGTGATCTGCATGGACGGGGTCAACAGCATGACCGGCAACCCGCCCCGGCTGGCCGAGTTCGCTGCCCTGGCGCGCGAGCACGACGCCGTCCTGTACCTGGACGACGCCCACGGCTTCGGGGTGGTCGGGGAGCGCAGCCCGGACGAGCCGTGCCCCTACGGGCGGCGCGGCAACGGGGTCGTCCGCCACCTGGGCGAGACCTACGAGCACATCGTGCTCACCGCCGGCTTCTCCAAGGCCTACTCCTCGCTGCTGGCCTTCGTGGCCTGCCCGCCGGCGCTCAAGCGCCTGCTCAAGGTGGCGGCCCCCCCGTACCTGTACTCGGGGCCGTCCCCGACGGCCTCCCTGGCCAGCGCGCTGGTCGGGCTCGGCGTCAACGCCGACCGCGGCGACCAGCTGCGCGCGGCGCTGTACGCCAGGACCAGACGGGTGCTGGACCACCTCGCGGAGCTGGGCGCTTCGACCCTCAACACCTCCGGCTTCCCGATCATCGAGGTGCCGCTGGCCGAGCCCGACGAGCTCGACCGTGCCGGCCGCTTCCTGTTCGACCGCGGCATCTACGCCACCTTGGCCTTCTACCCCGGCGTGCCCCGCGAGGAGGTCGGCTTCCGCCTGCAGGTCACCGCCGCCAACAGCGACGAGGAGGTCGACGAGCTGCTCGCCGTCCTCGATGAGCTGGCCGAGGTCGTCCCCCTGCGCCCGGCGGGCTGACCCGCCCGCTGCTGTAGTAGCTTGTGGGGCCGTGACCCTTCCGGACAGCCTGGCCAGCCGGCCCGCCGCGTCCAGCGTCCCGCCGCGGGCAGGACGCTGGCGGACGCTGCTCCGCCTGGCCGTGTTCGCGGTGTTCCTGGCCGTGATCGTGGTGATCCTTGCCGGGCAGTGGCGGGAGGTGCGGCCGCTGCTCGGGCGGCTGTCGGTGCCATCGGTGCTGGCGGCGATGGCCGCGGTGGTCACCGGCATCTACGCGACCTTCCTGTCCTGGCGTGCCGCCCTCACCGACCTCGGCGCCCCGCTGCCCCTGACCGCCGGCATGCGGGTGTTCTACCTCGGCCAGCTCGGCAAGTACCTGCCCGGCTCGATCTGGCCGGCGGTGACCCAGATGCGCCTCGGCCGCGACTACGACGTGCCCCAGCGCGCGTCCGGCGCGGCCGTGGTGGTCTTCATGCTGATGGTGGTCGGCACCGGCCTGCTGGTCGGCGTCCCGGTCATCCCGCTGCTCGGCCGCGACGCGGTCGACCAGTACCACTGGCTGCTGCTGGTGCTGCCGCTGCTGCTGCTGGCGGTCTCGCCGCCGGTGCTGAACCGGGTGATCGCGATGGCGCTGCGGGTCGCCCGCCGGCCGGCCATGCCGGCTCCGCTGTCGCTGCGCGGCATCCTGCTGGTGGCCGGCTGGGCGATCGTCTCCTGGGCCTGCTACGGGGTGCAGGTGTTCGTGCTCGCCCGCCAGCTCGGGGCCGACGGCGGCTGGCTGTTGCTGTTGCAGTGCACCGGGGCGTTCGCGGCCGCCTTCGCCTCGGGACCGCTGCTGCTGATCGTCCCGGCGGGGGCGGGCGTGCGCGAGGCCGCACTGCTGCTGCTGCTCGGCTCGACCATCACCGCGCCGCGGGCGGCGGTGATCGCGGTCGTCTCCCGGCTGCTGTTCATCGTCGGCGACCTGGCCTGGGCCGGCGCCGCCGTGGTGGCAGAGCGCCGCCACGGCTTCCCGGACCGGGAGGCGTCAGGCCGGCGGTAGGGTCGCCCAGACGGTCGTCCAGGGGAACGGGTTGGTCACCTCGCGGACGTCGGCGACCTGGGAGACGAAGCGCACGAAGCCCCGCTTGGACCAGTGGTTCAGGTGGCCGGGGGTGTTGCCGAGGTCGCGCACGTAGCGGCCGGTCAGCAGGTTGCAGGAGCGGAAGATCGGCTCCCGCGGCACCGACACCACCAGGTGGCGGCGGCCGACCCTGGCCATCTCCCGCAGCCCGCGGACCGGATCGGGCAGGTGCTCCAGCACCTCGGCGGCGACCACCACGTCGAACTGGTCGTCCTCGAACGGCAGCTGGTGGGCGGAGGCGTGGAGGAAGCGCGGCTCCGGGTAGCGGCGCCACTCGGCCCGCAGCCCGGCGTCGGGCAGGTCGAGGGCGACCACCTCGCCCCAGCGGCGCTGCATCTTGTCGGCGACCACCCCCTCGCCGCAGCCGACCTCAAGGGCGCTCTTGGGCGCCCCAGCCGGGTCGTCGGCGACCTGCTGGAAGACCCGCTCGAGGTTGGCCACCCAGCGCTCGGTCAGCCAGCGGATCGCCGGGTTGCGGGCGGTGTACTTCTGGGTGTGGTTGCCGATCACCACCCCGACGGTCTCCGGGGCGGGCTGCTCCGACTGTTGCTGCGGCAAGGAAGCGACCTTTCGGCTCGTCAGGTCCCGTCGGTTCGCCGCACCACCAGGTCGGCGAGCAGGGCGATGGCGATGATGTTGAAGGCGGCCAGGCCCACCAGCACGGTCGAGCTGGCCACCCGCAGATCGTGGACGACCAGGTCGACCGCTGCCTTGACGATCGTGGCGCCGAGCAGGGTGAGGCCGACCGGCATGAGCACCCGCAGGGGGTTGAAGTACATCACCATCCGAAGGACCTGGAGGATGTAGTTGTAGGCGTCCTTGAAGGGGTGGAACTTGGAGCGCCCCGCCCGCTTGAAGTAGTCGATCGGCACGTACCTGATCGGGTGGCCGTTGGACAGGAACGCCAGCGTGATGGTGGTCACGCAGGAGAACCCGGCCGGCAGCAGGCGCAGGTACGGCTCGGCCACCGAGCGCTTGAAGACCCGCAGGCCGGAGTTCAGGTCGGGGATCTCGGTGTTGGTCAGGTAGGCGGCCAGCTTGCGGATCGCCCACTTGGCAGGCACCCGGAACAGCTTGTAGGTGCCCGCCTCGGTCTTGCGCGCCCCCACCACCTGGTCGTAGGTCTCGTCCAGCCCGCGCACCAGCTCGGGGATGAGCTCGTTGGGGTAGGTCATGTCGGCGTCGGTCCAGACCACCACCTCGCCGTGGGCCTGCTGGGTGCCGATGCGTCTGGCCGTTCCAGAGCCCTGGTTTCGCGGCAGCAGGATCGTCCGGATGTCCGGGGTGGCTTTGAGGACGTCGCGGGTCCCGTCGGTGGAGCCGTCGTCGACGCAGATCAGCTCGTAGCTCATCCCTGCCGCCTCGAGGGCCTCGCGGATGCGCTTGATCTCCAGCTCGATGTGGTCCCGCTCGTTGTAGCAGGGCAGCACCACACTGACCTGCGGGGTGTCGTCGGTGCGCTGGCTGGCGGCGATGCTCACGTTGAGGTGCTCCTGGGTCCCAGGTTTGCGTGAATCTACAAGAAGCGGCTGCGGAACTCCGAACCGGCAGGATACAGCTCCCGGCTGGCCCGGCCCGAACGTACTTGCAACCGTCGTCTTGGCGCCACTGCCAGGCCGCCGCCGGGCAATCCGCGCTCCCCACAATCGGAGCGTGCGCGTCGCTGTGGTAACCGAGAGCTTCCTGCCGGAGGTCAACGGCGTCACCAACACGGTCCTCCGGGTCCTCGAGCATCTCCAGCGCCACGGCCACCAGGCGCTGGTGCTCGCCTCCGGCCGCGGCGGCCCCACCGACTACGCCGGAGCGCCGGTGGTGCGGGCGCTCTCGGTCCCCGTTCCCCGCTACCGCTCCCTCTCGATCGGCCTGCCGAGCCCGAGGCTGGAGGCGGCGCTGCGCCTGTTCCAGCCGGAGGTCGTGCATCTGGCCTCGCCGTTCGCGCTCGGCGCGCACGGGGTCACGGTCGCCCAGCGGCTGGCGCTGCCGGCGGTGGCCGTCTACCAGACCGACGTGGCGGCCTTCCTGGCCCGCTATGGGCTGCGGCTGGCGGAGCCGGCGACGTGGCGCTGGCTGCGGCGCATCCACCGGCGCGCGGCCCTGACCCTCGCCCCGTCCTCCCACACCGTCGGCGTGCTCGCCAGCCACGGGATCAGCGAGGTGGCGGTGTGGCGGCGGGGGGTGGACGCCGAGCGGTTCGACCCGCGCCACCGCAGCCTGGCGCTCCGGCGCCGGCTCGCGCCGGGCGGCGAGCTGCTGGTCGGCTACGTCGGCCGGCTGGCGGCCGAGAAACGGGTCGGGTTGCTGGCGGTCCTCGAGGGCCTGCCGGGCTGCCGGGTGGTGGTGGTCGGCGACGGGCCGCTCCGCCCCCGCCTCTCGGCCCTGGCCGGCGGCCTGCCGGTCGAGTTTCTCGGGTTCGTCGCCGACCGGCGGGAGCTGGCGGCGCTGCTGGCCACCGCCGACGTGGTCCTGGCGCCAGGCCCGGTGGAGACCTTCGGGCTGACCGCCTTCGAGTGGCGGGCCACCCGCTTCCCGTGGTCGGCCACGGTGGCCGGCATGCTCGGCGTCCACCGCCTGGAGGGGTCCGTGGAGGGGGCCGGGTGACCG
>WNFU01009564.1_pt1 | contig 12035 bp, 8 predicted proteins | sample 5400121 | NCBI WGS metagenome assembly WNFU01 (sample SAMN13153360, study PRJNA577476) | soil metagenome | isolation source: 100 cm soil or saprolite under grassland replicate 1 | place: USA:California | collected 2016-06-15 | reverse complement strand
AAACGAGGCCGCGCCCCGGCAAGCACGCAGGTTGGCAGGTAGTTCTCGTACCACGGCTCGAGAATCACGACCTCGTCGCCGGGCTCGGTCAGGGCGAGGACCGCGTCTGCAAGCGCCTCGGAGACACCGCAGGTGATGGTCACCTCGTCTTGCGGGTCCACCTTCAGGCCGTTGAAGCGCGCGCATTTCTCCGCCACGGCCTGACGGAACTCCGGCGAGCCCCAGGTGAAGGAGTACTGGTGCGACTCGGTCCGTGAAAGGATCGCCGGCAAGGCATCCAGAAGTTGCTGTGGAGGATCGAAATCCGGCAGCCCCTGCGCGAGGTTGACGCCCCCGACCTCCGAGCCGAGCCGCGTCATCTCGCGGATGACCGACTCCTGGAAGGGGCGCGTGCGCCGTGACAGTGAGCGGGGCTTCGCGGCGCTCTTTCGCATTGTCGGGCTAGAGTATCGCTCTGAAAGAACCGGAGAAGCGATGAAGCCCGCCTCGGCTCATCTGTCCCGCAGACTCACAACCGTCGAGTACTTCACCTTCGGCTTCGGCTCGATGATCGGCGTTGGGTGGGTTGTGCTGATCGACGACTGGCTCGCGCGCGGTGGACCGGGCGGCGCCATGCTCGGGTTCGCGGCCGGCGGACTGCTGCTGCTCCCCGTCGCGCTCACCTATGGACGCCTCGTGCGCGAGATCCCGGACGCTGGGGCGGAGATCGCCTATTCCGAAGGCGTGTTCCCGCGCGCGGTCTCCTTCGCGGCTGCCTGGACAATGGTGCTGGCCTACGCCATCGTCTGCCCGTGGGAAGCGGTCGCGATCGGCAACCTGCTCGCTCGCGTTTTCCCGGCCATGAACAGTCTCCCGCTCTACTCTCTCGCGGGCAGGACGATCTTCGCGCCGCGCCTGGCGGCCGGACTTCTGCTGACGGCGATGATCGCGGCCGTGAACTTTCGCGGTATTCGGACGAGCGGAATCTTCCAGGACATCGCGACTTTCGGTCTGCTGGCGATCTTCGCGCTGTTCACCGCGCTGGGATTTGCGAAGGGGGACTCCTCCAACTGGCAGCCCCTCTTCGCGCGCCCAGGACCGGGAGGTGCGTGGCTCTCGATTCTTCTCGTCCTGCAGATCGGGCCGGGTTTCGATCCGCGCCACTTCGGCCGCGCGATCCTGGCCGCCGCCAGCATCGGCTCTCTCTTCTACGTGACGATCGTGGCCGTCGCCTCCTTTGTTTTCCCATGGAAGCAGCTCGTCGCCGGCCATCTCGGAACGGAGGCGGTCTTCGAGCGCGCGTTCGGCTCGAGGGCGATCGCCCGGATGATCGTCTTCGCCGCCTTCCTGTCGCTGCTCAAGGTCTTCAACGGCAACTTCGTGGCTTCGACGCGGCTTCTCTTCGGCATCGGAAAGCGCGGCCTGGTGCACCCGGCTCTCTCGCGCGTGGATCCCGTTCATGGGACGCCGGGAAACGCGATCCTCCTGATGGCTCTCCTGACCTGCGCGGCCTCGTTTCTTGGAGACTCTCTGCTCGTCCCGATCACCGAGGTCGGCTCTCTCGCGGTCGGCGTCGGCTGGCTCTCGGCCTGTCTCGCCTTCCTCGCGCGCTCGAGGCGCCGGGGCGCGTCCGCAGCCGTGTCAGACCGCGCCCTCGCGCTCTCGGGCGCTCTGGTCGCCGCGGCGATCGTCGCCATGAAGATCGTTCCCTCGGTCCCCGGCAGCTTCACGCGAGCCGAGTGGATCGCCTTCGCTCTCTGGTCCGGCCTGGGATTGTTCTTCTGGCAGGGCAGGAAGAGGCGTCCGGCACCGGGATTCGCACCAGGCGTTGGAAGGCGCGAGGCGTAATTCTGGCGGCATTCCGTTGATCTCCGTTCTTTCCTCTTCTTCTTGTCTCAATGGTTTACAGCCGCAAGAGCCGTATTCGTCTTGCAACTAGGCCTAGAACTAAAGTATAAGAGAAGGCCTCAGGCACAATTTAATCGCTCTTGCGTAATGGTTGCCGTCTGCCTTCCAGGCCGCCGGCGGTGGAGGAAGAGAAATCAGTTTGCGGGGTACGGGACGAAGTCTGTCTTCACGAGCGCTTCGCCGTGCCAGTCTCAGCTCAAAAGGAATCGGCATCGCATCGGAATGATCAACGAATAGGCAACCAACCAGTATGAGGACCAACTGACGAAACGTTTTCCGGGAAAGGAGGGAGACGAAGCCTTCAGAGGAATGGGTATCGGAAATGATCAACGAACAGGCAACCAACCAGAATGAGGAGCAAGTTATGAAACGTTTGACTCTGTCTGTCGCGGTGCTTCTTGGACTCGCGCTTGCCGCCGCTCCCGCGTCCGCCCAAGTCGGCAAGGGTTTGAGCGGCCCCCACTACAACCTCACGATCATCGGCGTCCCGAAGAACAAGACCGTCAGCATGGACAACACGAACGGCCATACGCTCTTCGTCCCGCTCGACACCAACGGCCTTGTCAGCAAGTCCGTCAAGATCTCTTATGTAATAGGGGATGACTTCCAGGTCCTCGACCGCAACTGTACCGACGCTGATGGGTGCACGATCCAGGTCCCGACCGATCCGACGAACAGCACCTGCTACACCGTCGTTGCGGTCGGCCTCGGGAAGCCTAACGGCTTCGCGGTCGTCAACGTCGAGTGCGCATTCGACACCACTCTCGTCGGCGGCGGAACCTGCACGGACGCACTCGTGGAAAACACCTTCGAGATTGATCGGACCACTGGCGGCAGTAATAAGCCACATCGGGTAGACATCACCAAAGACTTCCTGGTGAGCGGATGCTTCGATGTCGGCGGGGTCGTGGGCGTGTGCGATGCCGGCGACATTCAGTTCACCAATGTCTGGATCTTCAACCTCTCGCAGTTCCAGGACTACTTCTGGAACTACGACAACACCGGACTGAAGAACATGCAGATCCGTTTTTATCCCTCGACGGACTGCGGCACGATCTGCACGGTTGGCGTTAACTGTCCTACGTAGCTTTCCGCCCAAACTCCTTCTCTGATGGGGACGGGATTTCTCCCGTCCCCTTTTCGTTGCCGTGACCGAGGATTCCTCCTGGGCTTTCAAGAATTCGAGTAGGACGGCGACCCGAAGCACTCCCGTGCTGAGCGCGAAGGTGCGAAGGAAGGTGGTGCGCCCTCCGCGATTCGAACGCGGGACCTTTAGCTTCGGAGGCCCTCGGCGGCGTCGGCGGAGTTCCCGACCGGCAGCGAGAAGAAGCAGCTCGGATCGGGCAGAAGACCTTCTCGAAGACCGGTCTCGTTCTATTCCTGTGTGGGTATCTGCCGAGCCTTCAACCCTTGCTTCGCGCGAGCCTCTACCGGTCGCTGATTTCCAGCCGGATCCTCATTCCCGCGCCGCGCCGGACGGGGACCGGCACGAGATTCCAGGAGAGGGACTTCTCGCCGTCGGGCGCATGGCGGCGGACGACGCTGTGGCCGATCGCCGTTCCAATGAACGCGCCGGCGACGACATCGGAGGCGAAGTGAGCGCGGTCGTTCATCCGCGCCAGGCCGACGCCGCTCGCCAGCGCGTAGGCGATGGCCGGGACGACCCAACCGCGCGATCGCGCGGCGAAGACCGAGGCGACCGCGAACGCTTCCGTGGAGTGCCCCGAAGGAAAGGACTGATCGTTGGAGAGAGGGTGATATTCGTCCGCGTCGCTCCCCTGGGACGGCCGAAGCCGGCCCACGGTCTTCTTCAGAATCGGCGTGATGATGCCGGCGGCGAAGATCTCCGCTTCGACGGCATCTCGACCGGTGTCCCGCAGCTCGGCGTTCTTGAACAGCAACCCTGCGCCGAGGGAGACGGCCGAAACGCCGATTCCGGCATAAGAACCGAGCGGCGTCACGGCCGCCGAGAAGGAGTTGGTCCGGCTGGAGCGGTTCCGTGAAAATGCCGCATCGAGGCTCTTGTCTTCCTCCGAAAGAATGACTATGGAGGCCGCGGCGAGGAGAGCCTGCGTCCAGCTGCCGCTGTCCCAGTGGAGGGGCGCCAGCAGAATCGTTGCGCCGTCGGCGACGTAGCGCCCTGCTTCAGTCTTCAGGGCCGACGAGAGCGTTCCCACCTGGGATGAAGCCTCCGCGCCGTCCAATCCTCGCGCCGGGGTTTGCGCGCGCAGCGTCGCACAGAAGAGAAGAATCGTCCCCGCGCAAGCACCCTTGCGCCAGCGCAGCTTGCCGCGCATGACGTGTCACAGTAGTGGAATCGCTGCGTCCGGTCAAACGAGGGATCTCTTGCAAGACACTGCGCCGTCTCCGCTTCCGGTACCCTACCGTTCGAGGAGGCAGTCATGACCCAAGGCCACTCGCACGACCAGCTCGAACGGCATCCGCTCTTAGCGAGCATCCTCGAACGGAACATCCGGACGGTGATCGCGCAAAAGGAGCGGCTGGCCGGACGCCGGTCTCTCCAGGACAAGCTCGCGGACGCGATCACGGACCTCTCCGGGCATATGGGATTCGTTTACATTCACGTCGTCTGGTTCGCGGGGTGGATCGGCTGGAATCTCGGAGCCTTCGGGGCAAAGCCCTTCGATCCCTTTCCCTTCGGCCTGCTGACCATGATCGTCTCGCTCGAAGCGATCTTCCTCTCGACCTTCGTCCTCATCAGCCAGAACCGGATCAGCGACGAGGCCGACCGCCGAGCCAATCTCGACCTGCAGATCGGTCTCCTGACGGAACACGAGGTCACGCGCGGCCTGAAGATGCTCGACCAGATCCATCACCGCTTAGGACTCAAGGAAGAAGCCGGCACCGATTTGAAGGAGCTCGAAGCCGAAGTCCGCCCCGAAGACGTTCTCGAAGAAATCGAAACTGCTGAGCACCGCATCCGCGGACGGCAGCGGCAAACCGGTTGAGCTGCAGAAGGGAGAGGTGTCTCTCACTCAAAGGGGACCGCCGAGCGGTCCCCTTCTGATCGCGGACAGAGTCTTATACCAAAATCCTTCCTGGGAATTTAATCGCCTAGTCGAGCGGAACGTATTCGATGGCCCCCGTATCTCCGTCGTAAATCATGTCGTATGGGAACCAATAGATATACTCGTCGCCATACTCATCGGTGTAGGCGTAGCCGATGTACGTCGTTCCTAGATATTGACTTTGCGCCAGTATGCCCCGATAGGACACCAAGCTCATTCCATTGCCCTCGCCCATCCTCGCAGCCATCTTTTTCGTGGTCTTGTATTTCTTGACCGGCACATCTCCCTTCTCGCTGTGCTTCACGCCGACGCCTGCGACCTTGCCATCTTTGACAGTGGCCGAAACGGTGTACTTGCCGGTCTTGTGGATGACGTGGTGACCGTTGTTTTTGACCTTGCCGCCGAGGAGTTGCTGGCCGGAAAAGTGGTTATGTTTTCCCTTGCCTTGGCCCTTACCTTTGCCCTTTCCCTGTGCATCAGCGGAACCAACCATCGCGACCAAGCCGATGACGGCGAGAATAACCACAAGATATCGACGAGCTCGAGCCATATAGACCTCCAATTTATGAAATTGGCCGGGGCAGTTTGTATTTGGAGCGAAGTTCATTCACTAAGTTCTGTGCACTGCAAGCCATATGCCAGCGATCCCACCGAGAACCGAAATAGTCCGGGGAGCTCTGACGTGGATCCGGAAAGCAGTTGTCAGCGCAGCGCGCTGGCCTCAGATGGCTATCGGTCCAGTCTGCCTGTAGAGCGTGTCTCGATGTATCCTCACCGACAAGTTCCTGATTCCGAAAGGGAGAAGGCGTGAAAAAGCTCAGCCTGCGTATCGCGTTTGTGGTGCTCGGCTCGGTCATGGCGGTTGACCGGGTCAGTTATGCGCAGGCGTTCACGTTCAGCACTGGATTTCCGAACGGACTCATGGGTACGGCGTCGCGGCCGGCCAACCTTGGCTTGAGCCAGATCGAGATCGAGTCGGCCGATGACTTCATCCTCGTGTCGCTGACCACGATCGACCATGCGACATTCACCGGCTTGCTCCCTTCGGGCGCTCCGTTGAGCAACGTCCAGCAGGTCGAGATCGAGATCTACCGCGTCTTCCCGTTGGATTCGGTCAATCCTCCGTCCGGCCATGTCCCGACGCGCGCCAACTCCCCCTCGGATGTCGATTTCGACGCCCGAAGCAGCGCCGATGCCGATCTCACGTTCACGACGACGCTCCTGAACGCAAGCTTCAATGTCACGAATTCGGTCATCAACGGGATCAACCCGATCCCCAATCAGACCACTGGCGGCGAGGGCCCCGTGATCGGGGAGGAAGTCCGCTTCGACGTGACCTTCAAGACACCCTTTACGCTAGAGCCGCCGGCCATTACTTCTTCATTCCGAAGGTCGGGCTGTCGAGCGGCAACTTCTTGTGGCTCTCGGCGCCCAAGCCCATCGTGGCTCCAGGCACTCCGTTCTCCCCCGACCTTCAAAGCTGGATTCGGAACGCGAACCTGGACCCCGACTGGCTTCGCATCGGGACCGACATTGTCGGCGGAGCGACGCCCCCGACCTTCAACGGCACGTTTTCGCTGAGCGGCCCGGGCGTCGGAGTCTTCGCCTCGAGCGATTTTGACGGGGATGGGCTTGCGGACAAGGCCGTGTTTCGGCCGGGGATGGGGACGTTTGGGACTTGGTACGTGAAGAAGTCCAATGGCACCGGGGATCTGGCCGTGCAGTGGGGAGCCTCGGGCGACATTCCCGCGGCGGGGAACTACGCGGGTGACACGCGCGCGGACTTCGCGGTCTTTCGTCCTTCCGACGGGACCTGGTATGTGCGTTCTGCGGAGGGGGTGAGTCAACCCCCGGTGCAATGGGGAGCATTGGGCGATGTTCCGGTACCGGGTCAGTACGGAGGGGACACTCGGACGGATTTTGCGGTGTGGCGGCCGAGCAACGGGACGTGGTACGCGCGAACTGCGGAGGGAACGTCGCTTCCATCGGTCCAATGGGGGACAGCCGGGGACGTTCCGGTGCCTGGGGACTTCGACGGGGATGGAGTGACGGACATGGCGGTCTTTCGGCCGTCTTCGGGGACGTGGTTTGTGAGGCTCTCGGGCGGCGGGACTGTGGCGGTTGCCTTTGGGACCAACGGAGATGTTCCCGTGGCCGCCGACTTCACGGGTGATGGCCACGCCGACTTTGCGATTTTCCGGCCATCGACCGGGGACTGGTTCGTGAGGCCGAGCTCGGGCGCTCCGGATCTTGCATCGGTGAATTGGGGAACGGCCGGGGACGTCGCCCTGGGAGCGCAGATGTCGGGGGACTCGCGTGCGGACAAGGTGATCTGGAGGCCCGCGACCGGGACCTGGTTCGTTGAGTCCGCCGAGGGCACTTTCCCGGCGTCGGTCCAGTGGGGAACAAACGGAGACATCGCCATCGCTCACTGATCCGGCGGCCGCCCCGATCCCCGGCTGTCCAAAAATGGTGCGCCCGGCGCGATTCGAACGCGCGACCTTTAGCTCCGGAGGCTAACGCTCTATCCGGGCTGAGCTACGGGCGCAAATGATCATGGCAAAGGACTTGGGGTGAGTGGAGGGATTCGAACCCTCGACATCCAGATCCACAGTCTGGCGCTCTAACCAGCTGAGCTACACCCACCGCGGGACCGCGAAGTCTACTCGCGACTGGCGACCGGGTCAATCAGCGGATCCGCCGTCGTCTTCCGGATCGAGCCGTCCTCCTCTCGTGTAGAAGTTCGAGGCCTGCTGCTTCGAGGGCCGGGTCGAGGTCGGCGTGGCTGCCCGCGTTGGCGCGGGCGTACGCAGCGATTTCCTCATCGAGCTTCTGGCGGCGCAGGGCGCGCACCGTAGCTTCGATGGCCTCGTGGGCGATTGGAGGGCGCTTCATGACAGGAATTCTGACGCACTTTTTTTGATCCGCGTTGCGACTTTTTGAAACGGTTCTTGGACGGGATCAGCGCCGGTAGCGCCCTCACCCGCCCTCTCCCGCGGGGAGAGAGGGAGTTCTTCCAGCGGCGGCTTCGCGCCGCGACTGACAGCTGGCTGGGGCTGGATGGGTTGGACTCTGAGGTGCCGGATCGTCGGCGGGCGAAGGGAGGACGCCCAACTCGAAGAGGATTTCCTCCGAGAGCGTCACGGTGAGGCTTCGGAGTTTCGCGCCGCTCATCTCGCCGGTTCTTTGGACGACGGCCGCGACGGGCGTGGGTCCGGAGGTAGGGGAATTCGCCGCCTTCCTGCCAGCGCCGACATTTGCCGCGCTCCCCTCTTGACCGTCGCCGCTCGCGAGAATAACCTTCCCTTCAAATTCGAGGAGGTCAGAATGGTGTCCACGTCCACGCGTGTACTTCGTACGCTTCTGTTCCTTTCCCTGGTGCTGTGCGCGATGCCGCTGTTGGCTCAGCAGACCGGGGCGATCAGCGGGAGGGTGACGGCTTCGGACGGCTCCGCGCTTCCGGGGGTGACCGTCGAGGCCCGTTCCGACGTTCTCCCCGGGCCCAGGGTGACCGTCACAGCAGCCAACGGTGAGTACCGGCTCCGCGCCCTGCCCCCGGGCAGTTACACGCTGAAGTTCGACCTCTCCGGCATGAAGAGCGTGACCCGAAACGCCCAGGTCCAGCTCGACCAGGACACCGTCGCTGACGCCTCGCTCGGCATGCAGGCGGTCACGGAGAGCGCCACGGTGACGGCCGAGGTGTCTCTGGTCGACAAGGAGTCTGCGGCCATCGCCAGCGGGTTGTCCACGCAGGAACTCCGATCGCTGCCGATCGCGCAGGATTACCGCGACCTGCAGAAGTTCATCCCGTCCGTGCAGTACACCGAGGAGACCGTGCGGGGGCCGAGCGCCGGTGGCAGCGGACAGGACAACGTCTATCTGTTCGACGGCGCCAACGTAAGCCTCCCCCTGTTCGGCAACCTCTCGGCCGAGCCCGCGTCCCACGACATCGCCCAGGTCACGGTCGTCACTGGCGGGGCCAGGGCCGTGGATTTCAACCGATCGGGCGGGTTTTTGATCGACTCGGTCAGCAAATCGGGCACCAGCGCGTACCACGGCGATGTCGGCTATCAGTTCCAGACCGCAGGCATGTCCGCGGGCCTGAACAGCGGCATCCTCTCCCGATACGAGCAGGATCGAAGCTGGTGGAATGCGAGCCTCGGTGGCCCGATCTTGAGTGACCACCTGTACTTCTATGGTTCGTACTACCGCCCGGAACAAAAGAGAGACAATCGAGCCAACCTGTACGGCGACCTTCCGCCGTACGACAGCACGCGCAACGAAGGCTTCGGCAAGCTGACGATCACGCCGATCCAGTCCGTGCTCTTGAACTTGAGCTACCGCGACTCCAAGCGCGTCGACAAGAGCGCCCTTTTCGCCTCGACCGCCGCGGCGACGACGGGCACCAACGACGAGAGCCGGCTGAAGATCGGCACCGCCGAAGCGTCGTGGGTCATCAACTCGAGAAGCTACGCGACTTTGAAGTACTCGCACTTCGTGAACGACACGGGGGGGCTGCCGGCCAATATCTCCTCCGCGGTGTTCTCGTCCGTAATCGGCACGCAACTGGACATCGCCAACCTGGACACCCAGGGTTTGTTGACGGTGCCGGTGCTGCGCCCCGGAGAGACCGCATACAACGCGTTCGTTCAGCCCCTCATCGACAAGTACGGCTTCACCCAGGGCGGAGTGCAGGTCGGTGGCGGCACCGTGGGTTTCGCAAGCCAGTTCAACGAGGAGAACTTCTTCCGCGACTCCGGGCAGGTCGGCTACAACCTCACCCTCGGCCAGAACATTACCCACGAGATCCACGTGGGCTATCAGAGGTATTCGGATCGGGAGGATCTGACCCGGAGCTCCAATGGCTGGGGCTTGATCACCGTTCCCGGGGGCCGGCTCGCGCCAGTTCCGGGGACGGGGAAGTCGGCCTTCTACATAGCGGAATTCCAGCGGCAGACGACTGGCCAGGCTCTGCTCCACGCCGAATATCAGTCGCAGAGCTTTGAGTTCAACGACGAGATCCGGTGGAACAACCTGACGATCAACGCCGGCGTGCTCGCGAGCGAGGACACGCTGTACGGTCAGGGGCTGCGAGAGGACTCGTCGACTTTGTCCGGGTACGTTTCCGCGCCCGGCAACAGGTACAAGATGTACACGATCCCATTTCACAAGATGATCCAGCCGCGCGTCGGCGCGACCTGGGCGTACGACGGGAAAGACACGATTTACGCGAGCTACGCGAAGTACAATCCCGCCGCCAGCTCCCTCCCCCGCGCCGCCTCATGGGACCGCAACGTCACCGGGACCTTCATAGACGCGCAATTCGACCAGAACGGCGTGCTCTTCGCCACCGTGCCCGTGAACTCCTCTTCCGGAAAGCTCTTCGTCCAGGACATGACGCCGCACACGGTCAACGAGTTCCTGCTCGGCACGGCACAGCAGGTGAGTCCCCGCTTCTCCGCCCGACTCTACGGCCGGTACCGGAAGGGGACCCACTTCTGGGAGGACACCAACAACAACGCGCGAATCGCCTTCAACCCGCCGGCAGGCATTCCCCCGGAGCTGTACATCCCGGACCTGGCCGCGAGGCTGGCGCAGATCGGCAGCGGATCCACCTACGTCATCGCCGACCTCGATGGTTCCTTCAGCAAGTACTACGAGGGAGCACTCGAGGCGGAGTGGCGAGGCGACAAGACCTTCATCCGCGGTTCCTACACCTATAGTCACTACTACGGCAACTTCGATCAGGACAATGCGACCGGGGTCAACAACGACATGAACACCTTCATCGGCTCGTCCAACATCGCCGACGGTGCGGGACGCCAGCTCTGGAACTTCAAGTACGGCACTCTCCGCGGCGACCGTCCCCACCTGGTGAAGATCTACGGCGCCGAGCAGCTTCCCTGGAACTCCAGCGCCGGCTTCTTCTTCGTCTTCCAGTCGGGGCAACCGTGGGAGATCCAGAGCTTCGAGCCCTACAGAAGCCTGACGACGAGTACGAGCGACTCCAACCGCTTTGCGGAACCGGCCGGCTCGCGGCGAGGCCCTTCCCACTGGCAGGTCGATCTCAACTACACCCAGAGCGTCAATCTGGCGGCGCGGTACACGGTCCAGGTCGCCCTGGATGTCTTCAATATCTTCAACAAGCAGGACGGCTACGACATCCAGCCGCAGGCGCACCAAGGAGACTTCGGGATGCCGAGGAATTACTTCAATCCGCGGCGTCTGCAGGTGGCGGCTCGCTTCCTGTTCTAACGTCGCTACGCGACTGCGCGAGATCTGCGCCCTGCGGGGCGCACCGGCGAGCGGCTCGGCCGGATGCGGCCTTCGACCGCTCGCCTGATCTCGTGCAGTCGCTTCGCTCCCGCGGCGCGCGCCTCCTCCCCTCTGGGAGACTACGCGCGCCGCGACCGGAGCCCGGAACACGATTATTCGGACGCAGTCCTGGCCAGGCTCAGGGCAAGCCCGATTCTTGAAATAGACGCTCGGAAGCAATGAGCTTCCGGGTCGTCGAGTCGGCCCTCTTCCGCGCGATCGCGATGCGCGCGGCCCGATCGGGCTCATGCAGGAGCACGCTGACCTGGGCCCGCTTGAAGAGCACCATCGGGTAGTCCGGGTGCGAAGGCGAAACGCGGTCGAGAGACTCCTTCGCTTGGGGGAAGCGCCGGGCGGACAGGTAGAGAACGCCCAGCTCGAGATCCTGCCCGAAAGCGCGGCCCTGGAGGGCACGCGCCTTCTCGAACGCCTCGATGGCGAGCGCCGTCTGGCTGTCGTCCATGGCGAGTTGACCCATCCGGACCAGCTCCTTCGGCGTGGGCTTCCTCATGCCGTAGATCTTCTGGCGCAGAGTGATCGCCTCGGAGATCCTTCCCTGCCGCTCTCGGACGATCGCGAGCGCCTCGAGAGCCGGCAGGCGATCGGGTGTTTCGGTAACGACCCGCTCGAGCAGTGGCACTGCCCGTTCCCACTGCTTGCCGCGCGCGTAGTGCAGCGCGAGGTAGGTGCGGACATCCTGTGAGTCGGGCGCGATGTCGGCGGCCCCGCGGAACGCCTCCAGCGCCTGCTTCTCGTGTCCGAGGGCGGAGTGCGCTGTCGCCAGGCTCAAGGTGGCGTCGAGGT